>Ga0209536_100000039_pt1 | contig 165383 bp, 119 predicted proteins | sample DeeMarSeWOR28_12_FD_187461 | JGI IMG/M metagenome (GOLD analysis project Ga0209536, IMG submission 187461) | Marine sediment microbial communities from White Oak River estuary, North Carolina - WOR-2-8_12 (SPAdes) (version 2) | ecosystem: Environmental > Aquatic > Marine > Intertidal zone >... | reverse complement strand
GGGGTGGTAATGCTTTTTTCCTAACACCAGTTTATTTAAAGATACAAAAAATCAATGATTGTTGCTTGAATTATTAGAGCCTATACAGGAGTTGTGCAACAGTTACTTTTGTTAAGCTCTTTTTATTTTATTGCGTAGACCTTATAAGTTACACCCGTATCTGTTAACTTCCCGACTCCAACCGCAATGGTATGGTTCAACCATTTATATTTCTCCGAGCTGGTTTGAAACACAGGGTTGGTTCTGAAATAGTAAGTCCCATCAGCGTTAAAATGAATAAAACCCTCATAGTACGTGTAGATTAATTCCCCGTCTTCAGTTTCTGCAACTGCTCGAACATCTAATTTAGAAGTTGTGGAATCCACGCGTGTCAACCAGTCCCCTCCATTCGCAAGTACCTTTCCTTTTATATTAGGGCCACTAATAGAGCCTCCGGTTACAGGATATATTTCACGCTCTCCAAAAGGGGTTTGACCAATTTTAATTGGTTTGTCCAGTGTTGCAGTTAGGTCAAAAAGGAATTCATATTGGAGTTCGAGCTCTTGTCCCAAAGTGACAAAAGGACTTAGGATCGAGAATACGATGATTATAATAAACTTGTCCATAGTTTGAATTTATTGAGATTAACAAATGTGTATATGTAATATTACATATATATCTTCTATAGTCGCAAAGAGGTATTTATTCATAAATAAATTTATCTTAACCATAAATCATATCCTACGGGCTCTTGAAATTTATTCCAATCAAGTTTATATGAGGGTTCTAAATTAAATCTGCTGCTCATCATACCTTGAAGACAGAAAAGCAATTTTAAACTCTGCTTTGATCAAACCACAATCATATCTTCACAGCCCAGGTGGATCAATTCTATAATGTAGCCATACGGGCTAGAATCGTATATTTTTTCACTGCCCACTGCCTCTTATATATATACAATATACTAATGGGAAGTGAATATGTAGTTAAATATCAGTACCCACCTCCCTGTAGGTATATAATAATGGGTGGTGAGGTGATGAAATCCAATGGACGTACAGGACACATATCCTTATCTTATGTATACACCTATCTAAAATTCATATAGTGTAGGTAAAAGGTAGAGATATGCGTCCCATGTGTCCACTTTGAAAGGTATTCAATTCCTGATATTGGCTTCTACATAGGAGGTTGAACATCAGGTCTATGCTATACTAAGCATTGGCATGTTAAGTGATTTTTCGATCATATAGAAATTTAATATTTAACCTATATACTTGTTTAATCATGAATTACTCATATCTCAGTGCATTAACAGGATTGGTACGAGACACTTTATAGGTATGAAAATAGACTGTTACCAGAACCACAAAAGCAGCTATAACAAAAGCTATTAAAAATATCCACCCACTGATGTTTATCTTGTAAGCATAATTGTTTAGCCACTTCGACATAAAATACAGGGTTACAGGAACGGATAAAATGGTGGCAATAAACACCAGGATAATATTCTCGAACAATAAGGAGTAAAGGATTGATTGTTCGGAAGAGCCCAGTACTTTCTTAATCCCAATCTCTTTGGTTCTTGTGGTGGTGACAAACAAGGTAAGGCCGAATAGCCCGAATACAGCAATCAATATGGTGAAGATCGCAGCAATGGTAACAATGGAAATCAGGCTTTTTTCTCCAGCGTAGATATCCTTGAACAAATCTTCAATAGTATTGTAATTAAACGGCCGGTCCAGGGTAATTTTCTTCCATTCCGCTTCAAACATCGGAAGAATGGTGCTAAGGGTTCCGGGCTTATAATGAACAACAACTTGCATAATATATCTATCGTTCAGTTCAATGTGCATCGGGGGAATGTCAGAATGTATGGAATGCAGAATAAAATCCTTAACAATTCCGATAATCGTCTTTCCTGCCATCGTTCTCCCAATAGGATCCTTTATTCCCAATTGTTTAACAGCCGTTTCATTCAATATGACCGAATTCTGTAGATCGCTCCCGTATTCCTCGGAAAAGCTCCTGCCCCTGATTACTTCAAGCCCCATAGTTTCAATAAATCCGTAATCGACACCTAATCCCTCAACTTTAACCTGGATATCCTTATTCTCATAATTCGGCACCATAAAACTCATGGAACTACGCGTGGGAATCCTCATCATTACACCAGCAGCATTTATTACATTGGCATTCGCCTTGATATAGTTTATGTATGCTGAATAGGAAGGAAAATCGTACCCCCCGAGATCTATTATCAGTATGTCCTGTTTAATGTGACCGGTATCTTTATTGAGGGCATATTGATACTGAGACCGGATGGTAAGTACACAGGCAATAAATGAACAGAAAATCACCAGCTGAACTATGATCAGAGCAGATCGCAACCGAATTTTTCTTTTGCCGGTATATGTGATATTCTTCATTACAGCCAATACCTTGAGTTTAGACAGGTAAGTGGAAGTATACAATCCCGCTGAGAGGCCTACAAGTACTGAAACAATTATATAAACAGAACTATAGGTTATAATATTGGGACCAATAATTAAAAGTTCTTTCTGAAAGAGCTTTCCGGCATAAGGCAGCGCTATCCGGGCCAGAATCAACGCAATAGGTAAAACCATAAATACCATTAAAATCGATTCACTCATCATCTGATTTCTGATGCTAACATTACCTGCCCCGAAGGTTTTTCGTATGCCGATTTCCTTAGCCCTGATGGTTGAAAGTGCCGTAGAGAGAATGATATAGTTGATGGCTGCTACCAGAATGATTAAGACAGCTATAAGGGAAAACAGTTTAACATTCTTCATATTACCTTTGATACCGGTATTTTGCACATCATCCGATTTTAAATATACATCCGACAATTTTTGTAAAGAATAGTGATTGTGTGGTTGTTCACTGATATATTTTTTCTCAAACGATTCGTATTGCGCTTCCAAATCATTTGCATCACTTCCTTTTGTAAGCAGGATCCAGGTAAACCAGAAATCATGTGTCCAACTCTCATCAGCATTGGTTATGCCAAAGGATTTATTGATCGGATCAAGAGACCATTTGCTGTTAATAAAACATTGTGCTCGTAATGTTGAGTTAACCGGTATATCCTCAAAAACCCCGGTAATGATAAAGGAATGTTCTTCGCTATTAACCATGCCCATAATTTCTTCACCAACTGGATTTTCATCTGGGAAAAGCTTTTGGGCAAGATCTTTTGATAACACAAGAGAATTCAGGTCATCCAATAAATGCTCATTGGACGCCCCCATTATCAAAGGAAATGTGAAAATGTCAAAGATCTCGGAATCTGCTGTCATTACAGGATAAATGGCTATATACTCATTCCTGGCCATTAATTTGAAACTGCAGGGTCTCACTCTTATGGCCCGTTCAATTTGAGGAAAGTCCTCCTTTAGTGCCGAAGCCAATACATATGGTGTACCCGCCTGAGTTGTTCCAAAATCCGTGTAAAAATTAACTACACGGTAAATCCGTTTGTTGTTTTTGTTGAAACGATTATAGCTGAACTCATTGATGACGAACAGCAGAATGATGAATGAAGTAGCCATTGCAATGGATAACCCCAATCCATTAATGACGGCAAATACCTTGTTTTTGTATAAAAATCGTAATGCAGTTTTAAAATAATTACGAAGCATAATTACCTGGATGAATCGTAATTTATACCTGAAGTAATCTAAATATCCGAGGAATAATTAAACATTATTATTTCCTATATCGAAGAATATTTTGGTCAATAATGATTGTATAGGTTTTACCGTTAACATCATGTCAACAGAAGCGGTGCTGTCTGAATGGTTAAAAACACTCGCAATAATAAAGGTAGTAATTAACCAGTAAAGCTGCAATTTCCATTTGAGGTATTTCAGCCTCCATTCAACCAGAATTAAACAGGACGCATAGGACACATAATCCTTCACTGACGCAAGTCTTTCTGCCAGGTCTTGTGCGATAGCGAGACTTGTGCCAACATAGGAACTCTATTTCGTTACTTTCACAGTTATTTATTGGATTGTTTTATTTATACGATTTCAATATCGTGATATTCTAAAATATGGCATTAGTGACCCTACTCACCTTGCCAGTCCAAACACTGCGCCAGTGAGAGTGAATTCAATTATAACTAATCTTTAAAGATACTTAATTACCATTCTGCTTTGGTTGTGAGGTTGAGTTCAAAACATAGATTCAGTTTACTATAAAATAGAAAACAATCAAGTGAAAAGTTAACAGGCTATTTTAAACGTAAAGCATGAAGAAAGTATTCATCAGAATCGAAACTGCCTGTAACAAAGCTGGAATTGGAATTGTATTTATGGAGACACCTGGTGAAACCAGCACACCGGATCTATGTTGAGGGAAAGGAATGGTCCGGAATTCCTGGAAAGAGAGGAAATCAATATTCAATTACAGGAATTCTTAGGATCATTCAAATCATATATCTTCCCAAAGGAAGTTAGTAAACGGATTCCTAATACGAGTGACTAAAATCAAAATTTTCTGCCAGTGTCTCATTCTACCCTCAACGTATCTGCCGGATTTGCCAGGGCCCCTTTGACTGTTTGAGAGCTGATAGTGATCAATGCAAGGATCAAAATGAAAAACAGGGACGCTGGTAATACCCAGAGACTCAAGTCAGGGCGGAAGGCGAATGACTGATAAAACAATTTTGAGAAAATATACGCAACCGGGATAGCAAAAACAGCCGAATACAGAATGAGTTTCATATAATTTTCTGAAAGCAGGTACACTACGTTGGAGACATTTGCTCCGAGCACTTTTCTTATGCTGATTTCCTTTATCCTCATTCTGGTTGTGTAACTCGCCATTCCGAGAAGACCTAAAAGTGCGATAAGTATAATAAATCCACAAGTAAAGCCGAAAATTCCAATTATTCCACGCCCTTCCCTGCTCGCCTCCTGACGCGCATCATCCATAAATTTAAAACTTACAGCATGAACGTTATCAAACTTTTTCCATTTTTCCCGGAGGTATTCCTTTATCTCATCTTCCCTTCCCGGCACATAACTGATATTGGCAAATCTAAACTCTTCAGGCCGATATCGAAGGATGAGTGGCTGAATCGGCTCATCCGGAGCGTAATAGCTGAAATTCTCTACAACCCCTATCACCTTCACTTCCTGATCATCTGCGACAATAAGTGTTTTTCCGATTGATTCCACTGGCGAACCGAGATCAAAATCCTCAACAGCCTTTTCATTAACAATAATCGCGTCCTCTTTATCAGTAGAAAAATCATTGGAAAAATTCCGACCAGCGACTATTTGAATACCAAAATTATTAATGTATTCCGGATCAACACTATAGTAGTATGTACTCCTCGGCTTTTCCATATTATCGTTTCGTAAATCTAACATTGTCTGGCTTCCAAAGACCGGCACTTCATTGGATAGAGAAACCCGGTTAATACTACTTTCTTCAGATAGTTCATTCCTGAAATTCTCATAATTTACATCCTGCAGATACACATTAACTAAGTTTTCTATCTTGATTCCATAATCAAAAGACATCCAATACGTAAACAGACGGTTTGAATATATTGTGATTATTATAATAACTAACGAAACAGCAAATTGTATTCCGATCAGTAGTTTTCTCATCAGGAGGTGAGATAAACCCTTTATTTTCGAGACACCCTGTAATGCAGCGACCGGTTTAAACGAAGAAAGATATAAGGCCGGGAATAATCCTGCCAGAATGCTCAAGATAATAGTAAATAAAATGAAAACAATGTATAAACCGGGATCTTTCAGCTGATCAAAATTGACCTGTAACTTGCTGTTTTGTATGATATCCAATTCATTAAAAACAGGAATGAACCATAAAATAAAAAGAACTGAAGCTACAAGTGCAGAAAAGGTTATCACAAATGTCTCGCTGAGGAACAACCTGATAATCTGGATTCGTTTCGCACCGATCACTTTCCTGAACCCGATTTCTCTTGTGCGTTTTAGCGATCCGGCAATGGATAAATTAATATAATTAAAGCATGCTGAAAATATTATCAACATGGCTAAAAACGGAATGAATATTATATCAAATGATTTCTTGGTTCCCGGCAGGGAATACCAGAGATTTATCCCCAAATTGATTTCCAGCAGTGGCTGAAGTTCAAATCCAAATCTTTCATTTTCCGGTTGCGGAAAAACAGCATTAGCAATCTCAGGAAGCTGCTCTTTGAACAATGACTTATCATCTTTATTTCTCAGAAGAACATATGTGTAATATCTGTCGAAAGAAGACCAGCTGTTCATATCCTTATCCAGAATACCTGCCTTCTCCAAAGATGATACCGTCTCAAATGAAAATAAAGCATCAAACCTGACATGTGATTTATTTGCCAAATCTTTCAGGACGCCAGTTACAGTAAAATCACCTAACTTTTCAAATGTCAGTATTTTATTCATCGGATTCTCGTTCCCGAAGAACTTCAACGCCGTTTCCTCAGTAATAACGACTGAATATGGTTCAGTTAATGCTGTTTGTGGATTACCATCCTTTAGCTGATAACTGAAGACAGTAAAAAAAGTGGGTTCGGCATACAGGCCGCGAATCAAGATAGCTTCTCCTTCGTAAACAACACTTCCCCTGCCTTGCCTGAATCTCACAATTTCTTCAATAAATGGATAATTATCCAGTAGATAGGGGGCTAGTAAACCCGGTGTTGTTGCATAGCCTTTTACTTCCGTAAACGTTATTTCCTTATCGGTTGTGTATACGCGGGTAATTCGGTCTCGCTTTTCATGAAACCTGTCGCTGCTTTTCTGATCTTTGATAAAAATAATAATCATAAGACAAATAGACATGCTGAGGGCGAGTCCGAAAATCTTTATAATTGAAAAGCCCTTGTGCTTCAACAATGATCTGAAGGTAATTTTAAGATAATTTTGTATCATCGGAAAAAAATTAAAAAAGTTATCTGCCATAGCCTACTACTATGCAATAAAAGGTACCTGTTTATAAAACGTATTTTTTGAAACCGGGTTTCGTATTAACCAATTTTTTTTAATTCTAATGCTTCTGGAAAAATCCATACTAAACGATGGACGCCAATTAATCAATAATTGAATTTGGAAATATTCTGGAAGCTCAAAAGTCTTAACCCGAAAAATTCATAAATTTTTCCTGCCCCGATACATTGTGACTGATATATCCAATCGAATAGTAATGAGTAATTTACAACAGGAATTCCGTTTTTTTAAAAATGCATGATTAATCAGGGTTAAGATAATTATTTTACTGCCAACACCGGATAGGGCACGTCATAGCCTTTTACCGAATGCCAGATAATACGGTTGAACGTATCCTCATCGATACGGTCGAGTTCATCCAGATTCTGCTCCATGGATTTTTGCGCCCAATAAAGGGCATCTCCCGAAAGGTTTGCAAGTGCCGGATTTAATTCATCAAGAGGAATAATATTGGGTAATGCAGTATAGGGTGAAAAATCCGCCTCGCCAGTAAAACAATCATACATTGGCTCTGCTGCAAGATCAAATTGGTTCAGTGGAGGAATATCAAGTATATTCTCAATCGTACGAAACATATTTATCTGGGTATAATTTGTAGATATAACCTCTCCGCGTTTTGTATACGGACTGATTACCAGACCAACAGTCCGGTGTCCGTCAACATGATCAAGTCCTGCCTGGGGATCATCCTCTGTTACGAAAATACAGGTCTTCTCCCAGAATTTACTGTGAGATATGGCTTCCACAATCCGCCCCAATGCTAAATCATTATCGGCTACAGCTGACCGGGGTGTAGGCAGACCGGGTCTTGTCCCTGAGGTATGATCATTGGGTAAAAGCATAATAATAAAATTTGGAAAGTTGTCATTCTTTTCAAATTCCTTAAGTTCTTTAATGAATTCTGCCGCCCGGTATACGTCCGGGACTTTTTCCGGGAAGCCAATAAAGGTAGGACATGTATAGGGTTCCATTTGTGGTAAATTTGATTTCGCCCGGATTGTGATATTTTTTGTGCCGTTTATAAAATCCTGATAAATATCTGTGAATGTGGCATCCACGGGTTCGATGATTGCATCAACAAATTCACCATAGTTACGATACGTTAAACCATGCCGCGTCACATTGTCCCAGATAAAACCTGTTGGAGAGTATGCCAACGGATCATCGCCATCATATGGATAACTTCGTGGAAAGGCACCAAAGAATTTTTCAATATAGTCGGTAACATACGCCTCATTCGTCCATTGATGTCCGTCAGCACTGAGAACACCACTGCAATAATAATTATCCATAAGCACAAATTGCTCAGCGAGCGCATGATGATTTGGCGTGACATCCCGTCCAAAATGCACCAGAGATGTATCACCATTACCCTGCTTTAAATCGCCAAATACCTGGTCGTACGTCCTGTTTTCTTTAATGATGTAAACCACATGCTTAAAAACCGATTCCTGGCCCGGAAATCGGGGAACAGGTATCTTTTTTGTAGCTTTATTCTCCAGAGTAAGCAGTTTCATCATAGTTCCGAATAAGTTATTCTCTTTGACTATAATTGTCATTTTACTAAGCGCAGTAATATCCGGCAATGGAACTATGGAGATACTTCCCATATGATGATGGGTATTGTATCCGGGCCGATCTGATCGCATATTCCGTGAACCAATCCCTTTTGTATTTGCTACATAGAGAAATTTTGTTTCCTGATCTAAGATAACAGCTCCCGGGTACCAGCCAGTTGGAATAAAACCTGATATTTCATTAGTATTATCAAGTTTTATAACGCATATAGCATTGTCGGTTCCATTAGCAACAAACAGTTGCTTTCCATCATGAGAAATGGCCAGGGCATTAGGAGCACTACCAAATGGTAAATCTTTTTCCATTCGTACAGATATTTCATCAATAACGGTATCATTTCCCGTTTCTATAACAGAAATAATATCACTATTTGCACAGGCAACATACAGCCGGGTTTTGTCAGGACTGAGGACCATAGCGCCGGGATGCAAGCCAACTTCTATACTCTTGATCTGGATTTGGGATGTCAGATCAATTACCGAGACGGTACCGTTGCTGGCAATGCCCGTTTCAGGATCAATCAATATATCGCTGCCGGAAGTTTTATAGGTTGGTTCTCCGGGTTCGGGTTGTCTACCGCCCCAGTTGCTTACATATGCCTTCCTGGAAGAAAAAAGTAAAACTTCATAGGGTGCAACACCTACGGGAATTTCTATTATAGATGCGTCAGCCAGATCCACGACGGCCAGGGTATTACTCCTGCTAAGCGGTACAAATAACCTGTTTCCAGGCTCACTGATGGTAAAACCACCGGGCACAGGATTCCCTCCGATTTCCGGTGACGGGAATTGTATCGGTTCAATCCAGTTTAAAATATTGTTCTCATCTTTTTCAGCAATACATATTTTATCTCTTGATTGGCTCACATAGATTTGTTTGTCATCATATGAGAAGGCTAGCCCTTTAAATGATCCACCACCTTCCAGGGGTAAGGTTTGCATGATCGTTCGGTCTAAAACACGTATTAAATCCAGTGAATTTTTATTAAGTACGGCAAGCCATTTTCCATCATGACTCAATGCGAGATCTACCGGACGACCTGGGAATAAGATCTGAAATCCTGCCGGTCGTAAAAGCTGATTAGTGGGTACGAGTATACTTCCATCCGGTTGTGGGCCAACTGCAAGGGGCGCCAATATCCTTTTTTGTTCTGTTTCATTATAGCATTGACTGAAAACCAAAACAAATAATAATAGTAGACCGGTTATATGATTTAATTTTTTCATGAGCACTCTTCTATTATAAAAAATCTTTTTTTACAATCTACAAATTGTGTTATAAATTGACAAGTGCACTTCTGGCGCACTTAGTGATTGTATAGAATTTGCAACATTACCTTGTTGTTTCATACATTAATGATATAGATTTAATCTACTATAGAAGATATCAGGAAGCCTGTTTGTTTATCGTAAGTTCAATGTATTCAAAATAATATCAATTGAGTATTTAACCCGAAAAATTTGTGAATTTTTCGGGTTAAAAAGTATTCAAGCTATATTTCCATCTCGGAATCGCTATTTTAAAATGTTTTAAGGTTTTGAAGTTCTGAATTATGAGACGGATTATTAAATTCGGTCTATTGGTGTTGAGTATTATAATTGTTGCTAGCCTTTTATTAGCAACGGGGATTTATTTCAAATACAGATTTATTGTTAATGCTACTCCTCAACCGATGCCTCAGGCTGCACAGTCTGCATTACCACTGGTTAAGGAGGTAGATCCATTTATTGGTACCGGTGGTTATCCCTGGGTTTGCGGACATAATTTTCCTGGAGCCTCGCTTCCTTTTGGGATGGTACGACTGAGCCCTGAGACTGCTTCTTTGTTGACTAATACCAGAGCTAAAAACACTTCGGGATATTATTATGGTGATGATAAAATATGTGGCTTCAGCCATACCAGGCTGAGTGGGACAGGAGCAACCGATGGTGGTCATTTTCTGGTAGTCCCCGTTTCTGAATCATATCCACAGAGCAATTATAGTACTGGGAAATGTTCCAGGTTTTCCCATAAGGATGAGATGGCCTTTCCGGGATATTATGCGGTAAAGCTGGACGAAAAGAATGTGTTTGTGGAGTTAACCGCTACCGAGCGGGTTGGAATACACCGCTATACCTTTTCCAATGGTTCAAAACCGCATCTTTTGATTGACGTAAGTAATGCAATGGGTAGGGCAAAAAGCACAGAAGCTATGGTAAGAATATTACCCGACAAGCAGGAGGTTGAAGGCTCTGTCCGTACTTTTGGAAGCTTTGCTGGCCGGTATGGTGGCCAAAAGGTGCATTTTGTCGCACGTTTTGATAAACCGATTGAATACTATGGTGTCTGGGAAGGAAAGGAATACTACCCGCAGAAGAAACAGACCGATGGAGATGATATTGGCGTAAATCTGGGTTTCTCAAACAGGAATAATGATAAAACAATTGTTTTAAAACTCGCCATCTCATATGTAAGTATAAATAATGCAAGAGGCAACCTTGAAACAGAGGCCGGAGACAGGCAATTTGATAACATTCTTTCCGATGCACAGGCTGCATGGGAGGAGAAGTTATCACATATAAAAATCGATGGAGGTACAAATGACCAGCGAATCATTTTTTATACGGCATTATACCGTTGCTTTCAAATGCCAACTTTTTTCAATGATATAAACGGAGAATATCTTGGATTTGACAAACACGTTCACCAAACAACAGATTTTCGATATTTCACGGATCTGTCGCTGTGGGATACTTTCAGGACACTACATCCCCTATACAGTATCATCGCCCGGGATGAACAACGGGATATGATGGTATCCTTGTTAAAAATGGCTGAACAGGGTGGCTGGTTGCCCAGATGGCCATCAGGTAATGGTTATACCAATTCCATGCTGGGTACGCCGGCTGACATTACCATTGCTGATGCCTGGTTAAAAGGTATAAGGGGATTTGATGCGGAATTTGCCTATCAATCAATGAAAAAAACAGCTCTTGGGCCAACGCCCCATGGATCGGCCTTTTCCGGGCGGAGGGGAATCAGCACTTATCTGGAATATCAGTATTGTCCCGCTGATATGATGGATGAAGCTGTTTCCAAAACACTTGAATATGCATGGGCCGATTTTGCTATCTGGCAATTTGCAAAGGCCCTGGATAAAAAGGAAGAGGCTGTTTTATTCGCTGAACATGCACAATACTATCAGAATATCTGGAATCCGGCGTCTCAATATTTCCACCCCCGTAATTCGGATGGCAGTTTTGTTAAGGATTTTAAGCCAAAACTGCTTACTTACCTTGACTTTAGAAACAAATATACGGATGATTATGTGGAAGGAAGCGCTCTTCAATGGCGCTGGGCTGTTCCGTTCGACGCACAGGGATTGATCTCGCTTTTTGAAAGCCCTGAATTCTTTGTAAGTGAACTGGATAAATTCTTTTCTGAATCTGATCTCCAAATCGGAGCCTGGAATCCTGGGCCGTATTACTGGCATGGAAATGAGCCAGACATACACGCTGCATATTTATTTAATGAAGCGGGAAGGCCTGATCTAACCCAAAAATGGGTTCGCTGGATCCTTGATAATAAATACGGTTCATCTTATGACGGTCTGGATGGGAATGATGATGGAGCAACCCTCTCTGCATGGTATATCTTCAGCTCCCTGGGTTTTTATCCGGTTGCGGGGTCTGACATTTATCAATTAGGGGCTCCTTTGTTCAGGGAGGCCGAAGTAAAGATCGACGATAAAACGTTATTGATTACAACAGAAAACTATGCTCCAGAGAATAAATATGTGAAGAAGATATGGTTGAATAATGCACTTCTCACTCGATATTGGATACGACATTCAGAAATTGCAGAAGGTGGTGAGTTATGCTTTGAAATGGCAGCTACCCCTGACAGATGATATATACATCTTTCTATTCTCAATTCAAAAACTAAATGTAAAAATGTTAAATTACCTAAATAGTGGAAATCATTATAATTTTGAGTTACAATGAAGATCATTCTAAAAATTGCAGGAGCATTAATCGTTGTTATTCTAATCCTTCTATTCTGGAGCCTTGACAAAGTAGATTATTCACCCTATTCCGAGAGCGATTATTATAGCGAAACCAAAACTAGGTTTGACAGTTTAGCCAGTCAACTAACTCTCACAAAAGGTAAAGTTTATATAGGTGCCGGCAAAATGAGTATTACCCCGGGTTTTGGTGCAAACGAAGACAATCCTGAGGATGGTATTTTTAAAGAGGTTCCTTTGGCAGGTTATGGGAGCAGGGGAGGAGCAAATGTTGAAGGAACTCATGATAGTCTGTTAGTAAAGGTTGTAGCCATCCGGGTAGAGGAAAAAATAACGGTAATGATCGGTTCCGATATATTGATCGTACCACCTAATATCAGTGAAGGGGTAAGCAGGTGTGTACATAATAAACTGGGTATTGAGCGCAACCAGCTTTTTTTTACGGCAACTCATACCCACTCAGGTGTTGGAGCCTGGTCTGAAGGATTTGTAGGCAAACAATTTGCAGGATTACCAAATAATGATATTGTAGAATGGCTCATCAACCAGTATTGTGAAGCGATTGAAAATGCCATAGAGGACCTCAGACCGGGGAAGGTAGGGAGTGGAAGTTTTGAGGCTTCCGAGTTTATCTCAAACCGGCTCATTGGTGACCGTGGTGAGAAAAATTCTGAATTCATCTTTTTACTGGCCAGACAGGATGAAGGGAAAAGTATAATAATAGGCTCATATGATGCGCATGCAACTACACTGGGAGGATGGAATATGCAATTCAGCGGTGATTATCCAGGATATTGGCAGCGGAAGCTGGAAAGTGATCAGGCTGACATGGCTGTGTTTCTTGCCGGCAGTGTAGGTAGTCATAGTGCAAGAAGTCAAGGCGAAAAATTTGAGAAGTCCAAATACATTGGACAAGCACTCGCTGACAGCGTCATCAAATACAGCCGGCAGGTAGAGTTATCGGATAGTATCGAACTAGCTCACTTAAGTTTGAAAATAGCCCTTCCAGAATACCATATCAGAATATCGGATGGTATACGGCTAAATCCTGTCCTGGCGGGTACCTTATTCCCCGACATTGGTGATGTTTATATTCAGACAGCAAGGATTGGTAACCTGATATGGACAACGACTCCATGTGATTTCAGTGGAGAAACAGCCATTATCCATAAAAATGCCATGCATAAGGAAGGATATAAAGCACTTATTACCAGTTTCAATGGTGCCTATGTTGGCTATGTCATTCCGGATAAATATTACCATTTAAACGAATACGAATCCCGGGTGATGTCCTGGTATGGGCCCAGTATGGATCCCTATATAAATGAGATGATCGGGCGTATCATGAAAAAGATGGTTTCCATCTGATAGTCATCTGCTGGGGAAAATAGTAATGCTGGATAGTGAGTTCTTGAAAATTATTTTTTAAATCAAAAACCTATAAGCTGTATATCTTAAACCTTTTTATTAAAAAATATTTGGTTTCTACGGTCAAATTCTTTGATAAAAATCATCGAAATTGAAGTGATTTGGGCTATTTAGGATTGTATTACACAATAGATTATTTTGTTTTTTATATTGTCTTTTGCTCTACCTACACGTACTTTATTAAATCATACACAACCTCGTCTTTCAGGGCGAGGGCCGACTGATAATTATAGGGGCTTTAGCCCTTAATCATCTTAACCCCGATTATTCATTCATTATCATAAGACTGGAAATCTTGCGGTAAAGAACTCATTTATATTCAATTAGATATATAGGGGTTAACCCTCGTCGCAATAAAAGTAATTAGAATGTCAAAATTTCAAATCGTTTCTATGGGGACGGCCCTATGGGCGCCTGCCTGGGTGCCGTCGCCATGCGTCTGCATCGTAGTCGGCTACGACGTAGGAACAAGGCTGTGGCCGCCGGAGACAGGCAGTCAGGAAAAATTTGTGAATTTTTCGGGTTAATAAGTTGATAAATATTTCTCAAAAAACGCATCCATATTACTCTGGCAATACTCGTTTACCTTTACAGACAAGTCCATGGTGTGTGGCCATCCTTTTAATCTGTGATATTCATTATAGACACCATTTTTGTCTAGCCACGATTGCAATGAATCTGATTGGCTCACCGGGACCAGCGAATCTATTGTCCCATGAAAAATAAGTGTTGGTGGATCGTCAGGGGAGATATAGGTTTTTGGAGATGCGGTAACAAAAATTTGAGCATCATTCTCGTATGTCGTCCCTAAAAATTTTATTGCGGACTCATGTTGGCGGGCATATTCAGTTGTCAGGTCAGTAGGTCCGTATAAATTTACAACAGCCTGTACCTTGCTGCTTATACTATCACTGCAATCTTCACTAAACTCATTTTCATCGGAATAGGCAGCCATCATTGCCAGATGTCCACCTGCAGAACCACCAATCACAGCCATCTTATCCGGGTTTATCAAGTAATCTTCAGCATGGGCCCGTACCCAACGTAATGCACATTTGACATCAAGCACAGCTGCTGGAAAGAGGGCTACCTGGGAAAGCCGGTATGAAATTGTAACAGTAACATAGCCTTTTTTGGCATAATCAAGGAGGTAGGGCAGGTAATCCGATCTTTTCCCTTTTGTCCAGGCTCCTCCGTGAACGAAAATTAGCACCGGGGTTGTTTCATTTAAGTCCTTACGTTTGTAAATGTCCAGTTTGAGCAAAATGCTATCTACTTGTTTATAAACAATATCCTTAAACACTTCGATATTATCTGGAACCTCAGGATCAGTTTCGATAAGATCAAGAAAACCTAAGGCATATGCCACTTTCATAAAGGTCTCGTTCATATATCCATGGGGTGCTTTTAGCTGTTGTTCATTTTTTTGATCCTTCTGAGTACAACTACTGAATACTAATAGAATAAATAAAACAGGTATAAAAAATATTTTCATCATCTCATCCTATTTAATGACTGGTATGGCCGTATCAAGCATGCCTTTTACGATTACTTCACCTAATTCCTTCCCATAGAAACTAACACTTGCTTCATATCCGCTTTTCTCATATTCTTCCTCAGTCAGGATATAACTTACCCACTCGTTTGCTAGGCCACCTATTGCAGGATAATGAACTCCATGCTTTTTCAATTTCTCTTTTATTTCCAGGCCAAGCTTGGCGCTCATCTCTCCCGGTGCTCCCACAATCAGCAAGTCACCCAATCGATATGCCCCAATAGATGTTTTCTCAGGAAAAACCTGCTCAAGTAAAACCTGTATTGTTTCCTCATCAAGTCCATATTCCCTGCCGCCCGTTTCCATAAAACCGGGATGCGGTTTTCTCCCGGGTAATTGGATGATTTGGTAATTATATTCCAGTTTTACCTCTTTCATCAGCTGGATGTTTTCATATATGCTCATGACTTCAATGGCAATTTTTCTTCCATATTTCTCGGCTTTCTCATAATGGCTTCCAGAATTACTTGCAACTACTGACTGATCGCCCTCGGCTCCATTGTAATACAAGGCTACTACATCCCGGCCAATCCATGCTTCCAATTCCCTTTGCAGGTATCCTGGCCATCCACCGGATACCCACATATCGAGATCATCCATAATAGTTGGATGTGCGGTCCAGTTTACCATTACTGCAAGTGGAAGCCCATTGTAAAGGTCGATACGTGTAACCGTCAAGTAATTATCGACATACGGAGATCCTCTCCTGTTACGGTTCAATCCTGTGATCTGTTTACTAGATGTGCCAATCATTACTGGCTGTAAGTTCCGGTCTGCAGAAATAATGAGCTCAGCCAGTGTATCAACAACAAATTCGAGCAGTTGCGGTTGAAATATCCCGATTGGAGCCATATTAAAGATGTTTTTATCATTCAATGCAAACATTTCCAGGCTGGTGTGAGAGTGGCTTGGAAGAAACAAGATGTTTTCTATTGTCCATTCATCTCTGTTGATCCTCTCAACAACCTGAGGCTTTACATTGGGCGGTAAACCCAGAATATCGAGGGTTACTATAGCATATTTTTTCATGCCATTATCGACTACTAATGCTTTTCCCCAGATATCATCGTGAATCCCTTCGGCTGGTTTGCTCATGCGTGCCCCATATCCACCGAGGGTATAGCCCATTTCAAGAGGTGGGGTCAGTCGTTTGACCTCCACATTGGCTTTGACAGTTTGAGCAGAGATGGAATTGATCTGAATAATGCAAATAAGTGCCCAAAGAATAATACAATTACGTAAAGCTTTCATGTATAAATAGTTTATTACTTTATGATGCTATAATGACCAATGGAATATTCATTTGTTTTAATAATCAATTTATTTTGTTTCGCATCAAATTGATAATCCTGCGAATCAGAGAGCAATACCTTATCCCTGATAACTCTCTTTGGTTCTGATGATAATTTCACCTTCAGAATATGAGGGATCTTGTTCCCTTGAAAATTAATATTAACAAATTCCCTGGTATCATTTACCAGGATGGAAGTGCTTTTTAGGTTATCGGGGGAATACACCATAAAATCATTCTCAGTCCCGGGATATATCAAAAAAGTTAAATACCCTTTTGAACTTTCATCACCGATCCCTGTATAAGACCTTTCTACATTCATTGGTATAATAGCTCCTTCTTTTATATAAACCGGATATTCATTAAGTGGGAATTCCTTTTCGAAAGTTAAAGGACCTTCTATCAGGTCTGTATCGTCAAACCAGTATCTCCACTTGCCTTCAGGTAAATGAATCTCATTTACTAACTTGTCCCTGTAAATAGGGGCAATCAACAAATTATCTCCGAACATGTAATGATACTTCCCTGAAACAGGACGTTGCAGTACATTACCCCCATTGTGTGCCTTTACTACATAGCTGTACATATAAGGAATCAATTCTGTATGTAGCCATGAGTATTCACGTATAATTTTTAGTTCTTGTTCGCTTCTCCTCCATAAAGCCCTTTCCCCATGCCCGCCATTGAGAAATAATCCGCAAAAAGTTGAAAATTGGGCCCAGCGAATATACAGTCTGGGAGGTATGGTTCTTCCGGAAAAACCCGCTACATCAGATCCGATTATATTGTATCCAAGTTCTGCACTTTTTAATATATTTTCGATGGCCGATTCAAATCCCTGGATACCTTTCAGGGTAATATTCGTTTTCTCATCATATTCTTCATCGATATAATCATCTGATTTCCAGTAATGTTCCTGATCACCAACCCATGTAACCGGAGCTGCATCGATGGGTGCAAATCCTTCAGGATGATAGCCCCTGTCAATGGCGCGGCTCAGTGTAACAAAATCCGGATTTTGTTTTAAACCGTGATAATATTCATTGCGGTAATAATGGTCCATATAACTTCGGGTTGTCATCAGGCCGTTATTTACCCTTCTGTAGAATAAAGGAACAGGACCAATTTTTCCCCAGAACAGGGTAGCGGTCCCATCAAGCTTCCACCCATCGATGCCGTAGTCGAATATCTTTTGCTGCATTCCATTCCACCATTGTTTTGCTTCAGGATTAGTATAGTCGATAAATCCTCCCTTCCCTTTCCACCATTTGGTCTGTGCGCCATTTGCTGCCAGGAATCCCATTTCTCGTGCATGGTTATACCATGGCATAGATTCACTGATCTTTGTGTCCTTACTATAACTATCAACCATGGTAGTCATCCAAAGAACTACCCTGTAACCCTGATCTTGAAGTTTATTGAACCATATTTCCGGTTGTGTATAACGGCTGGTATCAACTTCAAAATCATTATATCTCAAGCTCCACGGACTGTCAATTAGAATCGTACGAACAGGAATATCATGTCTCGCATACCCTTCAAGTAATTCATTAATTCGCTGGGAGGTGTTGACATCATCCTCCCATAACCAGCATTCCAATGCCCATGCGGGTGTCAATGGCGGATTACCATGTCGGTGAGCATTAAATGGAATGCCCCAGAATGGCAGGACAAAATAAAAATAAATAATGATTATTAAAGAGATTGAAAGGATCAGCAGGTATTTGGCTACCTTTTTTATCATTCGGTTACGTGTCATAAATAAGTTTTAACAGGATAGACTTGTATTAAAAATCATTAAAAAAATTCGGCTTCAGGTTCAAAAATATAAATTGGATTAGTAATCACCCAGGTAGTCCAAATGTCATTAATCATCAAACTTGCAACTATCCGGTAATTTCCCGGAACCGATTGAGGATCGAATTCATAAACATATTCATTATTCATCACATCTATTTCCTCACCGTTTCTGACTAGTGTGAATCGAACCGGAAAAGGAGAAACAGCATGTAATTTTTTAACATTTCTCACATTCACAGAATCACCCATAATGGCATTTACAGCGTTGTTTTTTTCGGTAGAGAAGAATTGAAATCCTTTCGCTTCAGCCAGGTTCTCAAAGGCTATGAAAGCATGCCCGGCAACAAGGTTGTTCTTAATGGCAACATTTGATAATGTATCGCTGAAAACATGTGTATTAACATAATTAAAGGAACCAAAATAGGTATCTATTTCAAATTTATATGCCCAGCCGGCAGCATCTGCTTCGCCAAGCAGGAGTTTCTCTTTCCAGCCTGGTTTTACGATCTTGAGGGTTTCAGCATTGGGCCCTACCCATTCTACAAGGCCATTATCCAGATATCTAGCACGAATACCCTGATTGTTATGTGCATCTACTGTGGCCATTCCCACAATCTTTCTGCTCATATTCAAGGAATCCCAGTTAGCAAGGATAGCTGTTTGATCATCATATAATTCCCTGAAGGCCCAATGCCGGTATTTTTTACCGTTTATTATAAAATTGATAATAAGTGAAGCTATCTTCTCACCATCAAGCATATCGGTATGAATGTTATATATTTCCATAGCCTGACAATCCGGGTTATTCCAGTTATGCGGTCTTTCCGTATGTACATACAGTGCCAGACCACCACCGTTAACCACTTCCTTTATTATCTTATCCTGGCCTTTCCCCCAGTCCAGTATTACGCTGTCCATGGGACATACCATCACACCATCACTGCTTTCTGTCCCTGGTTCAAAGATTATCCCGTCATATATGCCGTGGTAACTCCTTGGGAACGTATCTAGGTCCGCATGTCGATGATCCGAAAAAAAGAGAAAATCAAGTTTTGCTTTTTTTGCAGCGGGCAAAATTTCTTCAATAACACCCCGGCTGTCATGGGACCAGTAGGTATGAGCGTGCAGGATACCCTTATAAGTCTCTTTTTCGATGAACGTATCAGGTTTTTTGTATTTATTCCATATTTCGGCACGTTCTTTCTCAAGCCGTGGGTAGATAATCCAGTGCCGCCACCATGAAGGACCTGTTATAATCAGGAACAGAACAAATAGCAGTATGAGAACACCCAATAGAAAACGCTGGATAATACGAAGAATTTTATGGTAAGTTTTCACCTGATCGTATTTACTTTTTTAATTAGCATAGGATACCCTGCCAGCAGGCCAGCCTGCAATAAATATATTATTATTTCCCTGTACGAAATGATTGAAAATTTCAGCATGGATGTTTCATTTTAGATAATCGTTAAACCAGCGAATGCCATCCGGATAAACTTCATCCACAGGTAAATCGTGGTGTTTGGTTGGGTACCAAATGATCTGTTTGGGTTCCTTTGCCGATTTAAAAAGAAGTTTGCTGGTTAAAGGTGGGATTATATCGTCATTTTCAGCATTTATCATCAAAAGGGGCCTTGGTGAGATCATTTCAACAAAATTGATGGGATCAATAATACTTAAATAATCCTGTGTATCATCAGATAGGGCATCCATCCCGAACATTAGATGCAGGCTTCCCCCCGCTAAAATAATTACAGGAACTTTAACCCGGTCTTCGATACTGCAAAATATGGTGCCGATAATGCCACCAAGACTTATTCCAAAGTACCCGATTCGTTCTTGATCGAGTTCTTCATGTGCACTGATGAAATCAATTGCACGTCTCAGGTCAAAAACTGTTTGCGAAATAATATTTCTTGTCCAGTACCTATATCCTTCTGTAAGGTCAAAATCATAATCATATTTATAACGGTCACCATGATTGCTGATATCCAACCGTAGTACCGCATAACCGGCATCAAGGAAGTACTTAGTGCCGGCCTCAATATAGTCAACCGATTTACTGTCTCCAAGTCCGTGCATTAAAATAATGACAGGAAAAGGTGGTTTTCCGTTACCTGGAATGGTTAGCAATCCTGTAACTTTACTATCATGAACGCTTTGGTATGTTATATAATACAAACTATAATCAACTGTATCCTTTAACAGGCTGACAGTATCCTGAAGTGGTAGGGCATGGTCGTATTCATAATACTTAGCTATGGGAAGGGTTTTATTTCCCTCACAAGATCCTAAGAAAAAAAATAGAACTGCGACGATTACCAAAGGACACCTGGTTATGTTGTTTCTCATTGTTGAGCGAATCTTTGGATATGAACCTATTTCTCAAAAAACATCCATCCAGAGTCAATAATCTCCGGATGGATATTATCAATCACTCATGTAATAATTATTTTTACTTTGAGCTGTTATGCTTCAATACATAAAAACCAATTCAGTTTTTAATACATCAGTTACCATGGTTTACCTGTTCCCTGAAGCAACCACATCCTTGACCAGGCACTGTTATTACTTACATCACTACCTTTAAATTCTGTTGTTTCTAATTTTGCAATTGCTGCCTCGGCATTTTCAGTATTCAGGGATATCTCACTATCAAAGTGGTAATAAAAACGGATTGGCAATGCTTCTCTTTTGGCAGACTCTCCTGTTTGAAGATCCGGTAAGCCGGTCCTTCTGTAATCAAACCAGGATTCTGCAGCAGCCGTCCAGCTTGCTATCCATTTTTGTTCGATAATACTTTCTAAACCAGAATATGGTGCTCCGTTAATATAATCGTTAAAATCATCACCTACACCCCATGCGATCATAGATTGTCGAATTCCGGACGTATAATGTTCCTCGGGACTACCCGGTCCCCAACCATACAATGCTGCTTCTGATAAGATAAAGTGTACTTCGGCCGCAGACATGATTCTCATCAACAATAATGATCCCGAAGTCTCTTTGTATATATCATTCAATTGGGAAGCATGAGGGTTGAATACACCCTGGTCCAAATTAGGATTTAAATTGTATTGAGGTGCTGCAAAAACAGAAGGAGGAATACCGACATACTCCGGGTCGAAATCTACTCCTACCCCCCAGGTAGCTTCATATTCATCAACAATATCCTGTGAAATATGTCGCTCTGCATTTACTATTTCATCTACACCAGTACCCGGGACAAGGACTAAAGGCGTTTCAATTTTATTTGCCCAAACTCCTAATCTTGGATCATTTAGATTTTTAAGAATTTCTACCAGCGTAGCACACATTTTTATTCGCATATAACTACCACTTGGACTTGTATCAAAAACAGTATTACTAGGCCATGAATCAGAAGGAGAACTTCCAATATAACTAATATTTGCATCGTCGGAGGCGGTTAAAATCAATGGGTACGTATCGGGATCAGAAGTAATTCTTCTTATTCCCTCCTCTGCAATTCCCGGTTCCTTTTCTGATAATCTCATATAATATCTAAGCGCCACGGAATTTGCCAGCTTTCTCCATTTTGATACGTCTCCTCCAAATATTAAATCCTGAGTTGGATTAATATTAGAATAGGAAGCCTGATCCTGTGACAACAAGGTGTTTGCAGTTTCCAGATCGTCAAGTATTCCCAAATAAATATCTTTCTGATCGTCATACGCGGGTTTAAAATAGTCCGGACCTTCTTCTGCCAGCAACGCTTCCGAATAGGGCGCCGCACCCCAAAGATCTGTGATCAAACCAAAAGTATACGATTTCATTATCAATGCCACACCTTGATGAAATTCAAGCTTGCCATCTACTGCTTTCTGGTAAAACTCATCATTATTCCGAAGGATACCATAGTATCCAGACCAGCTTTGATCTTGATTATCCCAGTCATAATCATTGTGCCCACCGGACCAACCATCTTTTTGTGTGTGTTGCATGACCCCGGCTATATCACCAAATCCAAGGCCTACGATTGTTTGTCCTATTCCCGTTTCTATTGTAGGCAATAATAAGTTAAGATCAGCCGTTTTCGGATCAACACCATTTGGATTTATATTTAATTCATCCAGGTCTTTACAGGAAATAACTAAAGTAAGTACTAAAGTTAAGTGGATTATAAATTTTTTCTTTATTGTATACATCATTTTAAATTTTAATTTTTCTTAAAATGTAAGCCCTATTTTAAATCCAATCGGAATAACCCACGGATTCACATTATATCTTTCTACCCCTTGTGAAAATCTACCACTCCTTTCAGCTTGAAAAGCTCTTTCAGGATCGACCCCTAAATCAGAATCTTTGGTCCATAACATGATGTTTCGACTATATATCGAAAAATTTAATTCCTGCACTCCAAACCTTTGAGAAACATCACCCGGTACTCTGTAGCTTAAAGAAATCTCCCTAAGTTTAATATAATCCGCATCAAACATATTAGCGGAACCAATATCCCATGGATAACTCACAACATAAGGTAAAAAGATGGTACCATCATTCCCTAAGTTTTCATGTTCCAATATGAAATTCCCACTTTCATCATAATATCCCATTACACCGGGTGCAAAGGTGCCATCATAAACTGTATAACCACTAAATTGCTCCGGAAATCCACCGTACTCTGGTGTTGGACCTCCCACAGGTCTCAAATCATCACCTAACAACAACTGATCCTCATTTGCAACCACCCAATCACGGAGTTCCTGGCTTGGTGCACCACCTAATTCACCAGGGTGTACCAGTCCATTGAGCCAGGTCTGGGTATGTACAGATTCAGATAAATATCTAAAGGTTTGTGAAACATATTGACCGCCTGATCTCCAATCAAAAGTCATATTTAATGTAAAATTCTTAAATGAAAGTGAGGTCTGTAATCCCAGGATGAAGTCGGGATTGTAATTTCCAATTTTTGAATACTCCTCTTCAGCCACCCATTCCGCGTCTAAACCGCTACCCAGGATTGGATATCCATAATATGGGGAATTTTCGTCTGTTACTCTTCTGACTTTCCGTGAATACAAATTACCAACCAAACCATCTTCAGGGCCATCCGCTTCATTAGCAACATAACCTTCAACGTAACTTATGGATCTAACTCTGGCCTCATCCCAGAAATTAATGAAATCAACCCCTTCCGAAAGCTCTTTAACTCTCGTTTCGTTTTTAGTAAAATTCAAGTCCAGATTCCAGACCCAGTTATTTGTGCTTATCGGAGTGCCACCTAATAAAATTTCCCAGCCATTACTTTGTAATAATCCTGCATTGATTTGTACACCGCTAAAACCGGAAGAGGCAGCTAATGGAACTCCTAATATTTGATTTTCATTATCTACGGTATAATAGGTTCCCTCAAATCGAATTCTGTTTGTGAACATTTTCAGATCGATCCCAAATTCTACGGAAGTCGCTTCCTCAGGCAAAAGGTTGGGAGCTAACAAAGCACTGGATTTCGTTAATCTGGTGGCGTCCCCCCATTGTCCGGCATCACCATAAACTGCATTTAATCGATAAGGATCCGTATCGTTTCCTACTTGTGCCCAACCACCTCTGAGTTTAAGCATATCAACAATACCCATTTTAAAAACTTCATTTACTAAAAAGCTTAATGAAGCGGATGGGTAAAAATAAGATCGATTTGAGGAAGGCAATGTGCTGGACCAATCATTTCTGGCTGTTACATCCAGAAACAATGTATATCTCCAGCTTAGATTTACCATGCCAAAAACACTGTTGATCGCTTTTTCATATCTATTATTACGGTACTCAAGTGCCCCCGAACTTATATTTTGAATGGTAAATAGATTTGGGACCACCAAACCTGAACCTGGTTTTGAGGAATTACTGATAGAAGACCACTTTTGATATAAAAGATTCCCACCAATTGAAGCTGATACAGCAAATTCATCCCAATCTCTCATATATGTACCTAATATATCCATATTGCGTTCCAATCCAGTACTTGTTATAATACCATAGGCGCCATTGTTAGGTTCATTCAAATATCCGGGCGCAATTTTAGATTCCTGTATCTCATCTGATTTATTCAAGATATATCGCCCCCTGATGCTAAACGAGGGAGAGATCTCCCAGTTAAGAATGACATTACCAAAAATTCTGTGTCTATTAAAGCTATTGTTTACATCGTAAGCCAGATAATATGGATTTTCATGATTATTGGAAACTCTTAATATATCGTTTCCTGATCCATAATCTTCGAGTTTACGTATATCGATATTGGTTGGATGTGAATATGCCCATTGCAGCGGATTTGCCCCACGGTTTGATGCGGGTCTGTTATCTGCCCACGAATTACTGTAATTAATATCCGTACTAATAGTTACTTTATCCCATAACTTTGAGGAAGCAGCTAATGATATATTATTTCTATTCAGGTCAGAATTTGGAATAAAACCACTGTGGGTCATATTAGTGAAGCCAAATCTATAATTTACAGCTTGCGTACTATTTGAAATTGAAGCTCCATTGGTAGTTGTAAAAGCGAAATCATTTAAAAAATTCTTGATATTATCAGGATAAGAAACAACTTCTGTTGGAACTGGCATGCCGTTTGCATCTAATGGTGCATCCCATTGTACCGCCCAATAGCCTTTGTCATTTTCAGGCCCGCTTCCAGTTCCGTCACCTGGATTGATATCCGGTAATACCCCACCTCCTACATCTTCAGGTCTGAAGGAAAAGAATCCTGTGGAGAATTTAGTTTGTGTATTCACATATTTAGAAGGGATATCAAATACCGTATTCGATGTTATTGTAACTTTCATTCTTTCATTCTCTTTCACTTTTTTAGTTGTGATCAGCACTACTCCATTACCAGCTCTGGTTCCATATAAAGCTGCAGCGCTTGGCCCTTTTAGTATAGTAATGTTTTCAATGCTTTCTGGATCCAGGTCGGAAATGGAATTACCATAATCCACTCTATTGTCGTCCCCAAATCCACCAACATTATTTATCGTATTTGCAATAGGTACACCATCAACGACGAATAGAGGTTGATTGTCTGTACTTAGCGATGATGCGCCTCTGATTACCATACTGACGGATGATCCCGGACCTCCCGTAGAATTAATAGTAACGCCTGCTACCTTACCAGACATGGAATTCAATACATTCTCATGAACTACCCGTGTAACCTCCTCAGCGTCGACTTTAGCTATTGAATACCCAAGTGACTTCTCCTCTCTTTCAATACCCAGGGATGTTACGACAACTTCACTCAGTGTTGAAATATCCTCAACCATCTCAACATCTATAACTGTACGACTTCCAACAGGTATTTCCTCAGTTTTATAGCCTATATAAGAAAAAACTAAAATTGAATTTTCATCTTCCACTTCTAAACTATAATTACCATTGACATCGGTAATGGCTCCTTGCAGGGTTCCTTTTATTAATACATTTACGCCGGCTAGTCCTGCGCCATCCCTTGAACTGGTGACTTTCCCGGTTATTATGGGCCCTTGCATTTTTTCTGCACTCGCCGACAAACAAGTTGCCAAAAACATGCCCATCATTAGAAATACGGGGATCCGGTTTTTCAATTTTTTTATTATATTTTTATTCATGATTTTCATTTTTTATCTGAATTATCTGAAAAAAATTTCCTGATCCAGGATTAATTTACAACCTCAAAAGTAAGAATCAGGGCATGTGTGTTAATGCCAATTATTGCAGGATCCTGACCAGCAGCCATAAACATCACAAGTCTCATGGAATTGTCAGTAACCTCTTGTACAATTACCTTACGTTGAAAATCCATAAAACCAATGAATTCTGTTCCTGAAAAATCAAGTGTACTTACATCGTTGTAAGTTAGTACTCCCCCCGGACCATATACTGAGGAGCATTCAAAATCTTCATTTTCCACATAGGTAAACGTAGCTCCTGCTTCCGGTGCATATAATCCGGTGCAAAGTCCAAAATCCTGGTCGCTGCTTGGATTCACTATTCCCGCACCACCTGTAGTAACAAATTGATATACAAGTCCACTGAAAGAGGCATTGTCATCCTTTACATCATGCTCATATCTTCCATCAAAATAAAAAGTGAATTCATCAAGATATACTTCACCCAAATCCAAACCTACTCCTAATATCCCTGCGGGTAATGGATTTGGAGCACCCGGGAATGGAGAAAGTTCGGCATCTGCATTAGCGAAATAATCAAATTCGGAATGACTACTTGCAAGTCTCCATGTTTTGCCATTTTCCGCGGTAGGGCCTCCTGTGAGCAATACATAGGGAGTAAGTGCTATAGCCAAATCAACAGCATCATCTGCAGTCCCGGAACTACCCGTTACGGTAAGGGTTACAGTGTAGTATCCACCATCGGTATAAACGTGTACCGGATTTTTTTCAGTACTTGTATCTCCATCTCCAAAATCCCACAAATACGTTTCGGTACTGTGGGCCAAAGCTGTAAACGCAACTTGCTTATCCACAATACTGTAGTGTATGATTACAGATGTAGGCAAGTCAACTTTCTTCTCCTCCTCACAAGATAAAAACATGATCGCGAGGATGAAAAATGTACAAAGAAATTTTAGTTGAAATTGTTTCATAATATGGCGTTTATGTTGCACATAATATTTGTTATTTTAATTTTATCACTTCATACTTTGTGTATTTCACTCAAGTCATATTTCCATAAATACTAGATGAATCTACAAAATGAAGTCATTCACGAGTTTTAAATAAAAAGGAGAATTTTTCGAATATAAGTTTTATCATTTCCAAGTTAAAAAGTACATTTTATTCCTTTTTGCGTCATTCTCACTCATAAATTTTAATGACGCACATTATCAAATAAAAAAATTAAACCAAAAAAATGCTAAGATCCCCACTGGTCTTAACATCTCGATGAGACCAATTGCCAATCGAAAATACACATTTCCAAGTCACGCAAATGAGCAAGTTGGGAGCTCTTTGCGTCTGGCTTGTATTTTGGATAAATAGTGGCCGATAATACATTTTACTCGATTAACAGCATCTTTTAACAATGGTAATATATATACAATATATAATTTAATAAAATTTTACCTAATTTACATCAATTTTAACCCTTTTTAATTTGGATAAATCAAAAATGAAGCCTTGGGGTAACTATTTTGAAACGGTGTGTGGATCATTTAAATCAATAGGATCAGTTCAATCCTTCACCCAGCTCATAGTAAAAGAGGCATATTTTATTGTTTTATGAGGGCCTCCGTCTCTATCCCTGTGGTGATAACTGTAAACGACATGTATCAATCCATCCTTTCCCTGAATAACTGCCGGATAATGGCTTGATGTTGCTTTATCCTTCCGGTTATCAAATTCAATTTTCTTTTTCCAATTCCAACTTTTTCCATCGTTATCAGAAATCGCCACCGTCAGGTCATGCCTCCCTTCTTCAGAATGATTATACACGATCAACCATTCCCCTGAAGATAATGTGACCATGTCAAAACCTGCTCCCGGATTGGGCAGTTCTGTATCCCTGGCGATACTCCAGGTCATGCCGCCGTCTTTAGAATCCGTCCTTTGCATACGGTGTGGGGGAGGTCCATTATCGCGTAAATAGGCTGCCAGTGACCTATCCCTTGTTATTGCTATTGTTGGTTGAATGCCAATGCCTCCTATCACCGGATTGCTGAATTGCCATGTCTCACCTAAATCATCGGTTATGGCAAATATAGAACAATCAAATCCATCAGAATATAGTGGGACGATGATCCGATCATATATGATCATCGGTTTATTCTTGGTTTGCCACCCAATTCTTCTTGACAATGGATAACCCAGTTGCATATTGGTCTCCTTATTTCCATCCCGCAGCCTTCCGCTTCGCACCATGTTCTGACCCCTGGCAAGGCTGTCGATCTTTCTTTTATAAGTTTCCCAGAGAATCAAAAGGTGATCTCTCGTATCTTCAGGAATGTCATCTATCAATTCATCTTTCAGATAGATCTCATAAACATCCAATTGCTCCTTTACAGCTTCCACAAAACGATCACCTGGTTGAATTCCTCTCTCGGTTTTATCACCCGGCTTGGCAAAGATAACATCCTGCCATGACCACTTTGGTGCTCCCGGGGCTTTATACTCCTTGCTAATCCTGTACTTGGGTATGGACGTTTCCCACTGGTTCGCCAAAACAGGATACCACATGAGCCAAAGCCTGTTTTCAGGATCCAGGAACATCATTGGATTTATATCTGGAAATCCAGGAGTATCAGCCATGAGAAAAGGATCTGACCATATCGTATCTCCTTTCGTCAATCTCGATCCCATGATTCTCACATCATCCGCCCATCTTTCGCCGGATCCCTGAAACCAGGCAGATAGTAAATCACCGTTGGGAAGTTCAACGATAGTCGGCCCGTGAACATGATCATTTTGTAAAGGAAATATAATACTTTCATGATATTCCCTATTCACCTTTATATCTTCCCCATTTCGGATATTGCAAGACCACATTACGATAAGAGCTAAAAGTGCTGTATTTATTGATTTCCCGGATCTCATAAAGTATTGATTTAATAATCTGCTTTAACTGTTGTTATTGAATTCAATGAAAACGGATATTTTATGACTTTCCCATATTGACCGTATTCCAGCAGATTGAGGTTTTCGGGAATATCAAATAAATTGGTTTCCGTTAAACTGTCGATATTCCCGTCATATAATGCTTGCTCTCCATTTTCATCATAGGTGGCGGTTATTACCGTATATATATCCATTCGATCAGGCAGATGTTCATCCTGTGGAAATACGTGGATCCATTTTATCTGATTACCGCTGAAACTTTTTATAGTCCATGGTTTATCATCATCATTTAATCTTGGGTAGGCACCCCAGCTTCCTTCTCCTAAGAACATGGTACCTTTCTCATCATCCCGAACAAATCCCATTTGTGAATCGTCTGATGCTTCATATGGTCTCAATGGAAAGGTAATTTTACTCACATGTGAGTCTCCATCCAGAGATAAATTCAAGCCATAATCATAGAACAAATGAGCCCATTGATTGTACTGATGAATATTTTCCGACTTTCTGGTGGTGTGCGGCCAAAAGGGCGTGTGATACCCTGCTACCTTAAATGTATAATCCTTATAGGTTTTGAGATCATTTTCCAGCCAGTTACGTTGAGCACCTCCCACATCTATTTCTGAATTTAATGCGATCATATGGAAAAATCCACCTCCAAAAGATACAGAGTAATAAATATTTGATGAATCATTGTCCTGATAAGGTGTATTGAAAATATAGTTCAAGTTGGCATGATCTCCATTTTCATGATTGCCGTGAACCGGAAATATCGGGATTATCCTTCCATCTGATGTAGTAGTAAGTTCATGCCAGTCATTCAGCCAGGTATGCCACCGTTCCGGATCTGTTCCGTTCCCACTGCAAAAATCACCATTAAATACTACAAATAGTGGTCTCAGCTTTGCTACCATCCTGTTAGAAGCTCTTCCTGCTTCCAGAGGATCGTTTTCACTTTTCGTATCCGCTCCGGCAATAAATGCAAATGCCTTTGGTTTATCCGGTGCTGTACGGAACCAATATCGTTCACTAATCCCGATATCATCTTTAATTACGAAATAATATTCCTGATCAGGTTCCAGATCAGAGAGTCTGGCGAAATGTGTATTCATATCATATTTATCTGATATCCGGTCTGCTTTTTTAGAAAATTTATATTTCCAGAATTCTTTACCATGATCTTTATCACCATACATAACTATGGGATTGGTTTTCTCATGCTGGTCCCAGGCAATAGTAATATTTGTTGCCGGATCATTGTTCCAAACCAACCGGAATTTATCAGAGGTAGCTGGAGCTTCTGGAATGGATTTGCAACCCAATAAAAAGGATCCGGTAATAACCACAGTCACTACGATGAACAAACCGTAAGATCGTCTATAAAGTATTTTTCTCATCATTTGAATAAATTAATTCTTGAATAAAATCATACTAATTCTACTTTTCATGGAATACAACAGGCAATAGTTATGATTTTAAATAATCTATTCTTTGAAACGTTTCATGATCTCCTTCCAGTTGGTGAATATGATCCCTTCGTCCTTAAAGAATTGGATTAAATCAGGATCGGCAAACATTTTGGCTTCCCAAACCCGCTGCTGCCATGAATTGGTGATGCCTTTCAATTGATCTGATTCCACACTTGGATGAAAAATAATTTCAGTCAGGCCCGGATTTAAGGACCTGATAAGCCCCTTAAATGCCTCTACTTTTTCTTCGTATGAATTAGCATTTGGAGCACTGGCGAAAAAATCAAGCTTAGGTAGCGAATAAGCATCCATATATTTGATCATATCTTCATTGATTGGATAACCTGCCTGCTGGAAATGGACCACCACCAGGGAATCCGATAAATCAATGGCATTGGCTGGTATATTATATTCCTCAGCTATCCGCAAATAAGCTTTAGCATATTCAGGGTGTCCATAAAGCGTACCCATATGGGTATCAATATGGTCAGGTTGATAACCCATCGATATTGATTTTTCAATTTGGGCTCGAACCTCCTTCTCTACTTCTTCAACGGATGCATGTTGTACAACATCCATTACTCCTCTCCATAACATACCTTCTTCATCGATGAGTCCGGGTACTTCTTCCACTGGAAGCACAGAAGGCCAGCGATATGTTTTCCATTCACTGGTTAAAGTAAGGTGTAATCCCACATCAACCTGAGGATTTTCCATAGCCCATTGGATCATATCTTCAAATTCCGGGCATGGGGGCATAGCTGCAGCGGATTGAATATGTCCATCTAAAAGATATTTCTTGGTAGCTGTATTGGCCGCCTCACACATTCCTGCATCATCAGCATGAAGCATGATTACTTTTTTCCCGGCGGGGTATCCCAATCTTTCAGCCCAGTTCGCCGGTTCCTGCTGAACGTTATCTCCGGATTGGTTGTTCTGACAACAAGCAGATAACATAAAAAATGAAGCAAAAAATATTGCCAATAATAATCTGATCTTCATAATATTCTTTGTTTTACTCGATAAATATTTTTTCTACTTATCATTTATTTTAAAAATAATTCAATTGGAGAATGCACTAGCATTTTTCTTTGCGTGTATTAAAAAACAATAATTAATTTTGGGTCAAATATAGTATTTATTTTAATGGCAGTTTTTTTTATTTAATATCGAAATGTTATTAATATAATGGCTGGATCATTACGGTATTTATCTCAATATATTATGAATAAAAAGAAATTCCACATATTATTACTAAGTGTTTTTATAGCCTTTCCAATTTTTGGGCAGGAATTTAAAGCAGGGGCAGCATTGAGGGTAATCACCCCTGATCCGTTATTACCTGTTTCAGGTGGAATTGGGACTCCAAGCCCAGTAAACCAAAAATACGGGGATTTATTTGTCAGAGCCATGGTTCTGGAAAAAGGAACAGACCGTATAGCCATTGTTGGGATTGATAATCTCGGTTGGCCGGCCGCCCTCGGCGATAAATCAAGAGCATTGATTAAGGATATACCACCTGAAAATATATTGATAGGAGCAACTCATACACACAGTGCTCCTGATGCGTATGGTTTCCCGAATGAAAACGGAGTAGTCCTGACCGATCTTGAATACCTGAACTGGTGTATACATCAGATAGCGGATGCAGTCAACGATGCAATTGAAAATCTTGAACCTGCGGTATTAAAAATAGCGGTAGGAGAGGCGAAGGGTAAAATTGCCTATAATTACTATGCACCACAGTTGTATGATCCAAGATGCGGCATTATCCAGGCCATCGGTACAACAGGCGCAAAAAAGGGAAAAGTGATCTCCACACTGGTCAATTATGCGATCCACCCTGAGGTGATCGGCCCGGGAAGGGGTATTCTTACACCTGATCTCTGTGGTCCGTTGTATGATAGAATTGAGTCAAAAGCAGGAGGAGTAGCCATATTTATGAATGGTGCCCAGGGAGGAATGGTTACCGCAGACAACAGAAGACCGGATGATGAAGAGGCCAATGATTGGGCAGAATGCATCCGTATTGGTGAATTGCTGGCCGATCAGGCATTATCTATTGTGGGAAACGCCAATATACAAAAAGAACCCATGCTGTTTTGCACATCAAAAACCGTGGAATTTCCAATAGAATCTGAGATGATACGCATGATCATTGACAAATCTCCTCTGGAGATGAATATGTACGATGGATATAAAATTAATACGAGAGTAAATCTGCTGAACATCGGTACAGCTCAGATCCTCACCATACCCGGGGAAGCGCTTCCAAATATAGGATACTATCTGAAAAGAAATATGCGAACCAAAAACCCTTTTCTGTTTGGATTGACTAATGATGCATTTGGATATATCATCACCAAGGAAGATTTTAGCAGCTTTAAGAGATATGAATACATCAGCCGTACCAGTCTTGGAGAAATGACCGGCGAAATATTCATTGAAGAAGCACTCAAACTGATAGAAGAAAGTCCGGAAGCTGCTGGATTTTAACCTTCTTGATTAATAGTATTGGTAAGCCTATTTATTCTTTCATATTGGCTATTTAGGCTTACCTTGAAAATTAATTCTTTTATAATTAACGGAATTTCATTTGGTAATTATTATTGATTTTCGGGTCGGTGTCCACGATCGGTGTGGCTACATCGAGGGAATTGTGATGGACAGCTTTTAAAAAATGCCTGCCTCATATTATAAGATATACCTCCATTAATCCCATTAGGCATTTTTTAGAGGTATGGCTTGTGTGTTCAGCGATGGAGATGTGGCTTCGATCGTGGCGCTTTTTTCTTTTGTTCCTTTTCTTTTGAGCGAACAAAAGAAAATGAATAACAAAATAATCTATTGTATTCCACAATCCTTTTTAGAATAATTGCCTCAATTTCAATGATTTTTTCCAATTAATGAGGTAGCAAAAACCAATTGTTATTTAACAAATAGGTCTAGCATAAGCAATAAATGGGTTTTCATTCTAAAAATAATTTTCAAGGAAACCCTAATTAGGATTGTCAATCATCCTTGCAAGGACATTGATTAGTTAGATTTTTTGAGACCCTGCATTTCTTCCCATGAACTTCTTGGTAAATAATAAAAGAAACCGTCTTCTGCACCAATTAAAAGATCACGGATCCCATCACCATTCCAATCAACTGTAGTTGGACTTGTGCTGTGTCCTCCCAGGACTATAGTAGATAGATCTCCTATGTGATGAAAAACAAATTCACCCTTTTGACCAATATTCTGATAGAGTTCAGTGTTCGTACTATTGGCTAGAAGGTCCAGGTCTCCATCATTATCCCAATCCACAAGGTCAATTTTCCTGCGGCCACTGCGGCCTGCTTTCTGGGGATTGAGTCTCAATGGCTGGCCTTTCTCATCATAAAATATTCTTTTCCCGGGATGGAGAATCAGCATTTCAGCTTTCTTTTTACGTTCAAAATAACTGAGATATCCTTCATGGTCTATTACAATCAGGTCATTTAGGCCATCTTCATTCAAATCCACTACAATTGGTCGCGTCCTCCATTGGACTACAAGCTCTTCAGGTCCGGGTTTCCACCAATTCCAACCTGGTTTTGCTGGGGTTTCCTGCCAATCAACTTTCACCGGCTGAGCCTTTCCCAATTCGGGCTGCGACAGGGTACCGACATTCGGTAACCAGAAAATTTTACCAACAATGTTGTTAAAAATGATATCGGGCAAACCATCCATGTTCCAGTCAGCCACATATGGAACTGTATATCCCCATTTTGCTTCAGCCGGTCCCTGGATAGACAGGTTCGGACCAGCCATGATCCGGAAGATTTCCCCGCCTGAACTTATCCTTTTTGGCACAGACCATTTTGGCGGATTCGCACCATCCAGGTTTTCAATAAATTCAATAAAACCTGCTGTATTGCCGGAGATTATATCCTCATCTCCGTCATTATCCCAATCATAACTGCAAGGAGTAGATAATGCACCACATTTCACATAATCTGCATATTGTTTAAAATATACAGGATCTTTTAATATGGGAAACCCATTCGGATCCCTGCCGGCATTTTCAATCAGAACCACACGACCGTCTTCCTTTCCAACTATGATATCCGGATCACTGTCACCCTCCCAGTCATATATTATTACCTCAGGCATTTCAAGCTCCAGGTGAAGCGTTTTTCCATGAATTTGAAGGAATTGCCCTTTAGTATACTCAGGATCCCGGCGGGAACCGATATTTTCAAAGAATGTAATTCTATCCAGGAACTCGCCACAAATAAGGTCGAGGTCACCATCATTATCCCAATCGACAAGATTTGGTGATGGTTTCCCATATACATCCAATGGCTGATTGTCAGCAAGGATATTCATTGCCTTATCATAATCTGGGTTTTTATTAGTCCCATTGTTTTTAACCCAGTAGACAAAACCATGTAGCGGACCATTGGTCCAATTGCCTTCATTATCATATGCATCATCCCAGCCATACTCCCTCCAGTCACTAGCACCTATGATCAGGTCAACTATATTATCACCATCGTAATCAGCATATTTCCACTGGTTTGTACGACCGGAGTAAAATTCTTGCTGGTATCCAATTTTTTCCGGGTTGTCGTATAAATTATCTCTGAATTCCTTATATACCAATCCGGGTGTACAAACAGTTATTTTCCCATCCGGATAGGAAACCGACATTCTTGGTTTTCCATCCGCAATTCGCCGGCTAGGATTAAAAACATTATTCCCATTATTTTCAAAGAAATACAGACCATTTGAGGGTTTATCAGTCGTAGAAACCAGCAAGTCTGTATCTCCATCGAGATCCCAGTCAACTGGTATTGGATTGGCCCAAAGACCGACACCAAGATCAACTATCAATCCGGGATTGTTATATTTCAATCGTACCTCTTCCGTGCGATTATCAATTTTATAGTTATTGGTTGGCGTAAACGAAAAGGCAGCTACCAAAAAGACAAATAATAAATAAAATTTATGGAATTTCATCTATTCAAATTTTAATGAATACAAATCTGCATCTTTCAGTTTAAACAGTAATCTAACAGGTCTTCCTGATAGTTCGCTGAGATCCGTAAGATCCCCCCACGAAACGGCTCTTTTTATTTCATTTCCTATTAATTCCTGTGAATCTTCCATGGAATATCCTGGAATTGATTCCCCTTCCATGGTTTGGATCTCTACCTGTATACCCCCGGCTGCAGAGGTAGCATAGTTCAGGAATAGATTCCTGCCATTAAAAATGAATGGTTTTGTTAATAATTCTCCTCCATTGTAAGGGGCTGTTACCGATACAAATCCATCGATCCGGAGTGAGAATCTCCTTATATGAGAAGTTGGCTGGGCATAGTTCTGATTTACATAGACAGACATTTCAGTAGATCCGGTTTCCACAATATTCAATACGGGGTAATTAGAACGAGATACCCAGTTCTGCAGGCCAATGCCAGGTTTAATAAAGGCTTCCATGAAACTGCGGTCATACCTGGAATCACCGCGGGATGTCATCAGGATCACATCAGAGCAATCATTAAAATATTTTGGATTCACATTTAGCTGCCTTGCCTGTTCTTCAGTCAGTACCTGTCTTTCAGGCATAAACCTGGCAGCTGTAGCAATATAAATATGAGGAGCACGATAATATGGATGTGTCTGGTTAGTGTATAAATGTTCTCTTGGCCTATTACCGAAATCCATTTCAACCGGATCACTCCAGTGAATAAAATCCTTTGATGTACTCCTGCTGATTGTCCTGATTCCTGAATAACCATTCCCCGTCCAGGTACGGAAATAGCAAACATAACAGTTTTCATAAATCGACCAGAAAACTACATTCTGGGAATCAAAAATACCTTCAGTAAAAATGGGTTCTTTCTGAATTTTTTGCCAATGAATGCCATCCGCTGATATGAAACCTGCCAATCCGGTTTTTTCTGTCCCTGCCACTGCTTTAAACTTTTCATGAAGGTTGATCCCTGGTTTTATATCCTTGAATGGGCTAAAATTATGACTATACGGGGCATCCCTTGCCAGGATAACATTATTGTTAAATGTTCCTGCAACTTTGTATATGCCAAGGTCCGGCTTAATCCAGTTTTTTCCATCATCAGATTCTGCATAACAGGTCGTTTCTATATCGCTCCCATCCATTCCGGCTTCTGGTAGACCCCGGTAGTATAGCCTGTATTTAGCATCGTCCTTAATGATGGTAGCATACCCGCAAAATGGTCCTTCCCAGGGCTCATCGAACAAGAGAACAGCGCCTTCATTTTTTGGTGCATGTAAGACCCGTTGCACATTATTTAGTTTTTCGATAAGAAAAGTATCTAAAAATAATTCCAGGCGGGAGCCAATATCCACAATGTCCTTTCTGTCAGTATTGACTATTTCTCCTTTCTTGCTACATTGTAAAAAAGTTAATAGGATAAAAACATAAATTAGTAAAGCTTTCATTTCTGTCCCTATTTTAAATGCTTTTTTATTGAATCATAATCATAATTCCAAGGAAATACCAGCCTGCCCCAAACTGAAGTTCACCAGTTTAGTATAATTCCGGATTCAAGTATATAACCAATTATTTCGGGTTATTATCCTGTGTTATTTTTTTTATTCTATTTTATTTAACTGCATTCAAATAAAACTCAATCTATCGGTTTGCAGGTCCAATAGCATTAACATATCTTCCCAGCCAATAGGGAAGTAAATAAATATAGGGTGGATATTCTTCCCTGCCTCCTCCGTTGCCATTGTTTCTGTAGGCATTGTTATGCAGGTGCATAGGCCTTTCATCACGCGGCAATACTTCCGAATATTCCTGCCTTCGGAAATTCGGCTCGACTCTTGTCAGATCCTTCCGGTGACTATTGTTAACAGTCCAGGATATGAGGTCCAAAGGAAATTCTTTAAGCCACCATATCGATTCTTCCAGATCATAATCGTCACCTCCCACAAGAGCGTATAAAAAATTCCACAATGGATTCTTTTCAGATCGCTCAATTTCCCAGTGACTTTTCACCGCTTCGAAAAAATCTTTTTTTAATTCATTGTTGAATGCATATTTTATAAAAGCCGGAGCAGTTAAGAAATACATTTCATCATCGGAATGGTTCCAGGTATCACTCAGAATTTGATTTTCAACTTTACCAATAACCGTTGCAGGACGGCTGGCATTTTCATCGTAGCCATGATCTTTCATGAGTTCAAATGCTTTTTCCTTATAGATCTCCTCCCCGGTAAAATGATAGGCCGTTTGCAGGAATGCGATTATTAAGGTTGAATTCAGCCTGCGGTCTCCTACGGCGATTGGAAAGCTGTTTACATAATCGGGATTCCATCTTCCCCATTGCGTTATTTCACCGTTCCAGGTGACCAGATACCAATCATTTTCAATTATATGATCCATTTCAATCTTAATCTGATGTACGGCCCGATCTCTCCATTCCTTATCCGGCACAATTTCTGCAAAGAGCGCATAAACAAAAAAATGGCCACATGACTCGTCACTGCTGGTCGTGGATTTCCATCTCCATCGCTTGTCCTCGGTAAGCCGCCATATTTTCTGATCCTCAGGCATATCAGGATCAGTATCACTCGATTGATAACCATCAATTTCATAAGTCCTTGCAGGAAATCCCTTAATGCCACTGATTTCAGTTAACCGTTCCATGGCTTCAAATGCTTCATAGGCATTCTGTAGCGCATTTTCAGATTTGGTGACAGCGTAACGGAATAGTTCCCCCGCTAAATACATCGATGTCCACAGTCCGTCGTTGTCGGTGTCGTGAAGAATTGCAGTAGATAGGTCACCTGGTGTTGCCAACCTTGTTTCGGACGAGAAACCATACCTGATGTGTCTTAACCTTTGAACTTCCTGAAAATATTCAGCTTTTTCCTGGAGCGTCATTTCGGTAAATATAATTTTACTTAATCCTGTTTTACTAAGGACGAGTACGCTGTTTTCCGGTCCCGGAGCAATATCTATAACTGTATCGTCTACTAACCAACGCTTTGATGCATAGTAATCGAATTTGCCATCATCCCGAAGGACAAAGGCGCCACGTGATGAACCATACCATAGTTTTCCATTAATTTCCGATATACAGGATATATTCGTATCAGGTAGTTTTTTATTTATTGGAGATATTTCTTTAAATGAATCTGAATTCAATGTAAAAACACCATCGTGAGTGCCAACCACTAAGTGATTATTTTCTCTGGTAAGTAACACAGAGGTTAAGTTCTTACCCTCATACCTTTCAGTTAATTGCTTGTCAGCTATGTTCAAAGTATAAAGTGTGTTCTTAGTAAGAACAATAAACCAGCCTTTATTTCCATCAAACAGAAGTTCGACAGGTTCAAAATCATTCAGTGATTTTTCCCAGGTCATTTTAGAATCCATGAAAAGTGCCAGTTTTCCACTCGCAGCGACAAGGACAGAGAAATCATCCCCGAGAACAAAGTGGGTACAGTTCTCAATGTTATGTTTAATATAAAATTTTCCTGCCCAGGCATTGCTTATTATAGCCTTATCAGTTAAATAAAAAAATTGGTTTTGATAAAGGCTGATAGATGTTATCTTCATATCACTTATTGGATGGTATATCTGATCTTCGACCAATTTCTTCTCCCAGGGCTGTAACAAACCCTTTGTAGATAGAATTTTGATGCTATTATTCCGATCGCAGTTTACATTATAAAGTTCCGGTAGCGGTCCTTGTTTTTTTAATTCATACTTCTCTGCATAATCCTGTAAATAAGGTATGTCGTTATATTGCTGAGAAAAGGCCGTAATAGAGACAAGCAGCCCAAAAAGTAAAAATCTCAGTTTAGAGATTTGACTAAGGTCTGAATTAATAGTATTTTTCATTTATGAAGATATTTTTTAATTATGACCATAATTTATAAAAAATTAGAACCTGTTATGAGCTCCTGGCAATTCAATATGGATGTTAACTGAGATAGTTGTGATAATCACAAGGACAATCAGGAAACTTATCAAAATAATTCCCCAGCGTTTCCAGGTTTCATCACCGGTACTTCTTCCCGGAAAATCAAAAGTCTTTCTTAAACCAAAATACCAGGTAGAAAAAATCATTACAACAATAAAAATGTACAAAGACTCAGAATGTCCAGGAGTGAAAGGTCTGAAAAATGTACCTAGTTTAATATAGCTGAATAAGTTGAATTGAATAGTTGTAATAAAGAGCATGGATGGGATACAGTACTTTACTAATTTATCATCACTGGAAGAACATCGATTCCATATCATAATAGCTAAAGCTGTAAAAATGAGTAAGGAAATTCCCCCGTATAAGAACTGTGCGTTGGCAAAATGTTCAGCGTCAGTAATTTTCAGTTTTTCCGCAAGATCTATAAAATAGTTCCTGGAAAATCCATTGAAATAATTGGAAACAGGTATGAAAAAAAACACAAATGCAATGGCAATCCAGTTCATGGCATTGGATGGTTTTACAGATTCTGGCCATTCGCGTGTAAGAACCGCATATACCATTCCTAAACCACCAAAAAAACCAAGTGTAAATTCCATGACGTTCCACCAGTTGTACGAAATATCAGCAGTGTTACCCAATATTTGAATGAAATTTCCGAATGCAAAACCAAAACCAGCTCCGAGTGCAGAATAATAAGCAACACGTAGTGCCCTTTTGAAATTATTTCGATGCAAAAACCAGCCTAAAGCAATAGCGGCTCCCATGCACCCTGCCCAAAGCTCCGAGCGGGGAGGGGTCATTAACCATTCCATCTGATAAATTAAAAATCCCCATACAAGGAATCCCCCAACCAGCATTTCTGTAATAAGATTTGGCCATTTGGGTATATTTTTTTCGTTTGATTCAAGACCAAGCCCAAACCAACCCCCACCAATAAAACCATAGAGTCCGCCAATTACTGCAAGCATAGTATAACCATACAGTGAATTAACAAATGAAACAGATCTGCAATATCCAACAACAATACCATAACTCATCATTCCTCCTGCAGCCCATCCAATGGCTCCCAAAGCTGTTAATGAAGGAGCTCTGCGATACCAATCTATTCTTTTAGATACAAGTAAAACGGCTAAAGCACCCATGGCTCCAGCCCACGATGCACCCCATTCATGTCCAAAATGACCTCGCATTGCCCAGCCTAAACCCAATACAACTGCTACAAAGATGAAGTTTATCTTTTTTGACATTGTTTTGTTATTTTAATCATGTAGGTTTCATGTATTTGATGCTATATTGTGTAGGCCAAATTTTGTGTATAAAATCTTTACCTTAAATTTTTAACGGATCAATAACATGTTTGATCAACTTCCAGCTCCAGTCACAAGTATTTTGCTGTTTTTAAATTCCCTTCCCATTTACGTTTCCAAATAAAAGAGAAATAATTCAGGCTAAAGTTAAGTCATACTTTCAAACTATTCAAAAGGTGTAATTTTCTTCTTTTTTGCATTGTTTTTTGATTCATTAAATTTCTATTCTTGAGCATCTGTACATCCCTTATAAAGCACACATCTGCTTGTGCTACATTTTGCAAAGATTCAAGATAACGATGGATATTGTAATAATGCACGAACGCAGCCAATCGTTGTTTCCGGGCTATAATAGTGTTCCACCTTATCCACATTCTTCAGTGAACAATGTTATATTTCAATTTTCCTTTTTGTTTGATGATTTGGAGGATCTCGTACATGATCCTTCCCCACACCTTCCAGAAATGATGCCAGGTAATTGAAGATATAACATAAATCATTTTCGGCCTATATTATTGAAGGATTTTAATATTTTAATCCGGTAAAGTGTAATGCGCTTTTTAGATATCGTTCGGTATCTTTACTATTCATACTGCTACAAGGTTCCTGGGAAATATAATAATAGCTAAAATCATCCATTACCGTAGACAGGTAATGTCGACTCTATCCTATGACCTTTAATAAGTGAGATCAGTCTGCACATCTGGTTTTCCCTGGTCGTTTTGTTATTGAATTCAGTGTCAGCTCGCATTACAGGGTAGGCAGGAGAGGTAATCAAACCACGTTGCTTTCATATCCTGTAAACACAGGATTCTGATATGAAAAAGTCTTTGTTGTCCGTTATATGGAAGGCTAATTCTCTGGGAGACATTTCAGGAAGATCTGATGCTATATTTGCAAAAACCGGATCCGTTAACCACCCCTCTCCGATTTTTGAAACAAAACGTACCGATTTTGACTGACCACCCCACACCGGTATTTATATATTTATAAGTATCTAAAATACAGTGAATTCAATCACATCCTTTAAAAGTATATCTTTTTATTTGTTTAGTGGTCAGTGAGACCGAATTTTGCAGTCAGGGATAGCAGATACGTTACTTTTCAGATGGCTGAGGTTGCGATAGACAAAAGGTTGTTTGCCGATATTTTGTCTCGGTTAGAACGATTGCGTCGTCGCACAATATGATTCGAAAATATTCTAAGAAGAAACAATGGAGACGTATCCCCGAATTGCAGTTTTTTGAACAGAATATGCAAATTTTAAATCAAATGATGACATGTCGATTTCCAAAAAGTAGATTTTCTCTTGAAATTTTAAGGGCCTAATGTTAAATTATTAATATAATTCATAAAAATCCCAACTAATCTCTTTCATTAGATTGATATGGGGATTATCAGACTGAATATTATGATGTATGTAAAGATCTTATAAATTAAATATTACCGCCATGTTTGAAAAAAATTATACCAGGCGAAAGTTTATTAAGCAGAGTTCATTAACCGGTCTGGGATCGGTTCTCGCCGCTGGATCAGCGTCAACATTGCTGGCACACTGTACAGCCGCTTCCGGTACTCCCGCCATTCTTGGTGGTGATCCAATCCGGACGAATGACTGGCCTGAATGGCCACAATGGAATCCGGAGACGGATGAGAAACGGGTAATCGATGTACTCCGGAAAGGGGTATGGTCCCGTGATGCCGTAGTGGATGAATTCGAAAAGAAATGGGCCGAAACCATCGGTACCAAACGAGCTTTGGCTGTGGTCAACGGAACCAATGCCCTGATCACTTCCATTATTCAACATGATATCGGGGGAGGGGATGAAGTGATCGTACCTCCCTATACATTTATAGCTACCATACAGGCTGTTCTGATGGCTGGGGCTATGCCTGTTTTTGTGGATACGGATTCGCAGACATTCCAGATCGATGCGGATAAAATTGAAGAAAAGATCACTCCTAATACCCGGGCTATTCTTCCTGTTCATATACTGGGATTACCTGCCGATATGGAGAAGATCATGGCAATAGCAAAAAAACATAACCTGATCGTTATTGAGGATGCGTGTCAGGCGTGGCTGGCAGAAATTAATCACAAGAAAATGGGAACATTCGGCAACAGTGGTTGTTTCAGCTTCCAAACGACAAAACATCTGCCGACCGGCGAAGGAGGAGCTATCGTAAGCGATGATGAAGATTTCATGGACAGATGTTATTCCTATCATAATTACGGGAATCCATACGGTGCTGTCATAGGTGCAGTATCTGCCGGAGCGGTCAGGAAGGGAACTAAACTACGTATTACTGAATACACGGCTGCTGTCGGTCTGTCTATGCTGGAAAGACTGGATGAGCAAACCACGACCCGGCATGAACATGCTGATTATTTACGGTCAAAAATCATAGATATTCCCGGAATCGTGCCCTATGAGCTCTATCCAAACGTAACCCGGGCGGCTTATCATATGTTTGCCTTCCGGTATAAAAAAGATGCATTCGAGGGTTTATCCCGGGATGGATTCCTAAAAGCGCTTAGTGCTGAGGGGATACCCTGTTTAAGCGGATATGCCCCATACCTGAACAGCCAGCCTTATCTTGAAAATGCATTTCAATCGAAGAATTTCAGAAAAATGTATTCTCCGCAAGAACTGGATTTTAATAAGTTTAAAGAAAAGAACCAGTGCCCTGAAAATGATCAACTATGTGACGAGGCTGTTTGGTTCTTCCAGAGTATGTTGCTGGCTGAAAAATCTGATCTGGATGATATTCCGGCAGCTATAGAAAAAATTCAGAAAAATGCAGGCAAAATCAAAAAATCATCTAATATCGGATAGTATATGAAAATACATATAAAACTTGTTCCAATCCTTTTGTCAGTAATAATCATTTTGAATTTCAGTCAGGATAACAATCAGAAAGGCATAGAAGAGGAGGTTTCCGTACATACGGATCAAGACACTGGTTTAATTGCTACTACCTACAACTCCAGATTCCCCGAATCACATGATACCTACAATGGGATGGGTACGGCAAGTAACGGAAAAATATATTATGTTCTCTGCTCCCAATTGGTGGATGTAGGCGCACAGATGTATTCCTTTGATCCGGAAGCCGAAAAAATAGAGCACATTGGGGATCTGACTGAAGCCTGTGGAGAGAAAGGGCAAAAAACCATTGTCCAGGGAAAGAGTCATGTGAACTTCGTTGAATCCGATGGTAAGCTGTATTTTACAACGCATATCGGTTATTACAGCATTATCGATGGTATGGAAAAAATGGGAATTCCACCTGAGGGTTACAAACCCTATCCGGGAGGACATTTTCTTGCTTATGATCTTTCAACCGGAGAAGTTGAAGATCTGGCAATCGAACCCCATGGGGAAGGTATTCTGACCATGAATATGGATACGGCCAGGGGACTCATTTATGCAATATCCTGGCCTACAGGATATTTTCTCCGTTATGACCTGGAGAAGGAAGAGCTGAAAGATTTAGGCCCGATTTCAGGTAAAGGAGAGAATGGAAGCGAATCCGATTTTCGTGTTCTGTGCCGTTCCTTAGCAGTAGATCCGGTGAAGGGAACGGTTTTTATGACCCGGTCGGACGGAACAATCCTGTACTGTAGTGCTGGTGAAGACGAGATATTGCCTGTTGAAGAAGAAGACCTGGTTAAGGATTATTTCGGGAAGTATGATCCATCCTCGGCAGGAAGTATGGGATATAACTGGCGCCAAACTATCTGGTATCCGGCTGAGGAAGAGATATATGGAGTCCATGGCAATTCGGGATATCTTTTCCGTTTTGATCCGGCAGTTTCCCGTGTTGAGGTACTCGACAGGATTACCTCAAAACCTTCACAACATAGTGGAATGTTCGATCAATTCAGTTATGGTTACCTCGGATTCACACTGGGTCCGGATGACCATACGTTGTATTACCTGACCGGTGGGCCGATCTATGAAAATGGGAAACGGGTGACTGGTAAAAGCTCAACCAATATGGGGGAAGCAAAAGGCCTGGAAAATCTGCATCTGGTTACTTATCACATACCTACACAAAAGTATGAGGACCATGGACCCGTATTTTATGAAAATGGAGATAGACCATTGTATGTGAATTCAATTGCAGTGGGGCAAGATGGAACAGTATATACGTTGGCGAGGATTACGGAAAACGGGAAAACCCGGACTGATCTGATAAGTATTCCGGATCCCTTCGGGGAGTAGGAAGATGCAGTGAAGGTCCTGACCAATTTTTGGTAGTTACGTGAAACCTTCGTGGTCTGAGGAGGTTGGAAATAAAGTCATCTTCAAAAATTTCAAAAGTATCACACATGCAATCAATGTGGCTGCGATTTTGTTAAGATATTGTTTCGTGACCGTAAAAATTTTGGTGGTTTTTAAAGTTTATGATTTTAAACCATACCTGAGTTTTTAAAGTACTGACATTCTGTTACTTACTGACAATTTATCAATTCTGACATACAAAACCGAACATTTAAAAAATGGTTTTGTCCATTTCTGTAGCAATATTAATTTGTCAAGAAATAACTTTTTGTTAATCGTTAACAAATTGTTTATTTTCAATTCTGGCTTGCAGGGAAGTGCCACAATCAACGATCTCCCTTCTATCAATATTGGGTATTATTGAAAAGATGGACTGTCAGAATGTTTTAAAACAGCTTAAAAACAAAATCCACACCGAATGGTAGAGTCTCTTTAGCTATGAGAGATGTCATACAGAGTAAGAGAAGATTTTTATCTGGACAATTAGCAATTGTTTGGATCCGTAATTCAATCTTTAAGTTCAAATTCCACATCCAATACCACATCTGAGATAATTTTAAATCCCTATATTTTCCAGATATTTTGGCGCTTTTCAAACCATGTTTCATAGAGTATGGGTAGTGCCCGGGACTCCTTTTGTTTTATTGCTCGAACCGCCTGTGCGTTATCTACAGTATGTATTGATTTTTTGGTTTCTTTAAGGAACAACACATCCCCCATAACATGGCGATTTTGAATGCCCAATTGCTTAAAAACCTTAATACGTTCGGTTTTTAATAATAAACACCTTGTATATTTTTGACTTCCCAGCGCTTCCTGTATAAACAAATTATACTATCGGTTAGTGAATATATTTATAGGCCTTTAACTAACCAGTTCACTCGATATATATAGTAGGAGAAAGTGGATGGTGAACTTAATCAGATTAGAACCTTAATATAGTGGAATTGGCCTATTATCTTTTTTCCATTTGGAAATGAAACAAAACATGTATGCTATCTCTCGGTATTTTGACCATGTATTTGTACAACTGCTGAATTTAATATCCTGATCGAACTACATATCAGGTATTGGGAAAATGACTGATACCAAAATATCCCACATCTCAGGATAGAATAGCTGGGCTGGTGATGAATTTTCTGTTCAAGAATACCAACATTGCAAATGGAATAAATATTGTCTACCCGGAAAGGAATAGCAGTTTAAGGGTAAAAATCATAAATCAATCTCTCCCCGTTCTTACATCTGCCTGATCTGTGCTCAGTTAGTTGTGTAGCCGACAATGTTAGTGGACATGATTGCTGCGATTCTACTGTCTTCGGGCATAGTCAGTACTTATTGGTTATTGAGTTATTACTAATGTTCCAATTTGCAAGTTTCATTATTTTAACCACTGTAATGACTATGAAGGCGGTCAGTATTCATTATTTTTCCGTGCCACATATTCATCATAAGCTTTAAATCCTACTTTTTCATACAGATCCCTATAGCGGGGATCATCTCGTAACGAATCAAATTGTGGTTGAATCTTTAGATTTATTAATTCAACGTTATGATCCTGATAGGCTTTATCCAGCCAATAAAACGCCATTTCTTTATCTCCTATACCACTGTAATACAAGGTTATAAAATAATCAGGACTACCAGCTTGTGATTGAGTTGCCATTAATTTTAATTCATTCTCAATAGAATCAGCCTTCTGATGCTCTCCATTATAATAATACGCTAATCCCAACCAGGCCAATACTCTTGGTTGTGGAGGATTTCCTAATCCCATCCCCCATCGATTATATTTCTCAAAATAATAGATTGCTTCATTGTATTTGCCTTCCATGACATAATACCTCCCGGTAGCGCTGTACAACTGTTCACCAAGTAGATCGTTCCCTTCGTTCAGGATTTTAAATGCTTTATCTTTTTGATTAAGTCTGTAATATGTCTGGGAAAGTGACCTATAAGAATACCAATTAAGAGGATCGATATTATATGTTTTTTCGGCAAACTTCAGCGATTCTTGATACCTCCCCATTTGGTTTAAAAAATCACTATATCCCACAAGGTTCACATAATACGAGGATTCTATATTGAGTACGTATTTAAACTCTTCCTCTGCTTCTATAAAATCCCATTCACTCCAGTGTTTTAATGATGCCAGTGCGAAATGGGCTAATGCTGATTCCGGATCAAGCTCTAAGGCTTTTTGGATATAAGATAGTGCCAGTATAGAAACTGAATGCATACTCATATTTCCCGCATAACTTCCTTTCATCAAATATAATGCACCAATAACGGCATAAGCATATGAATAATCAGGATCAATTTCCAAAGCCTGCTTTCCCAACTCAATGGCCGTATCAAAATCCCCGTAATTCCAAAAGAGATATTCACCTTTTTTTATAAGATTATATGCCTCTGTGCTGACAGTAGGGTTTTTTTCTATATTAGACGTTTCCTTCTCTGTTAGTTGTACCTGCAATGCATCAGCAATATTTTTCGCAATATCTGTTTGAATAACAAAAATATCTCCAATTGGTCGGTCGTAGGATTCTGACCATATATGAGCATCATTTGTTGCATCAATTAATTGTGTAGTAATTCTGATCATCTCACCTGATTGACGGTAACTGCCTTCAAGAATCGTATTTACATTGAGTTTTTCAGCTATTTCCGGTGTGGTTTTATCTGAATTTTTAAACGTCATTACAGAATTTCTTGATATTACCTTATCAAATGCCCCGATTTTGCTTAAATGATGAATAATCTCCTCGGTTAATCCATCACACATAAATTCCTGTTCAGGATCACCGCTCAGGTTGTCAAAAGGTAGAACGGCAATGGATATTTGGGCCTTCGCTGAAGCTTCAAAAGAAGGCGGACTAACTGTTTGTTTCGATAAATTATACCAAACTAATATAGCTGTAATCACTATTACCAATCCGGCAATGATATAATAAGGCATTCTGCTTCCGGATTTTCCTAACTCCTGATCTTTGGTGGACTTTTCCCGTATTACTGCCTCTTCACAAATTACCTTATATACCTTCACAGGTTCATCAACATTCTTCAGTTTCTTGTCACCAATATATTTTGTATTGATTCCTGATTTGTTTTTAATATCTGAGTATACCTTTCCAGAGATAGTAATGCAACCTTCTTTAGAAACTTCCTGCAACCGTGAAGCTACATTCACACCATCTCCCAATACATCATCTCCAGCCATTACCATTTCTCCTTCATGGATACCAATTCTAAGTGCAATGTTTTCCAATTTGGCCTCTTGCTGGATTTCGATTGCGCATTGTACTGCTTTGGAAGCAGATGAAAAGCTGGCAAGGATACCATCACCCATTTCTTTGATTAAAGTTCCATTGTATCTTTCAAGAAGGAGGTTATGTATTTCGCGGTTGATTTTTAGAACTTGAAATGCTTTGTCCTCATCCGTTCCCATTAGGGCAGTGTACCCGACAATGTCAGTGAACATAATGGCGGCTAACCGACGTTCTTGCATAACAGCGTACAGTAAGATTGAAAAAATCAACCGCACAATATCCTATATCTAAGTTACTGAAATTTGAGGAAAGTCAAATGGTATTTGGTCGGATAAAAACTCCCACCATCCTAAGTTACCTCTGAAGACAGGGGCTATTATATGAGCTATATGTTCAATTAGGATATATAATTATAAATAATCGGTTTTCAATTAGCCGTCTTATAAATGTTTGTTGTCGTTTGTAAATGGATAATCTATCAGATAAAACATCTTTCAATTGTCTCTTTCTTATTGATTTTCGCCTGTCAACTTTGTAAGTTGGAATTATAGCCAACTTAGACTAAACTGTTATGAAAGCAATTATTAAAACTATGACAGTTATAGTGACCCTTGCATTATTAAGTCAATGTGAAATGATAAACCAAACATTATTGTTAATATCCCAGATAATAACTTTTTAAATGCGTTGATACAATCAGGAATTGATACAAATGGAGATAGTCTAATTAGATATAATGAAGCCGGAGAGGTAACATTTTTAGATGTTCAAGACAAAAAATCTCGGACCTGACAGGTATTGAAATCTTTGTAAATCTGGATACTCTTTATTGCGCCAATAACCATTTAACCACCCTGGATCTTTCTAATAATGCGGTTTTAGCAAGGTTCGTTTGCAAAGAAAATCAATTAATTACTTTGGATGTTTCCTAATAATACCCTACTAGAAGGGTTGGCCTGTGAAGAAAACCAGTTAACCACACTGGATGTATCTAAAAATACTGAATTGAGATGGTTGCAACTAAACGATATGCTACTCTAACTAAAGTCTGTGTTTACGAAATGCCTTTCCCTCCTTTTGAGGGATTTATTTTAAATACAGACGGAAGTCCTAATGTTTATTTTACAACTGATTGTAATTAAGCCATTATATTCAATTATCAGGGCAAACCTGATTCCTATCAATAAAAACCCCGACAAATGCTACCAGGACTTTATTCTCTGATCAACAACCAGGAATGGAATTTCAATAAACAGATGATTTTCAATTCTGGCTTTCTTAGACGTGCGAGAATCGATTTTCATTCCTAAGTAGTAGTATTATCTGAGCTTAGAAGTCGTTAAAATAGCCCAAATAAAAAACCCCCACCACACTGGGCAGGGATCTGCTTTTACCAGCTATGTATTTCCATTAAAAGCATGCGATATTCAATTTTAGAAAGAATTTGCATTGGAGTCGAGAGATAACCGTATGTTAATCGTTTGTAAATGATCGCAATGATCCTATGTCGAGGATCATGCCTTGGGGGATTAGGTTTGTTTTCATTGTTAAAAATTTAATATTCTTTAATAATATAAGAATAAAATTGATTTTTTGGAAATTCACCAACCTGATGGATCTATTTCTTATTGTTTAATAAGGATTGTAAAGAACCATAAAGTGTTTTGCGAGTTTCACTTTTCAATTAAGTCTATTTCCCTTTTTTTTAATAATTTATATAGTGTAGAGGTTTTACCTGAACCAATATTAAAGGTAGGGATGATTCCCTGTTTTAAGCTATTTCAAATTAGATAACCTAATGTCTTATGAATGAAAACTGATTCATTTTTTCCTCATGAGCTACTCGTATTTCAGCTGATTTTTCTCTAAGAATATCCTTATTAGGATTGTGATCACAGACATCATATCCAGGCAAATTATTGCTGATACCTAAATCTAATACTTGATCACAGATTAGAGGTTTCCCATCAAAGGATTCGGCTACAAAGTTTTCCGAACTTATCTCCCACAAAACTATAGCGCCGCCCCCATTCCACCATGGATCACCCCAACCCTGATATCCAATATAATCGTTGTTGACAATACGGCTATCACTACCATAAAATTCAATCCCAGTCCACCCTATGGTTTCAAATTGATTCTTGTGGATTGTCCATGATGAATTGTTAGGGAATACACTTATTGCATAGGTAGCGGTTCCTCTAAATTCATTTTCTCTTACCAAGATGTCTCTGGAGGCAAAACTAAATATACCACCATAAGATGTATTTTCTAGATTAATCAAATTTTCAGTGATTTCTGATTCCATAGTTTTAGCTATCCCAAATTCAATACCGTAATCAACGAGACCCACCCCATCAGCAATTCCGTGTAAATACAATTCATTATGATGAACAAGAAATTTTGAAGGTAGGTTAGGAAACAATTCAGTAACGGGGCCACATTCCAAACCTATTGTAGATTGAAAAGCTGACTCAATAAAAATACCAATCCACCAAATTTCTTCAAATACATTATTAGAAATTACTGAAATAGAATTGTCAAAATCAGGTAGCCAAATTCCAAAGGCTGCGTTAAAAATTTGATTTCCCGTAATAATCACATCAGAATCTTTCAGAACCATGGGAAAAATAGGCACAAACATCGTGTTAAATTTACAATCCCGAATTATGATATTACCCACTAAAGGTTTATCATAGTTATAAAGATGGCCGTTTTCTGTCCATTCTAATATAGGTTCGCCTCGTATCATTATACCAGCCTCAAGGTTCAGCCACTCAATAAAGTCCGGTCCTTCTTGTCCAATAATATCTATATTCCCAACGGTTATATTTGCATAAGACTCTGCAAAATCTTTAATCCCGCTAACTCCTCCAATAAAGTTGATTGCAGTAAAAAAAATGTCTGTTGGCTGAAGATGGTTATTAAAAACTTCCGATTCACCCATAACCTGCATTGTGAAATCCGATATGTTGATACTCGTGGAAGATCCCGTTCCTTCGTTATAAAAACAGAACAATCCTGAAAATCCGCTTAACGGGCCTCGATCCATTAATGGGAAAGGTGAATCGGATAAATTTTCAATAATTGTTTGGTCTTTCCCGGCACCCCTAAAGGTCCCATCGAAATTGGCAACAATGATGGGACGTGAATATAGAAATGTTCCGGCAGTAAATTCAACAACACTGCATGGACCAGCAGCTACAGCTGCATCAAATGCTGCCTGTATGTTGTCAGTATCATCAACTCCTGTTGGTTCTACTATAAAAATGGGACCAGTTATCTGTTTTGCATTTTCTGTTCCAGTAACTTTTTCTGAAAAGAATTCCTTATTCATTAAATCATTTTCGATAACCTCCTGACAGGATGTAAAAATAATTGCTGACAAAAATAGAATAATCGAGAGTTTTATTAGGGTAGCCATGGCATTATGTAATTTTTAGTGAGTTTAAAGTGTAGGAATAGAAATATTTATTTTTATGTGTATGAAAGGGAATTGGGTGGTGAATGAATTAATGGCCTCATAATTGAGGTGGTTATTGTAATCTTTACTAAGAGTACATTATTGGGTATAAGAAAGTTCCCTTTATAAAAGGTATTATTTGCAGATTTTGCAGAAATGATCCCAATAAAAAACCACCACCACATTTGATAGGGGCTATTAATGTTATTCATTATATTTTTCTAATCAACTATAATTTCGTCAATTTATATTTAAAGAGGTTTTTCTCATTCTCAATCAACATCAGATACAATCCAGCAGGTATCTCTGTCAAATCAATTTCGATACTATTCTGCTTAATGAATACCTGGTTTTCAGAGATCATTTCAAGACCGGTTAGGCTGTATAAATGAATTTGAAGATTTTCACTTTCAAATCCACTGCTTAGCTCAAGGGTAACTATATCCCTGACCGGATTAGGATATATCAGGATTTCTTTGAATTCGTTAGATCCTTCAAGGATAAGCCCGCTATTCGCAATTCTGGCGCTCTTGTCTTTTCCATCATGGATAGTAATTGATCCTCCTTCAATTACCATCTCCGGAGCTGCATCTTCTGCATCATTCAATTGGTTATCATATACTATTACGTCATTGTTGTTTTTGTCCCAAATCTTAATACGGAACTTATCCAAACCACCTCCTCCATTTACCTGTCCGTCAATTGCTGATACTAAAAATTGATAGTCGGCTATTCCATTAATCTGTCCTTCACCCTTAAACATTGCCCGTGGTCCGGCTATAACTAACCAATAATATGAATCACTTGAAAAATTGAGATCTCCGGCTCTAAATCTAAATTGTGTATTACCCATTGGAACAGAAGATCCCTTTTGGTATTTAGAAACAAAGCCAAAATTAGCTTTTCCTTCTAGTGATGGGTCGGCAGAATATGCTCCAGGAGGTGAATTTATCCAACCAGCGCCATTTACAAAACCTCCAACAGGATCATATATTACTACATACTGGTAAATTTCAGTGTCTGTTTCTCCACAATGATCGGTTACTGTAAGAGTAAGGGTATATACACCTGGTTCAAAGTACTGATGATTTCCTGTAATTGTCTGACCTACAATTGTTCCCCCAGAATTAGTAAAATCTCCCCAATCCCAGTAGGCTTCGAAAAGATTGTTATCAATAAAGGTGGCGGATACATCAACTGTGGATCCTACTTCAACAGGAGCAATTGGTGCAGTTATCGTTCCAATTGCTGGAATTTCATTTGTTACAATAACATCAAATGAGGCTGTACTGGAATTACCGCATTCATCTGTTGCTGTTACGGTTACCACAGAAGGATTGTTCTCCAGTTGGAAAAATGATCCGGAAGCAGGAACAATTAATAATTCTATATTACCTGAACAATTATCTGTTGCAGAAATTATTGGATATTCAACTACAGCCCCGCATTGCCCTGGATCATTTGGTACGATTAGGGATCCATCAGGAATACCGGCAAGTAATGGGGGTGTTTCGTCATCAATTGTAATTGTTTGCACACAACTGCTACTATTACCGCAATCGTCAGTGGCAGTCCAGGTACGGGTGATTACACCCGTGTTGCCACATCCTGCTACAAATTCATCACTGTAAGTAATATTTACACTTGGATCGCAACGATCAATTGCAGTTGCCATGCCTGTGTTGGCAGGATCCGTTGATTCGTCACATTCAATGGTCACACTGGGAGAGCAGGTAATCATCGGAGGAAGGAAATCAACTATTCTAATGGACTGATCAGCACTGATCGAATTTCCACAGGCATCAGTAGCAGTCCATGTTCGTTCAATAATTGATACATCCGGACATGTGACATTAGTGATATTATCACTGTATGTAATTGTAACTTCACCTTCACAATTATCAATAGCTGTAGCCATTCCTGTAGCTGAAGGATCAGTGGGATCTCCACAGACAACTGTTTTATCGGAAGGAAGAGTAATTGAAGGTGAAGTTGTATCTTCAACCCTGATGATCTGTGTTTGGCTTGTTGTATTGCCTGCAGCATCTGAGGCTGTCCAGGTTCGAGTGATAACCTTTACTTCAGGACATCCTGAACCGGAAGATTCAGTTTCACTAAAAATTACTGGAACGCTACCGTCATGATAATCCTCGGCAGTAACAATGGCTGGAGATGGTATTGTGTGGCAATCAACGGTTACATTGGAGGGTACATTAATTAATATTGGAGGCTCATTATCTGGGATATTCCAAAGTGCTAAATGTTTAGATACTTTGTTACCTGCTGTAGAAAACTTACCACCAACATACAACTTATTATCTTTTGTAGCCAAAGTAATTACTTCATTATTTAATCCACTTCCAAGTGCTGACCAGAAGTTTCCATCCCATTTAGCAATGTAATTTGTGGTTAGGCCATTTGCATTGATAAATTTTCCACCGGCATATAGATTTATACCATCTGTAGCAAGTGCAAAAATATGATTATCCGGACCGTTTCCAATTTCAATCCAGGAATTGCCATCCCATTTTGCGATATAATAATCTTTACTATTTGGGCAACCATAACAACCGCCAGCATACAAATTACCTTTCATTACAAGAAGTGAAGTGGGAAAGAAAGGTAATTCAAATGCATCACCCACACCCAACCAGTTAGTGCCATCCCATTTAACGATGTTAATATAATCAGTAAAACTTCCACTAGCATATATACTATTGGCATCTGCAGCAAGTGCGTTAACATAACCGCTTGTGCCATTTCCCAATGACGACCAGGTACTCCCATCCCATTTGGCAATGTTTTTAGCATTCACACCACCAGCCTCAGTAAATAACCCACCAACATATAGCTCATTGCCGATAGAAAGAAGAGTATAAGCTCCATAATTATTAAATTCTCCTACATCCGACCAGGAACTTCCGTCCCATTTAACGAGTCCTGTTGCAAACTCACCAAGACCGATTTGTTTTCTAAATGCCCCTGCTACATAAAGATAATTTCCATTAATAGCAAGTGCTTTTATAATTCCGTCTTCTATTCCGCTTCCTAAAGATGACCAGGAATTGCCATCCCATTTGGCTATGTTTTTAGCATAAACGCCTCCTGCCCGTGTAAACTCTCCCGCAACAAATATATCATTTCCATTAATTGCGATTGCTGTGATATTGCCATTCACACTTCCTTTTCCATTTCCTCTTTCAACAACAGAAAACCATGAGCTCCCATTCCATTTAGCTAAATGCGCAGCATCCACATTTCCCGCAGTCGTGAAGTATCCCCCGACATAAAGTTCACCTTCAATAACATTTAGTGTGGTAATATAATCATTTGTACCATTTCCGAGTGTGGTCCATGTACTACCATTCCATTTAGCAACGTGATTTGTTTCCATATCACCAATCTTAGAAATTGTACCTGCAGCATAAATATCGTTACCTATTTTTGCCAGTTCGCTTATACTACCATACATCATTATATCACTTCCAACGGCGGACCAAGAACTACCGTCCCATTTAGCGATATTGTTAGCATTTACACCACCAGCTATCGTAAATTGACCTGCAGCATAAAGATTACTTCCATCAATTAAAATAGCACTAACACCAAGATTAATACCACTTCCCAAGCCTGACCAATTGATGCCATCCCATTTGGCTATGTGATTAGCATTAACACCACCAGCCTGAGTAAATTGTCCACATATATAAATATAATCACTGCTAATAGCAATATCTCTAACCGTTCCATTTGTACCAGTTCCCATTGCCGACCAGGATGCACCATCCCATTTGGCAATATTATTTACCAATATATTTCCTGCTGTTCCGAATTGGCCCCCGACGTACACATCACCAGAATTTATCGCAATGACACTAACACTTATATTCACACCGTCTCCCAATGCCGACCATGTACTCCCGTCCCATTTAGCTATATTTTTTGCAAACACATCACCAGCTTTATAAAATTTTCCACCTACATATAGATCGTTTCCAGAAACAGCGAGAGTCGTAATCCCCCCATTAGTACCACCACCCACTTCTGACCAGGTACTTCCATCCCACTTGGCGATATTATTTACAAGAATATTGCCAATTGATGTAAATCTACCTCCTATATACAAATCGCTGCCTAAAATAGCGATCGAATGGACCACATTATCAATGCCTGGCCACTGAAACACATCCCAATTCTCATCATCCGATAAAGATTCTATATATGAATTTACTTCCGTTTCATCTACAGGAACAAAATTTGGCACTCCATCTGGACCAGTAATCATACTCCAACCTTCAGTATTTAAACTCCCAGTAAAGCCTGTACTAAGATCAAGTGTTCCATCTGGATTAAGTAAGGATTCCAATGGTTGTTTATGGGTGGCATAAGGATTGTCATTAGCTACTGTATTTTGAGTAATCATAGTGATCACCAATACTGTAGCAAAAGCAAATTTCAAAATTCTATTTATAATAGAATGAAAACCACATTTTTGAAACGTATATTTTTTCATGATAGGGTAGTTTATTATTATATAACTTCTTTTAAAATATTCAGTAGGGATTAATTTTAGACCGTAATCTTCTTGCCTGACAATAAGGTCAAAATAGCTGGCGAATAGTAAAGCTGCTATATTACATTCCATTAGAGAAAGTAATCTTTATGATAATTATTACTTATTGAACTGCAGCACTATTCCCTATAATTACATCACATCTTTATACCCAAAAAAGTTCATGAATCTTTAAAAAACATTTTCAATTTTTACCAATTAAAAAGTCTTCAAAAGGCAGAATTATATTTCTCTGGTCACCAAGGATTTGCATATCGATTATGAGAAGTGATATTCAATTAAAGGTATAATAAACGTTTCTTGACGTTTCAACTGGAAGTTATTCCTTCACCTCCCAGGGCGATGAAATAGGAAATATGCTTTCATTGCCTGGAAACGACGATTTTTTCACCTCCCAGCTCCCATTATACAAATTCTTTAGTACTGGTAGGTAAATATAGATGTAGATAGTTCACCACCCACTTCACTGGATATATAAGTGAGGGTGGTGAGTTGGTGAATGAATGTCTGATTGTATTGGTTACCAGGTATTAAAATGTTCATTAAGGATAGAATATTAATGGGCTTGTAGTCTATACGTCATGAAACTACTGAAGAATTTGCCTGGTTGGAGATGTCATATTTTTTTGTTCGCTCTTTTTCTTTTTTGGGCTGCTATAAGTCAATCGCAGCCAATATTAAAATGGCCCAATGAAAGTAGTTATAATGAATACTGGGAATTCACCCCAAATGGAAATAAAATTCTTGTAGGAATAAGGAATTGCTCAACTAAGCGGATTTGGGATATCAAGACAGGTTCTCTTATTACTTTAGATACAGGTTGTCCCTTTGGAGACACAGGGATAGAGTTCCAACCAAATGGTAATCTGGCATTAACTAGTTTTTACTTTAATGATTCAATACGAATCTGGGATATCAATTCTGGTAAAGTAAAATATTTATTAAAAGGTAATTATGGAGAATTTAGTCCTGATGGGAATCTAATTCTTACAAGTTCACCTAAATCGGACTCTACTATGATTTGGGATGCCAGCACTGGAAAATTAATGTATTCCAGATCAGGAGCATATTCCGAATTCAGTCGAGATGGTAAATGGATATTTAATAGTATTGATATTCAAGGACCTGATACAGTAAAGATCAACATCATTGAAACTATTACAGGAAAAATTTACCGCAGCTATATAGATAATAATTTTAACGATTTTTTAGTAAGTGGAGACAGTAAATATTTGATTGTAAGTTCATATTATGAACAAAAATGTCCACATTATGAACAAAAAATAATAAACATTTCTTCAGGCAAACAAGTAAGTTCATTAATGTTTGGCGGTTATTACGGGTATTCTCCTCAAATCAGTCCTGATAACAAATGGATAATATTCCAACACCTACTTTTCGGCAAGGATCTTTACATGGAGGATGGAAGATGGAGGCAGAAGAAATGGAAAGTAAAATCTAAATTATTTCAATTAAGCACAGGGAAATTAATTAAAACATTTAACTCACGTTGTTGTGAATGTCCATATCAAGGAATTCCACATCCAGTAGAAATCCATTTCAGCCCTGATGGCAAATATTTCCTGAAGAATATTGATTTTAAAAATCCAGCCTTAGTTGAATCAGCAACAGGTAAATTATTATTTAAACTTAAAAAGCCTTGGGATGAAAATGTCGTATTTGATCTATCAGTAAAATTTAGCAAAAACGGAAATTTGATAGCAACTTCACAAGCAGATAGGACAAAAATTTGGGATAATAAAACCGGTAAGCAAATTTGGGATATTGAGGGATATATCTGGGATTTTCATCCATATCTTCCATTACTTCTTATCGGAAACGACGAAATGTGCACAATTGTAAGTTCATCCAGCGGTAAGCCACTTATTTCGTTTGATTACATAGGATTAAATGATTGGGTAGTTTTACATCCCTCCGGCCTATTTGATGCATCCCCGTGGGCAATGGAAAAACTATATTTTGATTATGACGATGAGGAAATTGAATTGAGCAAATTAAAAGATAAATATTATGAACCTGGTCTTTGGGAAAAGGTGATGTCAGGAGAAACTATTCGTGCCATTGAAAATTGAATTCTTTTCTTCTTGTATAATGGGCCTCTAAGAAGCGTATATTCAACTTGAAAAGTTCCTGAATTCCTAACAAACAATTGCAATAATTGCAAAATGAAAAACCTTGACTAAAACTGCATGGGACTTATTTTTCTGACCGGCCAGGTTAAAACGAAAGCCCTGATCCAGACAGGTGTCATTCAATGGGCCAAACCAGCTATGTGTAATAAAGATAGAAAGTGGCTTATGATGTTTCCTTTCAACATAAAGTGGACTGATTTAGTAAAAAATTAAGACACAATTAATATGGTTGAAGTAACTGAAGAAATCAAGGAATATTTAAAACCTCTCAGACTCGAATTACCAATATCCAAAGAGTATTTCCTGGTTGTGGTAGCGCGATGACTGCTCTTTCGTCCTCATTGGAGTTGACCACTATTACTGATTCTTTCGCTTTTGACGAGCCAGGATCATTGGTTTATGAATTAGGATTTGGTCAAATTATCCAGGTAATACCGAGTTCGTTGGTCCTTCCATTGATATGGCTTATATGATTCATTCCATAATACATCTACCTTCTTTCTCAAAGATCATAATTGTTTCTTTGTTGTTCTTGCCCTGAGTATTATACACCAGTTATAAAGTAATCTGACATCCCAATACCACGCCGTGACTGAAAGCATCTCTAACGCAATGTGTTTCGCCCGGATCAAGATTACCACCACTGATGAAATTTAACGGCACATAACCATCCGTTCTGAAAAGTTCAATAAATAATTTTGAAGAATTCCAGATCATTCCGGAAAATCCTACTACTATTTGATTCTGTCTCTCCCAGGGTGCTCCAAATGGACCAGAATGAAGGTCAGAGAATTCACCTGACAGGGCATATTTTATTTTACCTCTTAGATTAATATCATATTTTATCCCAATATCTAAAGATGTAACTTTAGATGCTTCATATACATCAAGAGGGGGATTTGGATTGTGTGTTCCAGGCCATACTTCCAGCGTTTCCGCATAACCTCCCATCAGCGTAAATCTATCTTTAATTTTCAGATTTGCATATATGCTTACAGCAGGATTATTTTTACCACACGCTTCAAAATGAAACACAGGGAAATCCTGGCAATATGCGCTTCCATGCAAATAAGAGCCACCAAAAAGGAATTTAAAACCATTTCCAATCCTGAGTGTGTAGTTTAAGTCAGCCGTGAAGTTGTTTATCTCGGATGGTACATTTGTGGAATCTCCAACTGGAGTATGCATTGCGCGGAATTGAGCCCCACCCTGTACGGCCATTATGTTAGCCTGAATACCCCATTTCTTAAATCCCAGTTGGGCTCCGTAACCTAATCCCCCGAATGCATGCCACATGGTTGAATTCGTAAATGGATTCACGCTCCCTATCTGGCCAAAAGGCGCATCCATTTTTCCGATTGAAAAATAAATTGGAAATTTTCTTAGATCTCCAAATACAACAAAACCTTTTCGTAATTGCAATTGATTTCTACCTAGTGAAGTTATTGTGCCCTCACCAAAACTTTGCTCTGGATTATACAGTATTTCAGCAAAAGCAGTTAACCAGTTAGTAACAGCTCCGGTAAATGCTAAATGAAAAGAATGTACAACCGCCTCGCTGACTTCTGTTCCAATCTGGTTGGCCGAAGTTGGATGACGCATAAGGTATGCAAATTTTGAGTCAGTATTTGATCTTTGGTAATCCGAAATTAAAATTAGTGATGTTCCGACTGTCAGGCTTTTATCTTTAATTACCCCTTCTTCTCTCTCATCAAGCAAAATATTCACCTTTCTCAAATCCTGATTTGGCTCAATCATTTTGTAAGAGAATTGTGGATTTATCCCTATTGATCCATTTGATTCACTGACAGTTTTTCTTTTAGCTAAAAGGCTGAAGCGAGGATTTTCTTGAGCAACTGCCAGATTACTTAGCAGTATAATTAAGATTGGAATGATTTTTTTCAGGGAGATTTCAAAACAAATTTTATATTGTTGATATAAGCGGACAAACATAGTGTGTTTAGCCCCCATATTAATTTAATTACTCCAATCTCCCCGATACACATAAATATTGTAAATAGTTAACAGAAAAATTTGATTAATAGTTCATTTAAAAAGGATTATTCCCGCTGGTTGGATAATCCGGAATTTTGAGTGTAATCATAACAATTTCACTGGATGGTAATTTTGTTTCCAATAGCAAAATTTCACGTATCTCGAAAAACTGATGAATCTTTTTGGTTAAACTGTACCTGTCGTACAATTTGATTCTACTCTTCCTTAACTGCGGAATAGGTAAGTTCCATACCTCCGGCATACACTTTACCAGTAAGTTTATTTCCTTCAAATATGCCATCAACAGTAACTACATATCCCTGCGATTCATAAGAGCCGGTCACTTTTCCATCCTCTATATTAAAAGATTCAAAAGGTTGCTCATAACCACCATCTGTAAGTGCAACACATGTATATCCTGAGGCTTCTTTGTTGATGACTAAAATCCCGGTATTATCATCCGGCATATCAGGCACTTCATATCTCCATTTACCCAGATAAATTTCAGAAGATGATAAATTAGTGGCACAACCCGCCGAAACTAATAACATACCGAAAATGATTGCGAAGAGTAGATTATCGACTTTTTTTATCATGATGAGAATATTTATGTTAAAAAACTGTAATTATATTAATTGATAACAAGATATATTATAATTAAAAATGTATTAGGTAAAAAAACGTTATCAGAATTTAATTAGTTCAGATTTTTTTATAAGAAGTGGATTTTATATTTGAATTGATGAAATCTCAATTTCAGCGGAAAATTGAGAATCTGCTCTTTTTGGTCACTACCAAGCTAATAGGCCTTATACCAGTAATATTTAAACACAGATTTATGAATTTCTGGTAGCATTATCGGTATTTTTATTTATGATTTGGTACATTTCAACTTTTTATTCCATTGATTTTCTGATAATAAACTTTAACATCCTATGGGATCCATTGATATCTGGACCATATTGATCTTTTCCTTAATTGTATTTATCACCGGGCTATCCTTTTCGCGGACCGGCTCCAATATAAAATCTTTTTTTGCAGGAGGCGGGGCGATTCCGTGGTGGATGAGCGGTCTCTCCCTGTTTATGAGTTTTTTTTCCGCAGGTACTTTTGTGGTTTGGGGCTCCATCGCTTATACAAATGGTTTGGTGGCCATTTCCATACAATGGACCATGTGCATTGCTGGAATAATCATTGGTCTTACCATCGCTCCAATGTGGAATAAAACCAGGGTAGTGACGGCAGCTCAATTTATAACACAAAGGTTGGGCTATAACACTCAAAAGCTTTACACTTTCCTTTTTTTGATTATTTCCATGTTTACCACCGGGGCTTTTCTATATCCCGTTGCCAAGATAATAGAGGTGTCAACAGGAATTTCCTTGTACACAAACATTATTGTTTTGGGATTATTAATTACCATTTATACTGCGGTAGGAGGGCTCTGGGCAGTAATTGTTACAGATGTTCTTCAATTTATTGTGCTCTCCACTGCCGTGCTGATTGTGGTCCCGTTAGCTTTTGATAAAGTGGATGGAATCACTGGATTTCTTAGCCGGATACCGGAGGGGCATTTTGATTTTTTTTCCGGTGAATATACGGTGATTTTTATGATCGGAATGATCTTGTATGGTATTACATACATAGGGGGAAATTGGGCATATGTACAACGCTATACAAGTGTAGCAAAACCTTCCGATGCAAGGAAAGTGGGCTGGTTCTTCAGCGCTTTATATATTATTAGTCCGGTGATCTGGATGCTCCCTCCAATGATCTACAGGGTGGTAAATCCGGAACTGGAAGGTTTTGCAGATGAAGGTGCCTATCTGCTGATGTGCAGGGAAGTGTTACCACAGGGTATGCTTGGCCTGATGTTAGGTGCTATGATCTTTGCTACTTCGAGTTCAGTCAATACGACACTTAATATCTCTGCCGGGGTACTCACCAATGATATATTTAAGAAGATATTCAGTCAAAGTACAAGCCGTATCACCATGATGTTCGCCCGTACAGCTACGCTTGTTTTTGGAATCCTAACTATAATTGTCGCATTGATGGTCCCTAAAATGGGGGGTATTGTTGAGGTTGTATTGAGTGTCGGAGCTATAACAGGAGGTCCTCTCTTTCTTCCACCGATCTGGGCGTTGTTTTCAAAGCGCCAGAAAGCCTGGAGCATACTTGGCGTAACCATAATCAGTCTGGTAATCAACGTATTCTTTAAATTTATAAGCCCGGATTTATTGGATTTGAGTCTGACCAGGGGGCTGGAAATGATTCTGGGAGCCAGCATACCTGCAGGTCTTCTTTTCATTTCTGAAGTTTATTTTATTATTACAGGATCCGGCCAAGCAGGATATGAGCATTACATGGAAATTAGGAAAGAATATAATTACAGCGACAATTTTGAGTTGACTAATGAGGTCAGCGATCAAACAAATTTACATGGACGCCGTGTTATTACCGCTGGAGTCTTGGTCATTGGGTTGTTGGTTTTCGGCCTCAGCTTGCTTACTGATTACGCGCAATTGCTTGTTGGAAGTATGGGAGGGATGATTTGTCTACTGGCCCTTTTAATATGGCCATGGTCTTCAACCATGCTGTCTTTTTTGAACATTAAACAAAAGAAGCCATGATTCGTAAAAATTTTTCTTGTGAAACACGAAATAATAAATTACAACGGTTGGAAGCCGATCTGGTAGTCGTTGGTGGAGGTATGGCCGGCCTTTGTGCTTCCATTACTGCTGCCCGTGCGGGTGTAAAGGTAGTATTGGTACAGGACAGACCTGTCCTTGGTGGGAATGCTTCCAGCGAGGTACGCCTCTGGATCCTTGGTGCTACCTCTCATATGGGCAATAACAACCGCTGGGCCCGCGAGGGAGGGGTGATCGATGAGATACTGCTGGAAAATCTATATCGAAACAAAGAAGGCAATACTTTGATCTTTGATTCCATACTGCTGGAAAAGGTTCGGCTGGAACCCAACATTCACCTATTGCTGAATACTATGGCTTACCAGGTAGAAAAATCCGATTGTAACAACATAAGCAATATTAAGGCTTTCTGTAGTCAGAACTCTACTGAATATCATATCACGGGGAAATTATACTGCGATGCCTCCGGTGATGGTATCATTGCATTTCAAGCCGGAGCTGCTTTTCGTATGGGTGCCGAAACAAAAAAAGAATTCGGGGAAAAATTTGCACCGGATAAAACCTATGGCGAATTATTGGGTCATTCCATGTATTTCTACAGTAAAAAAGCAGACAGACCAGTGAAATATGTTAAGCCGGAATTTGGACTCAAAGATATCAAAGAGATACCCAGATATAAAATGATCAACCGGGATGATTTTGGTTGCTGGCTTTGGTGGATCGAGTATGGAGGCAGGCGGGATACAGTCCATGACACAGAGGAAATCAAATGGGAATTATGGAAGGTTGTATATGGCATCTGGGATTATATAAAGAACAGCGGTGAATTTGAAGATGTTGACAACCTGACACTGGAATGGGTGAGCACCATACCAGGTAAGCGTGAAAGCCGGAGGTTTGATGGACATTACATGCTGAAACAGCAGGATATCATCAACCAGTCAGAATTTGACGATGCGGTGGCTTTCGGAGGGTGGTCCATTGATTTACATCCGGCCGATGGCATATACAGCAGTTTGCCTGGTTGTAATCAATGGCATTCAAAAGGGGTGTACCACATCCCGTATCGATGCTACATCAGTAGCGATATTCAGAATCTCTTTTTTGCCGGACGAATTATAAGTGCCAGCCATGTGGCATTTGGTTCCACCCGGGTCATGGCAACCACTGCCCTTGGAGGCCAGGCTGTGGGAATGGCGGCAGCACTTTGCCTGGAAAATCAAATAAAACCTGCTGATTTATTTGAGAAGGAGAATATCAGGGATCTTCAGAACAGGCTAAATCAGACAGGTCAGGCTATTCCTGGGATAGCCATGGATAAGACAAATGATCTTGTAACAGAAGCAAAAATAATTCCCAGCAGCACTTATAGAATTACAGAACTGCCCGCCAATGGACCATGGATGTCCCTTGCCACACCGACAGCACAGATGCTGCCGTTGAAAGCAGACGCCCATCATACATTTACTTTTCAACTCAAGGCTGAGGAGAAGACGAATATTACTTGTGAACTAAGGATCAGTTCAAAAGCCAAAAATTTTACTCCGGATACCATACTGAAAAAATTGGATTTTTTTGTGGAGGAGGGAGAACAATGGGTTCATATGAATTTTGATACCCGGATACCGGAAACGCAGTACGCCTTCATTACCTTTTTGAAGAATAAGAAGGTATGGATAAGGGCAACTAAGCGCAGGCTGACAGGACTATTATCTGTTTTCAATAAGCAGAATAAGGCTGTTTCAAATTATGGACAACAAGTACCACCAGCTGAAATCGGAGTAGACAGTTTTGAATTCTGGACCCCGGAAAGGAGGCCAGGAGGCCATAATTTAGCCATGAAAATCGATCCGCCAATAGAACCTTATAATGCTGCTTACATCATTAACGGATATACCAGACCATATATGGCTTCAAATGCCTGGGCAGCAGATCCCAATGATCCGGATCCATGCCTTCATTTGGAATGGGAAAAATCACAAAAAATAAAAAAGATCCGTTTACACTTTGATACGGATTTTGATCACCCGCTGGAGTCTTCCTTATTAGGCCATTCGGAAAATGTCGTGCCTTTTGTCGTCAGGAACTATAGAGTTGCTGGCTGTAATGATACAGTAATAGCAACAAAGGAGAATAATTATCAGTCCATCAATGAGATAGAGTTTAATATCCCGTTGGAAACCAATGACTTGAAATTTTATTTTGATCACCCTTCTAAGGAGGTAACGGCGGCGATCTTTGAAATATGCTGTTTTGGTTAAATGTAAATTGCACCGCCCCTCCTGTTTTCCACATTGGGATTACCCCAAAAAAAGACAATTCATATTTTGCAATATTCGAGCACTAAAAGTGCATAAATCACTAGCCACGTAAGTAACACGGGATTTATGATATGCCATACCCAGATAGCCCCATCGGTGCGTAATCATGAGTCCCATACATAAGTTCATCCATCGGTGGTTATACATCTACGCCGAAGTCGGTTATGACTTTCTTGTAAATTCTTTACTGGTAATAAGATCTTACAGATTATAGCAGAGTGCTAATTTTCGTTATTTACTGAGTCTTTGTATTGGTTCTGTAAACTATGTAATTGTTCCTTCAGATCAGAGATTGTCTTTGCATATCGCGGATTATCAATAAGATTAATCATTTCAACAGGATCCTCTTTTAGATCAAAAAATTCCCATTGGTCAGAATCATCATAAAAATGAATTATTTTATACCTGTCTGTTCTGATACCATAATGACTATCCACACCCCATCCTTTTTCAAAAAAGTGGTAGTAAATAGCTTTACGCCAGGCTATATTTGCGGATTCATCAAACAATGGTATCATTGATTTCCCTTGCATGACTTCTGGAATACTAATCCCGGCCAAATCAAGTAACGTGGGAGCAATATCAAGGTTTTGAACTAATTGATCAGACGTTATGCCCGGATTAATTCGCCCAGGAAACCGTATTAAAAGGGGTGTACGCAATGATTCATCGTACATGTATCTTTTGTCGAATAGGCCATGTTCACCAAGGAAAAAGCCCTGATCGGAAGTATAGACTACTACCGTGTTTTCTCCAATGCCAGAGCGATCAATATAGTCCAATAATTTACCTACGTTTTCATCTACGGAGGTTATGCATCTCAAGTAATCTTCAAGATAACGTTGAAATTTCCACGCCTTTAACCCTGAATCAGATTGACTCGCCTTTATAAAATCATCAATTTCTATTTTATAACCATTTTCCCACATTAATTTCTGCCCTTCTGTCATCCGGTTCATTTCACGTTCATATGATTGGTGTGCCCATCGGTTTACTTCTGCAACCGGACAAGTATCGCAAGGGATTTTGAAATCATAAACATAATCCATATGATCTTTGATAGTCAGCATCTGTTTTTTTAGACTTTCCCGACCGGTGTAATCATCGTTATACGTACTTGGTATAGGTAGCTTGATATCTTCATACTTATCAAGATGTTTTAGATCCGGCATCCAGTTTCGGTGTGGAGCTTTATGGTGAACCATCAGACAAAATGGTTTTTCTTCATTCCGGTTTTCGAGCCAGTTTAGGGCCAGGTCAGCAATAATATTTGTAACATAACCTTGATAAATGGTTGTATCTCCCATATCGATAAAATCAGGATTGTAATAGTCTCCCTGGCCGGGAAGTATATTCCAATAATCAAATCCTGTTGGCTCGGTTTTCAAGTGCCATTTCCCAACCAGAGCTGTCTGGTAACCATTCTCTTGAAGAAGTTTTGGAAAGGTTACCTGAGATCCATCAAATTGATCGTGATTTGTTTTGATGCCGTTCAAATGTGAGTGTTTGCCTGTCAGGATCACGGCCCTGCTCGGAGCACATATGGAATTAGTTACAAATGCATTTTTAAACAATATTCCTTCCTTCCCTATCTGATCAATATTTGGTGTATTGATCAGTCCTTCATGGTAGGCACTGATTGCCTTATTTGCATGATCATCCGACATAATAAAAAGAATATTCGGTGTATTTATATCTGAAAAATGGTCTTTATTTCTTTTTTGACAATTGCAGAAGGCTAAAATAAATAGTGAGCCGAGGAAAAGATGTCTGAGATTCATATTTCGGTTATTAGATATTTATTATGTTGTACTAGAGCAGGATCTCTGTTTAATTTCAAAAATAGTCCAAGCAATTCTGTGAAAAACCTTTTGTAAAAAAGACTATTACATAGAGAAATACAGAGATATTATGGATTTAATTACCCGCCAATCAAGTGTTTCATAATATAAAGATCAAGCGCTTCATAGTCCCTTTCATTTACAAAATTTTCAATTTCTGAGTCATTCACGGAACGTGAGATGTCCAATAAACGCTTGAACATTTCAATACTGTTAGAAAGATGGGCAGTTGCTTTTTTTTCTTTCTGGGTACGCATGGCCTTAACATCCAGCCCAACCCATTCGCCGTTTTTTCCATAATCATGTTGATCCAGGATTCTGACCTGGTTAAAAGCACGTCGTAGATCGACTGATCCAAATGATTTATCCTGATCGAATTTGAGTCCATTCTGGTCATTGAGATGAACCGTCCAGAGTTTATTAAAAGCCAGCGCAAAACCCATTTCATCTGAAGGATCAAGACCGGCGAGAATAGCGTGTGCGCTCTCAATATTGACACCCACCCTGGAGGAATCATCAGTTAGCATTCCGAGGGCAATGGCATGCCCAGTGGTTGGAATATAAGCATGATCCATGGGTTCATTAGGTTTGGGCTCTATGCAGATCCTGATGTCCGGATCATGGGCCAGCATTTTATTTATGGCATCTACAAGTAGTTCTGTCGCCAGCTTACTGTCTTTGGCTTCCCTGATATAGGTGCCTTCCCTGGCCAGCCATAACACGAGGAGATCTGTACCCAAAGCTTTGGCGATATCAATAGATATCTTCGATCGATCGATAGCGTATTGCCGGCATGCTGGATCATTGGCTGTATAACCCCCGTCGATAGTTTTCGGGTCTTCCCATAATCGCGGAGCAACAAACTCTGCCTGTAAGCCCATGTTATCGAGCCTGTTTTTAAGATTTTTTGTTTCCAATTCAATCTGGGATGAACTTTTTTCATCAAGCTCCGGGACAGCATCGTCATCATGAAACTGCACGCCATCGAATCCCAGCGATTTGTACAATTTCAGTTTTTTATCGAAATGTATTGTTTTGCGAACGGCCGGACCGAATACGTCCGCTCCTTCATGGATGTTCCAGGGTCCGAATGTGAATCTGAATGTACCTGCCATAGTTTAAGTAGATTAAAATTTATTTTTATTTGAAACCTTGTATTCATTCTCTTTTCTAATTTTATAAGGTAAGATAAATAGAATTAATGATACTTGTATAAAAATGCAAAATACATAATATATGGAATTTAAAAGAATGATAGCATCTGACATTAATGATATTGGACAGCTTGCTCATGAATTATGGCCCGATGCGTCCTTGTCTGAATTATTTGATGATTTCAATCGAATGATAACATCAGATAATGATGCTGCATTTATCTGCAGATTAGAAGATCATACACCAATTGCATTTGCACATGTTGCAATTCGAAATGAATATGTTGAAGGAACTTTTACTTCACCCGTTGGTTATCTGGAGGGTATTTATGTGAGACCAGCTTTTCGAAATCGGGGTTTTGCAAAGAAACTATTAACTATGGGTGAAGGATGGGTGAAAGATAAAGGCTGTGTCGAATTTGCATCTGATACGGAATTGGATAACACAGTTAGTCAACAATTTCACAAAAGATCTGGATTTATAGAAGCATGCAGAATGATTTGCTATGTCAAAAAACTTGAGCATCTTTAATTCGTATTATTATGGATACACCTCACTGATACCACGATTATAAATGACGGGCATTACTCAACAGATAAAGGAACTCAGGGATAGGCAGAAAATTGAACATTTTTTAAGAGAAGATCCTTTTTATCAGATTTACAGCATTGGAGATCTGGATGATTTTTTTTGGAGTGATACAAAATGGTATGCGTTAACAAGCGGGAAAGAAATCACATGTATTTTTTTGATTTATAATGACGATCAATATCCGGTATTGTTAGCACTTAACCACAGAAAACAGGTAATTTCAGAATTAAATTTAAGGGAGATCGCCCCGATATTACCATCAAAGTTTTATGCTCACCTGACCGAAGATTTGAAAGTTCTTTTTGAATTAAAATATCATATAAAATCTTTTGGAGTTCATTATAAAATGGGTTTGATCGATTATACGGTAATCAAAGAAATGGATACGACAGCAGTGGAGAGATTAACGGTCAAAGACATCAATGAAATTCATAATTTATATGAGATCAGTTATCCAAATAACTGGTTCAATGAGCGAATGCTAAAAACAGGCCAGTATTTTGGGATAAAACAGAAAAATAAGTTAATCAGCATCGCTGGTGTTCATGTATATTCTGAACGGTACAGGGTGGCAGCTTTGGGAAATATTACTACACATCCAGAATATCGCAACAAAGGTTTTGGGAAATTGGTAACTGCCGCTTTGTGCCAGAGTCTGGTTCGAAATATTGATCATATCGGGCTGAATGTAAATGTCGATAATACTGGTGCAATAACATGTTATAAAAACCTTGGATTTGAGGTAGTTGGTTCATATGAGGAGTGTCTGTTAACTCCTACTACCAAGTAGGGTATTAGTACAAGTTAACAGCAGTGTCCTTAAATAGGTTCCCGACTAACTGATACAACCAGCCTTTTATCTGGTGTATTTATATCGAGTAATTGTTTTGCCAGCAACAATTCCTGGCCCTTTACCTTTAAGATCAAACGGTATAATCCAAGCACTATTTCTGTATCCGTAAATTCACAATGGCCATATCTGGGAATCGGATAGGCAGCAAAATATATGGATCTTCCGGCCAAGAGAACTTTCAGCCTGTATAACGTCTGGTTCCAGATCAATTGAATTGGATCCAGGGTTGTATGCATCATTACAAGTGGATCTGAAATATAACCGGTAGTTTCGTAAACACTGAGTGGATATATCCCATTTGCAACAATTGCTGTTCGGGAAATCTTCTTATTCAATAAAAAATCCTGCCAGAAACTTCCAGTTCCGGAATACCATCGATTCCTATTGTCAAAGAGGGTTCCCGATATTTTCAATTTTGCATCCTCAACCGTAAATACATTATACCATAAAGTATTGATAACTGTACTTCCAATTGTCGCAGGATCATTCGGATCAATCGGTGCCTTGCTTACTGATAATAATTTTTGTGTCCGGTCAGGATAATTGGTAATGGCCTGTAGAATTTTTGGCACCCAATAAGATTCCCAGTTTTGAACCAGTTCATTAGGGGTACTCCCAATATCACCCGGTAAGCTTACAATATCTTTAAAAAAATAATCAAAAAGCATCCTGAAATCTCCATATTTATTTAATTGTAATTCAAAATTGCCACAAGGACCACACAAGGAAAATCCACCATCAAATACATCCGGATTGTTTTCCAATGCAAGTGTAGTAATAGCACCCCCCTGAGAACCACCAGTTAGATAGGTATAGGAAGGTTCACCATAATTTGCCACAAAATAATCGTTGAGTCGGATCATTTCAGCTATACCCTGTTGAATATGGAGTCCATTTGCGCTGAATGTAGTGGCGGCAAAAGCAAAACCGAGGCTGGTTGCCAGAGGTGCCAATTCTTCTGCTTCCTCAAAAGTCAGGTCTGGATTATAGGCTGTAACGTAACCATGTGCATAGAGTAATAATTCCCCATTCCAGTTGTCAGGAACACAAATCAGGTACATTTCTTCAGATGTGGGTTCAGGTTTTATGGTCTCACAGGTTGAAGTTACCCGGGCACCATTGATGGTTTCAGTAGTCATTGTTTCCCTGGATAGTACTGATGAGAAATCCTGTTTTTCCTGTAAAGTAAATTCCTGATCAAAAATATCATGACAAGAAATGCAGAACAACGCAAAAAATAGAAGAATAAAAGGTAAGTTTTTGAGATGATGTTCCATTGATTTTATGTTTAGAAATTGTTTCATAAAAACAATAATTGAGAAAAAATAATTCCAATTGTTTAATAAATATCAGTAGATAAAAAGACCGTTAAAATTTCATTTTGGTTGGTAAGAACAGTGCTTAGAATTGTGTTAATTGAGGACAAAATGATCTAATAACAGTCACTACCACGTAAAATTTATTATAATGAATATTTCTGATTGATAAGAGATGAAAATTGATGGATAATGAGGTTTACTTAAAAAAGGCTGGTAATTGCAACCAGCCTTTTACATTGCTGCTTTTAAGACCATTTAACCAAGCACTACCTAAAATGAAAAGAATTTGATTTCAAACCTAAATGTCAGTAACATGAGTTATCCACCCAATAAAGTAACCAAGATTTACTCCGTCTAAGTATTTTTTAAAAATCAAATTATTTCAAAAAATAGTCAACACAGCAATAAATTAGACATATCAACCATGGAAAAGTCCAAAATGTCTAAGATTTTTAAATTTATATTTTTGTTTACTGAATTCAAAACATTAAATAATAATTTTTATCAGCTCAAATGGTCATATTGTCTTTTAAAAATCCATTAGAAAAAAATCGACATCCCTAAATTATATCGAGGTATCATTGCCAAATGTATCATTGAAGAATATATTGTTACATATTCTGAGATTCATATGATATTAAAATTAATCCTGCTGATTCGGGTGACCATTTCCCTCTTTTCTAATAAAAGGCTGAATTAACTAACAAAACTTATAATACTATGTCCACCACTGTTTTATCAATTCCTTATTATAAACTTATTGATTCTATCGATCGATTTATCAGAAAGAATAGCTACACTTATTTTGACTGGTTTATTGGCTTGACAGATAACGCCGAAAAAACGTTGTTCGAAGAGCATAAGCTGAACAGGGAAAAGGATTCCTGGATTTACGAAGAAGTACTTAATGATTCTGATGCAAAGCGAATTCAAAAATATTTTCTCAATATGGGATGTGTGGGGGGTGTTTTCAATCATCATACAACAAGTAAATTCATATATGTTTACAGAAGGTCTTTGAATTCTAATCCCTGATTAAATAATCCCTTTCAGTACATTTTTTGTATACTCTTTATCTGATTTTATTATTACACCCTTTTTCAAACGTGATTTTTTAATATTGGCTTTGAAGAATTAAATTGGATATTCGTTGTATATGAGTAGAAAGCTAAATTAAAACAGCTTAGTACACCACATAAAAATGCTTACTATGATTATTTCACTTAGTGCAAAGGCCAGGTTATCATCTGGTGGATTCCGATTTCCAGTTGGATGTATTCATGGTTTTTATTGCCCGCAGAATATCCCTTCGGCTCACCTGTCCGACTAGCCTCCCTTTTTCATCAACAACAAGTAGTCGTTTGTATTTGGAATTTAAAAACACATTGGCGACGTCGACTACATCAGCTTCGTATGAAATGGTTTTCATGACATCCGTCATATATGAGCTTACCTTGCTGTCACTGATGGGTTGGTTGTGGTAAACTGTATCGATCAATACACGCAAACAATCCTTATCATCAATTAAACCTATAACTTCCTTTTTTTCATTTAACACAGGAGCACCTGAAATCCTTTTATCAAGGAGGGTTTCTATTACTTCAATAATATCAGTATCGGGAGTAAAAACGATCAAATCAGTAGCCATGTACTTAGTGACAGGCTCATACTTGGAGGCTCTATTGATCTTTTCTCCGTGCGTTTCTTTTTTTTCGAAGTTTGGCTTAAAATTCATATCATTTTACTATTTATGGCTCAATATGTATGGATTCAATTTTAGTTAGAATTATTTAAAGCTTAATAATTTACCACTAAAATTTAAAAAAAACCAATAAGTTATTTTAATAATTCTGTTTTTAAAATCATAACTCATAAAAGGCGGAATATATAATATTCTTTACAAAAATAAAAAATCCTGCAAAATAATTCCAAAGATTAACTTATAGAGGTACTTGTAAGGAAATCAAGACGTAAAAGTTGTATATAGAACAAACTTTTTTAAATGATTTTCTGTGAAATAATGGATATGTAAAAGACAAAAAAGCATTAGTTGCAAAATTTACTAATATCTACACCATAAAAAACTTGCATATATGAATAAATATGCATACCTTGATTTTCTCTCATTCTAATACCTATCTATTGCACTAACGGTTTGGCTACTCATCCCGGTAATTCCTCACCGGGATGATTTTTTTAGTAGTTCTGATAATACCTGCTGATTGTCGAGGTTAATTGCCCGTAGATAGGTTTGGTAAATTCGATGAATAATTCCTGGGGTGGGGGCGGATCCACTGGCCTCATTTTTGATATATTCAATTGTTCTTCAGTTAAAGCGCGTTCATCGCCATTAAAACTTGACCAGCGAGATACCCATACAAATTCTCCGGGAAATTTTTCATGCATGATTACCCGCTGCGTATTGCCATCAAGGATTTTCATGCTCAATATTCCATTGGATACAATTTCTCTCCTGTATTCGGTATATTTGGCTTTTACAGTTCCAAGTACCTCTTTTTCTGTACCATCCTCCATAGTTACTTTTCCAACAACCACACTATCTCTCTCAATTTCTTTTGAGTTTTGAAAGTTGTTGGTGTTGCCTACCATAAATTCATCAATCATCAATATCATAATATGATCCGGATTAGTTAACCAGGTATCATTAGGAGAGAAAAATCTGACAAATTGATTATCAGTATAGTGAAAGAGAAACTGTTCTACCTGATCCTGGAAAAAATCTACACTTATTTTATAATTAACAGTAGGCACAGGAATCTGGTCTACAATCACTTTGAGGGTTGCACTATCTCGTGATGCTTCGATTTTTTCTCTTACATCCTTATAACCCGGCGAAAACTCATCAGCTTTCAAGAAAAAATAATAAGCCTCCTTCGCTCTTTCCCGAATACCTGTATTAAAGGCTTCCATACCTGCTATGTATTGTTCTTCGGCAGCAACCCGCGCAAGAGCTCTGATATCGTCATAATATTTATCTGGATCAGGAATAACGGCCATAGCACCCGGGCTTCGCATGATTTGTTCATATAGGTAATTTAATCTTTCATATTCATCAATCATTTTCCCGTTTTTAAAGGGATCATTTGAATTTCGGAAATTATAGACACGATCAATATGATATCGAACTGCAAGGGGATACGATTGTGATAATACTTCTCGTGATTTTTTGTGATCCGGATTTTTTCGAAGCCTTTCAATAGCCTGAATTGTGGATTGATCATAATTTCCCGATTCAAAAGCCTTTTTCCCCGATGAACAAGCCAGGATAAAAATTCCAAATACTGTAATAAAGAAGTAAATAAATAAATGTTTCATAGCTTTAATTTTAATGCCTAAATATAAAATAAGATATTTGAAAATTTAAAATTATAACAGTTCATTTTTAATAATCTGTTTGGAAATGAACCTATATTTTCATTTTATTGTTATTAACAATATCTGTACCATAGTAAGAAAACAATTAAAAACATGAAACTTTTAAAAATTTTACTTTTCGCTTTTTTTATTATCTTCTGGTCCTGTGCTGGGAAGCAGGAAAAAGCTTCTGAATCCAGCACGGATGAAACATTAGCAGAAGAATCTGTGGAACAGGAAGGCCAAATGAGACAATCCTGGATTGACGAATCTGAGATGGATAACTTATCAAACACATGGGTTGATGAGTCTGACAGAGGTGAATTAAGTACGACATGGACAGAGGACGCTTTCGCTGAAGAATTAAATACATCACCTGAATTGACTAACTCCTGGGTGGACGAATCCGGTGAGACAATTTATAAAAACTCTGAAGTGCCGCCTGAATTTATTGGCGGGAAAGAGGCCCTGTTTGATTATTTTAAAAACAATATTGCCTATCCGGATGATGTGGAGGAGGGTGTAGTTTATGTCGCTTTTGTTGTCGGAACCGATGGGTCTATACGAGATGCCCGTGTTTTTAAAGGAGTTAAGGAAAGTATGGACAGGGAAGCCCTTCGATTGATAAATAATATGCCAAATTGGGATCCCGGATTAATTCAAGGTGAATCGGTAGCATCAGTATATGGATTACCCATTATATACAGACCATAAATAACACATATTGCTAATATTCAAAGAGAACTATTTTAACATTTAACAGGTATTTATTTCATAAATACTAATGATCGGATTCCCAGAATTTAAAAAATTGATCAGAAGTATAATTCACTAAAAAAATCAAAAATATTTCAATGATTTCTGACCTAAATTTAGTTATTTGATTAGATATCTGATTAAAATTAATTAGCCAAAGGGAATAAATTAGGTCACAGAATGGTTTAATTTAATGATACAATAAATCATGGCTGTAAAAAAAATAATTCATCTTATTTTCAAAAGATGGTTATTGCCTTTTTTAACAATCCTCGTTGTCCTGGGATATTTAACTGTTTTTTCCACATGCAATAATGAAAAAAATGGGGAGCAACCTGAACCTACAGAAACAATCTTCGGAATCATTCAGAATACACCAGGTTTAGATTCCCTTGAGAGATATATACAGTTTTATCCTGAAATTGTCACACTCATCAATTCATCTGGCAGCTTAACTTTATTTGCACCCAGCAATTCAGCTTTTGAAAGTCTTTTAAGCACAGAAGGTTTCCCCAGTGATATTACCAAGATCAATTCTGAAATAATAAGGGGAGTTTTATTTTACCATCTTATATTAGATGCTATTTCAAGTCAGGAATTATCACCTGGCAAAGTTATTAATACAGCTTTTCCTGGAGAAATCATTGAAATTAATTCGGATGGCACATTAAAAACAGGGTCATTGACTAACACAAATATTGAAATAACTCAAGCAGACTTGGAAGCTACAAACGGTTATGTACATATTGTCGAAGATGTATTTATACCACCCATCATTGGTGAGGTATTAATAGAACTCACCGGTACAGTTGCAGGTACCATCATTTTGGGAGGAGATTTTTCTTTTCTGGCTAATGCAATTTTACGGGCAGATTCTTCCATAACACAGGAACAAATGCCTGTCCTGGAGATACTAAGAGATGAGGATGTAACTATTTTTGCACCTCCTAATGATGTTTTTGAAGCTGTTGGATTGGAAGTTGCCGATCTCAATGGGCAGCAATGGCGGATAATTATTTTATATCATGTAATCGGAGGAACAGTAACTTCCCAAAATCTTGTTGACAGAATATATACTTCTCTTTTAGGTGAAGATATTTACACTACTACCGGTGCTTTTATCAATGGATTTCCCATTGTTGTACCGGATGCGGCGCCTGCAAGTAATGGTACGGTACATGTGCTTGCGGGATTCCTTCGTCCCGGATTGATTAATGGTGGAGATATCGTCGAAGTCGCCACATTTCAGGGATTTGACTCATTAACTGTTGCGCTTGAATTGACTGGGTTGAAAAGCATTCTTTCCACTCCTAATGGACCATTTACTGTATTTACTCCTCCTGACGAGGCGTTTGTTGGCCTTTTAACAGGATTAGGGGCGACCAGGTTGTCAGATATACCTGTCGCACAACTTACAGCTATTTTATCCCATCATGTTGTTGAAAGTGTTTTCTATTCTTCGGATATGTCAGATGGGATGACTTTAAATACACTCACTGGGGTGGACATAAGTGTAAATATCAATCAGACCGGTATATCTTTAACGGATGGTTCAGGAGTGGTCACTCCTGTTGTGGCCAGAAATGTGACCGCGACCAATGGTGTGATTCATGTTGTTGGTGGTATTCTAATTCCTCAATAAAAAATTTATATATTCTGATAATAAGTCTATCGTTACTATTAGAATTTTTAATAACCAGAACTAATTCAATTAATTTAAAAACTCATCAAAGGTTAATGAGATGTAGAAAATTGCACCCATTTCCGGTCCGCCATAATTCATAACATATTGCTTGTTTAGCAAATTATCCCCACCTATTTTAAGCATGGTTTTTAAAGAACTGATTTTATAACTAATCTGAGCATCTAAGGTACCCACCTTTTCAACATCACCAATGGCAAAGGTTGATTCCCAACGGAACGAACTTTGCCACCTGAAAATGATATTAAATCCAAGATTGCCTAGTAAATGCCGGTTAGTCAATTGTAAGTTGAATTTATGTTGCGGAGTATTAAATGCAAAATAGAAATCTTTATGCTTTTCCTGGGTTTTTTTATCAAGAACATTCCAATTCCAATTCCCACCTAACATATAACCACGGGAAAAAGAATAATTCAATTCCAGGGCCGCCCCATAGGCCGATATCTTTTCTTTAAAATTGGTAGCCATATCGAATGTATTATTCGATGTACCACTTAATAGGGAGGCTCTGGCGCCTATTCTTGATGAAATGTCCGGACTGTCAATATCACCATTTGCTTTTCTTACCCGGTAAGCACCTATAAAATCTTTATACGTATTAAAATAAAAAACTCCGTCAATGAATATTTTATCAGCTATGATGCTCTTATATCCGATTTCAAAAGATTGTATCCTTTCCGGTTGTACAGGGTCGTATGGCTCTGAAGTTTCCAATATTCCTCTTAAATCATCGTCAAGAAGGGCTTCTAGGGTTGCTCCTTCATCAAGAATAGCTTTTGTATAAGTATCAACAGAAGACAAAGTGTATGAATTCTGATCTACCTCGTATTTTTGAGCGTATTGAGGTAATCCACCAAGTAATCTTCTACTGACGATATCCAGATCAATATGTTGATTCTGAGTGGTTGGATTTCTGAAGGCAGTCTGATAGGATACGCGTATATTGTGGTTCCCTGGAATTTTGTAAACGGCTGATATCCTGGGACTCAGCAATCCAATAAAATTTTCATTTTTATCGTATCTCAGTGAACCAAGCAGGCGCAGACGTTCATTTATAAGTCTTTTCCCAGCCTGCACGAAACCACCAAATTCAGTAATGCTTAATCCTCCGATATCATCAAAGATGGTCCCGTTGGAATTGAGATTAAATCGACGATACATAATACCCGCTTGTAGTTCGAGGATATCAATTTCATTTTTAAAATCATAATAACCTTCAAATTGTATTAAATTTGATTGATCGGCAAATGTTGCCCCCCTGGGTATTACATCATTTCTTCCTTTACTTTTAGCTTCTTCAAATTCAGGCGATCCTGGCTCGTACCTGCCAACATCTGCGATATTTCGGGCAAATCGATGTGCATCTTCCTGGATACTAATCCTGTTCTTACCTGTTATTGAAATTAATTCCTCATTTGTTAACGAATTAATATCACCAGGCTGAAGGCCTATCGAATATAAATGTCTGAGATAATCAACACCATACCCACCCAGCCATGTAGAAACGCCAGCACCACTACTGTTCCATTTTTCCTGGATCCATTGCTCGTTTATTTTCAGTGCCAGAAATTCAGCTATGTAGGAATCCCCGGAATTTTCTAGAGTAGTATATCCTCGAACCATAAAATTGTTGCCCCTGACCTCCAGCTTATGTTGACTAATTTTAAAGTTAACCAGGCCATATCGTTGAGCACCAGTGTATACGGATGTTCCAAATCCCCAATTAAAGGCATAGATTGCCTCAATTTTATCAGTAATTCTATAGTTTAATGAAGCATTTATTTTAATATTTTCGGCGCCATAATCTGCCATATATTGTTCTTCATACGGAGTAAGTGTAACCGTTGTACTTGGAAGATCTCCAGCTTCAGCGTATTTTTCAGCTGATAGTCCTGCTTCAAAAAGACCATAGGTCCTTGCTAATGCTCTCCAACCTGGGCTCAAGGGAAATATTGCCAGGTTACTTCCTGCCTCATCTCCGTGTTTATGAACCAGGTCACTACCAGGATTGAAGGATAACTCGCCCTGGCGTTCAGGATTGCGATCTTCAAAATTTCTTCCCCACCAGTCATCTGCTTTCTGATAGGAAAAATTTACCTTAAAAGCCAGCTTATTTTTAAACACATTTGCATATCTGAAGGATGCCTCATACAAGGGGGATGTACTTTGATAACTATGTCTAACGTGATTAATCCCAACTTTTACCATGGCACTGAGCCCCTGATAGTTAAAAGGATTTTTACTGTTTATAAGGACAATACCGTTAAATGCATTCGGCCCATAAAGAGCAGATGATGCCCCTGGAATTAATTCAACACTCTCCACATCAAGATGTGAGGGGCCATTCAAATTGCCAATCGGGAAATTTAATGCTGGAGCCTGTGTATCCATTCCATCGATTAATTGGACAAAACGGACATTACCAGTGGAACCAAATCCTCTGGAATTTAAGATCTGGAAATTGATGCTGCTATGAGCTACATCGATTCCTTTTAAATTGGATAAAGCTTTGTAATATGTGTCTGCTGCTGATTCACGAATCGATAAAATATCCATTTTTTCAATTGTGACAGGAGAATCAAATATTTCTTCTTCATATCTGGATGCTGATACTACCACTTCCTGCCCAATGATCGCGTGAGAAGATAATGTCATATCAAAGCCTGAAATAGTCCTGTTACTTCCAACCATATCTTCAGTAATATCTCTGGTGACAGTTTTACGTCCAATAAATGAGACCTGTAGTGTAAGTGGAGGAGATTCTTTAATTTCTAATTTGTAATTACCGTTCATATCGGTGATTGTCCCAATTACCAATCCCCGAATGATAATATTAGCGCCTGCAATAGGTTCGCCAGTTTGATCATCTGTAATTCTTCCTGAGACCAGGAATCCTTTTTGCGCCTCAGATAGATTAAAAATGCCAATAGAAAGAGAAAACAATATGCTGAAGATGGCAAATCTGAAGCCTTTCATAATTGTTTGTAATGGCAAATGCCACTTTATCTAACAAACAATTTATTAAAATTTCATTAATGAAAAAACCAATTTTTATGTTATTCTTAAAATATCAGGAATTTTTTATACTTTTTTGAATTATGATCCAATTAATTTTTAATTGGATTTTAAAAAATTGTACTTCTTAGGAACTATATTAATAAAAATGGCTGTTAGATTAAAGGCCGTTATTTATAATCCTTGTTCTGGATATAAGTGACGAACTGTTCACATAATCTGTTTAACTCTGCTGATAAATAGGTATCCCCGGTTGCATTCAAAATTGTTTGCGATAATCCACCCAGTGTATCCACAAAAAATTTTTCCATCTCATCTATTTTCATATCCTTAGTCCATAAATCTATTTTTAAGGTATTCTGCTGATCTTCATCCCATACACTGCACGCCAACGCCTTGGTGGAGGTTGGTTTGTTGTGAGTATCTGATGCTTCCCATGTAATTTGTTCAGGGATATTTTTATCGTCAAGGTTGATTTTAAATGAAATACTTGAATGTTTCATGAGTGAATAAAAGGAATTTTTTAATTAGAGTTTAAGCTTCAAATTCAAATGAATATTTCTAAGTTAAACAAAATGATATTATTGGTGGTAAACTTGTTTTACAAATTATCAAGCTTTTTAAATATACTCAGTATTTCTTTCTTATCAGATTTTAATTGTTCACTAAGGTATTTGATACTATTAAAAGATTTTTCTTTTCTTATGCGTTTAACGAAGGATATGGTAACCATCTTGCCATAGATTTTCCTTTTGAAATCAAAAATATTGACTTCCATTCTTTTATCATTCCCCTTAACTGTTGGTCGGTATCCAATATTAAGCATACCCCTGTAGGTTATACCTTCGAGCAATACACGAACCGCATAGACTCCATCTGCTGGTATCAATTTGTATGCTTCCTCAACTTGAATATTTGCTGTTGGAAATCCAAGTTTACTTCCCAGTTTATCACCATGAATAATGACTCCCGTCAGTGAGAATGGTCTGCCCAGATATTTTTGAGCTCTGGTAATATTTCCTACGCTTAATGATTTTCTTATGATCGTGGAACTGATTCCAATATGATCGATTTCATGCTTTGGTATTTCTTCTACTTCAAATCCGTATTTGGGGGCATCTTTAATAAGATTTTCAAAACTGCCTTCCCTGTTTTTACCAAAACGATGGTTATATCCTATGATAAGTTTTTTAGTACCAATACTTTCGACTAAAATTTTTTGAATGAATTCTTCGGAGGTAGTTTGTGCAAATTCTTTTGTAAAAGGGATCAAAACCAGATGATCGATACCGAGGGAACGGAGTATCTGTTGTTTCTCATTCATGGTATTGATCAACTTCAGAAAACCCGGATCGTTGTTTAATACCATCCGAGGGTGAGGCCAGAATGTAATCAATACGCTTTCTCCACCAACTTTTTTAGCTACTTCAACAACCCTCTTCAAGATCTTTTGATGTCCTTTATGTACACCGTCGAAAGTACCGCTGGTAACAACAGCGTTAGATAGACGATCAAAATTATTTGTACCATGATATATTTTCATACCCTCACAATACGCTCGAATTCATTTATTTTGAGTGCTTCTTCTACCCTGTAATCACCAATTGCGGTTCGTCTGAGATTTTCAAGATAGGCACCGCAATTTAATGCTTTACCGAAATCCCTCGCAAGGCTTCTAACATAAAATCCTTTTGAGCAAATCAGTGCAAATTTAACAAGTGGGAGATCTATTCTGGTAATTTCAAAATTAAATATGCTTACTTTTCTTGGCTTAAGTTCTACTTTTCTGCCTTCCCTGGCAAATTCATACATTCGTTTTCCCTCTTTTCTTACTGCCGAATAAACAGGAGGTATCTGCTCAATTTCGCCACTAAATGTACCTGCAATATTAAGTATTTCTTCATCTTTAATATTAGAGATATCAAATGTTTCATCGATGGGAGTTTCTTTATCATTAGAAGGTCGGGTAGCACCAAGATATATGACACCAGTGTATTCTTTCGGCATATCCTGAAATTTATGAATTTCCTTAGTCATTTTACCTGTACATATTATCAATAATCCTGTTGCCAGCGGATCCAAAGTTCCGGCATGACCTATTTTTTTAATACCAAGAATGTTCCTGATTTTTTTAACGACGTCGAATGAGGTCCACTGATAGTCTTTGTCTATTAATATTACTTCTCCTTCAAGGTATATTTCTTTTTTAACCTGCATTAAGAAAAGATATAATGATGGCCAATAGCCCAATTACCATACAATATATGGCAAAGTATAGTAATTTGCCTTTTTTCACAACCTTGATCATCCATCTACAAGCGATTACTCCAGTGAAAAATGATGCTAAAAATCCACCAAACAAAGCAATGAAAGATATTCCTCTTGATAATTCAGGTTCTCGGACCATGCTGATAACATTGAGCATCATCGCCCCAAGAATTGGTATCAACACCATCATGAAGGAAAAACGAGTTGCTTTTTCTTTTTCCACACCAAGCAGGAGAGAAGTTGAGATAGTAGCACCAGACCGGGAGATTCCAGGAATCACTGCTATAGCTTGAGCAAAACCAATGATTAATGCTTTTGGATAGGATATCTTTCCATATGTATTACCCTCGAAATGTGCAAACATCAAAAGTGCACTGGTTACTAATAACATAAGGCCAAGAATGGTCATTTTCCCTCCAAAAAAATATTCAACCTGTACCGTAAAAAATAAACCAAGGATTAATACCGGAATAGTGGAAAGAAGTATTTTAAGTGTAAAATTCAGGGATTCACTTTTTTTAAATGTCAATAACTCTGACATAATATGGCCAATATCTCTTTTGTAAACGATGATAGTGCTTAAAGAAGTTCCTCCATGTATGATGGTTAAAAATAGTAGATTTTCTTTAGATTGAATGCCAAAAAGGGCGGAACCAATCTCTACGTGCCCACTGCTGCTTACAGGTAAAAACTCGGTTAATCCCTGGATGATCCCGAGTATAATTGCCTGAAATATATTCATTTAAGCTTTTTTCTTGTCTTTAATGAAGATGGCAAAGAACTCAAGAATAAAGCCAGCCATAACTATCACAGGACCAAGTGTGATTCCAAGAAATCCAAAACCATAATCAGCTTTATCCATTGTCATGATAAGAAAGCCAAGGGATATGGTGAGGACACCAATGATCATTAAAATGTAGTTTTTTCTACCGAATGCTAATTTTGATTTATTGCCCATGATTTAGTATAATTCGTCGAGTGACATTTTAAGATATTTTCTAATTGATCGATACGTGGCGATGAAAGCAATCACGGCCCCGATTCCAATAATAACTATAAATAAAATAATTATTTCAAAATTATTTTGTAATTGTGTCAATCCTTCAATTTTTTTATTTGCATATTTTAAGGCCAGATATAAGATCGTTGATGCTATGATACCGCTTAGAAGTCCATGTATAATAGACCTAACCAGAAATGGCCATTGAATGAAAGAGGATTTGGCACCTACCAATTGCATACTTCTCACAAGAAATCGTTGGGAGAATAATGCCAGTTTTATCGTATTATTGATTAACACCACAACGATACCAAGCATAAGAACAACTATGCCAAGTAATATAAGACTTATTTTTGCCGTATTGCGATTGATGGAATTTATCAGGGATTCAAGGTAAGTTACTTCAAATATGCCCTGCAACTGTTCTAAATCTGCCTTTATAAGGGATAAAGTATCCGTTTTTTGGTATCCCTGATCTATTTTAATCACAAACACATCTCTCAATGGATTTTCTCCAAGGAATTCTGTAAAATCTTCACCTGTTTCATCAATAAATTGTTTTGCAGCATCTTCTTTTGAGATAAAAGTAATTAACGGTTCACCATTTTCTTTTGCTACATAGTCACTATTTGACAGAATATTACGTAATCGGACGATATTATTTTCTGAAATATTCTTATCCAGATAAACCTGAACTTCGATATTATTTTTTATAAGACGAGTGAGTTTTTTAGTATGTAATAATAAAAGGCCAAATAATCCGATAACGATCAGTGCAAGCGTAATTGAAAAAACAACGCTGACAAAAGGGTAGCTACCAAGGTTTTTCTTTTTTCGATATCTATGTTCTGTGACTTGGGACATTTATCGCCAAAAATAGTAAAAAAAATAGTAGACTATCAGTTATAATATCGAAATAAAAAAACCCGTGCTGAAAATTAATTCAGACACGGGCATTTTCGGTTGCTATCGGAAGTGATTACTTGTTTTCTTTAACTATGTTTAATTCATGAATAAGTGTAGTATCTGTTACTGGGTTAAGTTCCGTTATGGAGCCAGTATTTAACAACATATAATAATTATTTTTGTAGTTTAAAAATAGTCTTTTCCCTTCTAATGAATTAATCTCAAGAATTTCGTATGGTATATCTTCAAAATTTCCATAGAGTGTTAATACTCCATCAGTCAACTGATAATGAAAATTATACTTTTTATGTTTGAGTGTCTTAACCTCGGTTTTGCTATAGATATCTTCCATAACAGGATTTACTTTATTAATATTATTACCTGTTACATCCTCCAAATTAATTTCCTCGGTTCCTTCAAAATCATCCACTAGGTCGGGTACAATAACTTCGACTTCCCTGTTATTTTCAGGTATCGTATAATCTTCTTCAGTTTTTGTTGCTTTGTCGATTTTTGTAGTTACTTTCGGATCTACCGTCTTTTTTGCGGTTGTTTCAGGTGGTTTTTTACTGATTTCATTCTGGTCTTCCGCTGGTATTTCAGATATAATAATTGTTGGTTTTTGTGGTATCTCGTCTACGTTTGATTTAAGTTCAACCCTATCATTTGAAGTCAAATCTATTTGTGTTTGGCTGTCTAATTGATTATCAAAATAGAAATAGGTACTAATAGCAGTAAGCGTTACAGCTGAGACGGTAGCTGCTATTTTCCAACTATTAGGTATGGTATTATACCAATGTATTTTGACATTTTCGAGGCGTGTTTTTAATTCAACTCGTCGACTATCTCGAATGGCATTAACAATATTTTTCTGTAATTCAAATTCATTTTTGAATTCAGGATCTGTTGTTAATTTGTTTTCGACTATAATTCTGTTTTTTTCGGTAATGTTTCCAGAAAAATAATCATCAATTAATTGCCAATAATTTGTGTTTTCAGCCATATTCTAATCCATAAAATCGCTTGCAGTGTATTTTGATTTCACTAATTCGTCAAGTCTTTTTTTGCATTTATATTTTTTTGTTTTTGCTGTATCCGTATTAGCATATCCTAACTTCTCAGCAATTTCACTCATTGATAATCCATCAAAATAATAATACATCAGTATACGACGACAAGTATCTCCAAGTTCGTTAATGCAATCCCTGATAATCTTATCTCTTTCTTCACTTTCAATGTCCTGAAACTCGACATCATCTTTTTCTTCATTGGATAACCTGCTTTTTCTTTCTAACTCTTTTCTCCAAAGATTCAGACAAATACTATAAATGAACGTACTTATTTTCGAAGTCATAACAAGGTTACCACTTCTCGCTTTTTCCCAAAATACAATCAGGGCGTCCTGGTATATGTCTCTCGCTTCATCTTCCGTTCCACTATTGGTAATAACCAATTTCGTCATCATCCTATAGTATTTCTTATACAGAAAATCCAAGGCTGATTCATCACCCCTAGAAATTTTAGCGAGAACCTCACTATCCTTCATTATAACTCTCGAATTTATATACTGTTACCAAACATTAAGTAACCGGGCGATTTGTAATATTATTAATTATTTTAATAATGATCCATGAAACAAATAGAAAATTGGATTGAAAATCACATTTTGATCACAGAATTTTCCAAAACTACAAAAATATCATCATTTTCCGTAGGTTTAATCCGTCCATAACCAGTAAAATTTCCAAATGCTGGTAAAATACCATACAAGTTAGTAAAATAGTAACAGGGTAATGTTATAGATTGTTTTGCCGAGCCATAAATTTTTACTGCAGGATGTGTATGCCCACATATTGTAAAACAAGAACGATCTTTAACCAGACGATGTGTGAATGTAAATGGTTGTATATCATAACTTTCATGATATACTTGAAGGTTAGCGATTCGGTATAATTCCTGTGGCAAAATATCATGGTTACCCATAATTAACAAAAAATGTATTTTATTCTGGCCCTGTATCCAGTTGGAAAATCTTTTCCACTCATTATTAAAATCGCTATGAAAAAGATCTCCAAGTATTAATGTTTGTTTTGGATTAAATTTTTCTAGTAGATTTTTAATTCGAATATAATCTGAAATATGGACGGATTCCGGAACCTGTATTCCGGATTTCCTAAAGTGTGCTGCCTTTCCAAGGTGAAGATCTGATATAATTAATGTTCGTTTTTCCTTCCAGTATACTGCTTTCTCAGGTAGTAAATAAAACGATTCCCCCAATATTTTGTATAAATAATATGAATTTATTTGATTTGAAAATCGCACTTATAGTAGATTTGGGAATATTAATGTTAAAATAATAACTAATCCTGATAAAGATGAATATGAAGACCCAAGTTTTTTTTGTTTTACTTTTTACATTTTCAGTGGTATCCTTTTCCATATTGGATACGGGAGCTGATGTTTTATTAGGCGTCTGGTGGAACCACGAAAAAGATGCGCATATTGAAATTTATAAATGTGAAAATCAGTATTGTGGCAAAATTGTATGGTTAGAGGAACCTAATGAGGATGGAGCTCCTAAAAAGGATAAACATAATCCTGAGGAATCAATGCAAACTAGACCTCTTATGGGATTGAATATTCTGAATGGCTTTGAATTTAAGGAAGAAGGATCATGGGTAGATGGGAAAATTTATAATCCCAGAGATGGGAAGACTTATTCCTGTTATTTGAAACTGCTGGATGATGGAAAACTGAAGGTCAGAGGTTTTGTGGGAATTTCATTAATTGGTAAAACACAATTCTGGGAACGGGTAAATTGATCCAAAAAATATTTACTTTCCGGCTTATAATGCTCAGATCACAATATTACAATTAACAAATCATAATCAATACAAAAGAAACAATGATCATAGTACGTTTCAATGCAATTTTGATATCGAGGAATTGGAATTTTTTTGATTTTAGTTAATTGTTTATTGTAATTAATTTGATCATTGGTCATTGGTCATTGGTCATTGATTATTGATTTTTTCATGTTAATCCGCATATTTCTCGAGTTGCAACTGCATTTTTGTTATCCGGTCGATCAGTTTTTCAGTCGTTAATTTTTCTCTGAGTCTGTCAGCCATGATGGGAAAAGCAAAGGGAGTTGGTTTTGGAGGAAACATTAATACAATTTTTTGATTCTTCATTCTTTTGATTGCATTAACTAATCGGGATCGTTCAAGTTGTAATGTAATTACTTCTTCGATCGCTTGTTTTAGTAAAAGGTTTTCCGGATCATATTCGGCAAAAACATCGAATAATATCTGCGAAGAAGTCTGAAGATGTTTATTGGATATATATTTCCCTGGATAACCCTGGAAAACCAATCCCGAAATGGTGGCTATATCACGAAATTTTCTTTTAGCCATCTCAGTTTCATTAATACTTTTTTTAATATCTTCCAGTAAACCTTCCAATCTGAAAATATCAGATTCAAGCGCTTCTTCTATTGAGTAGTCATTCACAGATAATAGTTCGAAGCCATAATCATTCATGGCAATCGAGAATGAGTTTGGTAGAATAGTTCCTAACCGATAAGCAAGAAGGGCTGCCAGTACTTCATGAACAAATCGACCCTCAAATGGATAAATAAATGTATGGAAACCTTCCCGTGTTCTGATCTTTTCGATCAGTAGAGAACGATGGTCTGGTACCATTGACCATTTGTCCTGTAGGCTTAATAAAGGTGTTATTTTAATGATTTCAGGATCATGAATAATACCCTTCTTATAATCATCAAGTTTTGACCGGATCATTTCTGATAATTTTGAAGACAAAGGCATCCGACCACCCATCCATTGGGGTATTAATCCCTTTTTTAAATTTGATTTCCTCACTAGGGCAGTCATATCCTTAAAACGCACAAATTCAAGATTTCTTCCGGCAAACCAGAAAGTGTCTCCTCGTTTGAGCTTAGCAATGAATCCTTCTTCTACTGTACCGATAAACCCTCCTGAAAGATATTTTACATTCACAATCGGATCTCCAACGATGGTTCCTATGGAAAGACGGTGTTTGGCGATCATTCGTCTATCATGAACGTAAAATCTTTTATGTTCCTGGATAACCTTCGAAAACTCATCATATTGATTTAAACTTTTCCCACCGGTAGTTATAAATTGAATCGTCCAATGCCATTCCTGATCGCTGATATCACAGAACGAAAAGGTATCTGAAATTTCACTTCTAATTGCCTGCTCTTCGAAACCATCACCAATCGCCAAAGTGATCAAATACTGTACGAGTACATCCAAACTTTTAGTCAGTGGTTTTCGATCTTCAAGTTCATTTTCTTTTATAGCGGTACGCAGAGCAGCCCCTTCCATTAATTCAAGTGAATGAGTCGGGACAAAATATATTTTGCTGACAGCTCCGGGTTGGTGCCCACTTCTACCAGCCCGTTGAAGGAATCTTGCTACCCCTCGTGGACTTCCTACCTGGATCACGGTATCAACAGGTCTGAAATCAACACCGAGGTCAAGACTGGATGTGCATACTACCAGTTTGATATTACCCTGATGAAGTGCGTCTTCCACCCATGCCCTGACATCATTGTCAAGTGAACCATGATGCATGGCCATGATACCGGCCATTTCAGGATATTTATTCAGTATTTTTTGATACCAGATTTCAGTTTGAGATCTAGTATTTGTAAATAAAAGTGATGTCTTACTTTTTTTAATGATTGGCATGATCTTATCAAGAAGTTTAATCCCCAGATAGCCTGACCATGGAAATTTTTCAACTTCATCCGGAAGTATTGAATCGATTTCTATTTTTTTCTCAATATCGGCCTTAATGATCGCTTTTGATGATGAATGGATCAGGACATCGGCAGCTTGATTCAGATTTCCTATGGTTGCGGAAACGCCCCATATTTTCAATGGATTGGATGTCATATTTTTCAGGTGGCTAAGTGCCAGTTCTACCTGAACAGCTCTCTTGGTTCCTAATAATTCGTGCCATTCATCAACGATTACTGTTTTTAATGATTTAAAATAAGCAATGCTGTTTTTCTGGCTTAACATTAAATGCATACTCTCGGGAGTAGTAATGAGGCATTCGGGTGCATTTTTTCTCATTTTCTGTTTTTCGGAAGATGGTGTATCTCCCGTTCTAATTTTTATTTGCCAGGGTATGCCATAAAAGTGGGCAACCGATTTCATAGCAGATTGAATATCCTTGGTCAATGCTCTTAAGGGTGTTATCCAAATTACCTGCAAACCGTTGAGCCTTTTGTTCTGGTAATCATTGGGGTATTGATTCATATATTCCAGAAGACATGGAATCCACAATGCAAATGTCTTTCCGCTTCCAGTAGGTGCATTCAATAATCCGGACTTTTTTTTAAGCATAGCCCGCCAGGTCTTAATCTGGAAATCAAATGGTTCCCAATGTTGAGATGAAAACCAAGCCATTCCTGACCGGATGAGGTTTTCATTCTGTAAATGAGTATCCATTCTTTATTATTTTTATCTTGAATTAGTAAAAACCTGAATGTGAATCAATAGTAATAAATCCATTGATTCTATTTTCATTCAATCTTACTAAAATTCCGGAATAAGGGTTTTTAAATCCTCCAGCGTATTGGCATCTGCCGTTTTTTTATCTCTTCTCCATCTTTTTATTCTTGGAAATCTAAGAGCAACTCCGGATTTATGTCGATTGGAAAGATTTATTCCTTCAAATGCCAGTTCAAAAACAAGTTCAGGCCGAACTGTTCTTACAGGGCCAAATCTTTCCAGGGTATTTCTTTTTACAAAGGTGTCTACTTCTTTCATTTCAGCATCGGTCAATCCTGAATACGCCTTGGCGAAAGGAACAAGGCGATCCTTGTCCCAAACTGCAAATGTATAATCCGAGAATAAATCTGCCCTTCGCCCATGGCCTTTTTGGGCATAAATCAAAATCCCATCAATAGTATAAGGATCGATTTTCCATTTCCACCAGCTCCCTCTTTTCCGGCCAACTTCATAAGTCGAAAACAAATTTTTTATCATCAGGCCCTCTGCCCGATTTTCCCTTGATTTTTTACGAATTTCTGCTAATTCATTCCATGAACTGAAAATAATGTTCTCAGTTAACTTGATAAATTTTAATGATTTATGGTGTGAGAAGAGATTTTCAAGAATATTTCTTCTCTGCTTAAACTCATATTGGCGTATGTTTTTCTTTTCCCACTCGAGTATGTCAAAGGCGAAAAAAGAAACAGGGACTTCCTGAAGAATTTTTTTGGTCACGTTCTTCCTTCCAATTCGCATCTGGAGCATAGAAAAAGGCAATATATTCTCGTCTTTATAGGGCAAGATTTCACCATCGATTACTGTTCCATCTGGAAATTTGCCAATTAACGTTTCGAATTCAGGAAATTTATCAGTAACCAACTCATTACCCCTGGTCCAGACATATACCGATTGATTTCGAAAAATTAGTTGGCCTCGAATACCATCCCATTTCCATTCAGCTTCCCAGTTATTTTCTTCACCCAATGTATCAATGTTTCCTTCCAGTGGATAAGCCAGGTAAAAAGGATAGGGCTTAGATGCATCCTCATTTTTATTTGGATGAAATAACAGGTTTTGATAGGAGGTATAATAAGGATCCCAATTTCCAGTGATCCTGTAGGCGATTGATGCCGTATCTTCCTTATAAATTTCTGCTAATGCTCTAATGATCAGGTTTTGACTTACACCTATTCTAAAGCTACCAGTGATCAATTTGGTAAATACAAATTTTTCAGTTTTGTCTAATTCTGAGAGTGCGGTTAAGATTTTGTTCTTTTTACTTTCTTCATCCAATCCCTCCAGTGATTTCAAATAGACGAGCCAGTAATTTAATGTTTTATCAGAGCATTTTTTAGAGTCAGACAAAACGAGACTGACCGTTTCAGCAAGATCCCCTACTACATGGTAAGAATCTTCAAATAACCAATGAGGGATTTGAGCTTTCTCTGATACCCAGTAGCGTAAAAGTGTGGTATTCACGTGCCTTCTGGGTCTTCTATGCGTAAATAAGGCCAATGCCCATATCTTATCCTCCTCTGGAGCAGCAAAAAAATAATCCTTTAATAAGGCAACCTTTTCGTTGGTTTTATTGGTTTGATCGAGATGATTTATCAGTTGAGCGAAATGTTTCAAAGTGACGAAGTTAATTCATAGTATTTCCTAATAACTTCCATAGCTGGTTTGTTTTGGGGAGTATATTCCTTGTGGAATGGTCCCCCGCTATCTGACTTTCCAGGATACCATTTCCAGAGAAATCCTCCGGCAATCCAGTCTTTATCCCAGAACGTATCGTAAAATGCATGATACGCATTTTTTTGCGATATCATGTTTACTGAAATTGTGTCTGAATTTACATTCCAATGACCTGAACAATTGTAATCCTTGCTCTGGTATCCATATTCAGTAAACAGAATTGTTTTTTTATGTTTTTCTGCATATACTTTTAATTCACGTTCTAAAGGTATCCAGGCTTTTTTTAGTTCCTCATATGTGGGGGTTTTTGAGGTAGATAAGGGGAAATATGCATCGATACCGATATAATCCAATTGATTCCAAAATTCAATTTTTTGATAATTATCCCAATTTGCAGCATACGTTAATTTACCAGTATATATTTTTTTAACTTCCCTTATCAATCCTTTCCAGAAAGTTTTACGCAGAACAGCTGCTTTTCTGTATTCAGTACCTAAGCAGAAAAGATCCACTTTTAATGAGTCTGCTAGACGGGCATAGGTTAAAATATAATTTCTATAATTATCTTCCCACTTTTCCCAATCTGATTCTTTAGTAAGCTCGAACTCTCCCGGCCAGCCATCTCCTCTGACCCAGACATGTGGTTTCATCAAAATTTTCATCTGATTATTTTTTGCATATGATGAAAGTAAAATAATACCATCAATTTTCTCTCCCCACCACTGTTTTTTTGTATTGAAATATACATGAGGTTTATCTTTTATGGAAAATGCATAGGGGATCAATGAAATCCATGTAGCACGTACATCCTTAATTTGACTGATATCTTCCAGATGAATCTCGTAAGGAGTACCAACGAGACTAACACCATTAATTTTTGTATTTGATATATGGTAGTCTCTGCCGAAAGGATATAAATAGGATAATCCCAGGATTATAAGTATTGGCAATAAAAAGACTTTAGTTTTATCCAAGTTGCATAATTTGATGAAAAAAAACTATCAGAAACCTTAAAAATAAGCATAAATATTCTCATTTGACATATAAAATATTTATGTAATTAATTATTATCATATTTTGCAGCAATACAGTTATTTTTGTTAATTATATTTTCAAAAATTTTATATACATGAAGCAGTATCATGAATTAATGCAGCATATTTTAGATCACGGAATAACCAAAAGTGATAGAACGGGAACCGGAACCATTTCTGTTTTTGGACATCAGATGAGATTCGATTTATCGGAAGGATTTCCGTTGGTTACAACTAAAAAATTACATTTACGATCGATCATTCATGAATTGCTTTGGTTTCTAAAAGGGGATACAAATTTAAAATACCTAAAAGACAATGGCGTATCGATTTGGGATGAATGGGCTGATGATCAGGGAGACCTGGGTCCTATATATGGTTATCAATGGCGAAGCTGGCCAGCTGCTGATGGTAATAAAATTGATCAGATTTCAAGAGCTGTGGAAATGATAAAAACTAAACCCGACAGCAGGAGAATTATTGTCAGTGCATGGAATGTTTCAGCCATTGAAGAAATGGCTTTACCACCTTGCCATGCATTTTTTCAATTTTATGTGGCGGATAATAAATTATCATGTCAGCTTTATCAACGAAGTGCTGATGTATTCCTGGGAGTGCCTTTTAATATAGCCTCCTACAGTTTATTGACCATGATGATGGCACAGGCCTGTAATTTGAAACCAGGAGATTTTATCCATACTTTCGGCGATGCACATTTATATTCCAACCATTTTGAACAAGCCAGACTACAATTATCAAGGGAACCACGACCTTTACCGACCATGTGGATCAATCCGGAAGTATCCAGTATCTTCGATTTCAAGTATGAGGATTTTAAACTGGAAAATTACGATCCATACCCACATATCAAAGCGGAAGTAGCTGTTTAAGGAAGCAAGTGATCCAGATTTGGTAATCTTTTAAATTTCTTGTTTTTAATCGATAAGATAGATCTGAGGCCAGTAACATTCGCAGAAAATACATGTTGTGCCTGTAGAATTTTATTCTTTTCTGCTAACACTTCTTCGAGCTGAATATTCAGGATTGACAACTTCCTGATCAGATGTGATCGCATTACTCCCCTGATACAACCTGTATCAAGTGAAGGTGTGAAAAAAATATTATCTTTTACCCAGAAGATATTTGAATAGAGTAGTTCAGAAATAAATCCTTGCTCATCACATATAATAATATCGTCCAGATTATTTCTCTTTTTTTCAATTCCAGCCAGTACGTAGGGCAATGAACTCTGCGTTTTAAAAGCTGACCAGGCAGATTTCTGGTTATATACATTTTGGCAAAATCCAACTTTTCTGAGATCTTTTGGTGGCTGAGATAAAATCTGTGAAAGATCAATCATATGATGCGTATCAAAACTGACTGGTTCATATAATCCTCCTGATTTTCTCCATATGAAGAGTTTAATCCTGACATCACCTTTTAAATGATTTTCGGTCATCAACTTTTTAATGTTGCTAATAAAATAGAATTGATTAAAATACCCGGGGAGTTTTAAATGTAATATTTTCGAACCATCCTTTATTCTAGAGAAATGATCTTTTATCAGTTGGACTTTTTCATTTTTCCAGATCATGGTTTCAAACAAGCCGTCTCCGTATTGAAAAGCGCGATCATATGGGCCTATTTTGAAACTTTTCAAATCAATGATTCTCTGATCAAATAGTACTTTCATGTAAACATTTTACCACTTATAAACTTTTCATGTCGGGGGAGTAAAATTATCATTATTCTTGTATTTGTTGAAAGACAATTAAATTTAAAAGTGAACTCATGAGGATTTTTCAAAAAATGATACAATCAAGTATCTTTTTATTTTTAATAATTTTTATACCATACTTAGGTTTTTCACAACAAGCTCAGGATACAGTATGGACGTTGGAAGAATGTATTGATTACGCGCTTGGCGAAAATCTTACCATCAAACGTAGTGAACTTGCCGTCAGAGATAATGAAATCCAAATGTCACAATCCAAGGCAGATTTATTTCCCAATTTTAATTTTGGTGGGCAGTATAATAATCTGTGGGGAAGGTCCATTGATCCTACAACAAACCTGTTCAGTTCACAAAGGATTCAATCAGGGGGAGTTCAAGCTTCTTCAAATGTTACGATATATGGTGGTTCACAACTTCGCAATACGATCAAGAGGAACAAACTAAACCTGGAAGCAAGTTCCTATGACCTGGAGACTGCAAAAAACGATGTGATGTTAAATGTTACTTTGGCTTTTTTAAATATCATTCTTAATGTAGAATTATTGGAGAATGCCATTTATCAATTGCAGACCACCCAGTCTCAATTAGAAACTACGCGGAAGCAGGTAGAAGTAGGTGCATTACCTATAAGTAGAGAATTGGATCTGGTTGCACAGGTCGAGAGTAATGAAGTAAATGTAATTAATGCTGAAAACCAATTACGAATTGCACAATTACAACTGAAGCAATACCTGTTAATACCCGCCAATGTTCCTTTCGACATTGAAATACCTGAATTAGATATAAATGAAATGGATCCGGTTCTCGTCCCTGTTGATGAAGTTTTCAGGACTGCTGAAAAAATTATGCCACAAGTGAAGAGTGCGGATCTGGGTGTAGAAAGTTCGGATATGAATGTTAAAATTGCCCGTGGTGGCCTGGATCCTATGCTTTTTGCCTCAGGCAATATGTATACGAATTATTCATCGGCACGTACTGAAAGGATACTGGATGGTGAGCCAACTTCCCAGACAATTCCTATTGGTTACGTAGAGGTCCCCGATCCCTTTAATGTGCAATTACCTGTGTTCACGGATATAGATATACCTCCCACTGAGGCATATACGGTTGGCACTCAATTTAAAGATAACTGGAGTTATTCTGTTGGTATTACAATGTCTATACCTATTTTTAATGGTTTGAGTTCCAGGGCATTTTTCCAACGGGCAAAAATAAATGCCGAACAATCAAAAATATTATCACAGGAAGTCAGGTTGAACCTTCGTCAAACCATTGAAATCGCATATAATGATGCTCTTGCTGCTTCAAAAACGTACAATGCATCACAAAAACAGGTAGCATCATTAGAAGAGTCATTCAGGGCAGCAGAAAGAAGCTATAACCTGGGTGCAATGAATGTATACGATTATCAGGTAGCGAGTAATAATCTATTCAGAGCAAGATCAGATCTATTAAGAGCAAAATATAATTACATTTTTACAGTTAAAGTACTCGATTTTTATTTAGGTAAACCTTTATCACTTGACAACTAATGGCAAAGAAAAAAACAAAGAAAAAAACAAATAAACTCCTGTATATATTAATAGGAACAGCCGTTATACTGGTCATTTTTGCCGCAATTGGTAAAAAAGCCGGCTGGATTGGACAACAAAAAGAAATTGAGGTAGAACTTGCTGAAGTAGATTTGGAAACTATTGTAGAGAAAGTAAGTGCCTCCGGAACGGTACAACCGGTAACTGAAGTTAAATTGAGCCCTGATGTATCAGGGGAAATCATTGAATTATGGGTTGAAGAAGGCGACTCGGTAACATTGGGGCAGCAACTACTGAAGTTAAGACCTGATAATTATATTTCAATGGTAGAACGAATGAGGGCTACATTAAATCAGATGAAGGCGAACCTCGCGGATGCGAGGGCCCGTAAAGCCAGAGCACAGGCACAGTTCGATCGGTCCAGTTTTGAGTTTGAACGCAGTAAACAACTCATGGAGGAAAATGTAATCTCTGAGGCAGATTACCAGTTAGCGGAGGCAAATTTTAAGGTAGCCAAGAATGATGTGGAATCAGCCGAACAAAATGAGCTTGCTGCAAAATATAATGTTCAAAGTTCGGAAGCTGCGCTCCGGGAAGCCCTTGAAAATCTTAGAAGAACTACAATTTATGCACCGGTTAATGGGACAATTTCGAAACTGGCGGTTGAAAAAGGAGAGCGTGTGGTGGGTACCGAGATGATGACAGGTACTGAATTATTAAGAATTGCCGATCTGAATGAAATGGAAGTCAGAGTCGATGTGAATGAAAATGATATTATACGCGTCGCCGAAGGTGATACAGCCGTAATTGATGTTGACTCGTATACGTATACAGGTAAAAAATTTGAAGGTGTAGTAACATCCATAGCCAATACAGCTAATGATAAAGTCTCTCCTGATGCCGTTACTGAATTTGAGGTTAAGATTATAATACTCAATGAATCTTATCGGGATCTTCAGGAGGAAGGCACTAAATATCCTTTCAGACCTGGTATGACCGCATCAGTTGATATCAAAACTGAAACCAGGGCAAATGTATTATCAGTTCCCTTAGCATCCGTTACAACCAGATCACCGAAGGATGAAAAAGAAGAAAGTGATGAAGAAAGTGGAGAAGAATCCACATCTTCAGGACAATCAGCAACTCAAGTCGAGGATGATGTTGAAGTCGTATTTGTAAATGACAATGGTTTGGCTAAAAAAGTACTGGTGAAAACAGGGATAAGTGATTACGATAATATTGAAATATTAGAAGGTCTGGAAGTAGGACAGGAAGTAGTAACAGGTCCATTTGTCGTCGTATCCAAAAGACTGAAGGGTGGAGAAAGAATCAAGCAAATGGGTGATAAGGATAAAGAGAAAGAAGTAGAAACTGCCTCAGCAGAATAATGGTAAACCAGGGAACACTTTTTTCTACAGTGAATAATTGATTATTTTTAGCCCTTATGGGAGGACAAACCCTTAGAAGGGTACTAATCATACAAACAGCATTTTTAGGTGATGTTATCCTTGCTACAGGATTGGTGGAAAAGATACATCAACATTATCCCGATACTGAAATAGATTTTCTTTTGCGAAAAGGGAATGAATCCCTGCTTGAAAATCACCCAATAATCAATGAAATTATCATTTTTAACAAATCAGAAACTAAATATCTTAACCTGTTAAAAGTGATCCGGAAAATACGCCATAAAAAATATGACCTCATTGCGAATATTCAGCGGTATTTCACAACCGGCATTATTACTATATTTTCCAATGCAGCTATTACTATTGGATTTGATAAAAATCCTCTGTCCTATTTTTTCAGTAAAAAAATTAAACATGATTTCGATGGATATCATGAAATCGAACGCAATCATGAACTGATTGCCTGGTTTACCGATAATAATCCCGCTAAACCGAGGTTGTACCCTCAGAAAAAGAATCTGGAAAAAGTAGCCAGGTACCAGGATAATAGCTATATATGCATAGCACCAGCATCAGTATGGTTCACTAAACAATTTCCTGTGGAAAAATGGCTAGAGTTAATTAGCAAGATAACTCTACACATACAGGTGTACCTGATTGGCGGCCCCGATGATTATCTTTTATGTGAAGAAATATGCAAAAAATCCAAATCAACGCAGGTTTCCAATTTATGTGGAGCAATAGATTTATTGGACACGGCCGCTTTAATGGGTGGAGCAGTACTGAATATTGTTAATGATTCAGCTCCCATGCATATTGCCTCTGCGATGAATGCACCGACTTGTGCGATTTATTGTTCCACATTACCAGCTCTAGGTTATGGTCCGCTTTCAGCTGAATCCAGGATTGTTGAAATAAAAGAACACCTTTATTGCAGGCCATGTGGTATTCATGGTCGAAAAAATTGTCCTGAAGGTCATTTCAGATGCGCTTATGATATCAATATTGAAGAAATAATCGAAATGATTAATAACAAAATTAAAAAGTAATAATCAGGGATTCATAACCTTTTGCAGCCAGGCGAATAATTCCATCGACCAGGCCATACCAATATGTATTATTACTCCTCCTATTATACTTCTGCTGTATAGCGCAATCACACCCAGGATATAACCTCCTAATATTGAACTGAAACATTCCAATGGGGGTTTTCCCAAATGGATAAAACAATACAAACCGATCATGGGATATACACTTCCTTTTCCAAGATAATGGATGAATCCAAAAATCAGAAATCCTCTGAAAATAATTTCAATGGATAACAGATTAAGACCATACGCTATTTCGTAAGGTAATACAAAAAGATATTCAGGAAGGTCTGAAGAAATTGCCGCCAGTGTAGTTCTATATTTCGGATAATAGGCAATAAATGCAGGCATGAAAGAAACAACAAGTATTATTGGAATAATACACATTAAAGCAATAAAAAAAGGCTTGAAATCGACATTTTGGGTTCTCAATCCTGTCATTTGTTTAATATTGGCACTTATCAAAATAATGATCAAAAAAACAATTACCACTATGAAAGGAAATTTTAAAAGCCAGAAAATTCTTGAAAGATAATATTGTAACTGCACAGGAGCTATTTTCTCTGCTAAACTGACATGAAGTGGTAGTATTTTTTCCGTTAAGATTAATAGGATAATAAAAACCGACCTTGCTAAAAATGCTTTTGATAGTACTTTCGGATTTTTATAATAATATCCGTATAAAAAGGAAATGAAATAATAGGCGAGAGAATATGTAATCAGATAAAAAAAGAACCTGGAATAAAATTTTCGTGATGAATGATAAAGCCATTCATGAATGTCAAAAGAATAATATACCCAGATACAGATCCCCAAAAATGTCAATATAATGATTATAAAGTATTTTCGGCCTGAAAAGATCAGATGATCTTTGAAATAAAACAATAATTTTCTCACCAGATAATAAGATCAAGTTTATTGAAAAGATCATAAACCCTGGCGACTGGTAATCCGACAACATTAAAATATGAACCTATAATTTTTTCAATTCCAATCATGCCAATCCATTCCTGGATACCATATGATCCTGCTTTATCCAATGGCATATAATGTTTGATATAGTACTCAATTTCATCTTTTGATAATGATCTAAAAAGTACGTCAGTGCACTCTGTGAAAGTATGAAAATTATTATGTAACCGGAGACACACCCCGGTATACACCTGATGCGTTTTACCAGATAAATCTGATAACATTAAAGCAGCATGCTTTTCACTCTGTGGTTTACCCAGGATCTTATTCTGCAGGGTAACAATTGTATCTGCGGTAAGTAACATTTCATTTGTCGAAAGCTCTTTGAAAGCCTCAGCTTTTTGTTTTGCCAGAAATTCAGGAATTTTATTCAATGCAATATCTGACGGAAATACCTCTTCTATAGATTGAGTTATTATCGTAAAATGTATACCCAGATCTCGTAATAACTGCTGGCGCCGTGGAGAATTACTTGCCAGAATTAATGGATATTTTAGTTTCATTTTAATATTTTTCCGCTTGATGCAAGATTTTATTAAAAATAGCTTTTAATTCAAAAAGACTAAAAGTATACTATCATCCAATAAGAATATTTTTATAAATTTTTCGGATTAATATAGCGAAACAGGCATAGATTTGATAATGATATTGAGATTATTGTTCTTAATTTTATTTATTCCAAACTGTGTTTTTAGTCAACAACAGTTTAATAATTATGGTTCAGATTTATTTGAAAAGGTTAAGCTTCCTCCTTCAATCAATACTGAAGAATTTGATGAATATGCTCCTTCAATAAGTGGTGATGGAAAAACCATCATATTTATCAGAAGTCAAACCGGAGTCAATAAACTATATGAATCCAAAATTTTATCTGATGGCTCCTGGTCAGAATCAGTACTTTTGGAACAGGTAAATGAGTTTTTTTCATCGGGTTTCATCCAAAGTTTATCAATCAGTTATGATGGTTGTAACCTGTATATTTCAGGAATTTTAGATGGTAATAAGGGAAATGAAGATATATTTATCAGTACAAGGAACAACGGCAAGTGGAGTACTCCGATAAATATTGGATCACCTGTCAATACCGCTGGATTTGAAGGTTTTCCTTCTTCTACAACAGACAACCGGTCCATGTATTTTGCCCGAATAAGACAAGATAATCCCCTTGATAAGGATAAGAATTTTGAAGATGCCTGTTATGAACTATATGTTTCCAAGATTGATAATGATGGTAATTGGAAAGAACCTGTCAAACTACCTTATCCGGTAAATGATTTATGTGAAAAAGCAGCTCGAATTTTATCAGATAATCTTACACTCGTTTTTTTATCGCATAGAACTGGTCAGGAAAGATCGGGTTATATACATTATTTTTCCAGATTCGAGAAAGAAGGTGATTGGTCTAATCCGGTTCCTTTGGGATTTATCAATGATTTAGCTGAAGATTTCTTACTGAGTGTACCCGCTTCAGGAGAAGTTGCTTATTTTTCATCCCAGGGTGATTTGTATTTTATAAATATTCCTTCAGATATAAAGCCTATAAAAACGGCCGTACTGAGTGGTAGGATACTGGATTCAGACTCAGACAACATTATTCAATCTGATATTATAGTCAGAAATGTCGAAACCAATAAGATTTTAATTAATCAAACTAATAATCCTCAAAATGGAACCTATTATCTGACATTGCCAGTCGGTAAGGTATATTCAACTGAATTCAAAAAGAAAGGATTCTCAACTGTGATGAATATTCATGATCTCAGATTTTTGAATGAATTTTCCATAATTGAAAAGGACGTACCTCTTTTTTCTACCGTATTTTGTTCATTACGAATAATGGATATAGAGACATATGAAATTCTACCGGTTAATGTGCAAGTATTCGAGGAAGGACAAACCCGGGAATTATCTCTTCCAATTAATGTTAGTGATAATGGACTACCAGTGTTGTCTTTGCCGGTTAATGCCAGTTATCAAATCCAGGTTCACGCAAAAAATTTTAAAGATACATCCATCACGATAGATTTATCTAATCCTGTATTCTTTAGAAATATTGAATGCGCGATATATATGATGCCGGAAAAGGTAGAAGTCCCGATTCATTTGATTAATAAAAATACAAATCAACAGGTCCAGGAAAATATTAAAATCACGAATAGATCAAGGGAAGAATTAATGGAAATATATGCCAATGAAAAAGTTCGGCTCAGGCTAGGAGATCAATATGAAATTGAAATTGAAACAGATCAGCGATATTTTTCTGGGCCGGTGAGGATCGAGATAACAAAGGAAGGGCTTAAGATAATAAATGACAATAAGTCAGTAACAGTAAATAATAAGACAGTCGAAATACAATTGACCCCAGTCGAAATTGGAGGATCAATTCTTTTAGATAACATTCATTTTGAGAACAACTCCGCTATCATTTCGGAGAGTACCTATGAAAAGTTGGACCGGCTAGTGGATATCATGAAAAAATATCCAACAATGATTATTGATGTATCACTAAAATCAAACAAGGTATTTTCCGAAGAATATGCGGCAGAATTAATGGCTAAAAAATCAAGAAGTATAAGGGATTATCTGATTATCCACGGTGTGGAACCAAATAGAATCGAATCTAAAAACAAAACTGGACTTATGATGCATTACCCGGGTATTGATGGTAAAAAAGGGGAGACGCGTTACCGTGTAGACATAAAAGTTGTTGAAGTTTTTTAAATAAAGCATGAAACAGTTCCTGATTTTTGTCGGATTAATTATTTATTGTAATATAACGTATAGCCAGAAACTAAAATATAAGGATATTTATCCGCTGATTTTAGCAGAAAATTATCCGGAAGTGGTTCCTCATCTTAAAAATTTTTTATTATCAGAACCAGATCATCCCAGCGCTAATCTACAATTAGCGATTATATATGAGAAAAGATATAAAGGTTATCATCCGTTGTTGGATTTTGAGTCGACCATTCGTAATGTTGATCTGGCTAAAAAATATTATTTAAAAGCACGATTACTGGTAGATGAAAAAGAAATCAGAAAAAATGGAAATAAATTTTATACTAATGTTGTAACGGGAGAAAATACTGAACCGAATTATCCACGGATTCGTCAAAAAATAGATTCAGCCATTTTTGAAATAGACCGATTTATTAATTATGCTCCAGAAATTTATAATAATTATATAAAAAGTATCTCCTTTCATAACCTGGCTATGGAAGATTACCGGCAGGTCAATGAAAATTATTATAATTTAAATGAACTATATCTATTTTTTAACGAAGATTTAAATAAAACACTGATCCAATTAAAATCAAATTATGATTCATGTATCTATTATTTTGATGTTTACCTGCAATCCTCTGACAACTATCCAATGCCTGATACACCACAATCATATGTATTAAAATTAATTCAGTTGTACAGGATTGATGGATTAGTACCATTAACAGATTTTCATACACAAAAAATCATTTTCTGGAATTATGGACACTGGGTAGATCAGGTATTACATGTGGTGAATAAGGAAATTATTCCTTTAAGAAATACATTAGAATCCATAATAGAAAAATTAAGGGTTGATTATAATCGTCAGACTAAGTCGAATAATCTTAATTTTTCTGATAATATTTTAATTGATATGATCCAGGATCTTTTCCCCAATTTAAAAAAATATGATCCTGATTCAATTGTAATTCCTCTGATTTACTATTTATGGTATAAAAAGAACCTGCTTTTTCAAATAAAATGGGAAGAGGATAAAAAGATAAGAATTTCTAATAATGTATTTATTGAGAATCAATTAATCTATTATAACCAGTTAATGACAGAATTATATGTCTGCGATAGTTTGATCAACAGTGTTAATAAACTTAATCTGGTTTTAGAAAAAAATAAGTACGAACAATTTATTGAAAAATATTTCGAAGGAAAGGACGGATTTACAAATTATATAATTGATGAAAAAAAATTTATTGAAAAAATGAAGGCTGCTTACGCAGAGAAAATTCGAGACAGTTTTCAATATATTATCCAAGGTGATAATGATTCTGTCAAATTTATTGAATTTAAAAAACAACAAATTCCCTTATATGTAAATGTGCCGGATTCAATAAATATGATAAATACCGATTTATATACTTCGCAAATTTTTTATACTCCTGATTCATCTGTATATGTGGGTGGATTGACAAGACCCAAGTCCCGGAATAATGGCATTAAATTTTTCTTGGGCAGGGTCGAGCGTAATGCTGAAGTAGTTTGGTTTAAAATTGAAGAGTTTTCGGAAGAAATGTTTGAATCGATAGTTGATTCTGATAATACGAAACCAGAAAAGAAAATCTTTGACATTATCCATGGAGAAATGGAAATGACACCACTAGGTTTAGGTCTGGTTTTATCAGCCAGGGACCGGATTTCTGGTAAATTATACAATATCTTTAAATTAATTGATGAAGAAGGAGAGGAGCTGAAGTCAGCAAATATTAAGGTAGAAACTGTCATCCGGATTTTGAAATATCATGAAAAAACCGACTCATTTATTTTATCATTTCAAGGTGATGATTTGAACATTGATACCAGACAACCTGAAGAAATACAAATCTTAATGATTGATAATCTGTCAAAGGAGATCTGGAGAAAGAAGATGATAATATCAGGAAATGTCACGGATATAGTGGATTATAATGAAGGTTACCTAATATTCGGGAATTGTTCTGCTATTAAGATACAAGATGAGCCCGATCAGATACTTACATCAGTGGATCAGGAGGTATTACCATTTGTGTACAGTTTGAATAATGAAGGAGAATATGCAGGGTTTCATGTATATTCTTTTGATCATCCAATTTTTATTGGTAGGGTACTGAAAATCACCGATGACGGCATTCATTTATTCGGTAGTACAACAGAATTTCCACACAGAATAGGAAAATTTATAGATAGACAATTTTTTGAAGCACATTTTATCACGAATGTGGATAAGGATGTTCTATATGCAAACTTTCAATTCACGGATTAGTTGAAATTCTAGCCGTTACTTCTATTTCAACCAATAGATCTTTATCGATCAAGGAATTAACTTCAACCATGGTAGCGGCCGGTTTTATATCTGCAAAAAATTTTGCATGCGCTTTTCCGATTGTTTCCCAATTGTTTATGTTGGTCACATACATTCTTGTTCTGATCACGTCTTTTAAGCTTGCGCCGTTATCCTCCAATGTTCTCTTTATTTTTTGAAGTATGAAAACAGTTTGTTGATAAGGATCACCCTTTCCGATCACTTGACCATTTTCAAATGCTGTTGTACCAGATACTTCGAATAGGTCACCGCATTTAACTGCTCTGGAATAACCTACTTTATTTTCCCAGGGACTTCCTGAACTGATATTTTTTCTTTCCACTAGAAAATTTTATTTTCAATCCATATTCTGGCATTGACAAAAGCCTCAATCCAAGGTGTAATTTCATCCTGTTTTCTTTCTTCGGGATAATAACCCCACTGCCAGGGATAAATGGATCTTTCCAGGTGAGGCATGATGGCCAGGTGCCTTCCGTCAAATGATGCAATACTGGCAGCATTATAATCAGATCCATTCGGATTCCCGGGATAATTATTGAAAGTATATTTGGCCGGAATATGGTAATTCTGTTCATCCATAGTCAGTCGAAAACGACCTTCACCATGAGCGACCCATATTCCAAGTTTGCTTCCGGCCAGTGTTTTCAGCATGATTGAATCATTTGACAAAATATCGAGAGAAAGGAATGAAGATTCAAATTTACCAGATTTATTATGAAGCATCTTAGGTTTCTCTTCCAATTCAGGATAGATCAATCCCATTTCTACCATTAGCTGACATCCGTTGCATACGCCCAGAGATAAAGTATTTTTGCGTATATAAAAACGTTCAAGTGTTTTTTTTGCTTTTGAATTATAAATAAATGCCCCGGCCCAACCTTTGGCTGATCCAAGTACATCAGAGTTACTAAAACCGCCTACAAATACTATTAAATGAATATCTTCGAGAGTCTCCCGGCCATTGATCAGGTCAGTCATATGAACATCTTTAACATCAAATCCTGCCAGGTGCATTGACCAGGCCATTTCCCTGTCTCCATTTACTCCCTTCTCGCGTATGATAGCTGCCTGAATTCCGGACTTGTTTTTTCGATAGATATCCAATCCATAGCTTTCAAGTTTCCCTGAAAAACCTTGGGGGAAATGAAATCCCAGTTCATTTATTTTATACGAATGAAAACGACTTTCCGCCTGTTCGGATTCAGTCTGATAATTATCCAAAAGGTGAGAGGTTTTGAACCAGAAATCACGTAAATATTTTTTATCCAGTTTATAATGGTGCTCTCCGAACTTCAATTGCATTGTATCCGCTTTTATTACATGACCGATCTTAAAAAACTTTATGTTGTTTTTTGTAAAATACTCCTCAACTTTTTTGGTTTCTTTTACCTGGATTACCAGACCTGGTTTTTCACTGAAAAGGATTTCCAGGTGATTTTCTTTTCCGAGCCCATCCAGCGTTAGATCCATTGAAAAATCATTATCTGTAAATGTCATTTCAAGCAAGGTGGTGATTAATCCACCTGAAGCAACGTCATGCCCGGCAAGAACCAGGTTTTTCTTAATTAGGTGTTGTATCGAGTCAAAAACCTTTGATAAATAGGTGGCATCCATCACTGTAGGAACAGTATTACCCACCTTATTCAAAAGCTGGGCGAAACTGCTTCCACCCAGAAAAAAATCATCCAGGGTAACATCAATATAATATATAGAAGATTCCGGATCAGGTATTAATGCCGGTGATACGACATTCCGGATATCACAAACTTCTCCGACAGCGGATATGATGACTGTTCCCGGCGCATACACAATATCACCATTGGGATATTTCTGGGTCATCGAAAGTGAGTCTTTTCCAGTAGGAATATTGATGCCAAGTGATATAACAAAATCACTGATATCTTTTACAGCTTTATATAACCTGGCATCTTCCCCTTCATTTTTAGCCGGCCACATCCAGTTAGCACTGAGCGAAACACTTTTTATTCCATCCTTCAGCGGAGCCCATACAAGATTGGTCAATGCTTCTGTTACTGACAGGATTGAGCCAATACCTGAATCTATCAGACCCGATACAGGAGCATGGCCTATCGCAGTTGCAATTCCTGTTTTCCCCAGATAATCCAGGGCTACAACTCCTACATTATTAAGTGGTAGCTGGAGTTTCCCACAGGTTTGTTGTTTGGCGATTTTCCCGGTTACTGATCTGTCAACTTTATTGGTTAACCAGTCTTTACAGGCTACAGCCTCCATCTGTAATACCTGTTCGATATAAAGAACCAGATGATCCGGATCATATGAAATATTTTCGAATAAAGTTTCTTTATATTGATCCTGTAAAATGGTTTTGGGCGGATTACCAAACATATGTTCAATTTTCCAGTCGATGGCTTTGATTCCGGATTTACTATCAACAAAGGTTAGCTGAAAATCTCCGGTGGTCTTTCCGGCTTCATATAATGGAGCTCTTTCACGTTCTGCAATTCTTGTCAATAACGGAATATCTTTTTCTTTCAGTATCAGCCCCATTCTTTCCTGTGATTCATTTCCAATGATTTCCTTCGCCGAGAGGGTAGGATCACCTATTGGCAAATTATCGAGAAAGATTGTGCCTCCTGTATTTTCTACCAGTTCAGAGAAACAATTAAGGTGCCCACCAGCACCATGATCATGTAAGGAGACAATGGGATTATTTTGCGATTCTGCCAGGGCACGCAAGGCATTGTACACCCTTTTCTGCATTTCTGGATTCGCACGTTGTACTGCATTTAATTCAATAGTATTTCCATATTCACCGGTAGCAACCGATGAGACAGCTCCACCTCCCATACCAATCCGGTAATTATCACCCCCCATCATGATGATTTTATCGTTTCGTCCCGGTTCCGATTTTTGACTGTCTTTCTGATTGCCGTAGCCGATGCCGCCAGCCAGCATAATTACTTTGTCATAGCCGAATTTTTTATCTTTTTCCAGGTGCTCAAATGTCAAAATACTTCCGCAAATCAATGGTTGCCCAAATTTATTTCCAAAATCACTTGCTCCATTTGAGGCTTTAATCAAAATTTCAATAGGTGTCTGGTATAACCATTTTCGCGGCAAAAGATTTTTTTCCCATAATCTGTCTTCATCCAGCCTGGTATAAGATGTCATATAAACAGCAGTTCCAGCCATGGGAATACTTCCCTTTCCACCCGCCATCCGATCACGTATTTCACCACCGGTACCTGTGGAAGCTCCATTGAAGGGTTCCACTGTGGTTGGGAAATTATGGGTTTCAGCCTTCAGGGAGATGACACTTGTTATATCTCTTGTTTCAAAAAAATCAGGAATATCCTGTCTTCCGGGTGCAAACTGTTCGATTAGTGGACCTTTGATAAACGCAACATTGTCTTTGTAAGCAGATACCAGATTATATGGATTTTTTCCGGATGTTTTTTTAATAAGTTGAAAAAGGGATTCCGGCATCTTTTCACCATTAATAAAAAAAGTCCCATTAAATATTTTGTGTCGGCAATGTTCAGAGTTTACTTGTGAAAATCCAAAAACCTCGCTATCGGTAAGTGGACGCCCGAGTTTTTTACTGATATCTTCCAGGTATTTTATTTCATCTTCACTCAGGGCAAGACCTTCCTGATCGTTATATGCTGATATATTTTGAACATGTTGAACAGATTCAGGAGGATGGAAAATAATAAAAATATTTTGATCCAGGTTTTTATAGATTGTCTGCAACATGGGATCATAATTGGAAAATTCATCCTCCACTTTTTTAAATTCCTCAATTCTGGAGATACCTTGAATACCCATGTTCATTGTTATTTCAACAGCATTCGTACTCCAGGGTGTGATCATTTCTTTTCGGGGTCCAATAAACGTTCCTTTTATGGTTTCTTCCTTTTTTATATTTCCGCCACTAAAAAGCCATTTTAGTTTTAGAAACGTATTTTCAGAAAAGGAAATTGAGGATTCAACAGCATATATAATTTCATCAGAACCCTGAAAAAAATAGATCATAATTATGATTTTTTAAGGTAATCGCGGAACATAGGCAAAAATATTAAAAAGTATGATTAGATAATGAATTTTGTGATTTTTCAGATGGTTATTTGTTTTTCTGATATATTCCCTCGCTTACCGGTATCACAGCGATCATCCGTCCGGATAACATCTGTATTTCTTCGAGGTTGTTATCCCGCATCAATTGCTGAATTTCTTTTGAGGGCATTCCATGTTGATCACTGGATGGTTCCCGAATATATATCTTACCACCCGTTTTCAGTGTGGTAGCCAGATTACTGATTACTGCATTACGAATATTTTGATCGATATCATGCAGAACGAAATGGATAAGAATTTTGTCAAAAATACCTTCTTCAATATCTAACTGCGTAATATCACCTAGAATGAAATTGATATTATTATAATCAGCCAAACGAGCTTTGATCACCGTCATCCAGGTAGGTGAAATATCCAGACAGGTTAATTCTCCATCTCCCTTGGATAACTTATTTGCAATATAAGATGCAGATGGCCCGGCTCCGGATCCAAAATCCAGGACATGTTCATGACCTGATAAATTCATTTTATTAATGTAATTTTTATATGAAGGAGCCATAAGATAGCATGTAGCAAACACATTCAACTTTATCTCTCTTTTGGAAGGGGTTGTGTAATTCAGGTTTTTTTCATCAGGTGACTTATCTATATCAAGGTTATCCACAAAAGATGAATATTGATTGTACTTAACATATAAAAAAGTAACAACTATAATTAAAAAAAGTAAAAGTATCCAAATAAGGGTAAGTAGTTTCATAATATTTATTTAAAAACAATATTTCTTCCGAGATGCGGAATGTCTATGATGAATATACCTTATTTATCGCAATGTTACCTTTTAATTTATGTGTTGCTTACAATATTGTACTTAAATGGTTCTAATCCGATATCAGGAAAATTTTCAAATTTTTTCACCGGATATTTTTATAATATTTAGCCAGTTTCCCTGCTGGATATCCTACGGTCCAAAGAATTGCAATAAATACATATACCCACATGGCTCTTAAAAATCCCTGTTTTTTCACTCTCCGGTCGGAGGTATATACTTTTTCCGGAAATTGTTTGATTCTCCCAAGCAGGTTCAACCGTAAGCAGAGTTCGGCATCTTCAAGTACTGTATAATTTTCATCAAAGCCATTTATTCTATCAAAATCTGCTTTTCTGCAAAACATCACCTGATCCCCGAATATTATTTTCAATCCGTCGAATAAGAATCTTTTTGGATTGAGAAAAAAAGTCCAAAGCCAGGTTTTAGCATAGTTAAGCGCGGAAATGATAGGCCTGTTCTTTGTGCCTTTCATAACTGAAACAAATCCACCAAGGGCTATTTTGTCATCCATCAAGTATTGGGATACTAGAGATATTATATTGTAAGGAACCCTGGTATCGGCATGCAGGAAAATCAAGATATCTCCTGCAGCTTTTTGTGCTCCCAGATTCATCTGGATGGCACGAGAAGATAGTTCAGACTGATAAGTGATGATTCCACTGTCATTTAATATTGAACAGGTCTGATCTGTGCTGCCACCATCTACCGCAATCAGTTCATAAGGCTCCGGATTTAATACTTTTAAATTACCTAAAGTATCAGGCAGATAATTTTCTTCATTCAGAACAGGTATTATAATACTGACCTTTGTGGTATTCAATGGCTATATTGATGTAATTATTTATTTGGTAAAGATTTCAGAATGAAATTATAGAAATCTATAAAATTGAATCAATTATAATCATAAAAGTATTTAAGTACATTTTAAAATCCTGCTTTATTTTTTATTTGCAGAATTTATTTTAGTATTTCTGCTTCTGAGATGCTTCTAACGTGGTTATGATCCAATATCTTTTGATGAATAATTTTTCAGTTGCTATTTCAATTGCCATGCCCTTTAGGGCATGGTAACCTTTGTTAATCTGACTAATCAGTGCTTCAGCCCTTATTATCAAGAATAAATTCCATCAAAAGTAATATTTATTTATTTATGATTATTATATTGGAACTACATAGTAAAAAACAACTTTATATCAAATTCTATTAAACCAGCTAATTAGTAAAATTATGTAATTCATTAACATCTGGATTCATATGGTCTGGGCAACCTACAACCGGCAACCATTCTTATCTAAAGCTATACGACAGAAAGTATTTAATCATATTAAAAAAAATGCAGATTCAAAAAATATTCATCTTGATCATATAAATGGATATTTTGAACATGTACATTGTTTGATATCTTTAAAATCTGATCAGAATGTTGCTACTATAGTCAACCTTCTGAAGGGTGAATCTTCTTTCTGGATAAATAAAAATAATCTAACTAAATCAAAGTTCGCCTGGCAGGATGATTATTTTGCTGTTTCCGTCAGTCAATCTCAAATTGATATTGTAAGAAAGTATATTCACAATCAACAGAACCATCATATAAAAATAACCTTCCATCAGGAATACAAAGAATTTATATCGAGGTATGATTTTAATAAAGACGGTATTTCTCAATTAAAAAAGGGCTGAGCCCTGATATTTTTTCTTTTTAATTACCCTGCCCTAAAGGACAGGGTAATTTAATCCCAATTATTCACATAAATTTCTCGGATTACATTTCACTGAAACTTTTTACCAATTACATCACCCGCTACGGAAGTTCCGATTGGGTCCTAATGCATGTGGCAGTGTATAAATTAAAAACGATTTTTTATATACCACGTAAAATCTCATTTGATATTACGTATAATTTACCTGACACTTCATCATTACAAATCTTGATTAAAAGAAGTATTTTTCGCTCTGGTATCTAACATTCTAAGAATTGGATACTTCATATAATTAAAACTCAATAACCTTCGGCAAAACTTAAAATACTATTCTAGTTATTTCTCATTTTCGCATTTGAAAAATTCTTTAATTTGACAACCATATACACATCTATTCCGTATATTATCGTAATATCGCGATCAATCGATTTAATAATGGGCTTAAGCAAATCAATTTATTTCTCGGAAGACCAAAATCAACTGGCTAACCTGGCAAAAGCTTTGAGTCATCCTGCCAGAATAGCCATTTTACAATATTTAATCAATCATAAAACATGTGTAGTTGGTGCCCTAACAGAGGAACTTCCTCTTTCTCAATCCACAATTTCACAGCACTTGAAGGAATTAAAGGCGATTGGGATCATCCGTGGTGAAATCGATGGCCCATCTGTGTGTTATTGTATAAACGAAAATAAATGGAAGAAACTTACCGGAGCCTTGCAATTACTTTTTTTAGATGTGAATAAAACATGTTGTCCATAATCAATTATTGATAAAAATCATATGAAAACAAATCAAAATCGTGTATTAAATTATCCAGAAAAAAATGAAGAGGTAGTCAGCATTACCGATACAGCTCAAGAACTGCTTTATTTGAATAAACTTGTGGATGATCTTGCCCGGATCATCCGGACATATAATATTTTCAGGTTTAAGGATAAGGCAGACCAGTTGGATTGTATTTGTTCAATAATTGAAGAAGTGATTACCGATGGTAAAAGAGATTTGTTGGTTCAAACCATAAATGAGATCGGATTTGAAAATATCCAAAAGGCATTTATTTCCTTAAATCAGGTTTGTGAAGATGCTTCACATGAAAGCGAAGATCTTATTGGAATACTCAAACGCCACCGGTTGAATTTACCGGTTCCGGACAACGATGAACATAAATTATATCGTATCAGTCAATTCCTGAACGTCACATTAATACATTTTAATATCCAGAAAAAGAAAGGTTTCAGATTGACGGATCTACAGAAGAAAATAAAGGTTGACTCAGCAAAAATACTGTTACCATTATTTGGTAGATTGATATCGATTCTTGAAAAGGAAGTCTACATTTAAAAGAAATTCAGTTAATATGATTAACTGACTCATTTCAAAAACTGATAATTCGTGCATCTCTGACAAAAAGAGGTTATTGTCACAATAATGACAATCACACCGATATATACTGGAAAGCATGCAACATATCTGAAATATTAATGATAAAGATTCCATTTTACGTTAATTTTCAATATTGTTGATTACTAATGAATGAGTTGCGGTATTTTCTTATCATTATTATTCAGTCGGTATTGATCATGTTTTCGGCTGACGCTCATCCTCAGTTGGATTATCCCACTGGAGGGGAAGTATTTCAAGCTGGAAGTCAGATCACCATTGAATGGCATATAGCGATTGAACATGAACAAGAGGACTGGGACTTATATTTTTCACCAGATGGTGGTCAAACCTGGAAAACAATAGAGGAGGATATGCCAATATCCACAATGGAATATCACTGGACGGTTCCAGACATTTCCACCCAGGTAACTCAAATAAAAATTGTGATGGATAATGTAGAAGGGGAAAGTGATTATGAAGATATTAGCCAGTCTTTTACGATCATCGGCAGTGATGCTGTGACCGGAATAGCGAGCGGGGAAAATAAAGGGACTATTTCATTCTTTTCAAATTTCCCCAATCCATTCCGAACCTCTACGAAGATTAATTTCACAATAAAAGGAAATTCGTTTATTAAAATTTCTGTTTATGATATCCAGGGAAAAAAGGTGGCCACACTAATAAACAAAGAACTACACTCCGGAGACCATGAAATTAATTGGATGGCCGAAGGTATTTCAAGTGGTATATATATTTGTAAATTACAGGTTGGTGATCGTTACAGAATCCGAAAGATCATCTTATTAAGATAAACTTTAAATGCTTAGTGCTTTTTCTACAAGAGCATATAGTCAAGAAAAAGTGGACAACTAATACCTTTTCAGTCTACTTTTTAAACCCAAGAACCATCTAAATTTATCTTTACAAGTTATCCATTTAGAATGGCCTTTGCCTGATCATCATACGCATCAGTCATGAATGGAATACCTGAAGCATCTGCAGTTTCCCGGTTTGCAGAAATCAGATCACTTCTTTTAATTTCGGATAGTTTAAATTTCCTGGCTCCTGCCATGAACTGTTGCAATCCGGCAGAAAGTTTATCAGCATAACCACACATGGCAATTGCCCCAAACGGGATATTTTTCATTTCATCACTTCCGATTCTATTTTTAATTGCTTCCCATTCTGAGAATATCGCTTCAGGGAATTTTCCATACTCAGTTATGGCAGGAGGAAGAGATTCCCAGTGTCCATTCAATTCAGCCAAGCGTTCCGGGTAAAAGACACCTTCAATATTACTTCCCAGAAATCCAGCAATCATCGGGGCACGTCCAAGGCAAACCAGTTTCGTATATGGCGAACCCAAGGCCAGAGCTTTAAATAAGTGATCTTCTCTGGCAAAACCGCCGGCAAAGGATAAATCAGGAACCTTTCGGCCTTGCTGTTCAAGGATCGAACAATATTCATAAGCCTTTGAATGCAAGGGAAGGGAAGGGATTCCCCAGTGTTGCATCATGTTCCAGGGACTCATCCCGGTTCCACCCCCGGCGCCATCAATCGTCAGAAGATCAAGTTGGGCATCTGAAGCGAATCGAATGGCCATTGCCAGGCTTTCCATACCGTAAGCACCTGTTTTTAAAGTGATCCTGTCGAATCCCAGATTTCGTAAGTAGGAAATAGATTTCATGAAACTTTCACGAACATCGTCCACAGTGCCTTTATCAGTAGCGCCCAGTCTGCTATGACGCGCAAAAGATGTGATGGCGTGATTTTCAAAAGCCTGGATTACAACCGGATTGTAAGGATCAGGATCGATTATATAACCCCGTTTTTTTAAAAATTGAGCATATTCAAGACTATTTACCTGAATCTCTCCACCTATATCTTTCGCACCCTGTCCCCATTTTAATTCCATTATGACCTTATTACCATATTTATCAATCAGGTATTCAGCAACTCCATTCCGGGTATCTTCTACATTCATTTGTATGATAATAGCACCATAACCATCATAATAACGCAAAAAAAACTCAATCCGCCTTTCAAGCTCCGGAGCATTGATGATTTTCCCATTTTTAATGGTAGATTTCTGATCTACGCCTACAACATTTTCCCCAACTACAATAGGAAATCCAGCCAATGCAGCACCTACAGCGAAAGATGGCCAGTATTTAGCTGCGATAATAGTTGATCCCAAAGCCCCGGTCATGATTGGTATTCTGCATTGGGTTTTTACTTTGGTTCCAAATTGCGTTTCAATATTTACATTGGTAAATATGCAATCATCCGGATCATTAGTCATTTGTCCGGTGATCCCGGTTGCACCATAGGAATATCCATGGATGCGAATGGCATGGTATCCAATTCCGGTAGGTGATATATTGGTGGCTCCGGAGGTTGCAAATCCGAATCTTCTCGGATATAACATTTTCCTTCCTTCAAGACAGGAAAGCCAGGTTTCACATTTACCTCTACATGAGGATTCACATAATGTGCATAATCCTGATTCGCATGAGATGCCCCGGTTATTGGTTCCGAGCGCGTCATTGTTTCTACTCCATTGTTGCATAGGTCCAGAAGATTAAAAATTTATTTTTAGTATAATATTTTCGACAGAAGGAAATTAGGCAAAATCAAAAAATGACCAATTTTTCAGGACATTATTCAATATAAGAAAGATATTTTTAAAAATAAAGGGATAGGATTGTATTTCTATGATTAGAATATTTGATAACAGCCATGGAAAAAAAAGCAGGCTTTACTCAATTGTTCATTTTATTACTGTTAAACAGCATTTTTTTAATAAAACTTTCACAATTTTATAGCTGGTATGGTCTGTAACAATAGTTTGTAAAGAGCCATAAATAGTGGAAAGTAACGGAAGCGTAAAATATCGATTGTGGACAAATCACTGATCGTAACACATCAAGAAAAGGAGATTTTTTCCAGCAGGGCGAAGTGGCTGTACCCTTTGTTCGATCTGGATGAATTTTTATCAGGGGAAGACTATCCTGTGGAAGAAATGGAACTGATTGAAAAAGTAGCCGGACAGGCAGCAGCATTCCTGATCGTGCGGCTGGGTTTCAGAAGATGCCATGTAAAACTGATCAGCGAGCAGGCCATTGGAGTTTTTGATCGTTTTGGTATCACTCATTCCTATGAAAATATAGTCCCATTTATCCAATGTCGGACAGAGCATATCCTGATGAAAGATATGAATCTGGATGAGGCCTGGCAGCTTTTACGCCGCCGGGCGGGTAGGGTACATGGTGCTGATGTCAGCATAGAAAAACTGGAAGTCAATATTCATGGACGCAGCATCATAAATGGACTTGATCTGGAGGTAAAACGAGGGGATGGTCTGATTATATGTGGAGAAAACGGAGTAGGTAAAACCACCCTGCTACGTACTATACTGGGTCTTCAACCCATCAATTCCGGGATCATAAAGATTGCAGATGTACAGGTAGGCAGTCTGGTATGGAGGAAAAATCGCCATATGACTGGTTATGTAAATCAGGAAAGATCCAAAAGTATATTTCCGGTATCTGCCTCAGAGGTGGTGGAAATTGGTCTTGCGGGAAGGAAATTATCACGACACATCATAAAAGAACGGGTATATGCTGCCATGCGCAGAACAGGTTGTCTGGATTTGGCGGATCAGTCCTTTCATAAATTATCAGGTGGGGAAAAACAAAGAATTTCCCTTGCCAGGTGCCTGTGCCAGCAGGCAAGGATTCTTCTGTTTGATGAACCAACAACATTTCTCGATCCAAAAGCTCGGGATGATTTATTTAATATGTTGATGGAACTATGGGAAAATGAGGCACCTACCATCATTGTTGTATCCCATGATAATCAATGGATCGAGCGATTCAATTGGGAAGTGAAAGAAATGAAGGGAGGTAAAGTTTGTTAGAAGTATTTTCATATCCCCCCGTTCTTCGAGGATTTTTGATCCTGATGGTTGCGGGAATCACCTTCCCGGTTACAGGTGTATATCTGCTGAGAATGAATCTATTACCTTTACGGTTCATGTTAATGCATGGGGCAATTCTCGGAGGTGCTATTGCACTTTCATTTGAATGGAATCCTTTCTGGACTACCATCCTGGTCAATCTCCTGCTCGTGTGGTTCATGTCCCACAGTGCCCGGACTCTGGAAACCGATACAGGTTATATCAGTACATTTATCATGGTGGCGAGTATCGGTCTGGCATTTGTATTTATTTATGCGTTTGATGTTCAATCGAAAGATACACTTGGGTTATTATGGGGTAGCCTTTATACTATGACCCAGGTAGAAATGTGGGGCGGTATAACACTGGCAACGGTTATTATATTATTACAGGTGTTAAAACGTCGCCAACTACAGGCATTCTTTTTTGATCCGTCAATTGCCTATACTTCAGGAGTTAATGAATCCGCTATATATTATTCAGTAGTGTTGCTCACTGCATTCACTGTTGCTTTGGCGATGCGTCTGATTGGTGCTTTGCTTCTGGATGCGATTATTATTTTACCGGCACTGATAGCCATGCTACATGCCCAAAGTCATGGCAAAGTAATCCTGTGGGCTTGCTTATGGGGAGGAATATTCTCATTGATCGGATTTTTCGTTGCTCTCGGGGTGAGAATTCCGACTAGTTCGGCCATTGCCTTACTTGCAACAGTAGTATTTCTGTTTTTTTATCTGGTATCTAAATTGAAGAAATGAAATATTGTTATTTATATCTTCTCACTTTTTTTTTACTGACTGCCTGTACTGAACAGGAAAGAACAACCGTAGTAGCATCAAGTAGTTGGACCGCTGCTTATATCAGGGCAGCGGGAATTTCTGAGGTAGATATATTGGCTCCTTCAGATATGCAACATCCTTCTGAATATGAATTGAATATCGATGATATAAAAAAACTCAGAAATACTGACTTGATTGTATGTGGTGGCTATGAAATCATGATGGAAAAGATCAGAACCGGCTTAAATATTGATTCCGGTAAAATCGTACAGATCAAAACAGATTACAATTTAGAACATATCAGGTCATCCATCCGGACAATAGCCGCCAAAATGGGTACAGAGAACATTGCCACGAAGCATATCGAGGAAATCGAACGAGTATTTAATGCATCAAAAGAAAGAATCCGTCAAGCTGGAATTGATCAGCATCCTGTGCTGGTGCAATTTTTTATACAACCGATTGCCCGGGAGCTAGATTTAGACGTAGCAGATATTTTTGGACCCCGCCCTTTGGAAGTTTTTGATATCCGCGATCTGATGAACCAAAATTTTTCCTTGATCCTGGATAATGCCCATAATCCGGTTTCCGCTCCACTTGTGGAAACAAGACCTGGCATAAAGGTAGTCTATCTGATCAATTTCCCTGGAAAAGATGGAACTGAGTCTCTGGCAGATGTGATCCAGTACAATGTGGACAGGATCCTGGAGGCAGCAGGAGATGATAATTAAAATCATAAATCCTTCTGAATTGCGATATACGATTTGCGATGTATGATTTACGAATCGTAAATCGTCACTCGAAAATCGTGATTAGAAAATCACTAGCGCTTATGGTTTGATCGTAAAACAGTTGAACTATTGAACTACTGATCTTAATAATTTAGTTTAATTAAATTGATTCCTTATTCAGCAAGAATAAAATAATTTACCGGACGGAATCATAGTATATTTGCGATGCAAGTTTGGAAAAGACGATCTGCCATAAGCGGTTATGCTGCGCCCTGAATGATCCTGCACAGCTGAGTAAATAATATTTCCACATCCTGTAAAACCGATCGCTGTACGAAGGCTTTATTGTCTGCCAGTTTTTATGAAAGTTCGCATACCAGCTCATTAATGTTTTATCATAATCCGCTCCGAAATTGTGCCAGTCTTCTAATTTCAAAAGACCTTCGGATGCTTTTGTGATCTGATGTGCAGAAGGGATCAGCGAGTTTGGAAATATATATTTATTGATCCAGGGATCCGTTGTGGTTGCCGATGTGTTTCCTCCAATTGTATGCAATAAAAATATACCATCCTCATTAAGGCAGCGATTCACAACTTCAAAAAACCTCCGGTGATTTTTATGGCCCACATGTTCAAACATACCGATCGAGACGATCCGATCAAATTTATCATTAAGATCCCGATAATCCATCAACTTTATTTCAATATCCAGTCTATTATGTAATTCCGACACAAGGCTGACTTGTTCTTTAGAAATGGTAATGCCAACTACACTGACTCGAAATTTTTCAGCGGCATAAATTGCGAAACTTCCCCAACCACAGCCAATATCCAATACCCTCATTCCTTTACTTAATTTCAATTTTTTGCATGTCAGGTCTAGCTTTGCCTCCTGTGCATCGTCCAGGGTTCTTACATTTTTCCAGTAAGCAGAACTGTAATTCATTCGTTTATCCAGCATATTGATGAATAGGTCATTTCCAATATCATAATGGTGTTTACCAATTTCAAATGCCTTTGAGAGTCTTTGTTGATTCATCAGTCTGGTCTTGATCAGGCTCCAGATTATTTCCCTTGTCGATGTGATTTTTTTATGGAGATTGGCTCTTATAATTCGATCAATTAACTGATCAATGGCATTACATTCCCACCAACCATCCATATATGATTCTCCCAGGGCAAGTGATCCATCTGATAATATCCTGGAATAGAAACCCTCATTATTTACCTGAATATCCCAGGGCCGATTACCGTCTATTGTAACATCTGCATTTTTTAGAAGATCTTGAACTATATTTTTTATGCTTTTTGCTGCCATAATATTTTCCGATATCACAAGAACGTGGTTTAATCAAACACCTTAGAGTATGAACGATCTTTATAAAATTGAAAATAAAAAAATGAATCCGATAATTCAACTGGTTGCTAAAAACAGACAAATGCTACAGTCATTTGGATTAGTATTTTTCGATAAATCTGAAAAATAATATATATTGAATATTTATCAGGGTAAGTAGACCTGTGAAATTTTATAATGGCTGGTACTCCAGAATATTTATTGAAGTAAATTATCCGGGAATTTTTTATTACAAATAATATTATTGTGCATTTACCTGATCCAAAATACTTTGATTATGCTGCTTCCTCGCCACCCTATGCTGAGGCATTATCCAAATTGGTGGAGATATCCGGATCATTCTATGCAAATCCTTCCTCCATTCATTGGTCGGGAGTAGAATGTCATAATAAACTGATAGAAATAAAAAATCAGTTCAGCGATTTGTTGGGATTTAAGGATGGTCGGCTTTTACTATGTTCATCAGGTACAGAAGCTAATAACACAATTATTGAAGGTCATATTAAAAAAAATCCGGACGGGCGAATACTTATTGCTGAAGATGTACATGATTGTATCTGGTATGCTCATACCTTTTACAATGAAAGAGTGGATATATTGAAAATTGACGAATCCGGAAATATAAATTCTGATCAACTCAAGTCTTCATTAAAATCGAATACGACACTCGTCTGTGTTAATCATGTTTGTAATGAAACAGGGACGATACAGGAAGTATCATCTATTGCGGGAATATGTTATAACCGTGGTATAAAATTGCTGATAGATGGCGTTCAGGCTATCGGACATATTCCGGTAAATCTGGATTTGATTCCATGTGATTATTATACTTTCTCTTCACACAAATTTGGGGGTCCTAGGGGTTCTGGCGGAATTTTTATCCGTGATAACAAATTTGAACCACTCCTACACGGAGGCAGGCAGGAATGGCAATTGAGGGCCGGAACAGAAAATTTGGGAGGCTTAGCTGCCAGTCTTGAAGCCTTAAATATGTCACTAATGTTTTTGGAGGAGGAATCGATTCGATTGGGTATATATAAATCACTGTTATTAAATAGCCTGAGAAATAAGGTTTCCAATTACATTATAAATAGTCCATCAGTTTGCCTGCCGGGCTTTGTCTCAATCAGTTTCCCGCAGTTATCAGGAAGTGAAATTGTTACGGGATTGTCATTATCAGGCTTTTCAGTTTCCACCGGATCCGCTTGTCACGCAAACCAGGTTGAACCTTCAAGAATAATCCTGGCCCTTGGTAGATCCAGACAGGAAGCAATTGGAAACATCAGGATCAGTATGGGTAGAGGGACCACTGAATGGGCCGTAAATGAACTTTCAGATGCTTTGATTGATTTTGTAAAGTAGTGAAAAAATTAGAAGAACCCGAAAAAATAAGCATACAGGATCCAGATGATCATGTAGTTGTAGATGTTTACAGGCGTTTACCTCGAATCGGACGGCTTTTATTAAAAATAAAATTGTCAAAACTTTCCCATACAATGCAACTATTGGAGAACACTGGTTTTTGTGCTATCTATATAAGCCCATTCGGTTTTTCCGATGTAAGTTGTCATATTCTGGCCTACAAGGGTAAGCAGGGGCCCTGTTATGATACGGGCCGTAAGGCAATTTATACCGGTGCTGCTATAGCTGCACTAGATGATGATAATCATTTATTACTTGTAAAAGAGGAAATGCCGGTATGTGAAAAAACTGCCAATGTTTATTCATTCTCTCCATATCGAAAGTTGATACGCTGTTCATCCGCCTCAGCGGACCATCAGGAAAAATTGAAGAATGATCCGGAAACCTTCAATTTTGACAATTTAGAAGAAAATCTTGATAGATTATATAACGGGTTAAAAAAAATAGAAAAAGAAAAAGAACGTGTCTTTTTGTTTTATCCCGGTCCATTTAAGTCATTAATATTAAATGATGGATCAATTGTCAGGCGTGGCAAGGTGAATAATATACCGGAATCGAAAAGGAAAATACTAATTAATGAAGAAAAGTTGTTTGATTTAAAACAACATAAAAAAGTAAAGGCAATAACTTTTCAAAATGAATATCCAAAATCAGGTGCGGAATTTTTAATGGAGTCTTATTCCACAAAAAAAGATGCCGATATCATCACATTCAGGGAAACTGATTTCACCTTTTTGAATGAACTGAAAACCGGGTTAAAAATCCGATTGGTAACAACAATTAAAAAACGCAAGAAATTTTTCATACTTACTGGTACCGAACCCGAAGATCGTTTAGGTTGTTGTCCCTCCGAAGAGGTCGAGGAAGCCAACAAACTGGTAAGGGCCGGAATACTTAGTTCCTATTCACATTCCGTTCCAACCGGAACATGTCCGGTTACAACCTATTCATTTAAGGATGAAATGCAAAAAAAAGAGGGACATGTAAATTTTAATATAAATCCGGTATTCCGTGAACAGGTTTTCCATTCCTTAAAACAACAAAAACATGTTACCTTACTGAAGGTAATTAAGTGGATTTTAATTGCTTTTATTCTGTTCAGTGTAGTGCGGGCAATCATTCGGATAACTGGAAATTCTTCCGAGGATAATAATCAATCATTATATGAAAGACTTGCGCCTGTAAATGAAAATCAGATGATGATTGTGCTGTTTCACTTCAGGAAGCGGTGTGAACTATGCCTGACGATGGAAAGGTTTACAACTGAGTATCTGGAAGAAATAAAAAGATCTCAATCAGGTACTCCAGACATTCAGTTTAAGAAAATAGTCATCGATGATAAGGATAACCTGGATCTGGTAAAAAGATATAATATATTCACCAGTACTCTGCTTATTGTGGATTTTGAAAAATCAGAAGTACGGCAGATCGCCGTATTGGAAGATGCCTGGAAAATTGTTCAAAATGAACCCGACTTTAGAGAAATGTTAAAAACAGAACTGAATCAGTTCAAATTGGAAGGCTATGAATGATCTGATTTTAACCGCCGGAACCTGTTTCCTGGCAGGTATCTTAACAACAGTTCATCCATGTCCGCTCACTACCAGCATAGCTGCAGTTTCTTTCCTTACCAGATTGGTTGAAAGCTCAAAACGTATTTTTTATATTTCACTGCTGTTTATTACCGGATTTGCAGGAGGATATCTGGTTCTTTCAATTTTATTGAGTACCGGATTATCTTCAATTCCCACGGCAAGTATTAATTTACAATTCTATTTTTCGTATTTTCTGGGACCTGTGCTGATCCTTGTCGGCATGTTTCAAGCAAATTTAATCCAGATCAATCCACATTACAAAGAAAAAATGCTTAGCCGGATTTTACGAAAAAAGTTGTCCGGAATACAGGCCATACCAATGGGTGCATTCCTTGCCCTTAGCTTTTGCCCGGCTACGGCCGCCATTTTTTTTGGAATTATGCTGCCCTTGAGTATTCAAAGCGGCCAAATCCTATTACTACCTTTTTTATATGCATTGGGGGCATCTTTTCCATTGATTACAATGAGTATATTTATGGCAAGAGGGCTCAGAATTACCGGCAATAGATATTTACAATTGAAATTTCCTGTAATTGCCGGATGGATTCTTATTTTTATTGGAATTTATATTACAATTCAACGGATCTATTAGGTTCAACAATTATACAATTCGACGATTAAAAATGCAAAAATTATAGATTTCTAAATTGCTTAAACGTTTAAACGATTATAATAAAATATGTGTATGAAGTTGCACAAAAATCACATACATTTTATATATTCAATCTGTACTTAAAATTAATCTAGAATAAAATTCATCATGGACAAAAAAGTACAATACAACAATCAGAAGAAGACTTTAGCCTTCACAATTGTTGAGGGATTACCATATCATCTCTCTATTTGCGTATTAGCTATTACCTTTATAGTAATTTCTGGAGTGAAAGTTGAATTAAATGCCCAAAGATTATCACGCGATCAACATGTTGATCTGTTGCTAAACCAGGTAGGCTATATGCCTGGTGCCGGAAAATTCTGTACAGCAAAAGGGGAAATTAAAAGAAATTTTGATATAATTAACCTGGAGACACAAGAGGTGGTTTATTCCGGGATACTTCTACCAACATCCGGTGATTTTGGTAACTATTTAACTGGCGATTTCAGCGATTTAAGACAGGAAGGGCATTATTATATAAAATCCGATACCTTGCGTTCATACCCTTTTGAGATTTCGGAATCAGTCTATCAGTCAACAATAAAATTAATTGTACATTATTTTTCAAAGCAGCGTTGCGGGGCCAGCACAACCGGTTATTTATCTCCCTGTCATACTGATGATGGGATCCGGATGGATAATGGGAAACACCAGGATGTAACAGGTGGATGGCACGATGCAAGCGACTTGCGAAAATGGGTCAGTGCTACCATATATGGGATGATAGGTCTGGCTAAAACCTATGAGCTGCAGGACGAACAGAGCAGGGATAAAATTTTAGAAGAACTTATGTGGGGTAATCAGTATTTCCTGAAAATGCAGGAACCGCAAGGTTATCTTATGAATTATGTCGGAGGTGATGTTAAAAAACATTCTGACAGTAACCGTTGGACAGATAATGAAGTTGGAGAGGAAGGTGGGGAGCTTCATTTTACAAAGCCCAATACCGGAAAATCTATGGCCGATATGTTAATATTCGATTCCAATGACGATCGGGTGATACGAACAGATGCGCTCGATATAGCTGGTCAGTATAATTTTATCACTTCAGAAGCATTAATGGCCGGTATAACAGAATCCATAAATCCGGACTATTCGCAAAAATGCCTTCAGGCCGCAATAAAATGTTTTGAATGGTGCGATAAGTCGGATAAAAACATAAATCCGCTGGTCATTGGTGCTGCTATTCAGGCATCTCTTGAACTCTATAAAACGACGGGTGAGAACAGATTCAAAGAAAAGGCCGTAGAAATGGCTTCACAATTAAAAAAACTACAAGCGCAACTATCGGCTGATCGTGCCAGCGGTTTTTTCTACACCTCATTACCGGGTCAGGAGCCGTATAAAAATATTTCAAGGGGATGTCTGGAGTTTATATCAATATGTGATTTAATTCAAGCATTCCCCTCGCATGAAAATGTGAATGAATGGAAAGAAATAATTGCTGATTATGCGAATGACTATCTCTTTTTTATGTCGGAAAAGAATAGTTTTGGGATCGTGCCCTTTGGCCTTTATACAGGACAGGATCCTGGAGGAAACAGGAAGACAGGTGATTTCTGGTATCGTTATTTCATGCAGCCTGAGTTAAACTGGTGGGTTGGAATAAATGCAAATTTAGCCTCCGCCGGTGTTGGATTGCTCAAAGCGGCAAGTATACTAGATAATCAAAAATTGAAAGCCACTGCACAAAGACAACTGGATTGGATCATTGGTGTAAATCCATTTAACAGTTCCACTATTGTAGGCGTCGGATACAACCATCCAAAACATTTTCCTGGAAGTACATTTTATCCATTAACACCTGTAATTCCTGGAGCCGTACTGAATGGACTGGGAGGCGACCACGAAGATCAACCAATAATTGGAACCGGGAATTGGCAGATTTCCGAATACTGGACGCCTATGGTAGCGTATACATTATGGCTGATGGCAGAGTTGTCTGAAATGAAATAAAAAGGCTTAAGGATTAAAAAGTTGATGCGTTTAAGATATTGAGGCTCACTTTAGAATAATATAAAACTTTTTGAATTCACTCACGTACACATACATAGATGATCTATATATACAAAGACACATGATATCAAAATCACTTATAGCTGCTTCCTCAAAACCACTAATATTGGGAATTCTTAAAAAGGGTAAAAATTATGGATATTCCATCATACAGCAAATTAAAGAGCTATCTGGCGGGGTTCTTGCTTGGTCAGACGGCATGTTGTATCCAGTATTACATCGATTGGAAAAAGAAAATTTTATCATGTCGGAGTGGATCATATCAGATGAAGGCAGGCCCAGGAAATATTATTCTATCACTGAAAAAGGAAAAAAGGAATTGATAGAAGAAAAGACGCAGTGGATGAATGTACATATGGTATTAAGCAGGGTATGGGATTTACAGCTAACCTAAACAAATAAACATGTTTGATATTGAATCTTCCATTCGAAAATGGAAACGTGAGTTAAGGAAACAGAAATCCATGGACGACGGGATTATCCTTGAACTGGAAAATCATCTCAGAGATCAGATCGAAGATTTAATTTCACAGGGATATAGTCATAATGAAGCTTTCACAATCGCAGTTGAAAAATTTGGCTCTATTTCAGATTTAAATAATGAAGAAAAAAAGATAATTACGCCAAAAAGGAATATTCCATTTCCCGATTTATGGATTAGTTTTATAATGATTTACTTCAGGCGAATTTTTCAGAGAAAGTTTTATTCTCTGATGAATATTGCAGGGCTGGCGTTTGGAATTACCGGGTTTATATTAATCAGTATTTATCTATACGATGAGTTTAGTTATGAGCAGTTTCATCCGGAAGCAGAAAAAATTTATCGCCTCTCATATACGCACATTAATGATGATGGTTCACGGGAAAAACAGGCCTACTCATCGGGGAGCTGGCCCTTCTTATTAAAAGAGGAAATTCCTATCATAAAAGATTACTCCCGTTTTCTTATGCTTTCACATGGTTATCTGTCAACGGAAAATCAAGAAAATATATTCTATGAGGAAGGTATTTACTGGTCTGATTCCAATTTTTTTAATTTTTTTGGTTTTCGCTTAAAATCAGGTGATCCGGATTTTGTTTTAAAGAATCCTAACTCCATCGTTTTAACTGAAAGAACCAGTAAAAAATATTTTAGTGCAAAAGATCCTATAGGTCAGATATTAAAGTATCAGCAAGGAGATCGACATATAGAGTTGAAAGTGACCGGAATTATGTATAATCCTCCTTCCAATACCCATCTTCAACCGGATTTTGTGGCTACTCTTTTATCACTTGATAATTTTTATGGAAGTGATCGAAAAGGCTGGATTTCTCAGCGGATTCAACCAATGTGGACTTATTCGTATCTAAAAATCAGTGAAAAAGAATCAATACCACTTATTGAAGAACACCTCACTAAAATCTGGAATGATGGATTAGGGAAAGAAATGGCAAATGAACTTGAACCCTTGTTAATGCCGATAACAGACATACACTACAATCCCCCGGTCAGATGGGAGATTGATGATACAACTGACGTGAGTTATCTTAATGGATTAGGTGTTTTGAGTATCTTTTTATTATTAATTGCCATCGTTAATTTTATCAATCTCACCACTGCACAAGTAAATAAAAGAAGCAAGGAAGTTGGTATCAGAAAAACTCTTGGAAGTTCCATATTCAATCTGAAACTTCAGTTTTTTCTGGAGACGCTTATCATTGTATTTACAGCAGTTTTACTAGCAGTTTTAATTATTTATCTTGTATTTCCGCAATTCAAGCAAATCACGTCAAAGGATCTTAATTTCTGGCCCTTATTGATCGACATTAAATCTTTGATCTTTTTATTTATCCTAGTAATGACTGTTAGTATTTTAGCTGGAGTATACCCATCTTTTTATCTGGCAAAATTTAATCCTTTACTGGTTTTAAAAGGCATTATGAAAACAGGACATGGTGTAGAAAAGGGCCGGAAAATACTAGTCGTATTTCAATTTACACTGGCAATCATTATGATTATCTGTACACTAGGTATTTATCGGCAATTAAAATTAATTAATAACAGTGGTTTAGCAAAAAACAGGGAGCAGATCATTTCCATTAGGACTAGACTCATGGGTACACAAAGTCAAGTTGAGAGTTACAGGAATGAAATATTGAACGATAGCAGGATAATAAATGCATCTCTGGGAATGCATTTGCCCAGGCAGAAGGATTTTGGCCGCATCGACACAAAATTTTATATTGATGAATTCGGTAATCGGGAATTCTATTGGAACAAATTTGAATCAGATGGTAATATCGCCAAGACATTTGGAATGGAATTTATTGCCGGGCGGGATTTTTCTCAGCTATACGATCCCAATTCTGTTATTATAAATGAAGCAGCAGTAAAAGCAATGGGGATTACTCCACAAAAAGCACTTGGTATGAAAATAGAAGAAGATAGTATAAACGTTGTATATCAGGCAATGTCAGGAACTGTAATCGGGGTAGTAAAAGACTTTCCATATATGTCAATAAAGGAAAAGATTACTCCTCTTGTAATCAATGCACAGGTATTCAGGGATCGCAATTTGTCTGTTAGGGTAGGCCTGGGCAATGTGGCTGATAAATTAGAATTTCTGGAACAGACCTGGAAAAAAATATTTCCCGGCATGCCTTTTGAGTATTGGTTTCTTGATAACGAATTTGAAAGATTATACCAGCAGGAAAGAAGGTTAGGAAAACTATTACCTGTATTTTCTTTTCTTGCCATTTTCATCTCGTTGATGGGATTATTTGCACTAACTGTTTTTGTGACAGAAAACCGTATAAAAGAAATCGGAATAAGAAAAGTAATGGGATCTTCTACAATTCAAATTCTCGGATTATTATCATGGTATTTTATTAAACTAATATTTGTTTCATTTATTGTGGGCATTCCAGTTGCTTATCTAACGATGAATTCTTGGTTAAATAATTTTTCATACAGGATTGAATTGAATTTCGGAATATTTCTGATATCTGCCGCGTTTGTATTTTTTATAGCCATCCTTACTATAAGCTACCAGGCCATATCAGCTGCACTTACAAATCCCACAACGTGTCTAAGATATGAATAATTGTCGCTTCTATCCTATTGATATTTTCTTGATATATCAGCTAATACTTATCCTTATGTTTATTCTTCTGTTGACCTGGAGCATATGGTTTAGCGGATTGACTACCCGTCATTTTTTTCATCTGTCCGGGCGGTACCTGACCGGAGGAATTTACATGGACAACAGTTTTACAGCCAAATCCCAGAAAAACCATAAAACAAAGACCCAGAAAGCAAATTATAAATTTTTTCATCCTGCCCAATGTTATTGTTTTGAATCAAGTTTAATTTCTTCTACATCTGTTACTTCACCTAATGATACATTTATATTTTCAAGAGGTGTACGAATATATTCGAGAGACTCTTCTCCTGGATCGAAATAAATCGTATATTGTCCCTCTGCAACATCAGCAAAAAGGAATTCAGAAACTCCAGCAGGAGCATATGTGGAAGCTTCTTCATCTACTCCATTCATGAGGATCACCGCTACATTTTCTTCGGCCGGAATAACCGATCCTTTGATCGAACCACTCAATGCTTCTGTATATACATTAATTACGGGACTAAGAATGTATTTTCCATCAGCGGAATGAATAACTGAAAGTGCGGCATCAAAATCGAGTTTGAAATTATAGGTAATTCCGCCTTGCAGAATTTCATGAACCTGTAATTTTAGACCGGATTGTTCCGCACTAGGGGTTTCCAATGGTTTGGAGGCCCTACCAATAGTCACAGTATTTTTTTCACCCAATAATAACCGGATCTGGGAGAGTCTCCCGGTTGGGAAATCCGTGTCAACCAACGTTAATTCAACACCACCTGTATATTCCAGTAAGTCTTTAACCCCAACATTACTGCCATCAAGTAAAATCCATCCATTATCATGATCTCCGGCATTTTCATTTTTATGAACGGCAACGCCCTGAATATCCACATTCACTTCATCGTAATCCCCCTCATCATCGACCAGGGTAATACGCAGTCTTGCAGTCTGATCTTCATCAGTGCAACCAATCATCATAAAAAAGGGTAATAGTGCTGGTAGGAAGAGATTTTTGAACGATTTCATTTTCCTACAGTTTACTTTTTACATCAATAATATATATATGTATTATATATAATATATTCGGGTAACCGGCTGGCAGGAGATTTTATTCTGGCGAAGGTTCCTTTATAACGAAAATATTTTTAAAATTATTTTAAGTTGATACTATAAAAAAACAGGGAAAATGAAAATTATAAAAGGTTTTGTGTTATCGTTAATGATTTTTGGTTTTATTCAGGCAAATGCTCAGTATAATACCGGTGATGAAGAACTTAACAGGACATTGATCACCATTGATGCGGAAGCAAGCCTAAATTTTGGTGCTTTCAGGGCTGATATCAGCGGAAGATATAATATTACAGATAATAAAATAGATTATCTGTCCGCGGAGGTGGGTATGAATGCCGGGGATATCTACATGACAGTAGAACTGTGTAAGATTACAGGAAAGACAGTTGATCAAGTGGTAGTTGTGTATGAAAATAACAAAGGAAAAGGATGGGGAGCTATCGCAAAGGATCTGGGAATTAAGCCTGGCTCGCCTGAATTCCATGCATTAAAAGGTAATGCAAAGGAAAAAGGAAAAAAATCAAATAATGGAAAAGGAAAGATCTAGGCTAATTTTTTTGACTTTTTAATCCATTTACCGGTTGTGTCAAGCCAGTTTGTTCTTTCAAGGTTTTCGCCAGACAGGCAATAAGCCAAACTTTTACCATTTCATTTTTTTCGGGGTGATTAGTAGTAATAATTGATTTTATCAAATCATTCAATATTAAAAATTCCTTTTCAACGGATATTTTTATATCTGAATTATATGAACCACAGCCTTCGAATGCTTTAACTGGTTTCATTTTTCCTATTCCCTGTATTAATAAATTTATATTGTTGGGAAAATTATAATGACAAACATCGATGCTGCAAACCTGAAGCTCTAGGTCCTTATTTGCTTCTTCTTTCAGTAATTCATCATATGTTTTCCAGTCCCAGATCAATCTGGCTATTAATAAACGAACCAGTCTTTCCTTATCCGCATTTTTTTTGCCAAGCCAATACATTATCTGTTGAATAAGTTCTCTATCGTTTTCCAAATCTTTAACTTCGAAATAATCCCCCAACCACTTTTCTAGACCATATATATATCTTTGGCCCAGTAAACTTCTTCCTGTTTTATCTTTTTTCCAGGCATGTTCTCCATTTCTTATATGAGTATCGCCTATTTTTTCCGGATTAATTTTTGGGTGTAAGTTTAAGATTGACTTTTTAATATATTCTATATGCTGTTGATATTTAAAGTGGCAAACCTCAAATCGTGTAATAAGTTCGCGGATCTGGTGGGCATAAAAAGGTATATCCTTTAATTTTTCTTCATATTTATCTATTTCGATAATTTCTGGATCATTGGATGAAGTTTGTATATTAGACCAGGCATTCATATTGGTGATTTTTATTTTCTATTTTTTATTGTTTGCCAATTTATTCTCTCGGTATGAAACACAATTGTCATGCTAGTCTGTGTTTTAATACAGTTTAGGATTGATTGGGTGTTTTGTTATAAATTCTTTTCATATCCGGTACCTCAGTAAAATAATAATGCGCCCATATAAAAATATGGCTGAAAATGGCAACTGTCAAGGCTGCGGAGGACTGATACAGCATGCCAGGTACATACAACATTAAGAAAGCATAAGTATACATACCATTGTTTGTGTATTTAAAAATACCCCTTGTCACAAATGGTAACTCTCTTGCCTTTGGATCAAAATGATCTATCCCTGCCGCCCTGTCTATGCCAAAATAACGTATTACGGAATAAAATGCATATAAAGAAGCAAAGGCCATAATTCCGGAAATAGAATAGCTGAAAAGATCGTTTAGCTGTATAGTATTATGATTGGCAACAGATAAAAAAATAACAAAGATCATGCGTGCAACAAAGAATATAAAAAATCCAATGGTGTATAAGCGGAAAGCTACAGTACCAAAGGTGCGTGTTAATAATTTATAATGGAGCTCGAATCGCCAATTGAATAAAACATAAATATGGTGAGCTACTGGAATGGCAATAGAAAGGAAAAACCATGTATTGGTTGACACACCCCAGAGGCTGCCCGATAGATTTACTATGTCTAATTCAATAAGGTAATACATCCCCGCAATTAATAGCAGTAAACTTAATAAGTGCCATAATTGCTTTTCAAATACTTTCATTTCCAATGGTGCCTTTTAAGATTCTATTACATTAATCTGTTAAAAATTAAAGTTCAGTCATATTTATTCAATAGTTATAAATAATTCAAAGTGTTTTCATATTACCAGTTTTTGATTTTTCAAATTTCTAGAGACTGATCTATAAAATATCTATAGGCATCAGCATATTTTTCTTGGTATTGTTTTATTAAAATAAATCAGCTGTTTTCCTTTTGCTATACTTTAGATAGGGAATTATATCTTCATTTTTCATTCCAGTGGTGCCGTCGTATTCGATCGTAACTACCGGTACTCCGGTTATTTCTTCTATTTTTGATGCCATTGCTTCAGTTACCAGTGAAGGACAGCAATAAGAAGGATTTGTCTGAATGAATAACCTCAAATCAGGATTTTCCTGTATAATATTATGTATTTTTAAAATATTTTCGAAGGATTCACCCCGGTGTAACAGGTTCAGATTGAATCGATCTAACCAATTATTAAATTCTTTTATATTTTCTTTTCCAGGTTCTTCAAGAATCTTGTAGAAGTGCTTCTTAATTTTATCTTCTACCAGGGGTATCAGTGATTTCAGGAATCGGATCTTCGCATATTTAAGATAATGGCCTTCGATCAAACTTCTTTCAGTGATCGGATTAACGATAATCTTAATATATTCACTATAGGGAGTAGTTATAACTTCTCCTCCATTTTCTTCAATAGTTTTTATCAAATCCTGGTTCATCAAGTCGTTATCACGGACATATAAATCTCCAAATATGGCAACTTTGGGGCGATCTCTCTTCTCAATTTCAATAGATTTAAATGCTGTGATTATTTTATCAATTGCTTTTTCTTTGTCTTTGCCATATTTAAACACATCATACAACAAAACAAATGAATCTTTAATGACAGTATTTGTGGTTCCTTCAACTTTCTCGTAAGGTCTTATTGCACACCCGATTTTCTTAATATATCCTCCGAACATATAGGCAAGATAAGCGTTAATTGCAGTTTGGAGAGATACATCATAAAAGATAAAATCTCCTTTATAAACGGATATATGTTCCATACCATTGCCATAATTCCTCAATAATTTGCTGGCATAATGAGGGAACATACTCAGATTACATGAAAGCGTTGATTTTGGGAGCCATAAAGCCGTTTTGGAGGGATCAAGATCATTTGTCTCGATGTATTCAATTGCGTCCTGGACTATTATATTTAATGGGAGGCACTGGCCGGTATTATGAGTCAAACTCCGCTGCATCGATTCTCTTGAACTACTGACCAGCCGGACATCGATTCCAGTGTGTTGAAGTACCGCCTCCAGGAGAGGTCCAACATTGGTATCCCAGGATGGAAGCAGCATAACCTTATGCTTTAAAATGCCAGCATCGCTTATTATTGAACCCGTAAAGTGATTCTCAGGAAATTCTATCCGTTGTACCAGGTTACTGAAATATTTAAAATCAAGGGCATGAGTTCTTAGAATTTCGGATGCATCATTCATCAGGGATTTGATATGATTTTCCCATTTATTCTTCAATAAATATTTTTCATTTCCTGCCTTAATATTGATTTTTTCAATTTCTGCCTGATGGTAATTTTCTACAGTGTTCTTCTGATGATAAAAATGGTTTCTGAAAGCCCGGATTCCGGCTTCTATCCTGGTTTCATAGCCTGCCGTAGAATCATGTTCATCAAGTTGTAATATCAAATAGGGTTTGTTATGTGAATTTAAGATATCCTTAAAATATTCAACAACAAAAGAATCAGGAGTACATTTAAATGAGGTAATTAAAACCGGATAACATCCGGGTTTTTTCGCAATTATTTCAGCTGCGTTGAGTATTCTGGTAGCAAATTTCCATTTTATCGTTTTAATCAATTCGTCTGGTTTGGATATTTTTACTTCATCAATTGGCAGCATATCCATAGAGAAAGTTTTAACGCCATTCTTTTCAATTAATTCCGGGATATGATTATTCATGAGAGGAGATAAAACAGTATATGGACGGCCAACCAGCATTATATGAATATCATCAAAACTATTTAAATTATTTTCATACAGTACTTTCCAATTATCTTTGAGGTTTTGAAGATATTTTTTAGCATTATCAAAAGCTTGTATTACCTCTAGGAAATTGATTTTTAGTCCCAATGAACTCAGCATTTTAAATAATTCGAATTGAGCGAAAAGTTCTCCGTGGGTTGATTTCAATAGAGGAGTGAGTATTTTTTTCCGTGGTTGAAAATGTTTCTGGATTGATATGAGGGATGAAACAAACTGAGTATAATAACAATACTGTTTACTCATTTTTGCTTCAATTATTTCCTGCAGGTAAACAGGCAGAAATATATAGTCGGCTTTGTGTTTGAGGTAATCAACATGGCCGTGCATGGCGGTTATCGGTGCACAAAATTCAGCACCGCAAAGATTTTTTCCTACCTTAACAGCCGAATGGTAATCCTCGCTGGTTATAGTATTGATGCCTAAAAGGTTAAAAAATTGCTGCCAGAAGGGTATCTCCTCAAAAAGATGTAAACCGGCGGGAATACCAATGGAAATTGCATTTTTATGATATCTCTGTTTGAATTTAACCAGTTCTTTTCTTTTTCGGATCAGTTGAAAATCGATTGATTTGTTTTTTACAAATTTGTTAACCTGGTAATCCCTTCCACATAAAAATCCATATGCTTCGATTTCGTTATCAATTTCTGCTACCTTGAGCTTGCAATGATTGGTGCAGATTTCACAGATTTCTGCGCGAACGGGGATCTTTTTCTTATATAAATCAAGACCCCTGAAATTTGTCACTGTTATATTTTTATCAAATAACTCCAACGCGACGCCCAGTGCGCCAGTTAAATGACAGAATTTTGAAACCATTATTGGTTTCTTTAATTTTTGTTCAAATGCAGCCACAAGCGCTCTATTTTTTGCAGTTGCTCCCTGAAAAAATATTTTTTTACCTATACCACCCCTTACTGCTACTTTCGAGAGGTAATTTTCTCTTGTTGAATGAAGTACGGTGGCCAGCATTTCATCGGTTGAATACCCCTCATTCAGGTATTGATTCAGGTCACGTTCCATAAAAACAGTGCAACGGTCATTGGCAAGGGGTGCTCTGGTTCTTTCAGCACGCTTGGAATATTCACGTAAAGGGCAGCCCAATCTTTTTGCCTGTTCTTCAATAAAGCTTCCTGTTCCTGCAGCACAAACATTATTCATTGCTGAAAATGTAACCATTCCATCTCGAATAATGGTAAACTTGGAGTCCTGCCCGCCTATTTCGATGATGGTATCAGTTTCGGGATCTAACTCATAGGCTGCTCTGGCATGAGCAGATATTTCGTCGAGTATCATATCAGCTCCAATAATTTTTCCAATGAATTTTCTCCCGGAACCAGTAGTTCCAATGCCGCTAATCTCAAAATGAAAGTTCCCCTCTTTTTCAATATTTTTTATTGCTTCAAATAGAATCTGCACTGCATGTAATGGCTGGCCAGTAGTACGGGTATATAATCCGGCAATCACTTCCTTATTCCTGTCTAGTAAAACTGCTTTTGTACTTGTGGAACCAATATCGATACCCAAATAGACTCCCAGCAGATTTTTATTGAGGGTATAAATGTCGACTTCCACCGGTTTCATAAATGGGTATTGCCTGGAATTAAATTCGTATCTTTTTATTGATTCAAAATCCGGATATTCGGATAATCCCAATTTTAATGAGGGGTAATAATATTTCTTCTCTTTTTTTTCTAACTCGATAAGGTCGGGTATCCTGTTTAGCTGTGTAATATGCGCATCATCCTCGTTTTTACAAATTAAAGCCGCACCTATGGCACCGTAAACATGTGCGTATTTATCTGTTATGACTGAAATATTTGCCAATTTTTCAATATGCGCCATTACTGTTTTATTCCTTGAGACACCTCCGGCAGCAACTACGGTAGTAAATGAATGATTATGGAATACAGTATCAACAATATTTTTAGCAACACCCCATGACAAACCGTCACATATTTCACTCAGTGAATAACCTTCCTGCTGGGCATGGATAAGATCGGTTTTGGCAAAAACAGCACAACGCGAAGCAATTTTCGGGAAACTCCCAGTATTATTTAATGCTAATTCACAAAACTCCTGAATGTTTTTTAAATTCAGCCGCTCAGCCTGCTGATCCATAAAATTTCCTGTACCGGCAGCACAGGATGAGTTGGATCTAAAACTCATATATTCTCCATTATTATCAAAAGAGGCCAGTCCAAATTTTTCAGCACCGATAATCAGAAGGGATTTTACTTCGGGAAAAAAATGTTTGGCCGCTGTAATGAAAGCTACCCGGGAATCAGTTACTTTTCCCTGTTTGATTATAGCTGGTGTTGAGGATGTATATCCAACAGATTTGATTTCTTTTAAATCAATTTTTCGGATGATCTGAAGGAGATTTTTGATGATCTGCCCTTTATGGAAATGATAAGATACATGATTGATCCTATTGTTTTTTTCAATAACAACCACAGCAGTCGAAACCGAGCCAATATCAATTCCCAGATATTTTGTTCTGTTACCCATTAATTAACATCATTTTAAGATAATGAGTGCTCAAATTTTTAATCCTAAAAAATGCAACAGTAAAAAAAAATTAATCAGGATAACACGTATATAAAGTTATACGCATAAACCATGATAAAAAATGAAAATTGGTAGTTTGTTTTTTCCCCGGTTGTTATAATCACACTGGCTTTTTCAATTTCTTTACAAGACTGGTTCATTTTATTTAATTAAATCCTCAGCTTTTGAGAAATGCATCTGGAAAATTTTCCACCTTCCTCCAATTTTTTCCAGTATCCCCGTCCACCGTACATTTTCCCATACGAAAGGATTGCCCTGATATTCATTGTAATCATTTAAAATACACGAAAACCAGGCGGTTCTCATGGTTGAAGATACATGAATGCGTACATTTTTTATTTCCGTACGCAAGGCTTTAAAATCGCCTGACATGAATATAGTATCAACCAGATCCGTAAATTCCCTTATGCCGGTGATCGTACTTTTTGAATCGGTCTGGTATAAGAATAATTCCTCATTTTCAATTATAGTTGAAAATAAGGTTTGTCTGTCTTTGTTATTAACAGCCCATTCAATATGCGCCTGAATAATTTTTTCTATTTCCCGGATTTCATCATGTGGATTGTTTATTGTGTTGTAGGTATAGGATAATTTCTCAGGGATTCCTTCCCCGATAATATCGGAGTTGGTTATCTTTTTTTCCATACTAATTCAATTTAAAGTTTCCATCCCTGAGCTTAGCGTGATTGATAGGATTTTTCAAATAAATTTAATTTACAGATTAATTAGATAATTGTAAAAATTGTGTGAATACTTTTAAAAATTCGTGGATCACATTGTTTTCTAAATTTGGATTTACTATTATTGTAATAGTATTACATAATATACATATCAGTGAATAATAATTTTAATTACAAATATGGAAACATTTAAAAATATGGATAAGCAAACATCAGGAATCTGGTTATCCATTGAGAAACAATTAAAAGAACAGGGTATCGATCTTGAGAAATGTTGTGAAGGGGAGAATGAAGGAGAGTTGAAAGTTGTTTGTATAGCAGCCGGTCTTGGAGAAAGTTATGAAGAATTAAGCAAATCAGTCCGGGGAGAGACGGTTATGGTGCGTATAGATGAGGAAACAAATAATAGTCTCGATGCATGGGTTGAAACCGGATATTTTAAAAGTCGTTCGGAAGCAGCCGCATTATTTCTCAAAGAAGGTTTGAAAATCCGGGCCTCGGAATTGGTGAAACTCAAGGATTCGATCGAAGAAGTAAAAAAAGCTAAAGAAAATCTTCGCAGTAAAGCTAAAAAGATATTCGGCAGCAAGGACTGAAGGGATTCTTAGGTAAATTTTTCAAATTAAGTATACCATTGACTTACCAAACTATATTGTAAGTCTGTAGATGAAATTCCATTTCAACCTCATATAAATCCACGATGGTTTTCGGGGCATAACTGATTGTTCCAGGTGATTGGTTGGTAATTTTATTTCCATAAATAATACTACCCGGATCTATGTTACCCAGTTCAAAATAATCGTTACGACCAATTACCTGACCAAACCTGTTTTTTACCAATAAATTGTATTTAAAAAAGGTTAAAGTATGCTCAGTTTTATTCACCCACACAGGATACCATTCCTCACTACTTTCCCCGAAATGTAAGGATAATTCAATAACTTCCTTACCAGTTTCAGTACAGATACCCGGAAACTTTTTAATTTTTGGTTTTATTGCATTATAATCGCATGCTTCTTTTAGATTATCTGTAGTAAAAGGCAGATCCTGTAGTTCAACTGGAATTGGGTAATATTCGATTATAAATGCAGTTAGATTTAAACTTCTTTCTTCTATTTCATCATATTCCGAATCAGAGGATATTTTATTAAAATATCTGAAGCCGGGTTTAAATGATATCTCCCCAAGCATTTCATTTAAAACAACAGCAAGATCGATATCGGTTTTCTCTTTTTTATTATTCAATGCCCGATATTCAATATGAACTTGACCTTCCATAACACCTGTAACCAGGATATTACCTTTCGCCTTATCATTGTTCGACAATAGTAATGCTTGATAATCATTAATTAATAAGTCAACATTTGTTAAATAGGACCTTTTAATATTCACTAAATTGATTTTAAAATCGTATGCATAGATCTCAGGATATTCATAGGCTGCCCTTAAAATGTATTCCAATAAATCGTATTGAATATTACGTTTGAGATCATTTTTTTCCACCCAGGTTCGATCCCAATAAAACGAAATAGAATTAGATGTAAGTTCTTCACTTTCGATCTCATATGTTCTGGTCGTAATACGATACATGCTGTTTTCGGCATTATTTTGAATAGTATTATCACAATCATTCCATATCCATATCTGTCCGGGTTTTACACTGTTTATGGATTTTAATATGAATGAATGATTGCCAGCTTTATTTAATAGATTATTTTTTAATTTATCTATTTCGATGACAGCCTCCTTATAGCTATTAGGGAGTGCAAGAACCGGTTCAGGATCCATTTTCTGACATTCAAATAGCACACTTGAAATGATTAAAATTAAAATATTTGAAATGGAGGGAGATATGGTTTTTCCTTTCATAATCATGGCAACATGTTTTTAGTCATCTGAAAATATTGCCGTAGATGATAGGTCTAAAAATGTATTAATTGTTTTTACTATTATTAATTTAAAGAATTAATAGAAGTAATCCAATGATTGCCAGATAAAATAACAGGGTTTATACCAAATGAATTTATAAGATTCTTCATTGTAATATTTAATATCTGTAGGGGTAATATAAAGATGGATGATTCAAGAATTCTTTTATCAGTTCAATCCTGTTGTGGAAACCGGAAACTATTTAATTGGGGAATTTGTGAATCGGGTATCAGGGAAATTGAATTATTCATTGAATCTAACGTTCGATTTCACAAGGTATCCCTGCAATTTTATCAAAGGACAGTAAAACGATTAATCATGTCTATTTTATAAATATATTATTGATTTTCAAGAATCATTCCCAATTCATCAACAACTTGATCAAGTTCTTCTGTAGTATTAATAAGTTTGTCTAAAATTTCTTTGATCTCCTTCTCCGATTTGGCGGTATCCATAATGTTCGAGAGTCCCTTAATCCTTGCTATAGGACCTCGAATATTATGTGCTATGATGAATGCGAAATCCTCCAATCTTTTGTTGTAATCGACTAATTCCTGATTTGCTTTCTTCAAATCCGAGGCTTGTCTTTCGATTCTCTTCAATAATTCCTCAAGTTTTACATTTTGCTCACTTAAGGTCACATTGTGTTGCTCTTCAGTTATTCTGAGTTTTTCTGATATTGAAAAGGACCTGTTAAAATAAAAAGATAAGTAAGCAAGGGAAGGCATAACTAACAAAAAAAGGATAATCTGTAACCAGAAGCTGTTACGCAGGGCTTTCAAATAATTAAGATTTGCTTTTAATGCATTCTGATTTTCAAATTGATTAACAATTGAAGAAAAATTTTTGTATTGCAGCCATATACCATATCCCGGATCTTTGCTGAAGATTTTGAGAAATTCTTCATTTCGGTCTTTATCAATTAGAGATTTCATTTTTGCAATTAATCGAAAATAAGCTTCTGTAGAATCCCTCATGCGATAAAACTCATGCATTTGAAAATTCTGGCCGGAAAGAGCATCTTCGAGATAGTTAAAAATTTTGTTTTTTCTAAATCTGGCACTATCCATTGCGGAGGCAATTTGATCATTATTCACAAGTGCCCTCCCCCTGATTCCAATATCCAGTAGATGCAGGGTTCTGATTATATCTAGAGTATTAATTTTGACTTTTTCTGTTTCTATTTGAAGCTGTCGGTTTTTCTCAAGTGTATTATTATTTTGGTGAATAAGATAAATATTGGCTAATAGTGTAATACCTATAAGAATTATTATTGATAAGACCAGTTTCTTTCTATATTTAAACATCTTTGGAGCTTGAATAATGTAGTTTGTTAAAAAAATTATATTAAAAACATATCTCGGCTATGTATTTTTTAATCAAATAAAAGATTTTATTTCCCTATTAAAGACCAAAATTTTATGAACAGAGCCTGTAAATGTATAAAAAACTTTAAGAATTTTCAATATGTTTTCTTTTAACAATTTCTTTTCTCTGTATTTAAGTAGAAAAATCAAATCGATCTTCGCGCTATAATCGATTAAAATGAAATGACCTTGAAAAATCGAGATAATTGAAGATGAAATACTAATAGAATATTGTGTAATAATTCAAATTGATAATATTAATGGTAATTATTTCTCAAAACGCATGATAAATCGAGTTTCAGAGGGCTGAGTAATTTTTTTGAAACCGGCTTGTATAAAAGAATTTACGAATCCTACCCATGCGAAAACAGCAGGCATTTCATTGACCTTTGGTATTATTGGATATGCCTCAATTATCGATGCTCCATTTTCAAATGCATAATTAACCGCGGCTCGAATGATTCTTGTAGATAAACCTTTCTTTCTATAATTTTTATGAATAAACAGGCAGGTAATACTCCATACGGGTTTATCGTCGATCCTTTTAAATAATTTTGAATTTTCAAGTCTGATGAGTGATTTTCTTGGTGATATTGAACACCATCCTATGGGGAAATCATTATAATAAGCCAATACACCTAAAGGGAGCCTTTCCTTAATTAAATTATAAAATTTTATTTTGTTATTAGCACCTTTATTGCTTTCATATTCTTTGTGAGTTAGTCGCCATGTCATGCACCAACACCCCCCGCAAGCACCATTATCCCCAAACAGGATTTGCAGGTCTTGCCACGTTTCCAAATTAAGCGGTTTAAACCCAATCATAGTTATTTAGATACATGTATATGAATAATCTTCCATCCATTATCTTCCTTTACCATGACATTGGTTTCTTTTAAATAAATCATGTGTTCTTGTCCTTCAGGCCCATATGCTCCACGATTATAGTATGAAACAACCGCTGAATTATCGCTCAGAATCTGAACCTTAGGTTGTAATTCTTGAAATAGGCTTACTCTTGTGTTTCCTTTGCTCAAAGACCATTCAAATTCTTCTCGATCATCCATTTTTCCATCTATTCGATAGGGGCTGGATGTTACAAAAAGTGTTATATCTTCATGAATGAATCCAAAATATCTTTCTGGATCATTTTGTAAAAATGATTTATTCCAGTCATTAACGACTGCTAAGATTTCTTTTTCTAGTTTTTTCATTTCGAAAGTATTTGAGAAATTTTCCTGTGAAAAAGCTGTAGTGACTACCAAAATCGTAAATGTGATTAAGAAGTTAATTTTCATATTACATCTAAATTAATTTGGATAAAGATGTTTATTGTGAAATCAGGAAGTTTTAGAAATCTTGCTCTTTTTGAATTGAAATGGAGAGATGCCAACATTTTTCTTAAAGCAGTATGAGAAATTTTCGAGACTGTTAAAACCAACTTCAAAGGCCACAGCTGTAACTGAAGTTCCAATCCCAAGTAATTGTTTAGCTTTTTCTATACGTACTTTGAGAAGGTATTCATATAGCGAATATCCTGTTTTCTGCTTGAATATTCTTGAAAAATGATACGAACTTAAATTAGATACCGCTGATATATCAGTTATCGAGATGTCCTCTGAACTTTGGCTGTGAATATAATCTTTGACAGTATCAATTTTTTTAATTAGCCAAGGTTTAAAAACTGGATCTTTTATACCTGAAAACGTATGATTAAGTAAATACTGATATAACATTTCATCAATTAATTCATCCTTTAATAATTTACTACTATTTGAATAAATCGATAAAAATAAACGGACTAAGGTTTCGATTTGAGGAGTACGATTAAGTGTTTCAGCAGGATATCCAGACCCTGCAATTTTATTAATTGGTCCATAACAATTATCCTTCAATTGAAAAGAGAGAGTAAGGTCATGGGTAAATTGTGAAAATTTAGCGACTTCAAATTCAATATTACCTGTTTCAATCAGAATTACATCTGTGTCTACTATGCGATCAAACTTCCCGGATTTGTACCTGAAACAAGCTCTTATTGGAAAAGAGATTGCTGGTAATGGATTATAATCTTTCTCTTTATATTCGATATCGTATTTGGACGATATGAGAAGAACTGATACCAGGTTTGATTCATATATTTTATCAATTTTTACCATTTACTATGTCTAATTTCTGCTTGCTCCCGATGGGTATCCATCAATAAGTGTATGACATTAAAGACGATTAACCGTTCGTTTGAAAGAAACAATTCAAAAATACAACAAATACTTGATTAGCGATATTTAAATATAGGAAGTAAAAGATTTTGTGTTATGTATCTGTTCAGTTAATATAATGATAGAATCATAAAATAAAATGAGGGGATGAAGATTTATTTAATGTAGTTTGATGGTGTACTAACGATTAAAAGATAGGATTTGGATCCAGCTCTTTTTAACCATAATATATGCCAAAGATTCAGAATTTACCTTTTATATCACCTCCATATTTAATATCTTTCATTTTGGCGTTCGGATCATTCAGCCAATCAGGTATGTTATCTTTAAGTTTTTCAAGTTTGTCTCTATTTTGCTCAACCTCATCCTCACTATAAGAAAAAACCATTTCGGCGGAAATAATATGGGGCATGGTATGCAGTTTTTTAAGTTTGCTAATTTCTTCATCAGTATCTTTCCCCTCGATGGTAATGATTATCTTGCCTGTTTCATCATGAAGATGATATTCATAATCATCTGAGGCATTTATTGAGTCAAGAACTTCACTCAAATGTTCCGGTTTTACTAGAACAACTATACTACTTAGATTCATTTTTATTCATTTTCACCGTTAATTACTAAAATATCCATATCATCAGATGTTGTCCAGCTCCAATCAGGCTAAAATGTAAATTTTACTAATAAAATCTCTAAATCTCTTACCATAGATCTTCACCACATTGTTTTTTATTTATCAATTAACCTCTTTTAGCGTACACCCTCTCCCATTTTGTCTTTCAGATTTGATCTGGATTTATCGCTTCCACTTCTGTATTCAGGATCAAAAACATTGCTGATCTCAACAGTCACTTCTGCCTGTGGTACGTGACATTGGGAACAATTAAATAAAGCATTGTTAAAATGGCCAAGATCGTTTTCAAAAACTTCCCCTTCTGCGGCAACAATATTATATTTACCATCCTCTTCAAAAGCAAGCGGCCTGTAACTTGTGAAATGGGTCTCAGGCAAAGGAATTGCTTTAAATTCAGGCGCCTTATCAGGCATATGGCATCGTAAACATTTATTATCCTCAACCGTTATTGGCAGAAAACCTCCAACCCGATGTGGGATCAATGGCGGAGCATTTTCAAATGATCGTTGAATAACTTCACTTTCACCACCACGAATCTTTGAGTATTCGGGCATATCTGTCAATACGGATTCATCACTCAACAGCAATTCGTGTGACATATCAATATTTTCAGTATCAACCCATTTTTCTTCTTTCCGATCGTTGCATCCGGTGATCAACAATCCAATGATTGTAAGGCAGACCAATAGTTTATTCATTGTTATACCCTCCTATTTTTATTATATATATTGAATATTTTAAAGCATTATCATCACAAACTTCAATGCATCTTCCGCAATTGCTACATTCACCTTTAATAAATCCTGAATGATGGCCGATAATATCAAGCACTTGTTTTTCATGACATACATCCTTACAAATCATGCACAATGTACATTTATCAACATCATGTTTCACTTTTATTAAAGAAAACCGGCTGATACCAGCATACATTGCACCTAAAGGACATAAATGGCCGCACCAGCCATATTCAGACACGAGTAAATCAAATAGAAATACACCAGCAACATATGTCCATCCTATCCCAAAACCGAAAATAATTCCACGATGGAGAATCGTGATGGGATTGATAACTTCAAAAGCTGCTACTCCGATTATGGCCGAGAGTACAAAGCCAAGTCCTAACACCCAATATCTCGTATTCCTTCCGAATCGAAGAATATTCTCCTTTTTTGAAATATGCCATTTTTCCCTCGCCCAAAATGCCAGATCAGTTATTAAATTAACCGGGCATACCCAGCTGCAAAAACTTCTTCCGGCAATCAGAGCGTAAAAAGCCAATACGATAACAGCTCCAATAACTGCATCAGTGCTTATTACAAATCCTGCGGCAAAAGTTTGCAGGACAGCGTGTGGGTCAGTCAGGTAAAAAGATTCCAGCACATACGCTGAGCTGTAATTCCCCAAAACAAACTTCCACCCCCACCAGTTGGCACCTGCAAATAAAACCAGTAATCCTATCTGAAGTGTTCTTCGAAGGATTAAATATCTGTTTTTCTTTATTCGACTAGTCATCATTAAATAAGTCTTCCCAATCATTTAATATATCTTCCGGGGAAGTTTCCTTTGCCCTATCTTCATCCTTGTTTTTCAAACGGTCTTCGTCAGCAATGTCCCAACCTTTTATGTAGTGTGCACCGACTTTACCCGTTGCGATATTTCTTGGAAGGATAAAAATTGCTGCCTTTTCGGTAACACAGGCATGTTCGCATAATCCACATCCTGTACAAATTTCACTATTTATATGTGGCTCAAGAAAAGCATGTTTTCCTGTCCGTTCATTTCGCTTGTAATCTAAGGTAATAGCCTCTCCAATTAATGGGCAAATCCTATAACAAGCATCACATTGAATGCCCCAATATGCCAGGCAGGTTTCCTCATCAACTACTGCAACGCCCATCCGCGCCTTATTAATATCCGGTTCCGCAGTTTTGCCACTTGCATCTTGTTTAGCAATTCCCTTAATATCTAAAGCTCCACTGGGACAGACTGGAACACACGGCACATCCGGACACATATAGCATGGTATTGACCTGGGTTCGAAGAAAGGTGTACCTATTGCAATATTATCATCCAAAGTAGCAAGTTTCAAAGTGTCATAAGGACAGGTTTCAACACATGTTCCGCAGCGGATACAAGCTTTAACAAAGTTTTTTTCTTCAAGTGCGCCCGGTGGTCGTAACACCATATCTGAAGCTTTAAGTTTACGAGCAGTGGTTCCCCAGATAGCACCACCAAGTCCCATCAATCCGATACCTCGCACTGCTTTTATTAAGACTTTGCGTCTTGAATTCATATGTTTTTCATCAGACATTGAATCTTTAATATTTTATGCCTTATATATGTTAACTGCACACTTTTTAAAATCTGTTTGTTTAGACTGCGGATCCGTGGCATCCAGACACACCTTATTAATGAGTACTTTCTCATCAAACCAGGGAACATATATCAATCCTCTGGGTGGCCTGTTCCGGCCGCGGGTTTCAATATGGGCTTTTATTTTCCCTCGTCGTGACTCAATCCAAATCAGATCTCCCTGTACAACTCCATATTTCCTTGCATCATCAGCATGCATATAGCACAAAGCTTCAGGAACTGCCCTGTAAAGTTCTGGTACCCTCATGGTCATTGTTCCGCTGTGCCAGTGTTCCAGAACACGACCTGTGCTAAGCCAAAGTGGATATTTTTCATCTGGCATCTCCGGTGGGTCCATATAAGGTCTGAAAAATATCTTGGCTTTATTTGTAAGATCTATTTTGCCTTTGGAGGTATCCGGACCCTTTAAATCGCCCTGAGCAAGGGATTTAAGTGCTTTGCCATAAAAAGCGAACTCCCCAACATCTGCTTTCCGCGCATAAGGATCATATTCTGAATTAAATCGCCAGTGGGTTTCTTTGCCATCAATAACCGGCCATTTCAAACCTCTAACTTTATGATAAGTGTCGAAGTCGGCGTAATCATGTGCTGTCCCTTCACCAAATTTGCGATATTCTTCCCAGAGGTATTTATGAATGAAAAATCCATATCCTTGCCAATTTTCTCCCATTGTGCCGACAATTTTACGCCCATCACCTGCTGCCTCCGTATTGTTGAATCCATTCCCTATCGGATCAGGCCAAGCATACGATTTAGCTTCTTTATTGGCAAAAAGGACATCGAACAAAGTATCTTCAGTGTTGTAACCCATTTCTTCAGCTTTATCAAGAACATCAGACAATCCTCCCTCAAGTCCGGGTATATTTTTCGCTCCCCAGACATCTTTCAACTTGAATCTTTTGGAGATCTCTATGTATTGCCATAAATCTGGCATTGCATCTCCTACGGGGATAACCTGTTGTTTCCAGTGCTGCGTTCTTCTTTCGGCATTACCATATGCCCCCCACTTTTCATAGATCATTGCTACTGGCAACACCAGGTCGGCTACTTTTGCTGAAACACCCGGATAGCTATCAGAAACAACGATAAAATTATCCAATTGGCGAGCTGCCTTCAGCCAATGATTCGCATTGGCACTACACATGAATGGATTACATACATTGATCCAGGCAAATTTTATTTTCTCATCCTCCAGGTCACGGAGAATCTGCATAATGTGCGTTCCAACCTTAGGGTTTAGGGTTCCTTTCGGCAGTTTCCATAATTTCTCCGATTTATCCCTGTGCTCTGGATTGTCTACTAACATATCGGCAGGAAGTCTGTGTGCGAAGGTTCCAACTTCTCTTGCTGTCCCACAGGCAGAAGGCTGACCGGTCAGGCTAAATGCGCCATTACCCGGTTTGGCCTGTTTACCGAGCAGGAGGTGAATCATGTAAGCCTGTTCATTAACCCAAACACCACGGGTATGCTGGTTAACGCCCATGGTCCAGAAAGAGACAACTTTTCTGTTTTTTTCAATATACAGACTGGCCAGTAACTTTAACTTAACTTTAAATGATGCCAGATCTTCTTCAGGGTCACCTTTAGCGAGTTCTGCCACATAGTTAAGTGTATAGGGTTCCAGGGCGTTCTTAAATTCTTCAAATGTTATGATCCAATGGGCGTTGGCTGCACCATTATGTTTCATTTCGAGCGTATCACCTTCTTTATACCCCAAATATTTCAGTGTAACAGCTTCACGTTCCGAAATTATTTTGGATACTTCTTTTTTAACGGTTTCCCTTTCTTTTTCTGTAAATCCTTTATGGTCCGGTGTCCGCATACCATAGCCGGTATCCACAAAACCGGTAACGAATTCTGTGTATTTTTCAATAAATTCCTGGTCAATGGCTTCCTGACTGTTGTATACAATTTCACGGGCAATATAATTCCAGATGGCCAAATCAGTATTCGGCTTGAATATGATCTCTACATCCGCCAGGTCGGAGCATCGATTAGTAAAAGTGGAAAGGTTAATGATCTTCACATTATCCGGGTCCGATAATTTCCTGTCCGTAGCCCGTGACCAAAGAACCGGATGCATCTCAGCCATGTTTGCGCCCCAGGCCACAATAGTATCTGTTAATTCAATATCATCATAGCAGCCGGAAGGCTCATCTATACCAAATGTCTGAATAAATCCTACCACAGCCGAGGCCATACAATGTCTCGCATTGGGATCGATATTATTGGATCGAAAGCCGGCTTTCATAAGTTTGGCCATGGCATAACCTTCCTGGACCGTATACTGTCCTGATCCAAATACGGCAATACCTGCAGGTCCCAGTTCATCAAGGCTTCTGCGCATCTGTTTTTCCATTTCATCGTATGCCTGCTTCCAGCTTACCGGTTTGAACTTCCCGTTTTTGTTGAAATTGCCATTATCATCCACACGCATTAAGGGTTGCTTCAAGCGATCGGCGCCATACATAATCTTTGCATTAAAGTAACCTTTTATACAATTCAGGCCCCGGTTTACCGGTGCAGCCGGGTCACCTTTGACTGCAATAATCTTTTCATCTTTCGTGGCTACCATAATGCCACATCCCGTTCCACAGAAACGGCAAACCGCTTTATCCCAGCGCCAATCCTCATTCGAGGCATTAGTGGCTGCCAGCATCTTTTCAGGTATACTTATACCCGCTGCGGTTGCTGCCGCGGCTACTGCTGTAGCTTTTACGAAATCTCTTCGGTTTATACTCATGATTTTCTCCTTTTTTTCCGGGAGTAAAAAGTTAATTTATTAGTCAAAAAACAGAAATGACAAAAATGCGATTGGTTACCATATAGGAAATACCGATCGCATTAAAAAGTTCAATTGTTATTCAGAATATCGCTTACGAAATTCAGCAGCGGCCTGCTTGCGTCTTGCTATTTCCTCGGGACTTTGTTTCCCAAGAAACCATTTATGCATTTCACTGTTCAGGATATTATCCAGGAGTGTTTCAATTTTTCTGGCCTGAGCTGTTTTACCATGTATTTTAGCTTCGTCAATCAATTCCTCTGCTTCTTTGACCATTTCCATATAGAATCTGTCAGCTACTTCGAAATTACCATGCCATTGGGTATAATCCGGGCCCATCATGGCTGCGCCCATCCTGGCACGCCTTCCTTCATGATGCCACAGGTAGAAATAAGTCCATTCAATTTTATCATCAAATGGTATCGGGGTGATCAATTCATCAGCACGTAGTGCATTCATTAATGCAAGAGCTGGTTTGCCAAACTTTTCATTGTACAGGTGCACCTCATTATCGTACTGATAATAGAAATTCTGGACATAATCCCTGGTGTGACACTGGAAGCAGACATTTTGCATGTTTTTACGTCTTTGTTCCCAGGTAAGGAAATCGCCGGGTAAAGGTTTTCCCTGGGATTCATATTTAGCTAATTCAGCGGCGTCGATCTTTTCCGAAACCGCTGGCCTTAATGTCCAGCTGATCCTGTCTCCGACATCATGTGTTACGGTTTGATCTGGTGTGGCACTCATATGGCATGTTGCGCATGTTGGCGCCGATATATAATCCTGCGCTACAACCCATGGTTGTGCTTCAAGATTCATTTTCTCACGATGGGCGCGAAAATTAATACCGTGTTTCGACTCGTTATAAATTTCCAACTGTGGATGGTCCGGTCCCATATGGCATTTGCCGCAGTTTTCCGGTTGTCGGGCCTGTGCAATGGAAAAATGATGTCTGTTATGGCAGGCAGAGCATGACCCCTTAGATCCATCAAGATTAACCCGGCCCATACCCGTATTTGGCCAGGTTTTGGGATCAAGTAGTAGAATACCAAGATCATTATACATGGGGCTGCCGTTTTCATCTTTTTTAATTTCTACTCTTGATCCATGACATTGCCAGCATCCTAATGCAGCAGCAGGATTTGAATCATCCATAAAAGAAGCATGCCCTTCAACTACTTCGGCTAACACATTGTCCAACGATCCCATAATCATCCCCGCATCTGCGTGATGGCTGGTGGTAAATTGCCCCGCCTCATTGGCATGACATTTTGCACAGTCGTTGGGTGTAACAATAGTGGCAATCATCTGCCCCTCATGTTCATAGGCATCAACATCATCCTTTTCTGCACCGTGACACTCGAGACATCCCACGCCTACCTCTGCATGTTTGCTGTCTTTCCATTGTTCCACTATCACCTTTCCGGCACCCTGCTCACCGTGGCAGCTGGTACAATGACGCGTACCTTCATCCACTATTGGAGCGGGTTTGTAATCGGGTGCTGCTCGTTGCACCTCTTTGACTAATGCGATAAGCAATACAACAATAAATACAAGGCTTAATATTCCGATTATTGTCCTTTTTGTGTTTAAACTTGTTGCCATTTCTGTATGTTTTTATATTTTTTTCCGATTTTATCTAATTTTTAATGCCCAAAGATTTCCCAAAAAAGGAAAGCATTAATGGTAAGCATGCCTGCTACTCCAATCCAGAATCCGATCTCTTTCCCAGGCCAGATTCTATCAAAAAATTTATCGATATAGGGCCAAAGTAATAGAATCAATATAAAAATCATTGGACCTAAAACACCTACTGTCAGGTTGGTGATCTTCAACCATCGGAAAACAGGATAAAAATACCATTCAGGTTTAATGTGAAGTGGTGTAACATTAGGATCGGCAGGTTCTCCCAGGTGCACTGGAAATAAAATAGATAGCACAACCAGTGCAATCATAATTATAGACACCATTATTAATTCCGTAAACACATGATCCGGCCATAAAGGAAAAGTTTTCTTCTCTTGTTTTTCTTCCCCTATGAATTTCAATTCACTGACCCCATGGGTACGGATCAGGTACAAATGGCCGGATATAGCCACAATAATCAGGAAAGGTAGAAGTACCACATGGAAAAGGTAAAATCGGGTAAGGGTACTCTGCCCGATTTCAGTTCCACCACGCATAAAATCAGCAATCCAGTTTCCGATCAAAGGTGTTGCACCGGCAATACCTGTTCCTACTTTCATTGCCCAGTACGACATCTGTTCGTATACAAGCGAATAGCCGGTAAATCCAAACATCAGGGTTAAAAGAAATAAAACAACCCCAAATATCCAGTTGATATCTCTGGGTTGCTGGTAGGTTCGGGTGAAAAACACTCTCAACATGTGTAATAAAAGCGCTGCGATCATGATATTGGATGACCATCGGTGAATACTCCGGATAAGCCAGCCAAAGTCGGCGGTGTAGGTAATATAAGCAATGCTGTTGTACGCTTTATCAGTCTCAGGCACATAATAAAAGATAAGCATGATGCCAGTGATGATCTGCACAACAAACATATACAAAGGTGTACCCCCCAATGCCCACCACCATCTTTTCAGGTGATTGGGGATCGGCTCAGAAGTGAGTTTGATCAGTGCTTCCTGATCAATTGGGAAAGATTGTTTTAGCCATGTTGCTAGTCCCATAATCAGCTTTCAGGATCTTTAAAGTAAATAAATACGTTATCTTCATCAATCTCGGTATGATAGGTATCAAGAGGTGCTGGTGGTGGACCAGCGATGACATTCCCATCTTTGTCAAACCTGCCTGCATGACATGGGCAGTAAAACTCCTGGTTATCTTTCTGCCAGTAAACCGTGCAACCAAGGTGCGTACAGGCAGTAGACATGGCCTTAACTTCGTTTTCGCCGGTACGTACCAGCATGAGGTCTTTCCCACGGAGATCTGTGATCTGTCGTGAAGCATTGATTGGCAATTCACCTAGATGCATTGTGAAGATCCGGCGGGTTGTAACACGTGATTTAGGGGTAATGAACCGGATACCCATTGCCGTTATTCCCACAAATGCAGCCCCTAACGGAGTGAAGGCCAACATATTTTTAAATGCATCTCTTCTATCCATATAATTGCTATTTTAATTTATTCTTTGTTAAAAAATGTAGGTTTAACGGTGATCATGAGCCAGGCCCAGTTGTTAATGTTTTTGTAAAAATCTCCTGTGGGATTTGCCGGGTATTTCACAACCTGCATGGTCTCAGACGCCAGCATATGGGAATATCCTCCTGTAAAGTTTACAGTTTCCGATAAATTAAATTGCACCAGAAAGTCAAGTTCAGCGCCGAGCCCATTGCTATAGTCCCTGAGGGATTGATTGTTCTGATCCAATGTTGAGACTGTGGAGGCAGCTATGAAGTAATGGGGTCGCATACCAAAGTTCCACTTCTTAACTTTAAACATCAATGGCAGGTATAGATCTATCAGGCCATTCTGTCCGGCGTAGTTGCCCACATAGAAGTAATCCATCCAACCGTTGAACTTATGATTGGTCCCATAAAAGGGAGAAAAAGAATGATCCTTCCGGCCAGCCTGATTCTGATCGACGGTAGAAGTTCCAGACAGGATCTCTGTTCCGAACCCGATGTTAAGAATTTCGGTAACCTGCAGGGTAACGTTTGCTGAGACATAATATGCTCTGAGGGAATTGTTCACTCCGTTTTTACCACCCTGATAATAAAAAGCCGCATCTGCTTTCAGATCTTTAATACCAATATTGTATCGTGCTCCAAGTGTCTGGCTATAGGCGATTTTTTCATCAGTGGTTGAAGGGTTCGGATCAGCATCATACGTTAAGCCATTATTCAGAAAAAGGATACTCAGGCCTGATTGATCGAAAATGCCATGATAGTGCAACCACTGGATGGCTTTATAGTTTGCGAGCGTATAATCTTCTCTGAACAAAGATTCACTGAGGGCATTATATCCCAATCCAAAATCCAATGAATGATTATCTTTAAAGGAGAATTTAAAAACCGCCGCATCATGGCTTCTGGCTTGCTGTGCCCAGCCAACGGCACCAAAGATTCGTTCGTCATCATAGGATACCTCCTGTCGGCCGATCTTCAGACTTAGAAAATCAATCAACCTGATCTCACCCCAGGCTTCATGTAAACTAAAACCATTTGCATCCTTTACATTTAACTGGCTTACATCACCCCATACCCTGACATCCTGAAGGCTCAGATAGGCTTTGAATGTCTGATTTCCGAAATAAGCATTCAACCGGGTTCTCTGGGAAATAAAGTTTGCAGCTTTCGCATTATCCGGGATCAGGGTTTTATAACCATGCCTGAATTCGTAACGGGGCCTTATCTCTGCGGATATTTTAACAGTTTGAGCAAGAATATTGTCCCCTATCAATAAACATACTCCCAAGGCTAAAAGACAGGGAAAAAAATTGTTCATGATTGTTCGTTATTTAAAAAAATTATCTAAGACAAACAATTCCGAAATAACTATCTAAATGTATGAAAAATTACTTAAAAATTCCGGCTCAGCCATAAATAATTGCACGTTAATATCCTATTTATCTTCTTCTGAAATAATAATTTGAATTCTCTGATTATCTGAATTTATTTTAAGGAGTTTAACCGTAAATATTCAGCATAAAGTGGCCTGATTTATTATGTTTTGGTTCGAAGAATTACAGGGTGATAAATGCAATAACGGTCTACTTAATTACAGGTAACATGAACCTTTTTTAAGTATACCATTTTAAATTAATAATTATTTAGTTCATCTGAACAGGCCTCAAATATATTGGGCCTTTCTTCCCCATTAAGATAACCAGTTAGAATATCATAAGAACAGAATCTGATTTCGCAAAGAGCTTTTCTGGTCCAGCGTTCACCATTCTTTAAGTTTTTAAAAATTGAATTTGATCCAGTAAAAATAGCAATAACTACCGCCAGACCCCCATTTAGATCCAAATCGCCTGTCGTTATCGATCAAATATCGGATACAAAGTATTTTGAAATTATGTAAAAAGAAACGGAAGGAAAGAAGGGGTCAGTTTCTACAGGAAAGCCTGGATACTTTAATCCGATTTTGGGTGGTTATTTTGTCCGAAATTTGCAGTAATGGATAGACAACAAATTATTGCTTTTTAGTCACGATATATATAACTTGTTTGACTATCTTAACTAAAACTTTACAAACATGAAAATAAAGAAAGAAAACATTCCAGTCACGATGGAAGCTCCAGGTACTATCATGCGGACACAATCTAACTTTGGTGGCATGACCATTGCATTCAGTGAAATGCCAATGGGCACGGATTTCACACCTTTATTAGAGGGCCTGAAGAATAATAGTTGCCACTGCCCTCACTGGGGATATATTTTTGAGGGTTCAATCAGGTTGATCTATGATGACGGAACAGAAGAAGTTACCAGGGCAGGTGATGTTTTTTATTGGCAGCCCGGACATACAGCCATCGTTGAAGAAGATTTAAAATTGATGGATTTCAGCCCGGATAAAGAGATGGGTGAAGTGATGGATCATATAAATAAAAAGATGGAAGAACTGGGAGGTTAAAATAAACATTTGAAATACAGGTCCTCTACTTGATAATGTTTTTTACCGGACCTTTCTCTTATATTATCTGTATAGAGTTAAAGATTAAGGATATTAGGATCTAATATGATATATAGCCTGTTCATGGCAAAGGGCATAAATCATAATCGCAAAACCAACGCTCGAGTAAATTACGCTTCATGCCCGGACCATTGTTGCCACATTAATATATTTATTGTTAATTGTGGAGTATAATACCTGGTAGATGATCACTAGTCACTACCTGCTGATCGAATTAAATAGTTGCATGAAATCCTTGATATATTAATTCCTATATCGAATGATCAATTAAATTCATTCCAGGTCCTGTACCGGTTGGTAATAAAAGGATTTAGTGGATCTATACTAGATTTGGAATTGTGATATAGATTATTCAGATTTTGGAAAAGTAAGATTATTTTTATAAAAACTTAAGCATCAATTTTTTAATATCTCAGACATGAAAAATATTCCTGTAATTATTGTTGGTATTCTTTTGCTTTCATTTTCAGCTAGGGCACAATTGAAAGCACTTATCATTGATGGACAGAATAATCATGAGGTCTGGCCGAAGTCAACCATCATGATGAAGCAGTATCTGGAAGAAACGGAATTGTTTGAGGTTGATATTATGCGTACCAAATACACATGGAAAGCCGGGCGTGAAAAGTTTTATCTGCCCCTGGCAGGTGTTGGAGAAACACAGGATCTGGAAAATCCAAGAACTGATTCTGACTTTGCCCCTGATTTTAAAGACTATGACGTTGTGATATCCAATTTTGGATGGATGGCTGCCGATTGGTCCAAAGCTACTCAAAAGGCTTTGGAAGAATACATGGAAGAGGGAGGAGGATTGGTGGTCGTGCATGCTGCCGACAATTCATTTCCCGAGTGGATTGAATACAATAAGATGATTGGAATTGGCGGGTGGGGAGACAGAAATGAAAAAAATGGTCCGTATGTTTATTATACTAATGATGGAGAATTAGTCAGGGACACTTCCAAAGGTAATGCCGGCGCCCATGGGCCACAACATGAGTTCCCCGTTACAATACGTGTACCAGATCACCCTATCATGGAGGGCATGCCAGAGACCTGGCTGACCACCAAGGATGAATGTTATTCAAAGTTACGCGGTCCAGCTGATAACATGACCATTCTTGCTACAGGAAAAGATATATCCGGAAAGGCTCCCACTGACCGGCACGAACCAATCCTAATGGTAATTGAATATGGTAAAGGACGGATTTTCCATACTACCCTTGGGCATGACGATTATTCAATAGAAAGTGTGGGCTTTATTGTATCATTTAACCGCGGAGTAGAGTGGGCAGCCACCGGAAAGGTTACCCAGCCTATTCCAGATGACTTTCCGACTGCAGTAAAATCAACGAGCCGGAAATTTGAGCTGAAAAATTAGCAAGAGATCCTCGGTGTTGATCTCAGCATTGAATGCTCCAGGTTAATTGCAACAGGTGATATGGATACCCTCGAATGTACTTTGGCAGTTACAACAGATTTTGTATATCTGTGATGTCATGGCCTTTAGAAACTGTATGCATCATATTACTCTGATTCTCAATAATATAACCATGTCGAAAAGATCGCCCATTAGCTGAGAAAGGACATGGAAGCAAGCGTATTTTTTAATAACGACTTTCATGGATTTGTCGTAAATAATGCTTAGAGATTAAGGGATATGGTTTGTTCAATTATTAATTAAATTATGGAAATTGTTCCAATCGTTGTTGAATCCTATGCCGGTTATAAAGCGGACGAATATCCTGTATCCTTTTATTGGAGAGATAAAAAATTTGAAATTAAAGAAATATCTGACCGCTGGTATCAGAGTGATCCCATTGCTGATTGGCTGATCGTCAACTATTTTAAAGTTCATACAACCTCCGGGATGCAATGTATCATTAAACACGATATTGAAATCGATAAATGGTATTTAGTAAAGGTTTTTTGATATCCAGGTCTAACATGACTGAAATAGTATTGGAAGCAATTATTCAAGAATAATACGTTTTCAAAAAATTCTGGAAATCAATTATTTTTTAATCTTCTATAACTTCTAAATTTTCTTTCCAATACAGAATTTACGGAAAGTGTTCCCAGGCAGATCCTCCGTGGTTATCTCACCCAGGTAATGGAAAGCCGAATCTTTTACAGAAAATTGCTAAAAGCTCTTTTTCAGAATTATAATGAGATTTTATCTCGCAAAGATCATTTTTTACACGCTATAGAAGTTTTCAACAAAGAAGAAAACAAGGTGTAATCCGCTGGGAAAGCTGCCAGTTTCGATTTCAATGGTAAATTGACCAGCGATCGTGTGCCAATTTTTTAAAAGAAGTTAATTTTTATCCCTTGGTATTGAATACTTCAACCGTAATTTCACCGGCTTTTGGGATCTGATACATGAGTATGGTTTGGATTCCGGCGGGATTCCAGCCAGCATTATAAAATTGATATCCCTCGCTCAGACGGTTTTCTCTAACGAAGTTACTTGTCCAAGCTCATACTCAAGTAAATGTTCTCTCATTTAGGCAGGACGCAGTTCAATAAACTCCCGGATTATTTGAATTGACTTTGCCCATGATCCGGTCAAATCCCCTATAAATGGCCAGCCTCGTTAATATTCCTCCATATGGGGACTGATCTCCGTCACCTTCTTATCCAATAGGAGGTTCATCGTATCCGGGTGAAATTCCTTTTCCATATGTTCCTTACAATGAATTTAGATATTGGTATAAATCTGTCTCTTTTTCCAGGTTGAGTTTTTTCTTCAACCGGTACTTTGATTTCAAGACACTATCCGGCAATACATTGAGCATGGCGGCGATCTCTTTTGTGGACAATTTCATTTTGATGAAGGATGCCATCCTCAACTCCTTTTCCGAAATATCATGATAAACAGACATCAACTTCTTATCAAAGTTGTCATGGACTTCGGAGAAATAAGATTTAAAGACTTCCCAGTCTTTATCCGAAGCATTTTCTTTTTTGAGCAACATTACAATACGCCGAAATTCCATTTTGAAAAGCTCCGGTGAATTTTTTATTCGCTCAAGATTTTCTTTTAGCTCCTGGAGAAATGTATTTTTCTGTACCAGATGGAGCGTCTGGCTGGCCAGTTCTTTCTTTTTAAATTCGATCTCTTTTTTGAGTATTTCTTCCTGCTTCCTTCGTTCAATTTCTTTTTTCTTCATCCGTTGGTTCAGACTGTAATACACGAGTGCTGCAATAAAAATGAATGAGATCATTCCGGTTGCATAGGACACTTTTTTAATATTGGCAAGCTTGATCTCACTGTTTAATACACTGATTTCCTTCTTCTGAATGGCAAGATCAGATTCTTTTTGTTTAAGATCATACATTGTTCGAAGTTCCTCAATCTGTCTTGATTTTTCGATATTGAAAAGAGTATCGCTGATTTCTTTATACTTTTCATAATCTTTCAAGGCATCTTCATAATTTGACAGACGTTTAAATGATTCGGACCTGTATTGATAAGCGTATCGTAGGGTAGATTTGGAATCAATGCTATCGGCAATATCAATTACTTCACTAAGTACAGGCATTGCCAGTGTCGGTTTATTCATTGTATTGTAAGCCTGGCCGATCTGATTCTTAGTGATAATTTGTTTTCGGATTTCTTTTAATTCGATCTGTATTTTCAGTGCTTTATCCAGATAATCCAAAGCTTGTTCTGGTTGATTCAATTGAACTTGAAGCTTACCTAAATTCGTATAGACCGTTCCTGTAACTGACCTGGAATTTGCCTCGGTAGATTTTTTCAGGCTTCGATCCAGGTAGTTTTTGGCATTTTCATAATCTTCTATTAATAAATATGTCTGTCCAATATCATTCAGTGCCTGTGACTGGTAGTAGGTATCGTTATATTTTTCATAAATCTCCAGTGCTTTATGGTTGTATTCAATGGATTTTAAATGATTTTTAAGATTGGCTTCAATGACGGCAAGATGTGTATATGCATCAGCCAGCCTGATCGAATCGCCGACTTTTTCAAAAATCATCAATCCATCATGGAGGTATTGAAGAGCTATATTGTAATTTCCCATGTTTTGATGGATCATTCCCATAAAATCCAGTGATATGGCAAGTCCAACTGAATCATGATTCCGCTTGTTCAGTTCGATGGTTTCCCCGGTCATCTTCAATGCCTCATCCAGCTGACCCCTATAAAATACAGAGATTGCCATGGCATGATTGATATTGGACATAAGTTCATGATCCTGGATATTTTTCGCCAGTTGCATCGCTTTGCCGTAATAATACATGGCAGAATCTGGATTGCCGGTATTATTATAGTATACTCCCACGTGGTAATACCCCAGAGATTGACCTTTAGTGTTTTGCAATTTATTGGCTAATTTGATTTCCTCCTTTGCAAATCTTACGGCCTTGCCGGGATCGCGGTATAAATAATAATTATAGATTTTTCCTATCAGGGCTATTTTGGAAGTGTCTTCCCCAGCGTTTTCATATTGCGATAATAAACTATCGATTCCGGATATTTGCTGAGCATATAATATAGGTGATAATAAGAGGATAAATAGAGTTAACTTGTACGTTTTTGGTTTCATAATTCTTGACGGTAAATCATCAACTAAAATAGGCAATATGTTTGATTCTTCTTACTCGTGTCTATACCTCAAATCAAGTTGTCCATGAATGATCCACTGATAATCAGGTTATTTTTTCTTAAGCCGTTGAATTATAAAGTATTGATAACCAGATACATGAATTAGATCACAACACTATGGAATTGAGTTGAACTACATCAGAGGAATCCTCATAATTTTTTACCGTGTCCATGCTTTGTCCATACTCAATATTGGGTTTCAGAGAGAGATTCGCATATGTTTGGGATGTAAAACCAAAAATTAAAACTATCATGAAGACCAATTTATTTAAAAAGACCAAGTTAAGATATGCTTTATTTCTAAGCATTGGATTGATCATGTGTTATTCGTGCAGTGAAGATGACGGTACAGAGGAACTAATGACCATTACTGCTGATATTAATCTAGAGTTATCACAATTGCAGGCTTTCTCACAGAACGATGAGATCTCCGTACCAGAGATTATAGATGAAACGGTAGTTCGCGACGATCAGGATCGCTCTATGGAATGTGTTGTTGAAACTTATAAAGCTTCACCCGGCTATGATGAGATGTTAGCCCTGGATCCCACAAGTGATGTAATCTATCCGGGGGCTATGCTGAAGGGAGAGTCCATACCAACCGGAGAATATATTGGGATCAACGGGGGAAGGGCACCGATAACACTTTCTATTTCTCTTGAAAATCTTAATGGCAAACCTTCGGTTGAAATTGAAGATCCTAAGTTATCAACAGTGAGAGAAGGAATTAAAAATCTATTAAACCAGGGAGTGACAGGAGCAACATCAGCCGAATTAGTTTATGAAACAAGACAAGTGTATTCAGAACAGCATTTAAATCTGGCACTGGGTGCCAACTATCGTTCAGCAAATAAAAGTGTTTCAGCTTCTTTCAACTTCGGTAATTCCGAATATAAGTATAGATATATCATTAAATATTTACAAATCTACTATACAATTGATCTGGACTTACCTCCCAACGAGAATGCGGCTGCGCTTTTTACTTCACTTCCGGAATTGAACTCTACCAGTCCGGTGATAGTATCTTCCGTAAAATATGGCAGGATGGTGCTATATTCGGTAGAAAGTAATTATGAAAAAACGGATGTTGAAGGGGCATTTAATGCATCCTTTAAATCCATAGATGGTTCTATAGATGCATCCTATCAGAAAATTCTGAGTGAATCCACTATTAAAGGTATTGTAATCGGGGGTTCAGGTAAAGATGCGGCTCAAATCATCGACGGTCCTCAAGGAGTTTACAATTACATTTCTCAGGGTGGTAATTTTTCCGCGGATTCACCGGCCGCTCCTCTGGCCTATACACTTCGATATATTAAACGGGACTTTCCTATTGCCAGGATTGTTTTAACATCCGAATATCCGGTACGCACATGCTATGAAGCATATCAAAAGTTCGCAGTAGAAATTTACGGTTTTAACTGCATTGATAATGATGGTGAAATTGGACAAGTGGAAATTTTTGGAAGTATGTCAGGTGAAGTTTTTCAAAATGGGAATATGGTTGAAGGAGTGTATTGGAGCGTTTCTAAGGATAATTATATAGGTGTCGATGAAAGTTTCTTTTATCAGATTCATAGTAAATCGTTAGAGGTTGAATTGTACAAGCCTGATTTAAGCAACGATTTCATACGCTTAACAGCCGAATTCTCTGAAGATGATGGATTGTTTGACGATTATTTTGGAAAAGTGATATCGGAAATTCCTTTAAAAAATGTTCCTGATGCCAAGGGAAATTATATAAGAATAAACCTGCAGGATGATTATCAAAGCGATATGAGAGCGTATTTTTACGTTTACCGGGTTCCTTTTTAGTTGACGACAGGTTCCTGAATGTGTTGGATTAAAACTTTATTTATGCATGTATTGGTATATCACAGCTGTGAAGTATCGGATCTATTGATACTTCACAGCTAAGCTAAAATTTGGAGTGTAATTTTTTACATATTTCTTTATTATTTACCTGTTTTAGAATAACAAAGACATCGCCTGTCCGCTTGAAACCAAGCAACCATCCACATTTCCAAGCATTTATTTTCCAATACAGAACTTACTGAAAATATTGCCTATGAGGTCGCCAGTAGTGATCTATGTGGCGATCTCACAAAGATAGGAGAGGGCCTTGCAGATGTTCTGGAAAAGGGACACGGATCAGAAATCAATGTTCCAAAGAATTAATTATCCAGACGTATATCTCAAAAAGTTGCCTGGATATTAAAATATTTTATTACTGGTGGAGCACTTACAACAGGCATCATTTTTTCTGTAAAACCAGTTTCCTCACGCCATTTCAAATATTTTTTTTGTTGTTCCTGAGATTCCTAAAGTTCATCGAGTGTAATATGATTTGGATTTTCACAATCCTGTAATACCTCAATCCCAAGACATCCATCAAATGTCCTGGTATCAGGTAAAACCTGACCAAATATTTTAAGTGTTTCATCTAGAACTTCAGGTTTTGTTTCGAATTGGAGAAAGACTTTAATTGCCATTATGATTAGTTTAATTTAAAAATATAAATAGTATGATTTTCATTTAATTCACAAAAATAATTAGATATCTGGCCTTACCGTCATTTACTTTGTTAATGGATTCATTTATCTGGTTCATTAGCAATACCGCAAGGTTTGGATTCGTATTTTTTTATGCTGCGAAAGAGACATTTATCCATTTTTGTAATGGTATCTCAATCGCAATTACCTCATCGTTTTTTACCTATTAATTTCTACAGTGGGTAGCCTGAAGTACAGTTCTTTCATATCAGCTACAGGAATTTAATAATATCTGATTGAAAAAACTATTGATATATTTTATTAATAAAACATTATTATATCTTTTCGTTATTTTCCAGTACAAAACCTCGAAAAAATATTACCTAGTATGTCATCAGTAGTGATTTCCCCGGTGATCTCGCCCAACAGCCTGCCTCTGTCAGGGGTAGTGCGGGGCCTGCCTGATGTCCATGGCCAGGCAATCACCTGATACGCCTGAATCGAGACCTTTCAATACATCCTCAACTGCTTTCTGCATAGACAAATCACACATCCTCCCATCCAGTTCCTTCCCGTTAGGAATATGCTTTGACAGCTCTAACCATAACTTTTTTAGCATAAATGGCACAAGTTTAAAATACCCGCCTTGCAGGCAGGTATACCGGCCGCGGGTGGGATTGCGCCTAAGTCACAACCTAAGTACGATTAAATGGGTACTAAATATAAATTTTCAGATCCGGATGGATAGGTGATTCGGGAGCATATTATTATTCCAGCCCGGGAAACAATGCTGGCCTGGATAGTCCGTTCAAAGTGGTTTCGATATACGATGGGCGTGTTATTCAAAATAAAGCATGTAGCCTTATAATGAACCAGCCATGCATATTATTGGAGTTGCAAACTTTTTATGCATGGCATTAATCCCATCGCAGATAGCTTTTCATTTTACTTGAACTCTATAAGAAGATCAGCCGCTTCAACGGTATCGCCCGGGCTGATCAGGATTTTATCGATTTTAGTATCGCGCGGTGCTATTACACTCGTTTCCATCTTCATCGCTTCAAGTACTAAGAGCGTATCCCCTTGTTTTACATCATCGCCGGGTTGAAACATGATCTGCACCACTCTTCCGGGAATCGGTGAACCGAGATGATGAAGATTTTCCGGGTCTGCCTTTATCTTTTTCTTTTCAGTGATACCTACACTTTGATCCCGTATTCTTACGTCACGTAAATGACCATTCAGTTCAAAGAAGACTGTGCGATATCCGTCGGCACCGGGTTCTGAAATACTTAACAACGTTATATACAATGTTTTTCCTTTTTCCAGGTGTACTACTATTTCTTCATCCGATTTAAGGCCATAAAGAAATACAGGTGTAGGAAGCAAATATGTGTCCCCGTATTCTTTTTTATGTTCAAGAAAATCAGATGTTACCTGTGGATACATAATGCTTGACATAACATGGTAATCGGTAACATGGAATCCCGATTTCCGAACGCCAAATTTTTTTCTTAATTTTTCTTTCTCTTCTTCAAGATCGACAGGAGTCAGAACTATCCCGGAATCATCGGCAAGGGAAATTTCGTCTTTCAGTATTGTATCACGGATTTTTTTCGGAAATCCCCCGTAGGGTTTGCCAAGATGGCCTTTAAGCATGCCTTTCACACTTTGAGGAAAAGAAAGAGCACCGGCTTTTTTATAAAAATTATCATGGTTTAAGTTGTTGGTAAGCATAAAAAGAGCCATATCTCCCACGGCTTTTGAGGAAGGTGTCACTTTAATTATATCGCCTAATAATATATTCGCATCCTGATAGGCTTTAATTAATTCCTGCCATCGATCGCCGACACCCATTGCCTCTGCCTGATTGCGAAGATTGGTGTATTGACCGCCCGGCATTTCGTGGTCGTATACACTGGCTGTTCCACCGCGTAATTCAGATTCAAATACTCCGTAGTTTTTACGGACTTCCTCCCAGTAATGCCCGTATTCGTTCATTTTTTTCAGGTCCAGGCCAGTGCTTCTTTTTTGGAATTGCAGGGCCGCTACGATTGATTCAAGACATGGGTGGGACGTCAATCCGCTGAGCCCTGAAATGGCACAATCTACAATATCAACACCGGTTTCCACAGCGAATAGGAGGGTGGCTCCCTGGATGCCAGAAGTATCATGGGAATGTAAATGAATGGGAATATCGGTTTCTTCCCGGAGTGCTCTGATCATCATACGTGCCGAAAACGGGCGTAATAATCCTGCCATATCCTTGATTGCAAGAATATGAGCTCCTGCCTTCTCAAGTTTTTTTGCCAGTTCAACGTAATATTTAAGTGAGTATTTTGTACGTGAAGTATCCTCGATGTTTCCAGTATAACATATGCATGCCTCAGCGATTTTATTCTCTTTACGGACCTGGTCAATGGCTGTTCTCATTCCAGGCAGCCAGTTAAGCGAGTCAAATATTCGGAATACATCTATTCCAGCATTGGCGGAAAGTTGGACAAACCTGCGGATTACATTTTCCGGATAATTTGTATAACCCACGGCATTGGCGCCACGAAGAAGCATCTGCAGAAGGGTATTTGGTATCGCTTCGCGAATCGAAGCAAGCCGTTCCCATGGATCTTCTTTTAAAAATCTCATGGAAGCATCAAATGTAGCTCCGCCCCACATTTCGTAAGAGAACATTTCAGGAAAATGAATGGCCATGCCCCTGGCGACCTGCAGCATGTCATAGGTGCGAAGACGGGTAGCCAGTAACGACTGATGGGCATCTCTGAATGTCAGATCCGTTATGAGAACTTCTTCCCTGGACTTGATCCATTCAATCAATCCTTCGGGACCTTTTTTATCCAATATTTGTCGTGTTCCTTCCTGTAATTTGGCACTGTCATTGATAACAGGGGGATAAGGATATATTCTTTTTACCTCCGGTAACTTTTTTTTTACAATTGGATTGCCATTCACTGATACTTCTGCAATATATGCAAGCAGTTTTGAGGCCCTGTCCTGGGGAAGAGGTATATCTGTTAAATGCGGATGCATTTCGAGATAATCGGTACGGGCATCGCCGGAAAGAAAATTAGTGTCCTGCATGATCTTCCGCATGAAATGAATATTTGTTTTGAGTCCTCTAATGCGAAACTCAGCCAGAGCCCGGTTCATCCTGCTTGCGGATTCAGCCATGTTCCTTCCCCAGGAAGAAACCTTAACCAGGAGGGAGTCATAAAAGGGGGAAATCACCGCGCCGGCATAGGCATTACCCGCATCGAGACGGATGCCGAATCCTGCGGGTGAACGGTAGACGGACAAACGCCCATAGTCTGGTATAAAATCAGCAGCAGGATCTTCAGTGGTAACTCTACACTGGATTGATACTCCGTTCATTTGAATAGAATTCTGATCAGGAATTCCAATCTTGTTGTCCGAAAGCGCATAATTTTCCGCAATCAGGATTTGTGTCTTTACCAGGTCAATGCCTGTCAACATTTCCGTTACGGTATGTTCCACCTGGATTCGTGTATTCATCTCCATGAAATAATACCTGCCTGAATCCGGATCGTATAAAAATTCAACCGTACCGGCACTTGTATAACCAATCTCCCTGGAAAGCTTTAATGCGGCTTCATATATTTCATTTCTGGTGCTTTGAGTATCGTCCGATCCATGCAAGCTGATAGCCGGAGCAAATTCCACCACCTTCTGGTGTCGGCGTTGAATGGAGCAATCACGTTCGTAACAATGAACAATGTTGCCGTAGTTATCCCCCAAAACCTGTACTTCAATATGTTTCGGTCGATTTACATATTTCTCAATGAAAATATCAGACTTTCCAAATGCTTTTAAGGATTCACTTGATGCTTCCCTAAAATATTTTCTCAGATCCGCTGAATTACCGACGATCCTCATTCCTCTTCCCCCGCCTCCGTAGGAAGCCTTGAGCATTACGGGATAGCCGATTTTTTCAGAGAATTGTAATGCTGTCTCCTGGTCTGCTACACTATCAGATCCGGGAATTAAAGGCAAACCGATTCGGGAAGCAATTTTTTTCGCTTCAACCTTGTTTCCCATGGTGGCGATAATCTCAGCTGAGGGTCCGATAAAGATAATTCCAGCCCGTTCACATGTGAAAGCGAATTGATCATTTTCAGATAAGAATCCATAACCTGGGTGTATAGCATCTACTCCTTCTTTTTTTGCCAGCGAAATAATTTCCTCTACTGCAAGATAAGCTCTTAAAGGGCCAAGTCCTTTGCCAACCAGGTATGCCTCATCCGCCTTATACCGATGAAGAGATCTTTTGTCCTCTTCTGAATATATTGCTACTGTTCTGATCCCGAGTTCGGTAGCAGCACGGAATATACGTATGGCAATTTCGCCACGGTTTGCCACGAGTAGTTTTCTGATTTTTCTGATCTTTTTTCCCATTTTTTTCGACGCTCAAATGGCAGTATCCAAAGTAAATTAATTTTTAATCGAATTAATATATTGCATGAAAGTTTTTCTCAAATGATTTTTTCTGCTCCTAAAATCTCTCTAATACAGATCAATTAAATATATCTTTTTCAGTAAAACATAAATAACAAAAAACAACTACCAAATAAATTCCAAAATCCAAATAGCAAATTTCAAATAAGCTCCAATTCATAAATTCGAAACCAGCGATTCA
>Ga0209536_100000038_pt1 | contig 165819 bp, 218 predicted proteins | sample DeeMarSeWOR28_12_FD_187461 | JGI IMG/M metagenome (GOLD analysis project Ga0209536, IMG submission 187461) | Marine sediment microbial communities from White Oak River estuary, North Carolina - WOR-2-8_12 (SPAdes) (version 2) | ecosystem: Environmental > Aquatic > Marine > Intertidal zone >... | reverse complement strand
CCGCTGCCAGGCCCTCCGCGCGCGCTACTGGGAGATGGGACTTGTGCGCTCGTATCTGATCCAGGATCAGCGGGTGCAAGAGTTTCGTGCGATGGCTCGCGAGATGCGGGCTCGCTTCCCCCGGGAGACGGCGCCGCGTCGGGTGGGTAGGCAACTGCCTCCCGAGCAGCGGGCTAGCTGCTACGTAGGAAACATTCAAGGTGAGGCAGTCTACCTCATCCCGGAGCAGCCATGAAATACTTGGTGGTTTTCGGGCCCGATGAGGGGCATGGTCTGCCCAAAGCTACCGTGTTTGCAGTGTGTGACACACTGGAGCAGGCCCGACACGCCCGCATAGTGTCGGGAGATCTTGTGGTTCATGCAGAGACTCTGGAAATCGTGGAGAATCCAGAGTGGTTGTGGTGGTGGGAGAGAAAAAACTACCAATGCTATGCCCAGCGGGCGATCGGAAAGCGTCTGAAGGTGGGCAGCGTTACGTGGAGGACAAGCACTATGAGCATCAAGAAAAAGAAGGGCCGCGCCCTGACGGCTGAGGAGCAAGACTTGCTCGCGTTCATCCAACGATGGGGGAAGCTTCGCGCCCTCCAAAAGCTTGGAGAGGAGGGGCTCTCCCTCGCGGACGCTTACAAGAAGATCAAAGAAGTTCTAGACCTTCAGAATGTCTGATTTCGCCCTGGACACCTTGGGGCTGCTGAGTGGCATACTTCTGTGCTACTCCCTTCTCTGCCTCTAACCATACAAGGACATCGGATAGCATGCCTCATTTCGGACAAATCTTTGTGACGTACCGCGTCCCCTCCCATCGCGAAAAGGATTGTGGGATCGAGGGAAGCTTTGTGGTGCGTGCTCCCGAGGAAGCTCTGGACCTGAGCTTCCATGCCGCGCGATACACTAGCGCAGAGCAACTGGAGTGTGCGTTGGAGGATGCCCAGGACACGGGAGAAATCTTTGTGTCTCCCTCCACCGTGCATGAGATCGCCACGGCGTGTGGTGACGACGGGGGAAGCTATGGAAACATTCCCTGCTTGGGCGGGGACCTCCAAGAGATGTGGGCTTGGATGGTCAAGCGTGCGCAGTACATTCTTTTCCCAGAGAAGCGCCGCTACTACCGCTCGACTGAGAGGGCAGCGAAGGAAAGGAATTTCCGATGAGTCAAACGCCCGCAGTCAGCCTGGCCACATATAATGCTGGCTTGGAGGCTATGAAGGAGGAGCTGAGGTCCTTGGCTCTCCTGTGTGCCTTCTTGGAAGGTTTCCTGGGATTGAGCTTGGAGCGAGGACAGGTGTTCAGGATGAATGCCCAGCGTGCTATCTGGAGACAGTATGGGCACGTGGACAAGGCATCAGGACGCCATTGTGCAGAGTGTGGAGGAGTAGCTCACCCCGCCAGTGGTTGTCAGTACACAGAAACTTTCCTGGTGTGTGGTCCTTGCACCAGAAAGTTTTGGAAGTGGGTACGGGAGCATACCAACAAGATGCCTCCCAAAAGAGCACGAATCAAGGCGTCGTTCTATGACGCGGCTGGTAAGTGGCACGAGGATTGCTTGCCAGAAAAGTAGTTGACAGGCCCGAGAACAGACACACAATAGCTGAGAGGAGATTGATCATGAGCGAAAAACTGCAAAACGAGATGACCACGAACGATGTTTCTCACCCGAGCGTGAGAGCGATCGAAGTCACCGCTACCGCACGGGGATTCCTGAGTGTGGATGAGGTGGATGCGGCTCTGGATCGCATTCCCGATTTCCCCCAGGGTCTCATGCCGGGTGGTGTGAGCGAGGGTGTGGCGCTCAAGAGGGCCACTGCAGAGCTTTCCAAGGGAAACGCGGAGAGCCAGACCGTGACCGTGGGGCGCAAGGGAACCGCTGCCCACTCGGTCCTGGCCCTGGACCCGAGCAAGCTGGACCGTGAGACCTCCGACGGCGAGGGAGCAGCCGCCACAAAGGTTACCACGAGGATCGTCCCCTCGGATACGGGGAACGGCTACTCAATCAAGATCGATCCGCCGGACCATCCCGCTGCCGACTTCATCCGAAACAAGCAGCGAGAGTATCGAGAGGTGTACTCCTGCACCTACGATCTCAAGGTGTGGCTCACCACGAGGGTTCTGCCCTACTGTGGTGCGGTCAAGGCTCCCGACTCCCAGGGAAAGTATCTCCTGCCCAAGAGCGGGAATGAGGATCGCGTCAAGCTGTTGCTGCAGGTACAGGAAGCTTTGCGCGCCGTGACGGGTGGTGGAAAGCTTCGCATCTACACTCGGGGAGTAGTCCCCGGGGATGAGGATGCGATCGATCTCATCGCGGATGCCATGCAGGACGAAATCGAGCGGGTCTGCGGGCGTCTGGAGGGTGAGCTTGACAAGATGGACAGTGGTGGGAGGCGCATCGGCAAGCGTGGCCTGGCTTCCATGACCGCCCAGGCTCACAAGCTGCGCCAGACTCTCAAGAATCTTGCTGAGTCCTACCAGATGGCAGAGGAGGACAACCTCGCCGGTATCGAGGAGATTGAGAAGCGCCTCGGCATGGCCGAGCTTGCTCTGGACGACTAATCGACCGCGCCACCCACATCTGAGAACCTTTTACAACCGAGGAAGAAATGACTGTAAAGATGAACATCGACCTATCCGCCCTGCAGGCTGCTGGGGTGGATTTCAAGCTCAACAAGAACGATATCATCGACCTCTTCGTAGAAGAATTGAAGGAGAGTCTGGAGCGCAGGCAGCAAGAGCTTGAAGAAGAGCGGAAACAGCTTGAGGAAGCTTTCAGACTCGCGAGCACGCAGCGGATTGCCGCTCAGTTTGCTAGTCTTTCCAAGAGCCGGACTGTCAAGTCTGTCAAGCTGCACCTGGAAAAGCTTGCGGGAACGGAAATGATCCTCGGCACTTGGAGCGGAGAGATCATCGTACTTCGGCCGGTGTCGAATTGGGACGGCAAAACCGTCACGTCATACGGAGCCCCTAAGTTTTTCTACGCAGAAAAGGTTGTTCAGGCGGTTGTGGGGGTCATGGAATACGAAGCCGAGGAAGAAAAGCGTGCACTTGACGCGAACCATGAGGAACGGAGAGAGGTTGAGCAGCAACTGTACCAGCTTCATCGCAACAGCAAGAAGATTCGTACCGATATCGTGCGGGCCATGCTTTCGAGCCACAGCGAGGGGCAAAAGCTTCTTGCCCTGCTCGATTCCCGCAAGTCGCGGGCCAGGTTGACCTCGGGCAAGTGAGCACGACAGATAGCTTGACTTAGAGAGAGAACGCATTACTCTGTACGAGTAAGAAAGAGAGAGAGGAAAATGGCTGCAAAGTTTCGTAACTACTGCATGGAGCTAATGTCCATCTGTGTGCAGCTAGGCTGGTACGGTGGTCGTACCATGCCTGTGCTGCTCGTGGATGTGCCCGGGGAAGGTAAGACCCAGGGCGTGGAGGTCATGGGAGCAATTCTTGGTAAGGAGGCAATCAGGCGCAAGCTCACCAAGAAATTCCACGTGGCAACCACGACGCTGCCCCAGACGGCTCCGGAAGATATCGCAGGTATTCCAGCCCACAACAAGGAATTGAACTGTCTCGAACGAATGCCTCTGAAGGATATTCGAGATCTGATCGATGCCGCGTATGGGATCTGGTTTGGGGATGAGGCTAGTAGCTGTCCTCAACAGGTGGGCGCGGCTACCATGACGCTCGTTCAGGATGGGCGCGCGGGCGATGCGACCCTGCCCAACACCGTCGGGCGTATCATCGCTGCAAACCCTGTTTGGTGTGCTGCGGCCGGTCGTGACTGGGCGGCGCCGGAAATCAACCGTGTGTGCGAGATCCAGTGGGAGCTTCCGCTGGCTGACTGGCTCGACTTCGAACGCGGTGGTCCGGGCATGGGAGCGCACGTGAGGTTCCTGGAGCCGGATTGGGAGCAACGTTTCCGCCCGGTGGCAGCCACGATTGTGACTGCTTTCGTAGCGGAAAACGCGGCGCTTTCCAACACCATGAAGGGGCACCAGCCCACCACAACGGAAGCCAACTGCCACAAGCCTTGGGCATCCAAGCGGCAGTGGTCCAATGTCATTCGTTTGCTGGCAGCCTGCCTTTCGCTAGGCGAGGAACCGTCCAGCAAGCTTTGTATGATGGCTTTGGAAGGTTGTCTTGGTGAGGGTGTGGCTAAGGCATTCATGGCATACCTGCGGGAATTCGATCTCGCGGAGCCGGAGGATGTGTTGGCTGCAGCCATGAGGGAGGGAGCTACGCCGGAAAGCATCCGTGCAAGCATTCCCAACCACATCTGGGCTCGCCCGGACAAGCTGCGCCTGCAGCTAGATTCGGTAGCTATCGCCGCCCAGCAGGAGCGTGAGGATCGCCCTGCTAGGTGGACGGGGGCGATGCGAGTCTTGGAGCCGGTCTTGGAGGAGAAGCCCGACAACGCCATGAGTGCTGCGAAGCTTCTCACGGATCGCAAGCCTCCGGGTGTGGCTGTTCCGGACGTCGCTATCAAGCTGTTCAAGGCCCGAGAGAAGTCCGGTCTGAGCCGGGGATCTGGGCAGCGCAAGTAACTCGCGGATAGCAAGACCCAAACGCCTCTTCTTGTCTAAAGATTTGAAGAGGCAACGGGGGCGCGTGGTCCTACGGTCCTCTCTCCCGTACAAAGGTTCGATTCCTTTGGCCTCCACTATTCTCCTTGACAAATCTCCCAACCGACACAAGGTGTAATCATGGCTCGACGATCCCGACCTACTCGCCAGCAACGAGCGCAACAGCAAACGCCAGCGGCGCCGGCATCTGGGCTGGAAAGGCTCCTGGAAACTCCTGAAGGCTCGTGGCGTGCTGCTCGCCTGCTAGCCTCCACGGTGTTTGGAACGTTTGCTCCGGCCATCTCCGCACTCATCCCACACTTCTACGAGCTTCGTAAGGGACTTGAGGCGGGAATGCTCACTATGGCTGTGGACAAGCATTTCCGTGTGTACGTGAATGATGGGTTCACGCACTGGATGATGCGCAAGGCGCAGGCTGTAAGTGTGGAAAATCCTTGTGGCACGTGCGGAGCTACTTCCCACCATGAACTGGCCTATGTGGCAGGAGTTATCTGCCATGAGGCGCAACACCCTGTGCGGCGCCACGGACTGAGAGCAGAAGAGATCCAGGCGCAATGGAAGCTGTTTAACATAGCGGCTGACCTGGAGATCAACGACGATCTCTTGGAAACTTTCCGAGTGGCACACGCAGAGCATCAAAGCCAAAGCCTCCCATTCCCCCTTCTCTGCCTTCCTCCGGGTGTTCTTCTACCTACTGAGTACAACACAAAGTATGCTCAGTATGGCGTGCTCTTTCCTGACGATCGCATCGCTGAGGAATACTACTACAAGCTTATCGATCTGAAGGATAAGAAGCAGCAAGAAAAGCAGCAACAGGGTCAAGGCCAGGGTCAAGGGCAGGGCCAGGGAGAGAAGCAGGAAGGCCAGGGAGAGAAGCAGGAAGGCCAGGGAGAGAAGCAGAAGTCAAAGAATCCCAATGACCTCACGGATGAGGAGCTTGAGGATGAACTGTACGAACAGGGCGCAGGAGGGGGAGATCCTCTAGAGGATGGCTCACCACAAGACTGTGGGTCTGGCGCTCACGGGGAAGAGCGAGACTATGAGACGGGAGATCCCACGCCCGAGAATCCTGGAATCTCCGAGGCAGAAAATGATGCCATCCAGCGAGAGATTGCAAAGAATCTTTCCGACGAGCACGCAAGGCGTGGCACCGTACCTGCGGGGATGAGGCGCTGGGCTGAGAAGGTTCTCACGCCGCCCAAGGTTGATTGGCGTGTACACTTCCGCCGTCTTGTACGCAAGTCTGTGACGCGATCCTACGGGCATGATAGTCGCTCGTGGACGCGCCAGGGTAGGATGACCGCCGCAACTGGAGGCAGTTATCTTTTCCCAAGCACGTTCTCTCCGGCTCCCCGCGTAGGACTCGTTCTAGACTCCTCCGGTTCGATGGGTGGAGGGAACACTGGGTCACCGCTGCACAAGGCATGCAGTGAGACCGAGGGCATCTGCAAGGCTGTAGGCGCCAAGATTGTTTTCTTGAGTGTAGATGCGGAAGCTGGCGAGGTTGTGGAGATTGCCAACTTCAAGGACGCAATCAAGGCCATGCAGGGTGGCGGCGGTACGGACATGCGTGTGGGCATCCGGGCCATGCAGGAAATGAAGGAACCGCCCAACGTGGTTGTGGTGCTCACGGATGGTGATACTCCCTGGCCGGATAAGCCGGTAAAGGATATGGTGATCATCGCTGGTTTGGTGGCTGGTGACCGTGAAGTGCCAGCCTTCATCAAAAAGGTTCTAGTGGAGGACTGACATGACGACACGATTTGTGGTTTGTGTGGACGTAGAGGAAGACAATCTGGAGCTTGCGTACAAAGCCCTTTACCAAGCAATGGGGCAGCTTCCGGATGGAGTGGAGTGGGAGTCCACGGACGAGGTATATGGCCCGGACGGAGGCGAGCTTGGAGAGGAAGAGATACAGGCTGCACGGATGGCCTTCTTTGAAGGGTTCCGGCCGAAAGAATAATCGACCGCGCCCGGCACATCCAGGTATCAGCAGCTCCAGTGCTGCAAACCACTAACAAACACCACAAACCTTTAGGAGAGAAAGATGGAAAACAAAAAGGTAGAAATCCTCATCGCGTGGGACGACCACACGTGGGAAACGGAGACTGTGGAGATGCCCGCACACATTGTAGATGAGTGCGATGAAGAAGGTTTCCTGAACTGGGCATCACAGAATCTCTACGGACTCACCGCATACCGAAACGCAGTACAGATTGCTGTGTACAATTGGCATGCGTGGGAAAACGAAGACGGACCCGACGCCTAGGAAAGACTGATGGACTTTTTCTACAACCCAAACATCGCCCTGACTATTGTCGAAAAGGTTCCCTGTGCCTTCGCTCCGGCTAAGGACGACGGGAGCTATGGCGCGCACTATGTGTGTGCTATGTTCGATGAAGACAACAACGTCGTATTCATCGAGAGTCAGTGTGAAGCCAAACACGGAGAGGACGTCATCTCTACTATGGAAGAGATGGGGGGGCGCACCTGTTATGCCTACCTCGCCGCGCTCAAGAAAGTTCTGTCGAATTCGACTTCAGACGACCTACACGGGCTTGGTGATAGTCTCGCACTTAGGCAGCAACTAGTCAACGTTTCTCGCATCGTCGATCAGACTCGGAGCAGGCGGAATCACCTCAAGGCGGAATGTGAGGCTAGTACTGAACGGGCTTACGGGGAGGGAGTACACGCTGCAATTCTAACCAATATCGCGCGAACAGTGTCAGATTGCCCTCTTTTCTCTATTCGATCCCGGAGGAGGGAGGGGGACGCGGTGTTTACCTTTGTGGTAGACGGTCGGTTTATCGCAGAGCGTACCCACACAGGTCTGTGGCAAATCTCCAGTCAGTGGGTGCAAGAGCCGGGTCAGAATAAGGTGTGGCTGTCTCCATACTACGCCGAAAACTTTTGCGAGCACGACTCAGAGGTAAACACACAAAAGAGGGGTGAATCTGTCTGTTGTGTTTGTCACAAGTCTTTTTCTCGCATTAGTAAGCACGCAAAGAGTGAGGCACATCAAAAGAACCTCACCGTGCTAATCAATCGAGCCCTCAAGTTTACGCATGGAGCAGGACTTCAGGCTGTTATGCGGCGCGGCCCAGGGTCGGCATGGCGCTTTAAGCCCGAAGGACGGAGCACTGTTGGTAAGCGCAATCTGCACAAACAACGTTTGCAGAACTACGCCCGTACTTTTGAGACAGAACCTCGTAAGAATGAGCTTGCTATGTACAACGGGGAACTCGGATTCAAGCACCTTGCTCTGCAGAGGTACTGTGCTCGTACGGGGCTCTACATGACTCTTGCTAAGGAAATCTTCGAACACATCAACGCGACCGGTGCAAAGGTTAGTGTGTGACTGTTATCTCCCACCCCTTCCCGACCGGGTTTCCAAAACGCATCGCAGGTGTAACTGTAGGGTGTTCAACTACAACTCCGGTTGTTCTTGACCACTACGGGAGAAAGTTTTCAGGCGTTGTAGACGTACACATCTTTCAAGGTGCAGTCTTGTCCTATCTTTCTAAGGCTGTGTACCTAGACACAGAGATTGTTTCTTTGGACTACGAACACCAAACGATTACACTCAACATCGTAAACGTTCCGGGGACGGTTCAGTCAAACTGTCGGGATGTGATGAATCTCTGTAGTGATAACTTCAGGCTGCCATTCAGTGTGTGGTTTTCAAAGGCTCGCACATACCTCGAATTAAATAAACGCTTCGTTTATAGAAAGGTGGTTCCCTTCCTGCCCCGAATGGTTATTCCTTTCAAGCCAGACGTGGTAGAGATTGACCCAGCTACGATCGTCCGCCCTCCAGGAAGCACACAAGCGTTCTTCGTCAGCTTTGAACGCAACCAAAATGGACAGGTAGAGATCTGGCCCCTTTCCACGTCCTGGAGCGCCCGCATCAAAAAGCATTTGGCAATGTTTGGGGGGCAACCACAACGAGCTATTACGCTTTCGGAAATAGAAGGGGAGCGCGCAATCAAGACTTGGCTATCGCGCGTGCAAGAAGGAAGGCTAAACGGGGGGTATCAGGTCCTAGTCGAAGTTCCCATAAAGTACTACCTACAAACATACGTAGGGTTCGACTCCGAAATCTGGCTGCTGTAGAAAGGGAAAGACATGACTCTAGAAGAAATCCAAAAGGCTCTACAAAACCTTGACCGAGAGGTGGTGGACGACGCCTTGCATCTCATTTTCGAAGAGAGTGAGATTGAGATTAACACAGGCGCGGCAGACACGATGCACCAACTCTACCTACTCATCTCACTGATCATCGAACCGGACTGCGCTGCGCTGAAGGTTCTACAGGAGCGACACGGCTATGCGTGAGGTAATGGAAGGTTTGGCAATTCTCCTGAAGTATGGAGAAGGGGAAATCCAGGCAGATCACGAAGTGATCTATGCTGGCAACGAAGTAGGGGCAGACTTCGTGTCCGCGTACGACCGGGAAAAGCTTGATAAGCTAGGATGGTTCTGGGATGATGCCTACGACTGTTGGTCGAGGTTTGTATGACGGACGCACAGAAAACATACGATCACTGGGGCATGACACGAGAAGAGATTCTCGATTACGCTGAGAACGACCTGCGTAGGCTACGCAAGAAGGAAAAGGAATCAATGGGGTTTCCCCAGGATGGTTCAAGCGGGCAGTATGACGCTTGGACTGAGGCACTCGTAACAGCAATGAGGGACCATGACTCCGATTGAAATCATCATTCGTGTGTGGTATGACAAAACCACAGTCAAAGACGAAGACGATCTACTTAGGGCGTTGGATCGTGAAGTACACAGCGCTGTTGAGAACGGGCTGTTGAGCCCTTCTCGTGAAGAAGTCGTTGATACTTACGAAGTGGATATTGAGTAATCCGCTTGACAACTGGCTACAAAGCCTTATGTAGAGCACATGCCTAAACCTCTTCCTAAACTCCCTAATCTTTCTCATCTTCCCACCAAGCCGGAAGATATCACCTTCTCGGACCATCCAGACAACTGTGATGCAATCTTCTACGGCAATGAATTCTACTTTGCGCTCGTCGGTGGGGCACAATGCAAGTGTGCCCCGGGAGAGGGTAATCTCAAGATCTACGACACCCTGTCAATCGAGAGGAACTCTCCTACCATCCTGTTCGAACATGTGTACGACACGCGCGAAGAGGCTATTCGAGCAGCGCAGATGTGGCTTGCAAATAGCCACAAAGCCCTTCAAGAGGAGCTAGAGCACCTCAAGGGGGTAGTAGCAAGGCTCGCAGGCGTAGAATTGCCGGCGGCGAGCGAGTCTTCGTATGTCACACCTGCAAAGTTCAAGGATCGCATGTTGGACAAGGAACTGGTTGAATTGTTCCTCGCTAACGAGAAGGCCGCGCTCGTGTCCTTGGGCGATCCGCTGAACAAGGGTGACGAAAATATGCCAAAGTTTTCATATCCCATCTTCACACAAACCAAGAAGTACGAAGCGTGATGGGAATAGTTGACTGGCTCAAAGATATTGTGGACGAGAAGAAAACAACTACCACATCCATTGAAGTTAACGGTGTCACCATTTCCGTAGGAGATACCATCCAGCCTACTCTCCACCGAGAAGGTTACGAACACATTCGAGAAGAACCTGAGTGGGTGGTGCTTGGTTTTGAAGAGATAGACGGGTGCGCTGCGGTAAAGATCCGGCGCCTCGGAGAAAAGTTCCCATACACAGCGTTGATCGGTGTCAAGGGAGAAGATTGGTACCGCACGTTCCGTGTTATCAAGCCTGTCGCGGACGACCCCGAAAAGGTAGGTTGAAAGGGCAGACAATGTATGTAAACACATACACACTAGTTCAATGTATTCACACACAAAAGTACTTTCTGAGGTTTGATACGAAAGAGAGTACGCTAGTGACCTCTCGATATATTTCGTGGCTAAAAGGCCCCTACTTTCTAAGCCACCACTGGAACACTGAAACCCCCTATACCTGTGTGTTCAAGGTTGATGCCAAACACACTGCGATACCCTCTGTGCAAGAGTTTCTAGGGGAGGAATGGTTAGCGGTGGGAAGCGGAGATAAGGCATGGGTTGACCACCTGATCGAACACACGAACAAGCTCAAAGCTCCTGAACTTCAGGAATGTGCGTTGGATTATGAAGTCCCCGAATTCTCTCTAGAAAACGTAGAGTATCTTCCCTCAGAGATTGCTGAGGGCGTGGAGATAATTAAGGTGTCGAAGATGGTAAACAGCCCCTTTCACCTCGGCCGTGCCTTAACTGATGTAGATCGGGTGAACTGTCTTAAATATAGCTGCGGGTCATTGACACTTCTAAAACCCGACACACACTGAGGAATAGATGCCCGATAAGGAAATGGTAGCAGCCTGTTTGAGTGCAGCTTTCAAAGAGTTGATCACAGAGGCTACAAAACTGACGCATGGGGTTGACTCCTCGTGGCCTAAGGTTTCTGCTCCGCGCGCTCCTAAGCGTGCCATCACTCCAAATCTTCGTCTTTCGTGGAACTACATCAAGAGGCCCCAGCATCGAACAGACGGCGGATTGCTTTATCTTGCCAAAATAGCGCTCCCGTACGGGGGCGACACTTGGTCTCCTGTCCCGGTTGACCAGTGGCAGGAAAAGCTTGTGAGAGAACTAACTGACACTCGCAAGGCAGTACGGGTGTTGGCTAGGATAGATTCATTCACCCGGTGGTTTATCGCTCGCCAAGCGGGTGTGAAAAAGAGCGTTGAGGTCAAGAAAGAGCAACAAAAGTATTGGGAAGATCGGCTGCGTAGTCGATTCGTCCTGGTGGATATGGGCGCTCAACAGGGTGGGGGACGGGTGACAGTAACTAATCATGAATACCGAGAAGCGCGCAGCAACAGGCTAAACGCCATTCGCATGGTGAAGGAACGAAACGATTGTGGACTTAAGCAGGCAATAGATGCCGTAGACATCGCGCTTAGGAATGGGGGCCCAACAACAATTTGAGTCTAGTAGTGGTGGTTGATCCAAAGAGCCAATCCGGTCCTACTTCAGGAGTATACACTGGAGCCACCCGGGTACTGTATATCTAATGAAAAATTGGTTGAGTTGCTATATACAGATTGATTTATGATTTAATTGGAATCCTGCGAGTTAGTGACTACACACTATACTTTCAAGGTTCCACGGCTCAACCACCACTACTAAACTCAACAAAAAGGAAAGAGGAAAATGAAGGTACACATTCAGTTTGAGAATGGCAGGCCCGACGCTTTGTTGGACAGGACTTCGCTCTGCGGGCGAGAGGAACCTCCCACTTATGCAGAATGTTTCTCAGAAGCTACCTGCAAGACTTGTATCAAGCTCTACAAGAGTGACCAAACCAAGGCCCGCTTCCAAAAGAATCCTACAAAGGAAGAACTCAAGGCCGCAGTGAAGCGCTTCACTGAACAGGCAAAGCGCGAGCGCCTACGTCACACCGTTCTAGGGTACAAGACTATACTAGGAGAAAGTGGCCTGCGCTCCGATATGTTGGAAAAATGTCTCAAACTGCTAGAGGATCACCCGTCAGAGACTGAGATTCTTGACCTTCTCCACTGCCTCCTCAACGACCTTCACAACACTACTCTCTCTGAAAAGGATCTCAAGGCAAAAAACCAGAAGCTGAAGCTCAAAGCAGAAACCATGACCGATATTCTTCGTGAACTGGTTTCAGGAAACGTTCCCTCAGGAAACCATCCTTCAGGACCGCGCATGATGTTGTGTGGCCCGGGTGGAAATGCGCGCTGGTAAGAAAGGTACTCAAATGGCAATCTCACTGAACAAGGCAGCCCGAGACGCAGGCGTCAGGACCATGACGTACGTCAAGCACAGTAAGACCAACAAGCAGACGCACTACATTGCGTTTGAGGCGGGAGAAACTACCGTAGTACATTCCCGAGATAAGCAGGAGCTAGCACACCTGCTCATCGGCTGGGTTGGTATCCGTCACACAGGAATCTCTCTAGTGGAATTCGGCGGCCGGAGGGGCTTCAACATCAAACATGTCCCCGACGAATCAGACCGAAAGATCACAGAGGTAGAAGATGGATCACATATCACTACTGCAGAGCGCTCTGGAGTGGATGCTTGAGGGGGAATCGACCGAGGCGGCGCACGCTCTGCATTCACTAGCGGAAGAACTGGAAGAGGGTAAAACCTTAGACCCAGACGAACTACACACACTTTTGCAAACACTCGTAGAAAGTTACTAACAGAGGAACAAATGACTATAAAGGCGTTCAAAGTGAAGAAGGCGGCGGTGAAGAAGGCGGCGGTGAAGAAGGCTGTGAAGAAGGCTGTGAAGAAGGCTGTGAAGAAGAAGCCGCAGCTAATCGCGGTTGCTGAGAAGAAGATCTCCACTCTCACGTTTTCCCCAGGAGGCCGCCAGTACAGTAACAATGGCAAGATGACGTTTGAAACGTATAATCGCAGTGGGGCTGAACACCTCATCACGTACCCCTGCGGACGTACCAGGGCTATGGCTACTGGAGAATTGGTTGGACTGGCTAAGGCTATCCTACTTCTCGACTTCAAGAAGATTGCCGGAACCAAGGTTTCCAAAGCGAGGGGCGTGCAAATCAAGACCACCTTCCACACTGTCATTCAGACAGTGGGTGGTTCATGGTCAGTTAACCCTACGCTGGGAACTCCCGTACGAATCACGCTGCACGACCCTTCAAACAGTTCATACAACTTCAAGCCCGAAGACCTCGTGAAGCTTTGTGAGGCTATCGTAGAGAACTTCTGATGTACGAACCTGAAAATCCCTTTGGGCAGGTGACCCTTTCACTGTTGCTTCTCGCAGGAATCATCGTTCTGCAGTTGCAGCAATGTGGAGTAGGTTGATGAGTCCCTACCGAAACAACGCAAAACCAGATCCAGTCCCACCTTCTTTGAGAGAAAGGATTTCTACAGCCGTCGTTGGCTTGTTGACCCTAGGTCCAAAGAAGGTTCTTGGGATTCCTGCCCTGATTCTAGGACTTGTTGGGTGGGTATGCGGCATCATTGTTTGCGCAACTTACGACGGTCCTGAAGACCCTCTTCCTGACGCAATGCAATGGGTGGCTGTGCTGACGGCTCTAGCTACTCTTGTAATGTGTTTTGTAGTTGTTGGGATCCTGTGGGTTGCCCTTGAGAGGTGGTCCAAGTGGGCTAAACGAGCGCGCAAGGCGAAGGATCTACAACTATGAGTAATTGCTCAATTCACGGAAAGCATGATGGACATTGTACAGCATGCTGTGATGCAAAGATTAAAAGGTTGCAGGTGGAAAACGAGCAACTACGTGCTGATGTAACCACAACCGAAATGGTTGAGGCGATGAGGAAGCTCCGGGAGGAGCGGGACCAACTAGCGGCGGCAATCGCGGGCGCACTGGCCGACCTCTCAGAGCATGTGGCCGACGGGTGCGCGGGAGCCAACGGCAACGCGCGAGAGGGCGCCTGCTTCGAATGCGCACTGGCCGAGAGGCTGGCCCTCGCGGCCACGGACCCTCAAGAAGTATTGTGCATTGGTGATGGTGGCGACGGCGACGGTTGTGGATATTCAGGGGGCAAGTCTGGTGGCCATTGCCCCAGGTGTCACGGCATGCTACTTTCCAGGGCCGCAATTGCTGAAGCGGAAGCTTTTCAAGCGTACTACGACAAGAAGGATAAGGAATGAAGGAAGCAGTCACAGTCTTTCTCATGCGTAAGAATGAGGAAGGTTTGTACGAAGAGGTCAGTGCTACCTCTGTTCCTCGTGACCAGGCGCAGGGGCATGTACGTCGTTGGCGTGCTGCTCCTATCGTCATAAACGTGTCTGGAGAAGACGTCACAACGAAAAAAAGTGACGGCGACTCCTTGACTTGCTTAGAATGACTGATTACATAGTCTCTACCAACCAGGAGAATGCAAAATGACTGAGCAGAACGAAACCACCAGCACGTCCCTTTCTCTCGAACAGGCTTGGAACCTGTATCAGGTCGCCCTCCGAGGCGTCCGAGAGGCCCAGGAAACTGTCCACGAAGCACTCCGCACCGTGGCTCGCGCGGGAGGCAAGACCTTCATGCACGAGGGCCAGCTCTATCAGGTCCGAGAGCGCAAGGACAAGGCAACCGGTGAAATGGTTCCCTTCATCTGCGAGCTTGCCCGTCCTCCGAAGGAATGGCTTGCTGAGGCGCGTGCGGCCAAGTACCAGGAGCAGCAGGCGCCCGCGCCGGCTGAGTCTCCGCAGGAGGCGGCTCCTGAGCCCGAGGCCGATTCCGAGGAGGCTCCCAGCAATGGGGCGGCCATCTCCGGAGCGGCGCTGTTTGGGGACGAGGAGCAGCGCGAAACCACCATCGTGCTGGACTAATCCTCAGCTACTCTAGAGAAGTACAGTCCTGGGCATGACTGGATAAAAGGCCCACCTCAATTTCAAGAAAGGCTTGTAACATGGCTAAGCGTGACCCTTCTCGGAATCCTCTCTTCTCCCGTCGGTATCGTAAGGACCTGAGGCGTAGGGAGGCCGAGGAGCGTAACAAGGCTTGGAGTGGCCTTACCCACACGCAGCAACTTGCTGCCCTAGATCTGCGATTTGGAGAGGGTAAGGGAGCCACTAAGCAGCGCGCACGCATTGCCAAGGCGATCGAAGACGCAAAGAAGCCCAAGCCTTCTGCAAAGAGCCCTGACAAGAAGCCTGGTAAGCAGCGCCCTAGCGCCAAAAAGTCGGCCAGGAAGTAGGAAGATTTCAGTGGATCCGCTTCGCTTTCACTTGATGGAAATCACCGTTATCCCCCTGCGCCCCACGCCCGAGGAAGAGCCGGTACCGGAAGACTGGACTCCGACGCGATTCGTAGGGAAGGGGCGCAGGGGGACGCGGGAGGTGATTACAACGCCTCAAAAGAATGCAGAACTTGCTGCAAAGATAGCAGTTATGCTGCTGTTCGTTTGAAAGATTACGCCGGGTTAGTTTAAGCGGTAAAAAACAGCCTGTCGGGTAGTTAGTGGGGGATAGTCAACCCACGTGCAGTGACTAGCAACAGACCCGATAATCTTCTCGCAAGGAAGATGAAGCCCTCTATACTAGTCTAGAGGGTCAGGATGATGGGGGTTCGATCCCCTCACCCGGCAACCTTTTCCCAGTTTCGAATAAACGTGTTATAATTTCCACTGGAGGTTACACATGGCTAGAAAACCAACCGGTGGAAAGAATGGACGTCCTCAAGCTGGGGACCTCGCTGAGGCTGTCAAGGTAGCAGACGCCCTAAGTACCGAGGAAGACCTAAAGCTGCTTCAGACGGACCCCTATGAGGGTTTAACAGAAAGACAGCAACTGATAGCGCGCTTCAAGCTACGAGGATTGAGCCAGTCAGCGATGGCAGGGTTTCTAAAAGTTTCTCAACCAGTCATTTCGAAAGAAATGGCGCGTATTAGAGAACACCTAGTTGAGCGTGGGCAAAGCATCGATCAAGATCATACTGTCGGAGAAACGGCTTCTCTCTATGAAGAGGTAGAGCATAAAGCTTGGGAATTGTATCACCAGGGGGATGATGCTACCAAGACAAAGGCTCTAGCGCTGGTGATGCAGGCGAGAGAGAAGCATACAAAGCTTCTCATGGACTTGGGTAGGCTTGAAAGAGCGACCAGCAAAACTACTGTCGAAGTACAAGTATCCCCGCTCATTAGGTCCCTACAACAGCCGGAACAAAAAGCTTTAGTATCCGCTGTAGTAGAAGCACAACTATCCAAGCTGGCAGATCCTGAACCGCCGGCTAGACTACCGGCAGACAATATCGTAGAGGGTGAACTTATCGACGACGACGATTGACAACGCGGAAACGATGGATAAGGTAGGGGTATGAGCAAAAAGAGTAAAGCCAAGTCTGCAGAGAAGCGTAAGAAGGCGAAGCGCGCTCGTAAGAAGGCGAATCAGGAAAAGTATCAGAGGTGGGCAGAAGAGGGTGTCAACACCAAGTCTAAGCGTGCCTCTAAGAATAAGCGCAAGGGTCCTCGCCCTCGACTTCACGAGACTTCCAACTGCGGCAACCCGGGCTGTATGCGTTGTTCAGGGCTATTTCTCAAGCCTTTCATCGATGCAGAAGCTAAGCCGGTGAATATGCCACAGTGGGTGTACAACAAGTACATGAAGCTTTCGGAAGGTCAGCGAAACCTTCTCAAGAACCCTAAACAACAGCACCAGAGTTACAAGTATCGAACAGGAGAGTGGGATCTGTCATGACTCAGGCTATCACCAAGACGTGGCTCCGCAGGCAGCACAAGGCGTCCAAGTCCGATCTTCCCTTCCGCAAGTGGTGTCGCGGAGATGGGAAGAACCTTGTTGAGATGGTTGTGGCCTCCGATCAGTACCACGATGGCCCCAACTTCGCCGTGTCCAAGCTCACGGGCGTGGAGATGGGGGAGGGTGCAGGGCTTGCACACCTTTCTCTGCTGGAGGTCCAGAAGGCGCGCAAGGGACGCTCTCTGGTCAAGGCCGCAGCAACCAAGCTCAAGAAGAGGTCTGGCAAGAAGAAGGGGAAGGGGAAGTAATGTTGTACTGTAGTCATTGTGGGTCGCCCGCAAAGTTTTCCATTCGTGGAGGGCTTTGCCCAAACTGTGGCTGCAAGTCTCTAAATGAGGTTGCAGAAAGGTTGACAGTAGAAGAGTGGAAGATGCGCCACACTGCTGAAGAAGATACCAAGCCTAAGCCCGTGAAAGAAGCTTCGAAGACAACGAGGAGGGGAGCCGACGCCCTTCCACGAAATTATGGCTGTGACCCAACCACTATCAAAGTAGTCATGAAAGCGCCGGATGAAACAGACCGTCCCAAGGCCGCGTCGGCGGGGGTATGGGCAAAGTGGACTGCTATTGACTCAAGGGGTGGGGATAAACTCCGTGGGCAAATCGGTAAGCTGCATGCACGTAATTGTGGTGGTGCCGGCTGGTTTGTAGGGTACCCGAAAGCGTCTAGGGATCCGGTAGTGTATTCCCCAAGTGGTGACCCGCGTACCCCAGGAAAGGGATCATCCCTCAAGAATGCTCTCGCTGATTGGCGTGAAAAGTATCCTGACGATACCGGGCATTTGGAGGAGCCGTGAAACACCTGAGGAAGATTATCAAGACTGCTAAGGAACAGGGCTGGCTAGTCGAGAAGACTAAGAACAGCCATGTCCGGTTTTGCCCGCCTGACAAGAGCAGGCGGGCGGTATACACCGGATCAACTCCCAGTGACAAGAGAGCCTTTACGAACCTCATAAAGGATCTAGAAAGGCAAGGACTGAGGTTGTGAAACTCAAAGTCTCGGTGGTGACACCTCGGAAGTAGTATGACCCTCGAATATGGAGAACGATAATGAGTGAGCGTATAGAAGTCAAGTTCCGGGGTGTTTGGGGCGGTAAGCCTAACAAGGTTTTTTGGTTACGCTGGCGTACCGGGGATGACTCCGTGCTGGTGTGGCACCGCAACGTGGAAGTGGGCTTCCATTCATGGCCCGCAACCACATTACTAGAAGCCGTTGAAAGGATTTCTGAGATCCTCTCAACGGGCGCCTACCAACGGTGAAAGCTTTGCGGGCATCACAATGAATAAGCTGGACAAGATCAGGGAGCGGTGGACAGTCGGGCCCGGCAAGACTCTTGGTGAGATCGATTTTCTGCTAAAAAACCATGCCACCTCAGACCTACGCGCCCTCCTCCGAGTGGTGGACCTCGTGGGCCAGGCGCTCTCCGACGCCCATGTGCTGGTGGACTGCGGCGACCCGGAGCGCGCCCTCCCGCCGGAGGAGGCGTGCCGCGCCTGCGGGGGGTCCGGTCTTATCGACGACGGGGATGACGACCGGGACTGCGGTATCTGTGCGCTCGTCGGGGCGTTCGATGCGCTCACCACCCAAGAGGAGACTGTTGATGACTGATCTCAAAGACGGAGAGACTACTGAGATACAAGGCTCCGGTAAGAAGCCTTATGTCTTGAAAAATGTTGGCGGTGTTTACTCCTGCTCTTGTCCTGCATGGCGTAACCAGTCCAACTCTATTGATGTGCGTACGTGTAAGCACATCATAAAGCTTCGTGGCGAGGATGCGGAGCGTGCTCGTCTCGGGGACTCTTTCCCGGAGAAGGGAAAGAAGTCTGCAAAAAAGAAGACTGCAGCTACTGTGGCAAAGCAGGCAGCTGCTGAAGCCAATAAGCCGTCCCTTCTTCTCGCCCATAGTTGGGATGGAGAGATGGACCCCACCGGGTGGTGGATGAGCGAGAAGCTTGACGGGGTTAGGGCCTACTGGGACGGTGAGAACTTCATCTCAAGGCTTGGAAACATTTACCACGCTCCGGATTGGTTCAAGGAGGGCATGCCCCATCTCTTGGAGCTAGATGGAGAACTCTTTGTAGGGCGTGGAGAGTTTCAACGTACAGTTAGTATTGTCCGTAGGCAGGACAAGAGCGAGGATTGGAAAGAAGTTAAATATCGCGTGTTTGATGCTCCACGAATTGACTTCCCCTTCGAAAAGCGTATGGCGTGGCTGCAAATGCGCGCTGAGAAATGGCCTGAGCATGTAGAGGTTCTTCCACAAATGCTTTGTTTGGGAGAAGACCACCTTCAAGACTACCTCACGAAAGTAGAGGGTCTCGGAGGTGAGGGAGTGATGCTTCGGCAGCCTGGATCTCCCTACGTGGAAGGACGCTCCACAACTCTTCTCAAGGTGAAGAGCTTCCAAGATTCAGACGCGGTTGTCGTTGGGTACAAGGGAGGCAAAGGACGTCATAAGGGCCGTCTCGGAGCACTTGAGTGCAGGGACGCAGACGGTATTGAATTCGACGTAGGGAGCGGTTTTAGCGACCAGCAGCGTGAAAATCCTCCTGAGATCGGCTGCACCATCACCTACAAACACCAAGGGCACACCAACGCTGGTAAGCCTAGGTTCCCAATCTTCTTGAGGGAGAGGACTGACGTATGAGGGGACGTATTTACTACGTCTACGCGAGTAACCACACCGATAGTCGAGATGACGAGGTGTGGAAGGTTCGTGCCTCTAGCAAAGAGGAGGCACGAGAATGGGCGTCACAGCAACGCTCGAACCGATTTTCTGTCAGACAGGTTTACACCGCAGCCGAAATGAAGGCTAAAGCCGATGGTTGGTGGGCCCTGCTACGAAATACCACAGCTACGGAGATAGAATAGTATGAGCACTACATTCACTTGCTGGAAGGTTCGCAGGGTCAGTGACGGAAAGTTTGTGGCGAAGCGCTCTAAGCCGTATCAACCTCGCACCTACGCTCACGGAAAAGGGGCCGAACTCCCTTTCTTGTCCTATGATGCGGCACTAGATCACCTCGAATTCATGGAAAAGATCACAGACGATACGTACGAAGTCGTCGAATTCCTCTGCACGGAGGTGACTAAGTGAGCCGGTGAAATATGGACGAAGAAACAACCCTAAAAGATCTGTTACTGACTCTCGTAGGAATGGCGTCCTATGGAAAGGATACTCTCGTTCGCAAAGTGATGGACGAGCTGATCTTTCCTTGGTACGAAGCTAAGACGGGTAAGTACAGCTCCAGCAAGATGATGCGCAAACAGGTTGCAGAAAAGGTTGAACAAAGCCTTTCTGGAACACTGTGGATTACCAAAGGGGAAGCCATGCAGCTGGGAGAGGATGGGACATTGGAAGACATGCAAACACCGTCTGAGTTTATCGTCGGTAGTGTATTCCCACAGTCCCGAAACGGAGGCTCATACGAGCTAATGATCTCTCTCTATCAAAAAGGCGCCCCTAACAACGCGCACACTATGGATCTACAAACCTTCATGCGTGACTTCATTCCTTACGAAGAACTCAGTTTTCAGGACTTCGACTCTTGACAACCCTCTAACCCATACACATATAGAAACCATGACAACGCATTACTCATATCTCACAGATCCCAAGAACTTTACCCGCGTGATCACTGTGGCACGAGTCATCGAAGGCGATACGATCGTTTTCGGAATCTCTGTGTGCCGCCCCACTGAGTGGACATGTGATTACGAGGGAAGCCGCTATCGCGGACTTCGACGAGTCAAGGGTGACCAGCATAAGAAGGCTAAGGGCCGCATGATTGCTGAAAACCGTATGAACTCTTTGAAGCACCGCCTTACGGTTCAGCGTGTCGAAGGTGAACACCCCATGCTCACCATTGCCAAGAGCATGACCAGCGAACACCGTGGTGAGCTTCCTAAGTTTGTTGAGCGCACCTTCGCAGACTATGTGTATTTTGTGGCGTGGAATGAGAAGACACGTAAGCTCTTCTCGGATGCCCGCGCAATCGTCACCGTAGTCTGATCGTTCTTGCAAAATCCTTGTCGAGTGGTTATAGTGACCAATTCTCGAATGCCTTTGGAGACTACATGACGAACATCAATCTGGGGACACATCTCATCTCTGGGCAAGCAATCGCTCTGCCAGTAGATAAGTTCACCAAACACGTCGCTGTTTTGGGCATGACAGGATCGGGTAAGACCGGCATCGTCATCAACATCGCAGAGCAGTATGTGGATGCGTGTATCCCTACTATCATCGTAGATATCAAGGGAGATATGTGTAACCTGGCTATGCAGCCGTTTGACGTGCGTAAGCGCATGAACTTTCGTGTGCTTACGCCTGGAGGCTCTCATGGCGAGCAAATCAACTTGTTCGCCAACCTCCAGCGTCCGGAGCGTGTCAAGAATACTGTGTCTCAGCTTCTCATGATGATTCGCGCGAAGGATGCCAACCCGCTTTCGTCAAAGCAGCACAGCTTTCTCTCAAAGCTTTTGAACCACTACCATGCGAACGGTGTTGCCGTCAACTTGGTAGGGCTGATCACAGGTGTCTGTGATCCTCCCTTCAGGTCGTTTGGTGCTTTGACACTAGATGACGCCTTCCCCAGCGCCAGCAGGAACGCGCTCGCAGCGCGTCTAAACAACCTTCTTGTAGCTCCCAGCTTCGAAAGGTGGCGCACGGGAATCGACCTGGATGTGAGTGAACTACTCACATCCAACAGCCCGGACAAGCCTACAAACGTTACTGTGTACTCAGTAGCGCATCTCGACGATGATGAGCGTCTTTTTGCTCTCGCACTACTGTTCGACAGTATGGAGGCTTGGATGCGTCGTCAACGTGGAACCTCTGCTCTGCGTGCGGCTCTCCTCGTGGACGAATGCGCTGGGCTCCTGCCCCCCTACCCCAACAAGCCGGCCACTAAGGGCTCCCTGATGACCATGCTCAAGCAGGCGCGTGCGTATGGTCTGGGGCTTGTCCTCGCCTCCCAGAACCCTATGGACCTGGACTACAAGGCTTTGTCCAACTGTGAAACCTGGGTGGTTGGGCGCTTGCAGATGGCCCACGATCGCCGTCGTGTTATCGAGGCACTAGCAACCTCCACACAGTACGATCGTCACAAGCTAGAAGCTCGTATCGGGGGCCTCCAGCCCCGACAGTTTGTGCTGTGTCGTCCTAAGTCCACGGCAGATTTCCGCTCTGTGGATGTGTCTGCTCAACTCATCGGACCTATGACACCTTCGGAGATTGCAACGCTGGTCTCTACGTACGACGACGATGTAGCAAAACTACTCGAAGCATTTACATCGGAGTGAGTAATGAAAGAAGTCCTGATACCTTTTAGTCAAGAACTACTTCGCGCAATTAGCTTTGCTCTGTATAAGCATAGCAACCAGCGAAGGAAGGCTAGGGACGCATCTTTCGTACCGTACATGGTTCACCCTATTGAGACAGTCTCTATCCTAGTAGACGCGGGCATTTGTGACCTCATTACCCTTCAGGTTGCAATTCTTCATGACGTTCTAGAAGACACAGAATGTACTGAGGAAGAGTTGTCCATGATGTTTGGTAATGAGGTCCGAGTGCTCGTTGGAGCCCTCACAAATACTCCTGGTATTAGTGGAGACGAGAAACGTAAGTATCAGATCTCCTGCATGCAGCGTGCCGATTGTAGGGCACGCATGGTGAAGATTGCAGACAAGACGTCGAACCTTCGTGACCTTGTGCGTTGCCCTCCTGGCTGGAAGACAACTAGCGTAGTGGCTTACACCACTAGTGCTTATCAAGTAATGAAGGCTGCTGACCACGGAGATATCCCTGAACCTTTGCTACGATCTTTTTGGCAGGCTTACGCGGGACTTCAAGAATGGATAAACGAGCGCAAAGAAACCACTCTATAGATGAGTATGACAATGTGGTAGGGTGTGTCGTACCAGGCTGCCAAGAGGAAGCCGACTACGACGCACCTAACCACTTCTGCGAGCGTCACTGGCTGGCATGGTGGAATGGTGAAATAGATGACCACGGATACCCTGAAAGAGCTAACGCTGGTGGCAACTCGTAAAGAAGATTTCATAAGAAGCTCTGCGTGTCACTGGCGGATGCGAGCAGTAGAACGAGAAGCTGGGGCATACAGGCAGTTACACCGTTTGAAAAGAGAGTTGGTTGCTGAAAGAGTTGAAGTACTCTATTCAGAAAAACTTGTAACAAACAGCGAACGTGCTTGGGCGTATTGTTTTTCGTACATACTAGAATGGCTATGTTATGCCAACTAACCACTTGGTGCTCCTAGATAGTGCGGCTTACTGGACCGAGGAAGCAAAACTCGGTGAAGGATCCCTTAGACAAACCCTACACGCTTTGTCTAACAAATGGGTCTTAGAAGCTAAGGACGTCAAATTCCTACAAACACACTTAGACTATTCACGAAGGGAGTGGGTTCATAGCATTACTTGGATTTTAGAATGGTTGAAAAGGTGATGGACCCTATTTGGAATCAAATTATCCTAGGAAATGTTTGTATTTGGCGGCGCGTTGCACAAGATCGGGAAGACGAAGCAATAACTACGTTTCCGTTAGCTCTCGAATTGGTCATAGAACGTGATAAGTGTGCCCGAATACTAGAACGAGTAGTTATGTCGGAAAAAGCTTGGATACGATCCCTCATTTACCTTCTAGCTTGGGTACACTATGGATAATGCTGCAGACATTACTGACCAAGAGCCTTTGACTCGTGTTGGACGAAGTGATCTACTCAAGATGATTACCCGTCTTCGTGCAGATCGTGACCGACTTAGAAAGGTGCTAGCTGAACAAACTGCAATAGTAACTACCCAACGAGATGAGATCAAAAAACTTCGTAAAGAGAACAAACAACTAATTGAGGAACTAAAAAAAGATGAGTGAACAAACAAATCAGTCAAACGGCAGCAGCGCAGCCATCACTACCCTAAGCGAAGCACTTGAGCGTGCAGAGGCAGCTCTTCGTGCCGTAGAGGTTGTAGAAAGTGCGGCGGCTGTCGAGAAGGCGCCTAAGAAGGCAGCTAAGAAGGCGCCTAAGAAGGCAGCTAAGAAGGCGCCTAAGAAGGCGTCCGTGCAATTCAAGGTTCTCAACAAGGGAACACTTCACGAAGCCGTCTCTGTCAGGCCCAACGCTCGCTTGCTTCATAAGCTTTTGAACTGGGAGTGGCAATGTCTCAAATACGATCAGCGAGAGTTGATGAACAAGGCTGCGCTAAAAACTGTCAACACCAGGGATCTTGAGTCCGTCGTAATCCCTATGAGTCAGTTTTTGGAGGCCATCAACATTCATGGTCCGCATCATGTCAATATGATGATGGAAACCTTTAGGCGTGTTGATGCCAACCTGTTCGAGGCGTTCCGTGAGTGGAATACCGCTGTATACGAACAGCACATCACAGATATCATCGAGAAGAACAAGCCGTTCGAATTCAATTTCCTAGTCAACGTACTCAACCGTTTTGCCAACCCACACATGGTGAATCGCAGTATCTACGACGATTCTCCCCTTCCGGCGGACATTGACCTTCCTATCATGTTCCTAGATAAGGGACAGCCCGGGGAATTCCGTACCCCCGCGCAGTTTATCTCAGCCAGGGAACAGCATACGTTTTTCGGCAGCTACGTGACGTGTTCTATTCAAGTATATCGCTGGGAAACAAACGCACTGTGTGGAGTAACCACCACCAAGAGTATCCCGTTCTGGGAGGGTGAAAAGACTCTTGAAAGTCTCGGAATTCAATTCGAGGTGACTGAGGAAGAATGTGCAGAGCTAGCGGAAGTTGGTAAGAAGGTCATTAGGCTAAGCCGCGAACCCTCTTACGTGCTCTGCTCCGGGACGCTAGATATCAAAACATTCTGGGGATACCGCAAGATTCCTGCTAGTGGCCGTGCCATGGTTGACCATGAAGGTATGGAGCTAGTCAAGCCGTCTGGAAACTACAAGCGTGATTCTGAGGATCAAACGGCTGTAGATGTTACAACCTTCAACAACAAGAAGTATGCACTAATCGAACCGTATTTGCATGGGTTCTCGTTTGCTGCCAAGCAGTGGGGAAGGTTCCATGCGGGTGACCTTACGGAAATCAACTTCCGCAAGGATGCGTTCGACCAGCTTGTCATGGACACTGATGACAAAAAGCTAATCCTTTCTCTTGTCAAACACGTGGATCCTTCCAGGGTTACGGACTTCATCGACGGTAAGGGAGGCGGTTGTACCTTCCTATTCCACGGAAAGCCGGGCCTTGGTAAGACCCTCACAGCTGAGGCCGTCGCTGAGACGGTTCAGCGCCCTCTCTACGCCGCTTCTGTGGGTGAGCTAGGGGTGGACGTGGATACCTTGGAGACGAACCTACAGACCGTCCTGCAGCTTGCTGCGAGGTGGAACGCGGTGCTTCTTCTTGACGAAGCCGATATCTTCCTTGAGGAACGTTCTCGCGGAGATATCCACCGCAACGCAATGGTAGGAACGTTCTTGAGGTTGTTGGAATACTACAACGGTATTCTCATCCTCACGTCAAACCGTGTGAAGGCTATCGATCCAGCCTTCTACTCTCGCATCTCGTTTGCTCGTAAGTACCACGACCACACGGACGACGTGCGTGAGCAAATCGTGCGTAACCTGCTGAACGTACACGAAATCACACTTACCGAGGAGGAGATCTGCGAGTTGGCTCTCCACGAGGTAAACGGACGTCAGATCAAGAACAGCATCCGCCTCGCGCACTTCCTCGCTGAGTCTGAGAACCGTCCGGTTACTGGAAAGGATATCCACGATATCCTACTCCGCGTACAGAGCTTCGCGGCTGAACTGCTGCGAGAGGTCAATCTGGAAGAATAGGAGGAGGAACCTCATTAGCCGGCGTTGTCGGCACCACAATTTGAAGGGCCGTCTCGGGGATCAAATCCTCGGGGCGGCCCTTTTTGCGTTCTGGATCGTTTTCGCAGGAATCTTTCTGCGAATGAACTAGTCCATCTTCAGTTTCTCCAAGTAGGTCGATGACGATCACAAAAACCTCCATCCCCACAAACATTGTAGCAGAAGAATCTGAAGCTGCCTAGGAAATCTTTACCTCAACTCAATGAGTAGACCAGCATCTCCAAAAGCAGCCTTGAACTTCGTGGGTCTGGGCCCGAAGTATGAGACCAAGCTCGGGAAGGTGGCCGAGTGGCGTTCCTTACCCGTAGTGCCGTCTATGAACTTGATTCTTCCCTTCCAAAACAGCATGGAGTTGGCGTACGGGTGGATGTAGTCGTGGAACCATCGCGTATCTGTTCGCGCAGGTGTGAGGGCTACGATCTCTGCTCCACGCAGGGCTTCTTCAGCAATCTTTCTAGTCCACGACTTGAGCTTTCTCCCGTAGGGAGGGTTGACGAAGACGAGTCCGTTGCTGTGCCAGGGTAGGGCCAACCCGTCTTCTTCGTTCGCTAGGGAGTACTCTACAAAAGCATTTACGTAACTGTGGCTGTTTGGACACGGATCAAGTCCAATGGCATCTATCTCTTCAACTCTCTCTAGGAAAGAAACGGGGGTATTCCAGTGGTCACTTTTGCTGGTCAGTAGTTGTTGTTGCATTTGTCCCCTTGCATTAGCTTGCTTGCACGCTCATGAATGTGCCCAGGTTCCGAAGCAAGCTCCTCATGCACGCGAACAGCCGCGTATATGAGGAGAATGCCTGCCCCAATCAAATAGGCGCCCGGGGATTCAAACCACGGGCGCCTGGTAAGTCTAGACAAGAGAAGACCGGGAAGATACAAAACAATTCCAAAACTGAAAGTCAGAACTACCAACAGTAGAACCAACAACCAGAATAGGATCATTTATCACTCCGACTTGTCTATAAGACTCTCAATCTGGAGGAGGATATTGAGTGCTTCTCCAGGTGTATTGTTTGCTCGTTTAAGAAGCCGCTTCACTTCATCCAGCAGCCGCTTTTGTCTAACCAAATACGCTACCGCACCTTGCAGCGATAGGCTATCAAGGTCTACAATTGCCCGCAATTCGTGGCGAACTGTTTTTAGAAGAAGGTGTAGTTGACGCGCCTCTGCTATGAGGCGGTCAACTGTTTCTTCAGTAGATGCTGGTTTATCCACCAATACCACCCTTCAGTTGAATTATACAACTAAAGGGTGGAAAGGTCTACCAATCAATAGGCTTAAACATGCATTCACTCCTAGAACGCCCGTAAGCCCCGCCCCTGCCACTAAAGGTTTCGACCCGAAGTTCCTTGATAGAGTCGAACTTAATATCATGCCCTTCAACAAATTCCTTGAAAGGAGCTACCCCGTTCTTCAAGAGACTTCCTTCCATGGTAATCTCTTTTTCACTGCCATTAAATAGCGTCATCTGTACGCGGACAATCTCAAGGTCCTCTAGCGAATTGAGCGTGAAGTCGTTTTTATTTGTGGCTTCAGTCATACCGTCTCCTCTTGCAAATGTAAGGCTGGATCACCCGAATGTCCAGAGGGGTTTTCGCCTAAGCCTCTCCAGCGCCACGTTACAGTAGTTCCAAGCATGTGCCAAGTGTGGGTCTCCCCCTGCGTAAATCCACTCCCAGCGCCCCTTGCCTTCGGCCGCCTCACCGACCTCTTTCCAACGCTTGATAAGCCTTGGAAGGTGGCTGAAGAGGCGTCTAGCCGGGGCCTCCGGGAGAAGCTGGTTACGGGAGTCTTGTTCCTCTGAACGGGCCATCTGTCTAAGCCCGTCCAACGGGGGAATAGAAACGTTTCCTTCACGCCACTCGCCCAAGGCGAAGGATAGAGAAGGAAAGCGCCCAAGAGCACATTGGTACTTGAACTTGAGAAGCGGACCAGCCTTGCGGACGGTCTCTTTGGTCTTACCACGGTCTCCCCACTGCACTACCTCAGTGCCCTCTCGCTGATAACGGGCCAGAAACACCCTCCCCGGAAAGGATTGTGCAAACTTCAAAGCTTCGTTGTAGTTTGGCATCATGTCCACTACACAAATACCAACGTTGAATTCATCCATGAGTTTGTAAAGTCTATTGAAGGGAGACACTTGTTCATTATTCTCATAGTAGTCGGGGTTGTGCATCTCAATAATCTCAACGTGTCTAATGCGCTTCTTAGTACCATCTGCGTTGATATCGGCAATGACTACCATGTTGTAAGCACCACCCTGATCTACTCCCATCGCGGTTCTAGGCATCGCGTTTCTGCCTTTAGTGGCAATCTCATCTTTCATCCAACGAAGCTCAGGGTCAATAGCTTCTTTGAGCATAGCGGGAGTTACACCACGGTTTGCTGCGTCGATGAAAGGAATACCCAGAGCGGCGTTGTAAAACTCCTCCATGTTCACAGTCTCTAGGTACTCTGCCCAGATATCTTTGAGAGGGCGGAATTTGGAAACCAACTGACTCACGTGGTAAGAGTTATAGTCCGCTCCAGGATTCATAGGAACGTATCGACCGTTCTGTGGGTCTTTAATTTCATAACAACAAGCCGGACAACGAAGATACAACTCTCCCGGTCTATAAGGATCATCAGTGATAACACAAGCAGGGAATGTGCGGGCTAAGTCACAACCGTCTTCACACCCGCACTTACTCATCCACACATGTTGCGTGCCTCCATTGAAGTACCGGTTGATATCGATCTCAGGAAGCCCGCAAGTACTCATGAACGTTTGGTATCCATAACCATGTCCCATTGAGTGGCTGATGCGGTAAAGGGCCTGACGAATGTCCTTGGGTTCACAAAGACGAACCTCATCGAATGAAATGAAGTCCAAGGGAACAGAGTCCTTGGAGGCAACGCCGCCAAGGTGGTACAAGTAGAAAGAACTTGTACCCACCCTTCGAAGACCAAGCTTATCACCTTCTGTCGTTATCGACTTGATCGAGGGTGCAGAGTCGATGAGAGGCGTGAGTCTGTCCTTTGACAGGTTCTCAACACCATCTTTAGTGGGGAAGTACAGACCGGCCTTACGCCCCGGATGCTTCTCCAACCACCACAGGGCGCGCAGAAGCATGTAAACAGTAGCCCCCATCTGAGCGGCCTTCTGCCACACAATCTTCTTACTATCATCCATGTAGATGGGAATCAAGTACCTGTGCTTGTCAAAGTCAATATCGTTGTTATCGACCTTTGCCCCCGAGGTCAACGCCCACATGATGAAACTGTCGTTACCTAAGTACCTGAGATCATCCGCTGTGACGTCTTCAGGCTTGTAGCGCTTTGTCACAGGTCATCCTTTTTCAAAGATCGAACGTGAATGTCAGCACCTCCTTCACCGGTAGATCCTCTATCAACAGTATCTTTGTGCTCGCCTTTGAGGAAGCTGGAGTTTGCGATACCGATTTGTAGAAGTCCGCCGAGGGCGATGTTGATGTCAATGCTTTGTGATACGCAATATTCCACGATTGCTTCAAACGCCCCCCTGAGGGCTGGGGTACTTGCAATATATAAGTGGTGTTTATTTCCTGCGGGGAATATGATGAAGCTGTGTGGTACAGTACTTCCGTGTTCCGCAAGAATAGTCGAGATGACTGTACCCAAGTCGTCAAGAATTCGAACTGCTGGCGGTGACGCTGTCGCTGTCGCAACAGCTTTTTGTGTCGCCTTTTCTTTTTCATAGAACTTCGTGAAGGCATCTGCGTCTTCAAATCCCATCTGCTCGTAGATAACGTCTAGTGGCAAACTTGCTTTACTAGACAGCTTATCTACTTGCGCTGTGAATGCAGTCTTGTCAATCTTACCTCTAACATAGTTTCTACGAACAGACTCGATCTCTGATTTGACCTCATCCCAATCGTCTCTTACAACACACGGGAAATCCGCCATTCCTTCAGCCTTACCGGCTCTAAATCTGTGATTACCAGCTACGATTTCATACCCTTCAGCGATGGGTCTGACAAGTAGGCTCTCATCAAAGCCATTATCACGGATGCTCTTTCTAAGCTCTGTGAACTCGTGTCTAGACTGCTTCTGAGAGTTACCAGGCAATTCTATCAACAACGAAGAATTGATCATCTTAGGTAGATGAACCTTGATATCTACTTTCTTCTTTTTACTCATTCACAAACCTCTAGCATCAATCCAATGATTTTCTTCACTGAGTCACCTTGAGGATCGAACCATGTAGGAAGCGCCACTATTTCGTCCTTAAGCTTCTCAGCTACTGGATATTCAGGGGCTTCAGTCCAGCGTGGCTTCAACTCATCAACTAGGTGTAGTGGGTAACATCCAAACACTGCCCGTATACCTTGCTCTTGAAGATGTGCTACCACATGCGCAGCATTGGGCACACGAACTAAGTAATAAGGCCAATCCAAGCTATGCTTGAAAACTATCATACCAGACTTATTACTCGCGCGCAAGGCATCTGTGTATAGAAAAGCATTGAGTGCTTGGTCTTGTTTCCTGCTAGCCACCTGATCAACACGCTGCTCGATGTAGTGGGTCTGTGGCCAAGAAAGCTTACCAGAGTGCCCCATACTGCCACTTCGTACTACTTTCAACTCAGCAAGCTGTGGTAGAAACTTATGTACTACTACGCCTCCCGCACCACACATCGGCCCCAAATCGTACACCGTAAAAGATCCTAACTGCTTGAGGTCCTTCGGATCTGGCACTAGACGGGTATCAACAACTGTGGGCAGATCCTCCACCAGTGTGATCAAGCCTTCGTTTACTGCCTGCCCTCCTGGCATGGTAAGCAAAACGATGGCGCTCTCAAGCTCCTGGAGGGCGTCCTGAAGCTGCGTGGCGTTCATCTGAAGGGTGAGGTAGTCCACGTCCAGGAGGACCGGAGCGGCCCCGCTGCGCAGCACAGCAGCAACTGTGTCTGGGGAGGCAGTGACAGGCATAATCACCGGGATGGGGGATATCCTAGTCCCTAATAGTTCAAGAGTAGATTGAATAGCTAGTTGATACGAGTTGAATACTACTCCGTTAGGAAAGTAGGAATCAGGGGTCGCCCCAGCCTGCAAATCAACATCATCCTCATCCCACACATCAAACGGAATGTTTAGTTCAGGGTCCAACATCCCCATCTTCCACCTCGTAAATCTGAAACAGGCCACAACAAATATGGCACTCGTAAACCTTTAGTACTTCACCTGTGAATTCCCAGATAGCTGTATCCTCATCTGGAACAAAAGCAAGCCGATCTCCTACTAGCTCTCGACTGATTTCCTTACCTTTCAGGTCTCGTGCTACACGCCAGCGAGTACTAACAAAAAGAAGCTTTCCACGGCGCACAATACTAGGCTTGAAACGAAGAAGAGACTTCCCGTCCCGCTCAAAGCGTTCTCCAGCAAAAGACTGAAAGTCATAGACTTCGCCAGGGCGCAGTTTTGTGTATGCCTTTACGGCGATCTTTTTCACTTCTCTTCTCCCATATTTTGTACGTAAGCATTACCACACCTTGGACATTGTGTGGCGCCCTTACTTACAAACAAATGACCACAACCCTTAGGGCTGTGGCCTCCACCTACACACTTAAAGTTGTAACTCAGCTTGGGTAAAACTTCCCAAAACCTCCAACGCCCAATCTCTGGGCATTTAGGGTCTTCCCTCCAAGTAAACGTGGATTCACGCTCAATCACCACCGTGCAAACAACCTAGAGAGGCGGCAGCGGCACACAATGCAAGTGCGCGTTCCCATTACGCTTCCTCTTCCTCTTCCTCTTCCTTATCCAAAACTGCCAGCATGATTTCTGTGGCACGAAACTTCGGGTCATTCGCAAAACGGTGTACGTATTCTTCGGTGACTTTCTTCACAGCTTGTTGCACACCTTCTCGGAAGGTGGGAACTACTTGTTCAGAAATCATGTGGAAAACAATCAACCCCTTATAGTTTACATCCCCTACGTACCAGCGGTGAATCTTCGCCGCAAAGTAGTAAGCAGGGATGATGGGGATGAAAGACACGCCAAGAGCAACAATCACGTTTGTTTGTGCCTCAGGAAACCACGTCCAACCAAGCGCAATTGTTGGTGCCGCGATAATGAATAGTACGAACGCGCGCAGTAGATACGTCCACGGCGGTGTATAAACGTCGATTTTCATTTAGTCCCCTATTCAGTTACTGGGATAGTCCACTGATCCTTTGAGTCTTTGACGATATAACCATTTTTTGCAAGGTTGGCAAGGGTCTGTTGCAGCGTCTTCACGTCAAGGGAAGTCGAGCGCGCAATATCATTGAAGAATCGGGCTTCAGGAATTACGCCTAGTACCAATTCACCGTGCTTAATCTTTGCCAGGGGCTTCGTTGCCATAAGGCTTAGCTTCCTTCACTTTCTTAACATTACCACGGTGCATCTTTGTTGCACCGAACTTCTTGAGAGCAGACAGGTGCTCGGGCGTGGCGTACCCCTTATTTAGATCCCAGTTGAACTCAGGGTACATAGAAGACAAGACCACCATTGCGTTGTCGCGGTTTACTTTAGCAATAATGGAAGCCGCAGACACTTCAGGACAAATTACGTCCGCCTTCACCACAGCAGCAGCATTTGCCATCCCTTCCGGAAGATAATCACCATCTACAACAATAAATGGTGCACTAGAAAGGGTAGTCGTTTCAAACGCCAAGTCCTTAGCCAAAGTGTTGAATACGTAGTCTCGTGCAAAGCTTGCACCGTTCTTTGTAAACATATCCACTGATGCTACAGCGACTGAAATATAGACTGCGTTTTGGTAAATCCAAGTGTATGCTTCTACCCTACGCGCCTCATTCAACTTCTTTGAGTCTTTGATAAACTTCGGAATCTCAATGTTTTTTGGGAGAATAACGCAAGCAGCAACTAGAGGCCCAGCAATTGGCCCCCAGCCTGCTTCATCAATCCCAGCGATGAACTCGTGCTGAGCACGAATCTTCTTGACTTCGTGGTCAATGGGTGTCGTCATAGGTTCTTTTCGGGGAGCTTTAACACGGCGCCAAGACAAAGTAAGTCCTTATGTGGTCGAAAGCAACCCACGATCGGAATGAAATTGTGCCGTACGGCCACCAAGTGTGCGCTTACCCTTGATGTAAATGAACGCTACAAACAAACGAGGCTTAGGACTCAGGCGCGCAGGGTCTCCCCCGCGACTAGTATCAGCCACGTAGGTTACAAGCTCTGCAAGCCCTGAGCGGTCCTCAAGCTGGGAGAGGTAACGACAATGTCTGTCGGCTTCGGCAAAAGACAAGGGACCAAACAGCGGATCCTGTGAATTTTCTCGCACGTACCACTCTCGACGAGGATCTCCAAGTAAGGACCCTATGTTGTTAGGAGGAACGTTAGAAACTCCAGCCTGCGGCCCAGAGTCTATTACCACTACCTCTCCCATAAAGGCAACCCCTAGAGGACCATCTAAATAGCCCTGGGTCGCAATATGAATAGGGCTGTTGAAGACGTACGTAACAGTACCGATGGTCAAGTCAAACGACATTTATTGCCTTGTCACGGTAGCAGACCCGCTAGGTAGTTCAGCAATCCTCAAAACAATACCGGATCCTGCAGAACGTTGTGTGCGGGCGATAGTTAGTGGCGCAGCAGAGTCGAGGCCAAGTAGCCTCCAAACTTCTGCTAGCTGTGTAGCCTGAGCGTCAGTCAACCCAGCACCCCCCGCGCCTCCAGATTCCAAAGCGGCACCAGTAGATCCTACACCTAGGTGGTCTGCAACAGGCTCATCCCACACAGCGTCCGCTATAGCCGCTGGGTCTACTTCTGGAGTGGCAGCAGAATCCACAAGGTTAGAAACCTTGAGTGTAGTTAGTACCGTGTATCCTCCAAGAGTCGGCACAACGGGGGGAATACCCGGAGGATCGTAGAAAACATTGCCGTTGATAATAAGCTCGTGGTCCAGCTCTGCAGGTCTAAATCTCCAAGGAGCCAGCAAGAAAAAGGTACTGCCTAGATTCTGCACGTCAGAAATAGGGTCACCACCGACAACTCGAAACGCGGGCGGGTATTTCAGGTTATCTGATAGCTGAGACCACACCTTCCACTCCGAGTAGATTTCAAGCCAATCTATCTCGTTATCCCCGCCTGCGCTAATCTCAATGATTCGCAGAGGTCCAGAAGTGTCGAATGTAACTATATCAGGCATCTATCATACCGGCATTGTGCTTTGGCAAGCGTCACAAAACGTCCAATAATCGCAGCCGTCATAGGCGACCTTAGAAGGAGAAGAGCATTTAGGACAAGCTTGTATACGATCTGTTATTGCCATTTTAGCAGGAATTTTCAAGATGGCTATTTGGGCATCCTCGTAAATCTTCGTCGCAACATGTGTAAGAGCATGCTCTACGACACGAACAGCCTTTACCGACTTGTCGATGATAGCTTCTTTAGCCTGATTACGCGCTTCGTAAGAGGTATTTGCACGGCTGTGTTCAACCCATACGTTACCAACTTGAATCTCAATCACAAAGTGATGAGCTTCTTTTCGCCAAAGGCGTTCTTCTAGTTCAGGCATAAATCACGGGTTGTTGAAGTTCAAGTCAATCTGCTGGTTTAGATCATAACCTTGACTGCCAGAAAAGGAAACATTTTCCTTGCGAACAGGCTTGTATTGTGTACCGGTAAGGGGGCCCAAAGCAACAATATTGTATGCCACTGATGCCGCCAAACCAGCATCCCAAGGTGACGCCGTTGTTGTCTCAATGCCAGCTACTTCGGAACCGTCACTAACTTTGTAGACGCGAATTTCAGACCCAACAACGTTAGTGAAGCTAACAGTGATCCCAACGGGTGGTGCATACTGTGTCCCATCATCGGCAGTCATATAGGTGATGCCCCCGGCACCTCGGTCGCTCAAAAACACACCGTTAGTGTTTGCAACGTTACGCTCTGTCCTAAAGGTGCTATTCCCGTCTGCAAATACAATTTGAGCCCACTCCTCAGCACCCCACTCAATGGCAGTCTGGCCGACTGCCCCAAGAGTATCTTCGGCCATTCTAGCAGCCCAATAGTCATACACCGTTTGTAGGCTGAGCGCTTGGCAGTCGATGTGCGTTGCAAAGTCTAGTTGCACAAGTGGATTCGTTACGTAGGCGCGCGTAACTCCGCTTACCTGTAGAGCCTCTCCCGCTGTAAACGAAGAAATGGCGTTTCTATTCCTCAGGTGGATTCGCCCCGAGGCGGTTGTACCTTCTGTGATCTCGGTAACGATGCCGTTAGCATTGCTGGTTAGTCCGACAACAGTATCACCCACGTTGAACGCTATCGTGCCCGTATCGTAGCTTAGTAGAGACGAACCGTTGACGGTCTGCTCCATGGTGATGGTTGAACCCGCCGAGATTGCTGTCGCCTGAGTAGTCTGAACGATGTTGGGGTCAGCAACCAAAACGACACCCTGTGTTACTCCTCCAGTGATTGTGAAATCTGGAACTATGGGAATGACGAAGGGCAGCTTCAACCACTCATACACTTTGAGCGCGAAATCTCCATAAGAAACGGTAGTAAACACGCTCGATGGGTATGTGTATCGATTTACCAACACGTCTGTCGTCGCGTACCCGTTAGAATCAGTATCGACAAAGTTAGCGGTCGGAAGATCTTGGTTGGTCAACCCCTCATAAATGTAACAGTCAGCATCTGTAATGGCAGTACCATCCGGTTCTGTCACAGTAACTTGGACGGAGAACAATCGGTTTACTTGGTTTAGATCATCTATCTCAAAGCTAATGAGAGTAGAATCACTACCAAGGTTTACTGGATTGACAAAGTTCCAAGTCTTGTCATCATGAACACGAACATTACGACCGGCAGTGTTAACAAATACACAGTTTCTTACTTCCAACGTCTCAGTTAGCCCATCATCCAGGGACTCGAATCCATACATACCAACCATCTGCCCAGACAGGAAAGTGGTAGTGTCCTCGATCCTGATGGTGTCGTTAGTAGTGCTCTCTCCTACGAAAATGATTCCATCGATCTCAAACGTTCCCCCCAACAAAGCTACGTAAGTCGCTGATTGTATCTTGCCGGAGTGCCACACGTGCGTGCCTCCGGCTGAGTTTATGTTGTTGTTTGCCACAGCGCCGAACAACTGGAAGTCGTAGAAGTTTGTGAAGCTGCCGCTAGCTAGCTGCAGCCCCCACTCTCCGTCTGTGCCGTTAACGACAACGCTTGCGCAACCAAACACAGGCAGGTCTACAAGGGGGTATCCGATATCCAGACGTCCGTTGCTAGCTATATATACGGACCCTGCTGACGTGGAACCGTTATCATACCACTCGACAAGTTTCTTATCACCTGCCCAGAACATGAATGCGAAAGTTCCTGAGCCGTCAATGACTAGCTCACGCTTCCATTCCCAGAAACCGTTTCGGGTGTTCAACGACAACCCAGCCAGCGTGGCTGCGTCCTCTAGGATGTAGCTAATCTCGTAGGTACTAGTGTTGTCAGGATTTGTTGTCCAAGGCTCAGAAACGTCGAGATCAACATCGTCTCCATCACCAAGAGACAATGTTTCTCCAGAAATATACCTAGTTTGCCCAACACCTGTACCACCGCTAATATAGATCAAGCGACCCGTATAGGTCGGACTTGCTACCAAGTTACCGTTATTCCCAGTAGTAATAGGGTCGTTCAAACGAACCTTTCCACCGGTAAAGGACTTTACGGTACCGTTTTTTGCACTAGTAGTAACAGCTGTTCCTGCACCTGCTGAGTAGGTGATAGCCACTATAACCCCACATATGTCAAACCATCACGGGTTGAGGAAGTTTCTCTCAATGTTGGACGTTACCGGGATGGTCACAGCGGTGGATGGAATGGTCTGTACCGTAGTCTGTGTATACTGCGCCCCAGACTGTCCAATAGCACGAGCCTTGACGAAGGCATCTGTGCTTGCAGTACGCCCACCTTGCGTGTTTCCGGAATAGTCGAAAGTGAATACAAAGTCCGCACTCGGGTCTGTGCCTGTCACATCCACCGGAGTGTCATCCTGTACGATGATTGCGTCAGGAGAATCGATCGGATACTGGTCTACGCTACAAGAAGAAGACCCAGTAGTTACTATAGTGTCACCGTCGTATCTAGTTACGCTCCACACAGAGGTAGACGTCTCAGTAGTTACTTGGTAGATGCCATTCATAGCTGCGTCAACACCAGTCTTCCCGGTAACGCGCACATATTGTAGGGCACCTACAGCAAGCGTAGGTAGATTAGCTCCTGTGGAGTTGAAGGTACCATTGGCACCGGTACCCGCTGTAATGACCAAATCAGCTACAGTGGTGTAGATGGTTGCGTCAAAGAACAGTGTGTACTTAGCCAAAGAGTCATCAATAATAGTGGCATTGAAATCCAAGGTGACTGGCACTCCGAGCGGGTGAGCACGCTGAATTCCTAGGTTATCGTAATAGACCGTGTTGTTACGACTAGACGCATTGAGGCCGGAGATGAATACTCCAGACCCGCCGCCATCCGGGTTCACCGGGAAGCTCAAGCCACCGTCCACAGATCCAACTTGTAGAGTCGGACCTAGGAAGCGCATCAAACCGTCCATCATAACACCAATAGCAACGTCTGCGTCGGCATCAATGTCAGAAGTCTTTCTCAACTGACGTTGCGTCCACTCATACACCTGGGTGTTAGTACCATCATTACCAGTGATTACAATACCGAAGTTGTATGGACCGCCTACCAAGTCTCCAGATCCACCCAACGACTGGGGGGTTGCGTAGTAAGTCATACTCATGCCGGTGTAAGGCACAGACCCGTCAATCGTCGCATCGGATGCGGAGATATCAAGGTCCTGAGAGTTAGACAAACCGAACGTGAACAAACGGTTTGAGAGGATGGTTTCACCAGCGGAAGTTAGGTTAGCCTGTGCGAACGTTCTAGCGTTAGTGTCACCCGACGTTGTACGCACTCTCAACTTCAGTGTGAGGAGGTTTCTATTATCCGTCGCAAAGTGGACAGTCGTATCTGCAGCGTTGTTGGTAAGTGTACCAGCCACAACTACAGCACCGTTTACCGAGTCCTGTACGCTTGTAAGAACGTAGGTACCATTGTTTCCTACATCCTCTGCGTCAATGATAACAATCTGACCGCCGACCTTGTAGCCGTCGGTTCTCCAGTTTCCACCGTCAGCTCTAGTGATAGTGTTGGTTACTGTGATAGCAAATCCTGGAGACGGATCGGCCGGCGTTGCTAGGCCGTTGTAAACCTCGATAGGCTCATTTACAGGACCAGCAAAAGTAAAGCTTACAGTGTCATCTACCGTGGTATCAGACCCGAAGTGATAGTAAGCCGTGTCACCAGTACCAGGAGTCTCGTCTAGGAAAGCACCAAGGGTTCGAATACCCGCATACTGCTTATTCAAGACACCCGCAGCACTAACCTCGGACCATCCCATGTTCCTGGGAAGCTTTGTGGTCCTAATGCTGTGTGTAGCGTTGTCAGCCATCTGCCAACCGGAGTTGTTACCAGACGGGTCCTGACCTACGAAGTACTTACCAGCGTCAGCGTCGATACAAAGCATCGGGAACGGTGCGTTTGCAATGAGGAAGTCATCGTCCTTCCAGGAAATTACCGTGAAAGAATACAACGCCTGTCCTAGAACACCGTCTAGGTCGAGACCACCATTCTCCATGAGATAGATATCCAGTGCTGCAGTGTCGTACATGACACTCTTGTCAGCATGGATAGTAGTAGCAGCTTCCGAAGCTGCGTTATTCGGATCGTTGGTAGAAAGGTCTAGCTTAGTACAGGTGTAGTCACTCGTTGAAGTATTGACGACAGTTACTTCATACGTACCGTTGTTATCTGGGTCTGAGTGGTCTCCAACAACGAATCTAGACCCAACTACCAGTGCAGGAAGCTCACTGAGGGCTGAGGTAATGTCTACCACTCGCACGCTCTGGTTTGCAAAAACCATGTCAGAGACAGCAGTAGTTACCTTAGAGAACATGCTCGCAGATTCAGACCCAGAGGCTGACGGAGCGCTTCCTGTAACCTTTGTGCTGGGTAGAGAGCTTGCACTAGGCGTACCGGTTGCAATGTAAAGTCCGTTGTTCACAGCAACACTGTGATCACGGATTTCAAAGAAATCTCCAGCTGCTAGGACTTCAAAGTTAGCGCCAGCAGAAGTATGAGTAACATTCAGCCCTGTGGGTGTGCCAACCACCCAATCAGACACAACGGTTTCCTCACCCTGGGACAGAGAGTTGGGGTCCGCAATTACGCCTAGTGCCATTTCAGTTGTTCCTTGCCTTTATGAAAGCACAGTAACCCGAGTCGTCCCTCCCGGAAGTTAGTCCTACCCTCATGATACAGATACAAGTAAAGGTACCAAATACTGAAGGAGTTGTCAATTACAAATCAAAGTGTGGGAGGTAGCCCATTGGCACTACTTTCCCTAGCTTTCTTGCCTTGGTATCTCTTCCTGCCTCGCAGGAAGATGCCAGTAACAAAAAGGAGGCCATTAGTCTCCTCGACTAATACCTCCATCAATCCAGACTCGTTTTCTTTACTCAGTTTTCGTGCAAGAAGTTCCGCTTCACGGAAGTCAACAACTTCCGTGAGATCATCTGATTGAAAATCACGAATAAACCAACGCCGCATTTAAGCGAAGTATAGCACGCTTAGATGTGCAGGACAATGGGTGGGTTTGTAGGTTTGTACGCCTCAGTACAAACACTTGCATTTACTACAAGGGTATTTCCCAGCATGTAGATGCCATATCCTGGGTGAATATGCCCACACACCACCAACCTCGGTTGGTTCTCTTCAATCCACTGGCGCTGATACTTACAGCCCACATGTTCTCCAAGCTTAAAATTCCTTGGAAGAGTCATATCCCCTACCCCGTATGGAGGGCCGTGTGTCAGCAAGATATCAATGTCTGGCGGCACCTTTTCCCAGACTTTCTTCATCCCTTCGCGAGATACGTTGAACGCCCAGTTATAGAACTCTGGTTGTCGAGGCTCTCCCCAAATCTTAAGCCCCAAAGCTTCATACAACTGACCGTTGAGAACGGCATCAGCAGCCGGCACTTTTCCAACCGCTCCGCACCAATCGACTTCAAAACTCAAATCATGATTACCTGGGATGATGACCTTGTGGGCAAAGCTACCTTGTGCATCCAACCAATCATTAAAACGAGACAACTCATCAGGGCGTCCTCGAAAGGTAAAGTCTCCTGCGTGGAGCAAGATATCCCCTTCCGGCATAGGGAACATTCCGTACCGATCGTGAGTATCTGCTACTAGAACCAGTTTTCGATTAGGATTTCCAGGCATTTACGTCCATGAAGGGGAAGGTTTCTGCCGGGATACATACACTCGGAAGTGCATACACAAAGTGAACACAATCATCTTCTATAGCCAATACAACCTTGAGATAATAAGCGCTACGTATGATAGGTATCGGAGTCCAGACCCACCCCTCCACCCACTCCCCATCTATCAGGATCATGACATTGGGATAGTCAGAAAGGTTGTATTCCACCTTACCAATTGTGATTAATACTCTTCGTTCAAGGTCAATCCGTCCTATTGTGGTGTTGTGTGCTGTCACAGAACGTCCCATTCGCCTGATTCCGAAACCTCAACTTCCCCTTTCGTATCATCAGGAGGAGTACGCATGTAGGCTTCGAGAGCAATAGTTTCTTCTTCAGTCATTCAACATCTCCCACAAACCAGTGCGAAGGGTGACCTTAGCTTTCCACTTAGTCACGGCCTTGGTGCGAGTCAAGTCAGGAAGGACCCACCAACGATAAGAACGCGGTGCCCTAACTTTTTCTACCTGGACAGGGGTTGATGGACCGTACGCGAGTTGCCAAACAGAGTCTGCAAGGCGTTTGATGGAAGTTTCCTCCTCAGACCCTACGTTGAAAATGCCGGTAGTTCCTTCTAGAAAACGCTGGACCATCCTATCAAAGATTGTCAAGAAATCTGTCTGATGTAAGTACGTGCGTGTTTGGTACCCTGGCGCATAGATCGGCAACGGCGTAACGTTGCAAACACAGTCTAGATAGTCTACAATCAACCCTTCTTTAATATCAGGACCATAGATGTTGAAGATACGAAGCACCATGGTCTTTGTATAGCGCAGGAAGTAGTTCTCCGCTTGCAAGTACTGAAGCGTACTTGCGATTGTAGGCTCCGCAGAAGATGGCAATAGAATTGGGTCATCCTCTCGCATGGGAACTTTGTCGCGAACCCCGAGAGCCAGATCGCGGTCTGAATAGACCCAATCGCTACTCAACAGAAGCACTGGAATTTCAGAACTTGGACAATCAAGCCGCCAAGTCTCTGGAGCACCAGTCAAGCCCCCCTGAAGTACAAAATCAACATCTTCATCTGGAGAAACGAGAGCAAATCCCCTTTTGATGAGGTGGTCGCGCAACATGTAGAGCTGCGGGTGGGCCCCGGCTACAGTGAACTTGATACGTCCCTTAGTGCTCACTTATTCAAGTCCTCCCAAGTACCACACTTACATTCAAACGGATTCTTACCGCAAGAGGGGCACTTAGGTAGAGAAGGCTCTGGAAGCTTTGAACGGTCAGTCTCGGGGGGTTTCTTCGCAGACATGGTGTCTCCAAGCATCTGGTTGGGTTCTTTCAAACAACTCGTCTAACAGCCCTAATTTGACTGTAGTGGTGCCTATCTCAAAGATAAAGCCCGCTGTTGAACGGGAAGCCATCCCCAAATTAGCCACTTTGTACCAATAGTCAATCGGCATCATGAAGAAATGGGGTTGGTGATTTCTAGTGAACACGAGGAGAGGAATCTTTCCTTCGGGAGTTTCAGCAACAGCCTGTTCCCACCACTTGATTATGTCACATCTGGGAGACGTTAGAAGTTGTTCGAGATGCCACCCTTCTGCGTTCTTAGACTCGATACAAAAAGGAAATGTCTCATCTGTCGTAACAACATCGCCAGCGAGGCTCATAGCCTCATGCTTGTACCCTCTAGTAGCGAAAGAGCCTGATCCTGGAGTTCTGTAGAATTCCTTACCCCACCAGCTTGAGAACTTCTTTACTAGGATACGTTCTCCCCTGTTCCCTTTACTCCTACTATTGATCTTCTTGCTCACAAAACATCCCAATCATCCTCTGCCCAAGTCTTAGTTTCAACAGCTTTCTTGGCCTTAGGCAGAGGCTTCCGTTTAGCCTTAGGTACGGCATCACCCTTGGTAACGCTAACCCGCTTGTATCCCTTGGCTTCCTTAGCGTCAAGGTAATCTGCATACATGTCCCAAGCAGTAGACTCCGTACCCACGTATTCTGTCCTACTGTCTCCAAGCGTCCCGATCCTACCCCACTTTCGTATAACTTGATATCCGTCCATATCAGGCACGTAAACCAACCTGACTTCGTAGAACTTGTTAGAAGTTCCCTTCTTGTACTCTAGTCGCGTAGTCTCAATTTCACGGTGTTTCTTAGTCATTTGAAGGAGTTACCGTATTTGGTTCAAAGACAGCACGCTCAGGGTCCCAGCCTCGCTTTAGTCGTTTGTAGATCACAAACTGACTGACTGAACAGTCTTTGTGCAGCGCCCATTCCGCTACTGTCTTAGTTTCGTTGTTGATAGTTAGGTTGACGTTAGAACGTTGGTTACGTGTCTGTTCTGCACGAGTTGCCCATTTTACATTACCTGGCTCGTAGTTTCCGTTTGTATCTATTCGCTCAATGGTGTAATGAGGCTCTGGACGCGGCCCCATGGACATGTAGAAAGCTTCGAACGAGTTGCGCCAGAGGTCGCAGACAACGATTCCACGCGCTCCGTAGTTTTTGTAGTCCTTCGAGTTGGGATTGTGGCAGCGTTGGTTCATAGCTATCCACGTGTGGTACTCCAATGGGCGTGCGATTTCTGTACTCTTTGTTTGAGAACAGTTCTTACACATCAGAGTCTTTCCTTTTACGAGATCGTAGACCCTAATGTTTTGAACGGTTTCTCCACACGCCTGACAAATACACCTGTATTTGTTCTTATAGCTGAGTTTCTCTAGAACTTCCCAAGCTCCAAAAACTTGGCCTACTTCAACCTCGATAGCCATATCACTCTAGACGAGACATAAGCCTGTCCCTGATTTGGAGGACACCCTGTTTACGCGCAGTGTAGGTGTGGATACGCTGCGCTGCTTCACTCACGGGATGCTCATTAGCTGCATCTTCGTATAGAGAAATCATGACGTCACACTCGTCGAGAACATTACCACAAATATCCAACGCTTCTTTCAGTCCCGCCTTGTATGACGCTTCAACAAAGAAATCCTGAAAATCCTCCGCATCAGCCTTTGGGAGAAGCAATTTTGAAACATAGGAGGTAACTCGATCTAATACTTTCATCCCTTTTGTGCGCCCTTTGCTTTCTTGAGGAACTCTGGGTCATTCAAGACCTTCTGCGCCTCAGCAACCGACGGTGTAATCACGCGAGGACCCTCTGCCGCGTGCGTCTTCATGACCGCAAGAGCGCGTTGAGCAGCAACGTCGTCTGGAACCTCAACGACATATAGGAGTTTGGTCTCTTCGTCACGCATGAGATCATAGTTCATGCTGACAAAAGTCCTAAACTTCTCAGATTCTAGAAACTGTTGAAGAAGCATTCCCTGTGCAATGAGAATCAACTTCTGCTCTTCTGTAAGAACAATCTCCTCTTCAGGCGGGGAAGATTCTTCGTCCCCGAGAGCATCTGCCCAGTCGTTTTCAGTTTCCATAGGAGAAGATAATCCTGCGGTGAAGGTAAGCAAGGTTTTCCCTTACTGTCTCCACGAGTTGTTGGTTTACAGCTTCTGTGGTGGCATTTATGTTGACCAGGATGTAACGATTACCCCAAATATCCACACGATGTTCTGCCACCGCTGTGCCCAAAGTACGCTTCTTCCCCTTGGCTGTAAATACGCGAGCTGTAGGCGTAACTTCATCTACCTCTCCAAGAATGCGACTCTGTGCATTACCCCTGAGATCCCTAAACCTAGTCTGTGTTATCTGCATGCCTTCCCCTCTTCCTGTGATGATGCACTTGCTCAAAAACCAAGGCACCAAGTAAGCAACCAAATCCTTGTATATACAAATCGAACCCTAACGCAAACCCACCTAAAAAGCACAAGGTAAGTGCGTTAACCACGAGTAAAACATCTGTCGCGCGGGTCATGATGACAACCTAATCACTTAGCCCTACCTGTCAACACAAAACCGGCTGTGTCAATATCAGCGATGAAGCGGTCAAGTGTTCCGTCGTTAACAATGACGTAATTAAAAAGCTCATCATCGAACGATTTCTGTTGCTTCTCAGAAGGATGTCCCTCGATCCCCGTAACACCTGCTCGATTGTCTGTATCGGGACGCTTTATTCTGATGAGAAAGCCATTAGCTTCTTTGATACGCTCCAATTCATTGTGGAAACGTACATCAGAAATGACTACTCCAGACGGGGGATCAGATGCCTCACTAGTAAAAAGTCCTGCTAAGCGATCGTAAACTAACCCGCCCTCTAACAAATATTCTGAAACCTCGATAGCATGACTAATCCAAATGTCTGACTTTACAGTTCTGCCCCACTCTGTACCTAGCGACTGTAGCATAACTCTGGGACTAAGGCGTGGGTGCTCGGTTGCAAGTAGCTTCAACCACCCTTCTAGAGCTTCTAAGGCAGCCGTCTTTACATCCCCCTCTTCTGGAAAAAGCTCTTCAACAAAAACAGGATTGTACTCTGCCGCTCTCTCGGTTACGTCTGCCCACCAGGTATGAAATCGTGATCTCCCGTCAGGTGTGTTTCTAAACTCGCTAGGACCCCACAACTGCTGCTCTGTAAAATCAAACACGCGAAATGCATAACGCTTGAGAGGGTCAGCCAAGGCTACCTTCACAAAACCAAACTCATCAACTAGTCGGTCAGCAGCGCTGTCTTTGCCACTACCCAATTGTCCTGAAATCCCCACAATCTTCTTCATAGTCCCATCTCTTCCATATCGGAAAGTGAGATTACGTATACCATGTCGTCGTTAAACCCTTTAGCAGCCCTCGCAAGACGAGATCGCATCGTATCTAGCTCTACAGCACGCTCACACAAAGCCTTTATATAGCGAGCTTTTGTGTTCATTGTGGGAGAATGTACCGCCACCAACAGCGCAGCAACATCGCTCATGTTTGCCCCTAATTCTCTCTCAAGCTGATTCAGAATGTCTTTGGTGGCCTCCTCAAGCATTCCAACCTTCTCATATAGCGCCTTCTTGATAAGGCTGCCGTGATACCCAAACTTCCACTCACCGCCGCTAATATCTACTACTCCAGGACCTTTTGGATTCCTTGAAGCAACAATAGGGTCGCGATTACTCATGCGCTTGCTCCAATCTTGAAACACCGTTTTCCTTTACCACCTTAAAGGCTTTGGGAAACAGTTGTTGAAAAGACTCTTTGTGTGTGATGCAGAAAACGGTGGAGTATTGTAGCCTTTGTTCGTTGAGAAGTCTAACGATACTCTCATGTCCTGTGGCATCGATAGACTCGAAAGGCTCGTCCAAGAAACGGAAAGATATCCTCTTATTCGCGCGGAGTTGAGCCAAATCCCCCAATGCGAACGCAATGGCAAGATCGGCCTTAGCTCTTTCTCCTGAAGAAGACCCGCAGTAAGAGTCATCACCATCCTTTTGGATCACTTGAACGGTGAATTCCTCTTTAGTCTTACCACTACGAAGTTGTCTCTCTGTGGAGAAGTTGATAGTCATTTCACTGTCTGTCAAGATGTCTGCATAGTATTTAACGCGGGAATTTAGTATCGGCGTAACGTGCTGTAACATTAGGCTTCTAAGACCTCTAGCACTGAAACCCTCAACCCAGAACTTGAGGTTCTCTTCTGTTACTTCCAGGTCCTTTATGGCGGCCTTGATTTCAAGACTCTCAGCAGTTATTTCGTATTCATTATCTACTGCGTTTGCAATAAGCCCCTTGAAAGGTGCTGTGCGAGCAACTATCTCATCCTGAAGTTCAGAAAGGCTGCCCATCTGTACCCACAAGTCGTCAGCTTCTCGCTGTGCATACTCCCCGTCTGTTATAGTCGCCTTCAACTCCATAGCTTGATTGTTGAGAAGAGCAATGTCTTCTGAGAGCTTCTTTACAGTTGTTTCTGCAGCCCTACAATTAGCCTCTAAAGCTATTCGACTCTCGTTTATTCTTGCAGTTACATCTGTACAATTTTCAAGCGCCTTTTCATAAACAGCTTGATTCCTAACCGTCTGTTGGGACTTATATTCTCCAGAGATAGTTTGGCCGCAGTGGTCACACACGTCTCCCAACCCCTTGAGTTTGGTGATTTTATCGTTGAGAAGTCTAAGTTCAGTCTTAAGCCCAGCAATTGTTTCTCTGGAGTTTGCATTGTATTCCGCCAAGATAATATTGTGTTGCTTTTCTGCTATAAGCGCCGCTCTCTTCTCGTCACGAAGGGTGCTAGCACGGGCGGTTACGTTGTCTAAAGTCTTCTGGGCTTCTTCCTTTGCTTTTACTCGTACGAGGACTTGTTCTCTACGATCTAGCAAATCACCTATCTTTGCCTGAACGTCTAAGACCTCTTTGCGCTTATCCTCTTCAAAGGACTTCTGTGCTTCTGAGTACGTTTGAATAAGCTCTCGATACTCTGCAGCCTTGGTCTCAAGTTGTTGGACCTTTCTTCTCTTATTCAAGAGGTCTTCAGAGATTGCCGCCAGCTTCTTTTTCGTGATGTCTTGTGCTTTGGAGATGACGTCCATCTGTAGGAGGGTCTCTAGAAGCTCTTTGACGCCCCCGTCTGTCAACTCTGCCACCTTGACCCCAGCACCTGGCATCATGGCCTGGAAGGTCCTGAATGACAGCCCTAGAGCCTCTATGATGCGCTCCTGAGTCTTGGCCATCCCTGCGCCGTCGTCAGTCTCTCCATTCACCTCAAAGACCACATCGTTCGGCTTCTTAGCTTCAGGACCGGTGTGTAGACGATATCTAGTCACGCGGTAGTGAGAGTCTCCGTCCAACCACTCAACCACGACCTTGCAGTCTCGCCCTACGTCTCTACGAACAACACCGTCGTCCTTCTTACCACGGATAGTCTTCCCCCACAAACACCAACAGAGGGCATCGAGAAGAGCGCTCTTACCGGCTCCGTTGCTAGAAGCTTTTGAAGCATCCCTGTTTTCACCAAGAAGGAGAACCAATCCTTGACCATCTAAAGGAAGGGAAACATTCCCCAAACGCATGAAGTTCTCAGCGTGTAGTGTTAGAAACCTCATTTAGCCCCTTTGTAGTATCTTCAAGTTCATCAGGTAGTTCAATGATGACTGCTATAACCTTGACCGAATATTTCTTGCCGGGAACTACTAGTCCTTCGGCATGTTTACGAACAGAGTTCAAAGCTCCTGCCCACACAAGGTCTGCAGAATGGTATTCAGTCCCGTCGTCAGGCACAACGAGATCAACATTACAGTCGATCTGAAACACTTGCTGAGAGTCTGTAATGATTATTTGATTGCTCATAGTACCTCATCCTCTGCCTCAGCTAGCAGCTCTTTACCCAACGCTATTTTGGCTTCTGTGGAGTCTTTGTCGGTGTTTTTGGAGCTGACCCAGCTTTCGACCAGTGCGCGGGGTTCAAGAGTTCCTTCAGGGAGTCTGAGATCTTCTTGTTCGGTTTCGTTGTGTTCGATAATTTCCACGTGGTGGTTATTGTATCTTTGTTCCACTTCACGAACGTCCCTGATTCCCCCTGCTCTCGTATGATAGCGAACGAAATCACGTGGGTGAACTTCCACAGCGTCAGGGTCGACTTCTTGTATGTTGAAAAAGCGTGGGGCACTAGTAGGGACTTGAACAAACTCAATTCTGTCGTCGAAGACTCTGATGTGTAAGAATCCTCTGTTTGTGTTTGCGTCTCCCCAGTTGTGTTGATGGGTGGCTCCGATGTACCAACCGTTTCTAAACAATTGTTGGTGTTGGTGGTAGTGTCCGAAGAGGCAGGCAGTGAACTTTTCGTACGGGACATCAGCTACCCCTATATCTGAATCTGAAACAAGTACATAGTCGCTTCCTACAGTTGCTCCCTGCATACCCAGGTGCGCCAAAAGAAGTGTGGGTACGTTTTGGTTCTCAGCAAGCTCACCAGCGTGCTCTAAACGCTTTTTCGCTTCCTCTCGATCATCTGTGTACGGAACGGGGAGAATAGCCATACAGGTACTATGATCTTCAGGATCAAATAGATAGCGCTTGTGTTTGTCCAAAACATCTACATGCGGCAGTTGAGAAAACGCTTCAAGAGAATGAATGTGCCCAGTTCTATCACTATAGTCATGATTTCCTGGAAGCATTGTGAAGTGCAGTTGATTCATTCTTGCGAACTCACGATGTATCACATTAAAGACATCGGTATGCAGTACGGACCTGCGATGGAACAAATCCCCTCCGAAAAGTACGTGTTTGATAACGTGGTCAACACAGTACTTCTCTATATCTCGTAGAACAGAAACGCAGTCCAACAACCTACTATTGAACAAGCCACCAGCATTTGGGTGAGGCACACGCTTACTGCCATAGCGGTAATTGTGTGCGTGTAGGTCCGAAAAAGCGACCAATTCAATCAGCGGTTTTGACAAGACCAAGCTCCTTTCGAACAGCGGCATCAACTACTGCAAATATTTCAGGATGCTTCTTCAAGGCCAACACTGCATTATCCTTGCCCTGTCCTAGACGTTCCTCGTTGTAAGAGTACCAAGCCGCTGCTTTGTCAATGATTCCTAGCTTTACAGCAGCCTCGAAAACCTCTCCGTGATAGGAAATTCCAGCGCCATATTCATTGTTGGAGTACATGTCAAACTCACACGTAGCGTATGAAGTACCCGCCAACTTGTTCTTTACGACCTTAACACGAGTACGCCCACCGATGACAGTATCTCCAGACTTAATGCTACCGATGCGACGAACGTCTAGTCTAAGGGAAGCATAGAAGGCCAAAGAGTTTCCACCGCTTGTAGTTTCAGGAGAGCCAAACATGACTCCAATCTTTGTACGAAGTTGGTTCAAAAAGATGACAGTAGTTCCTGTCTTACTAACAGACCCGGCAAGCTTACGACAAGCCTGTCCCATGAGGCGTGCTTGAAGCCCCACATGACTGTCGCCCATCTCGCCTTCTATCTCTTTTTTAGGTACGAGGGCAGACACTGAATCGATTACGATCAGATCGTAAGCAGTGGACTTCGTTAGAATATCCACCACTTCCAAAGCCTCTTCACCAGAATCGGGATTGTGTAGGTCTAGGGTTTCTAAGTTTACACCGATGGCTTGTGCGTAATCGTGATGAAATGTATGTTCTGCATCTACAAACGCACACTTACCGCCCCTCTTTTGGGCTTCTGCGATAGCGTGTAGTGTGAGTGTTGTCTTACCGCTGGCATTGGGGCCGTAAATCTCAATGATACGCCCTCTAGCGTACCCGCCAATTCCCGATAGGAAATCAATTCCCAATGAACCACTGGGAATAACTTCTACATCAGGAGCAGCATAGTCACTAGCGGCTGTGATTGTATTCTTACCAAACGCTTTTTCAATTGCGGCAATCGCTGCCTGTCTTGCTGCTTCTTTGTTCATAGTTGTCTCCAAGAAAAATGGGTAGATCTAGGGCGCTAAACTCAACGCCCTAGACCTACCCACAACAAATCAGCTAACAGCAGCTAGCATCTTTTCCCTGAGAGCGGCGGCATCTTCGTCACTCCCATCGTCTTCCCCTTCGTCGTCCCTAGGAGCGCCTACAAGTGATGTAGCAGTAGGCAGGGCGTTTTTAAACGTGGACATGAACTCCACGCCCGCACCACCTGCAAGAAGATCAGTGAGATCTTCCACGCTCATAGAATACCCGACGCTGCTAAGATCAGGAAGAGTCTCTACGGGCGGGGCTACTGTGCTCTTAAGCACGATAGTCGTTTCGTAGCGAGTCTTCAGTCCCTTACCAGACTTGCGGATGGTGACGTCATGGCCCGCCTGGGGGTCAGTAACGTCTGTTCCGTTTACCTGGATGGTGGACAAGATCTGATTGAACACTGTAGAGGGACAAGCATAAACCTGTACCTTTACGTGACCAACCTCGAACGGTACATCAGCTTCAGGACGAGCCTTCTTAAACTCGGCTACGTCTGCCGCTGTGTACGTAAGATCGTTGACGTCAACGATATTGAGAAGGAACGCCGTCTTAGAACGCAAATCCTTTGCTACTTCCTGAGCGTGCGTATCACTCTTCAACTTCTTTAGTTCGTCAACGAATTGGCAGATAGGACAAGGCCCTGTAAGGTACGGCGTGTTCTTTGGACAAAGAACAGGACCGCGCTGTTCCTCGGACACATTCCAATGCTGTCCGATTTCGCGCCAAAACTGTCCAGAGAAGTCGCCTTCTCCAGTCCAACTGGGCATGATGCGGATGCGGTTTTCGCCATCCTGGGGTCTCCAGAATCTGGCGCGTGTTCCACCTCCACCCTTAGAGAGCTTTGTATCAAGACGTTGCTTTTGCTGATTTAGTTTATCCCAATCTAGTCCCATGGTTTTTCTCCATTGTACGGGTTGTAATAGTTACTTCTGGTTTCCGTGTTTTGTGCGGTACATCTCTTGAAGGAGGCTAGGGTCACTAGCAAGTTCCGCACGAATATTGGCGCCTAGTGATACCAGGCAATCTTTCTTGCTGATCATAGCATCGCGAGCAGCTTTTAGCAAGCCTGTCATGCGCTGCGCTTCATGATATTCCTCTTGGAGCGCCACATAATCAGAGGCAGTAATTACCATGTTTTCTACCTTCTTTTCGCTGATACGAATGCCATTACTCGTCATGTTGGCACGCGCTTGAGCATCCAAATGGGCGTACGCCCTGCCTAGCTCTGCCTTGAGGCGACGTTCTTTGTCAAGGCATAGTTCGTAAGCAGTTGCATACCAAGCATAGCGCTTACTGTGCTTTTCGAACTCCTCACTCAAATTCAAGCGATCAATGTCAAGATCTTTCGCCAACTCTGAGCGATGAGCTACACCATCGACATCATATTCCTGATCTAGTATTTCATCACTCATCGCAGCAGTCCTGAAGCTGTTGCAACAGCTAGAAAGGTTAGCATGTAGATTAGGAAGGTAAGAGCCACTGCCGGAACGGCAGCTACTACAAACTTGAGCAGGAATACTGTGAGGTCTGTAATTGACGCATCTGTCCAGTGTTGTGCTACCGTTACAGTACAATCATTTACATGAACAGGATTCCCAGCAGGTTGAGCATCGACGTGTATCCCTGTAACACGTCGATATGTCGGCCTAAGTAGTTCTTTCACTTGTTTTCCTCTGTGTTAGTTGTTACGTCGAATTCTGTTCCAGTAACAGAGTTGTCGTCAATGTTCTCATCCACACCCGCACTCCTAAGAAGAGTTGCTGTTTCAGTATACTCTTCTGTGCTTTGATTACGTGCGTATGTTACAGCATTACTTGCGCCGTAAAGAGCAGACCTGATGCCCTTGGAGCTTGCGTTGAAATTGGATGTAGATCCAGCAGAGATTCCGTATGAAGAGGCGGTGCCAAAGGAATCGATATTAGCCCCCAAGAATACAAACTTCCAGTTGTGCTTGTCTTCTTGCTTCTTTACCAGTGCTGCCACCTTTTCCTTAGTCCACTCTTGGGAAGCATTTTCAGCACCGTCTGTGAATATCAAGACAATGTTCTTTGCAGGTCGTTTAGCCTTGGGCATCTCTTTTACACGCTGCTTAGCATTCTTGACACAACGCCCTACAGCGTCCAAGAGTGCAGTAAGCCCGCGAGGTTCGTAAGTTTCCTCAGAAAGGAACTCAGCCTTCTCAAGAGGAAGATTCATGTAGTTCTCTTCGTAGCGATCATCAAACTGCACCAAGCTGACGGTAGCCTTGCCTTCTGTCTTTTGCTGGTCTCGAATGAAGGCATTCACACCTTCGATGACGTCGTTTCGAAGAGGACTCATGGAGCCGGAACGATCCAAAATGATAGTAATAGAGGTTAGGGTCTCATCCATTAGATATTTTCCTTTGAAGCCCAGTTTGTTGTGCTGAACTGTATATCGACTAGTAGAGGTACGGTAAACTGGGGGAAATCCTCCATCTGTCGTTTGATTTCTTTGAGCAAGGGAATCTCAGATTTGTGCATGTATATCTGAATTTCGTCGTGTACAAAGTTCACGATATGAGACTTCTTTCCACGAAGAAGTTCAGCCACCCTGACGGTTGCTGTCTTAAACACGTCTGCAGCATCACCTTGAATCAAGAAGTTGACACCTTGTCTTCCTGCGCGTGCTTCTAGCCAGAACTTGCTCTTATCTTGGAGGATTCTACATGCCTTCGCGTGTGGTAGATGACGAATGCGACCGAAGGAATTCTCCATCTGTTGGTAACGCCTAACGGTACGCTTGCCTTCATTTACAAAACGCCTTACTCCTAGATACTTGTCCAAATACTGGTCGATGAAATCTTGACAAACTTTGACCCACTCTCGGTTGCTAAGATGTTCGTGCTGCTTGGGTCGAGGGATCTGTTCACTAAGACCGGGAGCACCTACACCATAGATGATTCCGAAGTTGATGCGCTTAGCAATGGTTCGAAGTGCGGAGTATTCCTTATATTTGGGGTGTGTCTCGTTAGCTAATACCGCAACAACTTCTGAGTACTCATGCCCAAACATCTCACAGAAAGTGCGTGTGTGTACGTCCTGACCTCTTGCATATGCGTCTAGTAGCAGGGGGTCCTGTGAATAATGCGCGGTTAGTCTAACTTCTACCTGTGAATAGTCTAAGAATACAAAAACCCAATCATCACCAGGACAAACGAATGCTCTACGTATGCTTGTATCACGCCCAGGGATGTTTTGTAGGTTGGGGTCATTGGACGACATTCGTCCAGTCTTCACGTTCTGGTTGAACGAGCAATGTAGGATGTTGTCGTCCGTAAGTTTGTTGAGAATGCCGGTTACGTAGGTATTCCTCAACTTTGTAAGGGTTCTATGTTCGAGTATTAGCTTAACCGCTGGGTAGTTGTGCTCAAACTTTTTGAGAGCTTTAGCGTCTACAGAGAAGTGTTCTACACAAGTACCTTGTGCACAGGCAACACAGTCTCTAGCTGAGTCTGTCTTTGCTGTAAGAGGTACTCCTGTAGCAAGAAGTGCCTCAGCGAGTTGCGAATTAGACCCTATGTTGATGTTGCCTAGCTGGTTGCAGAGTTCTTTCTCAAGCTTCTCCACATCGGCGTCGTATTGTTGCCCTAAGTCTTCTAGGTAGTCTTTATCGATTAGTACGCCCTTTTCCTCAGCTTCCATTAGGACGCGCGCGAGCTTGATCTCGTTGTTATACAGCTTTTGAAGTCTACGAGTAAAGTTCATGTTGCTCATGACATACTCATATATAGACCATGTTAGGAAAGTATCCAAACCAGCATACCTACACATCAACGGAACGGGAATATATCCGTAGTGAACATCATCCTTATGTGCGTCATAATAGATGTGGTTCTTCAGCATAGGAACCGCTATAGACTTCTTCAAGTCTCTACGATTGAACCCTTGATACTTAGGATCTCTCTGAAGCTCATCTGCCTTCTGCATCACAAGCGCAGAAAACGCTTTACGTCTAGCCCTCGCCTCTTCAGAACGCCACTTATCAATTTGCTTTTCAGACAAGTTGGCAGCCTTATGAACGATTCCTCTGTGCCTACGCCCCAAATCGTCTGTCCAACCTGATGCGATTACCTTTAGTTTTCCAGGAGCATTCTCATCGTAGAAGTGCCACAAGGTGCGCGTATCGTGAATCTTCGTTAGGATCTCAATTCCATCAGCGCGGTAAAAATGCGCGTCAAACTTCCAGTTGTGCCAAATGGTACAAACGTCTTCTTGACTAAAGAAGGCTATGAGGTCCTCACGAATGTCATCCATGGACAACTGTGGGGGAGGAGGACCGCCTGTAATAGATTCAAGATGTCTAACAGGAATGTAAAAATGGGTCTTCCCCCAACCAAAGGAAAGACCGCAAATTCTATCATCCTTGAAGTAATGAAACCCGCTAGTTTCTGTATCGCACGCTACCAATTTCTGCTTCATAAGAAGTTCAAAGAAAGCGCTCCACTCAGACTTGGTGTTAACTAGGTAAAGCTTGCAATGCTCTACCCCGTCAAAACGAGTCATAGGAACTTGATTGACTACATCATATTCTTTGACTTCACTCAGCACGATAGTCCACCATCCAGTTCATCAACGCTTCTTCAATGTCTATATCGCCGTTTCTCATCTCTTCAGTTATGCGCTTATCCCCAACACAGGTGTAAACCCTACAAGTAATTGGTCGCTTCTCATAAATGCCACACTTCCCGTCTTCCTGAAGCATCGGGCATGCACGCCCTACAGGGCCTTCAAGATAGTATTGTGGCTGCCCTTCAACTATGTCGTGTACAGCCGGTGTCCTCATTGTCGCAATACGAGCAAACCTTCCGTCACCAAGATTTTCAGCGTCCTTGTGTGTGAGCTTTACTGCGTAATCCCCGTACAACCCACTTTCGTATTCTTCTGCCGTTATGTTGACCATGAAGGCATAACAGCACGCTGAGTTTTTACAATCATGGCAAGGAGGCTGTTGGTCTTTTGGCAACGGGGGCACGTTGTTATGGATTACGTGAAGCTTGGTGCGAAGCATCACTTCTCTACGCGCCTTAGCACCTCTCCGCGCCGCTGCAGCATAGCTTGCAACCGGCTTCTCTGTAGGCGCCGGCTTTCCGTCTGGAAGATCCGGTATGTTGCGCACGGGGATGGACAGAAGTCTCTGTGGCAACTTCCCCTCTTGTGCCAGCTTCTGTACGTGTGCAGGACGCAATATAGCCACGTGAACAGGTTTCTGCAAGAGGTCCAATGCCTTCTTTTCTTTTTTGCTCATCCGCCTACACCCTTAGGCTTCTGATCTAGCTGCTTTTGAATTCTATCTCTCTCAGTTTTCATTAGCTTCTTAGTATGATCTGATGAGCGCTTCTTCAAAGACTCCATCTGCGCTGCACGGTCCATTATACTGAACGTAGCTATACCTGTAGCAGAGATGAGTCTCTTCAAATCTTCCCCCTCACAATCAGGACACGCCACAATACCTTCCCACGGCTTCTCGCTATCGTCCCCATGTTTCTTCATCCACATCTCTTCAAACTCGTGACCACACGAGCAGCACTGGAAGGTGTTTACAATATACGGCATTATACGAGTCCAAATGTGAGAATTGTCTGTAGTAGCAGAATCTCTACGTCTCTAGTTGACGTCAAACGTATGCGTTTTGTCATTGGTTTGGTTTTTCGTTGAGTAGATGTTGGAACGTCAAGAATGTCGAAAACACCCACTAAATCAGCTGCAAGTTCGTTACAAACATCAGTTAAAGCTGTCTTGGGGGAGTCTGTCCAGATTCTGAATGCGTGTCTACCGTTTATCAAGAGCATGTGATAGGACGCAGTCTTGGCCCACACCAAGGGACCCAAGTCAGAATAGCGTTCTAGAAACGACTCCTGTGACTCCCACTGCCAGTGCGAAGGCATTTCCCCAGTCCCGGGTAGGCACTTAGCGGCGTGCAGGGCGATTTTGTCACAAGGTCTGTCCAGGTTTACATGCCCCGGACGCAAATACTTAAGTTCACTATCAGCCATAACTACCCACAAGGATTTGCAATAACAACTTCCAGATTGTTGACCATTTCTATTACGGCTGCAGAGACACAAACAGCGGCCTCACACGTATCGCTGCCATCACAGTCTGCGTCTTCCGTGCACGCAGTCCCCGTTCCTGCATACAAACCAAAAGAAGGTAGCGTTACACTGCGGTAGGCACAGTCGTCGAAATCTCCTGCATATGGAGCAGTTACTACAGGAATAAACGCTACTCCAGCGGCTACTACAGCCGCACACATCTCTGCCTCATAGACAGGCGGAAGCACTGGAGATGTGCGGCGGGCACGTGTTGTCTGTCCTCCCTCGTCTGTGAACAGGATGATGATCTTTGCAGCCCCAGAAGTCCACGAAACAGACAGTGTTCCGTCAAGAGCTTCAACTACAGCATCCCACTGCGGCTCTGACCCACTACCACCGTGTGGAAGTGTTTGCAGCGCAGCCTTAAATGTAGCGAAATCAGTTAGGTCTTGATACAGCGCTGGAGTTCCATCTACTGGTCCTGGAACCGTCTCAATCCCATAGTGGATGTTAGAGCTAGTTGAAAGGCGGGTGCTAAATAGATTGGTTGCCTGTTTTACGATATGAATCTTGTTAGTCATAGACCCAGAAGTGTCGATGAGAAACAAGACGTCAATACCGACAGGTTCTTGAGATACACAAACCCCTGACTCAATCACTCCGTCAACACACCCGTCACAGTCGTTATCGGCGCCATCACAAGCCAACAAACCTACTTCAGGAACGGGAGGAACATCTCCTAGACACTCTCCCCAAGCCCCCTCAACACAAAGACGGATCCCAACAGTGCACGGCGCCATAACAGAACCGGGGACTGCCACCTCTGTCCCAGAACACCAACCAGACAGGGGTGTAGCTCCTGAGTTGTCTACGATGCCGTCACAATCGTTGTCATACCCATCGCAGATTTCAGGTACACACTCCAAACGAGAGCAATGTCCTTCAATGCACGCAAATCCTGCACCACAAGTGCTGTCAAACTCACAAAATCTTCCTGAAGTATCGCGCGGTACGCAGTTGCCATTGCGACAGTCATACCCAGGTATGCATGTCTCGTGAGAACCACACATACACACCCCATCAACGCACTGATCAGCATCTGCTGTAGGACAAGCAGCTTCACAGGCCCCACAATGATTGATATCTGTTAGGAGGTCTGTAGTCTCGTCACAAACAAGGGCAGCATAACCAGCGTCTGCTCTAAGGTCTGGTGGATGGCGCTCTGGTCTTGCGCAACTAGCCAACAATACAACAACCAAACAAAGCAAACGCCCCATATTTACCCCTCAATCAGCGATCATCACCCTCGCCATGAATCTTTCCGCGAGCGCGGCGAGAATACAACTTGTCTAGGTTAGCTTTAGCCACATCTTCAAGCGTAAACCCTAGTTCATAGGAAGCTGCTGTTAGGTACCACAGCACGTCACCCAATTCCTTCTTGATAGCTTCCCTGAATTCATCATCGACAACTCCACCCTTATCTCGGATGAGTTTCTTTACTTTCTCTGCTACTTCACCAGCTTCTCCAGCAATTCCAAGTGTGGGATAGACGATGTTATCTCCGCGATTTGGATAAAGTGCTGTAGCCCCAGCCTCTTCAGCATATGTTGTAAAACTAAGTCCATCTGACGTGGTGTTTGCACAAACACACTGGCGAACCTTATAACCACAATATCTACACGCTGCCATTTCAACCCCTCATTGCCTTTAGCATTCCTTGACGAAGAATTCCATCAATCTTTCTCAAAGGCTCTTTCACCAAGTCTTCCAAATCGTTAATCACCACATGATTTGGATAGTACTCTTTTACGTCAGCAGATTGGATGCCAAAGGCAATAATTTCCACACCAGCCTGTGTGCCTGCGGCGACGATAGACTTCAAATACCCTTGGCAACGTCCCGTATGTCCATGTCCCGGGTAAGGATGCCCATCATTCATCACCAATAGTATCTTACGCTTTTCTGGGCGCGCAAGCAAGTGCTGAATTCCATGTAGCACAGATTCTCCATCGAGCGTATTAGCTTGACAATTGTCTCGTGCGTGCGTGAGCTTCAGCGCTCCTTTATTCCAAGATTCGTTGAAAGTTTTGTAGTAACGAATCCACAAGTTTGACCAGCGAGAATATAATTGCTGTTCATCATACTCAGGGTATGTCCTGGGCGTCCCACGAGTACTATACCCATACACCATGAACGGAATCTTCAGAGGATCAAATACATCCCCTAGAACAATTGCACTCTCAGCGGCTAGCTCTAGCGCACGACCACTCATACTTCCCGAATGATCGATGGCGAGAGCTACAGCAGTGTCGAGATGAACCTTTTTCTGGCGCGTCTTGTAAACGTCCTGTGAGACGCCCAGGATAGCCTTATGAGCCTGCCTAGCATCTAGACGTCCCTCCGGCTTGCCCCCGACCCAGCGGCGCTTAGAGGACGCCCTGAGGGTGTTTATGAGCTTGAAGCGCATGATAGAGGTAAATTGGCGACTTTCGTTCCTCAAAGAGTTGAGGTAATCCCCATGGGTAGGAGTAGTACGCTCCGGGAGAGTTTCGATAGAATCTTGAGAAGTATCGAAAATTGAATACCCAATCTTATCGTCCAACCCGTGTTCATAGGAGCGATCCCTACTCCAATATGAGGAACCAGTCTTGTTTGGGTCTCCTCGCTCAGAAATCTCTTGCTGGGCCGCCTGAGCCAAAGCCTTAGACAGATCCCCAGCACTCTTCGCCCTTTCTTGGCCCTTATTCTCAGATTGTTGTTTAGTCCCCTGAGAAGGCATAGCCATCGGAGATTGCTCGGTGCCCTCTGCGTCTGCGGCACCCCCGTCATCTGGACGGTTCTTCTCGTCCTCCTCGGCCTCTTCCTCAAGAAGCTTAAGAATCTCCTCAGCAAGCTTTAGAGAGTCTTGTGTATCCTTAGGAGCATTCTTAACTACTGTTTCAACAACCTTATCAGCCTTCTCGCGAACCTCTTTACTGATGAAGTTTTCGTAAAAGTCTGTATTCCTGTGGCGAAGCTCAAGAAAACTGGCAGCAAGAATCTTCGAAAACTTAGAGACTACTTCCTTACCCATGACAGACTTGTCCCAATTCTCACGAAGATGGCTGTAAAACCACCAGTGAGCGTTGGTGAAGTTCACCTCACAACCAGGGTAGATATTCTCCATGCAAGATTCAACACGAGCGTTTTCAACAACCTGAAATATCTCTTTCAGTTGTGCAGCTTTCTTGCTACGTGTGGCTTTATTCTTCAGAGAATTACTAACGCTCCTGTCTGAGAACAAAATGTTTCCTGCCTGCTGGTCCAAGTATCCCTGCATCGCGTCAATCAATTCCTGGTCAGCATTATCAGGCAGTGTGGGCAACGTGATCACGTTGCCCTTAGTTTCTGCAACACCAGGCTTAAACTGTACCTTGATATTATGCTTAGCCGTCAATAGCTTCGCAGTACGTTCAAGGACGCTTTCGGTGACACGACGAGCCACTAGTCCCCCCAGAAAATCAAAACGAGGATAATGAGCACACAGGGAAGGATCACAGCAAACGATAGGATTTCAACCACGTTAGTGTTCCCTCGTGATTCGAATAACCACACCGTTTCCTCGGTTGATTATCACCTTACGGTCAGGAAGTTGACAGAAACAGTACTGATGGCGCCACGCATACTCATCAGTGCTTTCCAATTGTCCACCCGCTGCGGAACATAACGTACTGCACTGAGCTTGCTTGTGGGAATCTTTATCCGCAGTTGCACACCGTATTGTTCCTATCAACAGTCCGATTGTTCCCGCCAGAATGCCGATAATAAAAAACACACTAAGTAGAGTGTCCTTGTCCATTACAACCTCTTAGTTGATGTGGAACTAGAAATGAACTTGGTAGAGTCCTTTTTAGGAAGCCTGAAAATACGCTGAATGACGCCAGCAACAGCCATAGCGTCTTCAGTAGTCATGCGGTTGAGGAAGGTATATTCCGCAGCCATCATAGGTAGAGGCCACATACTAAGCTTCTGAAGCCAGCGAATGCTGTCACGAGTGGTTAGTGGGGCAGAGAGCTTTCCACCCCTGAAACTTTCTCGGGCACTTGCCATCACAGCCACAACACTTTTGATGATACTCCCGTCTGCCTTCGGGAACAACTTCTTGAGAACATCTTCCTCATCTTCAGGGGACAAGTAATCGATCTGCATGACGGTGTCCCAACGGTTTTGGAACGAGAAGTTCTGCACGTTTGTACCAGCTACATACAGACTGGAGTCATCTCCCATCCCAGAAGTGTTTGCGGTAGCTACGATGCAATTCTGCGGGTGTAGTTCAAAAATCTCGTTTGTCTCGTGTAGAAGCATCTTACGATCATCTGAGATCGCCCGTTGAAGAACAAACGCAGTCTCAGGCGCCACAGCATCTACCTCATCGAAAAGTAGGATGGTCCCCGGGAGCGTGAACCCTAGCGGTACTAGTCCATACCTAAACTTCGTAGCACCATTGACGATCTTGATATCGCCAACGAGATCTCCACGAAGTAGGTGCCCGTCAAAGTTCACCTGAACCACGTTGTAGTTCAACCTAGCGGCGATCTGATTTACCATTGCAGTCTTACCAGTACCGGAATGGCCTTGCAGGTAAATCGAGTCCTTGTTGGACATAGCCATCAAGAACATGATGAGATCTTGCTTAGGAAACTTGTAGTGCGGGTTAATTGTAGGAGTCAAAGGACCTGGGTCTTTGAATCCAATAATTTGCTTATCCTTGTACTTAACCTGTCCGTTGTCATCAGTTACTGGAGAACCCTTCTTCATCACAGGGCCCAACTGAACGTTGAAAGTCTGGGACAGTGAAAAACTCTTGGTCACACGATCCGCCGCGTGTGCAATCTTCGAAACCTGAGAGCTAATAAGGTCTTGGTGTTTGGCGTCAGTGGGCATTAGTTTCCTGGTGATTTTTCAGTGTTATATGTGTTGACCCATTTAAGAAGATGCACGAATTCTTTGCATTGAGTTACATTAGCTTTGAAACCGGCCATGGCAGATTTCAAATCCACCTGAATCACCGAGTCGGCTTGTTCAATATAGGTGTTTATACGAGATTCTTCGTCCCACCAAACAAGAAGCCCCCAAGTCAGGGTGCCGTCGTCTAGACGCAGGCGGGGAGCCGTGATTACACCGCGAGCGTCAAACAAATCAGCCTTCTCTTGCGCCGTCTGATACGGAACCCCCGGCTCCTCATCACCGAACAGGAAATCTCCCTCATACGTACCCCAGCCATAGAAGCGAAACACTCGCTGTCCTTCTTCTTCTAGGTAAGAAGCAAACAACCCTACGCGGGTCCCAACTTTGATTGGTGCAGTAACTAGAGGAATTTTAAGAGATTCAGTCAAAGTCCCACTCCGCGTCAGGAATACTGACGGTTGTTTTTTCCAATTCAGGCAATTCTGACCGACTATCAAGGAAGGAGAGCTGAACTCCCCTAGGCACCTGCAAGATAGATCCCCCCAACACGAATGGCAAGTGCGTACCGTTCATTTTGTGTCTGGAAATCATTCCTACACCAAATCCAGACAAGTAACTCTCTAGCTCTGCTAGGGACTCGTCAAGCGTTTCATAGTCGTAATGAACTACTCGCGCGTTGTAGGGTAGGCAGTGATTTTCTGGAAAGTTATAACGCTCATCTCCAAAGTGTAGAAGCAATACTAGTTGGTTATCTCTACACAAAGCAGCAACTGTAGTTGCGTGGTCGGCTCCTGATGGCAAAAGAGTTGGACTAGTCACTACGACTATCTGCCTTAGAAGGCCATCTTCCATTGCTCATACTCCAAGGAATACACACTGATACGCTTTTCAAGCGTGTCCTTTATCATAGCAGTTCCTTGCGTATCACTCAAGAAGCTTCCAGGATCCTTATCCTTTGGCCAATTCGAGAGGTCAAGAACATACACTTCCCTGAAGTGCATCTTGAGCCTCTCTACCTCAGAGATCATTTCTTTGTGGGCATCCTTTTTGTCATACCACAAGACAACCTCCTGGACGCCCCAACACTTAAGAAGTTGTATCTGTTCCTTGCTAATGCGTTTCCCAAACGTGGCGTATGCAGCCGTATCAGGAACTTGACGCACTCCCAAAGCGTCTATGACGCCCTCAACCAAAACTACTGGCGCTCCGGGGTAAGGTAGAGAAAAGGGCCATACTGTCTTTGAAAGGTCAGATCCAGGGGCGTTGAGGTACTTATGTGACTCTCCGGAAGAGATTGTTCGAGCCAACCAGGAAACCAACGCGCCGTCTTGTCCGTAGATTGGAATGACGATGCGGTTACCGAGGTTACCGCGAAACTTTCCTTCAGAGTCGTAGAAGGGAACTCTACGGTCGGGAATATAGTGAAGGTTTGTTGCTCTGAGATGTTCTTCTGTGAATCCACGGCTCTTAACGTATTCCCAATATTTGTTACCCTCTTCAACCTCTAACTTGACAGCTTCCTCTGGTAGCCCAGAGATGTGCTTCATTTCTGGAAAGTGGGGCGTATTTGCATCCAAAAAAACGGCACTGTTATGTGTGGGGTCTCCGAAAGTAAACGAAGGTTCTTCAGGGGCAACCGGTTTATACTCACGCACGAGACGTAAAAGGGCCTGTCCTTTTGTGATGTTCTCTGTGATGGCAACGAAATCCAAAAGGTTGTATCGGCTACCGGTTCTAAAGTCACATTTGAAGCAATAGAAGGCGTTTCTTGAAGGATTGACATAGCACTTATACTTTGTTTCTCCACAGGCTGGACAGCATATTCGAATCTCTAAGCCATTCTTGCCAGAAACTCTTCGCACAGAATAGTTGTCTTCAAGATAACTTTCCCAATCAAAGTCTTCTTGAACGTTACGCATTATGTGCTTGTTTGACATATTTGTTGTACTTCAAGATGTCCAAAGGAATAGGGGCGCGACACTTAGAGCATACAGCCTTAGTAGGTCTGTAGTGGCTTTGAAACATGTTAGTTGTGTTCTTGATTGTGTAGATGATCTCTTTTTGTGCATCTACACCACTAAAGATCCAGTCTACTTGAACCAGCGGATATTGAAGAGTAAACCCAGCATGTGACCCACACGAATAACAACTAATCGCAGTAGTAGGAATCTCTCCCAAGGTCACTTTTGCAACATAGATACATTCCCAGCAGATGGACTTCCCTGTAAAGTGAGCGCAGATTACGGCTGTTTTAGGCTTACCGCAGAAGCTGCACGTACCGGCCGTAAGAGACTTCATCTTAGCGAAAAAGGGAGGCCCTGCCTGTTTGGTCATTGTTTACTCAAGTACTAGTTTACCATCTTCTTCAGTAACTCCATCAACCTGTCCTAACACGTCTGTGTCATTATCCTTCTTAACGGGTGTTGGAGGAGGAACAACTGTTGTAGCTGCCGGAATAGGAGGCGGCCTATAGAAAGCCATTCTACTGTAGTCTGTGTCTAATTTGATGGTTCTACCTGCCGGACCTATACGACTCTTAGCTATGAGTAGTCTGATCAACTCATCTTCACGCTCTTCTTGCGTTTGCGCCATCAGAAGTGCAAAATCTACGGTGAAAAGCTTCGACACGGCCCCCGCAATAGCTGTTTCGTCTGGGGTTTCCATTGCCATCCCGGCACGATTGAGCTGAGTGGCCGTCCAAACTCTAGTGGCGTACTCAACTGCTAACCCTCGCAGCGCCTTGGTGATAGCATCTAGTTCTTCGTGAGAAGAGTTGTAGGTTCTGTGTGGCTTAACAAGGTCCAAGTAGTCTACAATGACCAAATCGGGAATAAACCCAACACCTGCGAGCTGTCTAAGGTGTGCCTTGAGTGTTCCTACAGTTGCAGTGTCAGGCGGATACTCTTTGATTACAAGGTGGTCTGAGAACTTTGAAGACATTGTAGAAAGTGAGCTAAATACTGCGTTGTTGTATGTCTTCAAGTCGTTGATCTTGACCTTAGTAAACAAACTGTCAAAACGCTCAGCTACGTCCTCAGTACTAAGCTCCATCGTGTAGTACACAACTTTCTTCCCAAGAAGGATAGAAACCTGTGCAAGCCACGCTAAAAAGATAGACTTACCTCTACCTGTTCCTCCTGCCACAAGACCAAGCTGCTTGAGTCTAAGCCCCCCATACATGAGGTCATCCAAGTCTGGAATGCCTGTAGGAAGCCTCTCAACCTTGACTGCGTTCAAACGGTCGCTAAGTCTCTGTTGGTAGTCTTGAAAGTAGAAGTTTCCGAGAGTTAGAACATCGAGCCCTTGATTTACTGCATCCTGTAGCTTAGTGACAATCTCCTCCCACTGCTCATTCTTAGCGAGGTTCCAAGAATCCTGCAGGGCTAACTTCGTAGCCTGTGTTCTGATGAAGGTTCCCAACTCGTTGTTGATGTGCTCTTCTTCTACAGGAAGAGGCTTTACCTTGAGGAAGTTGAAGTACTCAAGATACTTGTCAATTTCATCTTCTCGAATCGTCTTTGCCTGGACAGCCTTCACCATCTCCTGTTGTAGAGATGCAGACGTGAGTTTGACCTTTGCATCCCGCAAAGTCTCAAAGAACCACTGCAAAGCCTTGTCAGAGAAATGCTCATCTTTCAACACGTCCCCTGCAATTGTGCAGAAATCGTGGTTATTCAACATGTATGCGAGCAGTTTGATTTGGTACTCACGACTGTCTGAAAACTGACTGCTCATCCCTCAACACCACGAAAGTAGAGGTTACAACGATCCATAACAAACCAAATCACGAGAAGCACAAGAATGCTCGCATCTACAGAGAACCAAATCCACTCATTCATCTATGACCTTCTTGTAAATAGGATCAGCGTCCAAATACACCTTAGGGAATGTAATGAACCCAGGAATCACGAGATTCCTGTACACTTCTTCCCTAGTCATGTCTTGCGCACGACAAATAGTAAGCATCTGCTTTTCTGCAGAACGCATAACAGAAGCGACATCCGCCTTGTGACGAATGTCGTTGCCTACTACTCTCTTCGTGACTTTGTTGGCAGCAACGTACGCTATCGCACGTTCTTGTGCCTTATCAGTTGCCAACTGATAGATTTTGGGTGGGCGTCCGAAGCATTTGTGAAAGTAGTCGAATTGGGCACGCATGTACGCTTCTTGATCGACTCCTGCTTCTGCACACGATATAACCACTCTTCGCCACAGAGACAACCCCTTAGACGTCATCGTGTGGGGCATCCTAATGGCTGGGTTGGCGTAGTACTCATCTACCATACGATAGTACAAAGCGGCCATTCGCACTTCTTCTACGTCCTTAGGTTCAGACCCGTCTAACGTAGACAGCGTTTCCTTTACGACCTTGGCCTTTTCACTAACCATCGCATCGCGTTTCTCATTGAAAGCAATGCTGGCTTTTATTGAACGTAGTCTGCGCGCTCTGAGTACTTCAAGAATGTCTGTCATTGCCCCAAACGTTTCTTCATAACAGCAATAGCTTCCGGGTTCTCATCAATTAGTGTGACGTGTCTGTCGTGCTTAACAGCAGCTTCTCCCGTAGTTCCAGATCCTGCGAAGAAGTCCAATACGTAGTCCCCAGGATTTGAATGAACCCTAATTATACGCTCCAGAATTCCAAGCGGCTTCTGTGTAGGGTACCCTGTACGCTCTTTACCGTTGGTAGGTACGATAGTGTGCCACCAGACATCTGTTGGAGTTTTCCCACGGGCCGCCTTCTCTTTTCCTACAAGTCCGGGGGCCATGTATGGTATGCGGTCCATAACGTCAAAATTGAAAGTGTAACTACCAGGATCCTTTACATACCAAAGAATTGTGTCGTGCTTTGCCGACCACTTTCGTTTGGAACGTCCTCCATAATCGTATGCCCACACAATCTCGTTCATAAAGCAGTCACGACCAAAGATTTTGTCACACAAGATTTTCACATAGTGAATCTCTCGATAATCCATGTGAATGAAAAAAGAACCGTCATCAGTTAGCAGACGATAGGCTTCTTCAATTCTAGGTGCTATCCAATCCAAAAAGTCATCAAAGGCGTCGTTGTACGCCCCTTGATGGTTTTTCTGGACCTTCCCGGTATTGAAGGGAGGGTCGATATAGATTAGGTGAAAACTTTCATCCTCTAAAGTTGCTAACAGCGTCAGATTGTCCCCTTGAAGTATGTTAATCACTTGTCACCTTCTCGTACGCCTCTTGCAGTTTCTTGAACGTTTCTTCGTCTCCACCCCTATCAGGGTGGTGCATCTTAGCCAGGGTGCGCCACACAGCCTTCACAACCTCCTCAGGCGCGTCTGGAGTCAAGTAGAGTTGTTCATACGCCTGTGCCTTAGACACTCCCTCTAACGCCCTCCACTCGGGAGTGGGAGATCCTCGACGCCAGTATACCTTCTCCTCAGCGATACGCATTTGAATGTCTGCGGGCAGTGCTGCATAGTTTAGCTGACCTTGGGTCGCATACGCAAGCTGCGATAGGCTGAGCGCTTGAGAAACATGAATATACCACGCCCCTTCTTCATAGTATCTCAATGACTGCTTCACTGAGTATCTAAGAAACTCTACCAGCGCCTTGTTAGTTTCTCTCACACGATAAAACTGAGGCGAGTTGTCACACGCCTCAAATCTCATCGGAGAAGCACTTCCGTCACTGTGTGATATGGACGGAAGTCCGTCCCACCAAAGCTGGCTACGCTACCAGGTCGTCGCGTAGTTCTTGTAGCTTTATCACCAACAGTTTTTACGCGAGCCTCGAAAGCAACTGCTGAAAGCTTTCGTACACGCTCTAACGCAGAATAGGCTAAGTCAACTTGCTTAGGTATCCCATCAGCGGTCGGTTGTCTCCAAGAGTTGTAAGGAGATACGTATACCGTAATAATAGTCTTGTCAGGTTGGTTCTGAACCACCCTACCAAAGAACCTTGTGTGGTCCCCAGCACGGGCTCTTCGTGGGCGAGCAGGAACCTTGTAGTAAGGCACACCTTTGCCCGTAACTACTGGGCAAATCGCTAACCCATTGCGCATCCAAATCTGGAGTTGATCGCCGGGCTGAATGTCTTGAATCCGGAGAACCATCCCCAGATTATATCACGATCCGGCTATTCAGTCGATTCAGAACTCACGAGCAATTGGGAAGCTTACCAAAGGTTTCTGTAAGACTCCTGGGAGGGTCGATCTCCACAACCCGCAACTTTTTCTCTGGATGCAGGTCTTTCCACATCTGAACGAAAGTATACCCCTGCTCAACCGCATCGTTGAGGGCATTGTGATCGTGTGGGAGTGTAGTATTGAACCACCTCTCCGGCATACGCTTCTTTGCAGTCTCTCGGTACGTAGTTCCCAAAAGTGCCATACCTAGGGTCTTCATATCGATACAAATGAAGCCCAAAGGACAGTGGTTTAGGAATCGATGACAGTAGTAAAACAAGAAGGGCCAATCAAACCCCGCAGGATAAGCAACTGCCGTAGGCTTCCACTTGTGAGAAAGAGAGGCTATCCACGTATCAAAACGCTCCATAGCCACCTCAGGAACCTCTAGGTTCTTACGACACTGCTCCCATGCGTCAGGCTGTCCCTTCCACCACTCCATTGTGTCTGGGTGTTGCTGAGCCCCTTCTAGAAGCTCCAGATTCGTGTAGAAAGTGTCTACCAGTGTCCCATCAGGAAGATAAGCAGCACAACCCAAACTAAGCATGCTGTACAAACCGGGGCACGGGCCGTCAGCTTCAATGTCAAATGCGATGTAGATTTCTGGCTTACTCATCTGTGTCAATTTCCTGAACCAAATAGATTCCGTAGTAAGAAGACTTTTGGCAGTATCCCCATTCGCCTAGAATTTCTCCCTTATACATCGACACTGTTTTCATCATAGCAAAAAAATCCCCGGCAAACATTGGATAAGTCTTCCCACACGACGTGTCAATCATCAAAATGCGATAAGCAGCGCCGTGTTTCCAAGCTCGGTGTAAAGCTAAAGCTGTTATGAAAGTGTCTTTCCCTGAGGTGAAAGAGTGAACATCTCTACCACGACCAGCCCTGAGTATGTTGCCATTAACATCAACAGGTACTTCTTCCGGTGAACTTCTTTTACGCATCTTCACCTGCCCACAACTTCTTAACCAGTACTGCGTCTGGCCCGGACATATGTATACCGAAGCAGTCTTCTGCCTTATAGTCCTCCAACCTCTTCAGCGAGTGCTTGGTAAGGTATTTGTGACAGTAATTTGCGAACTCAACTACTATTAACTTCTTACCGCGCAGTCCTCTACCGAGACGCTGCATCGTTCGTATTCTGCTCTTCCTAGATCCTGCTAGGATAAGAGCATCGATTGTAGGAACATCTACTCCCTCATCTAAGATGGTGGACGCAATCAAGACTGGAAGGTTACCAGAAGCGAAGTCCTTCAACGCCTTCTGTCGAACATCTGTATCCTCTTCGCCGTAGATGAATTGATGGGGAATAAACACACCATTTGTTTGTGTCCACAACATATTGTCGAGTAGGTTTCCCTGGGCGATCTCCTCAACCAAGATCAAAGTTCCCAAACCTTGCTGCTTAAACACCTGTGTCCACTCCACAACACGTTCAAGAAGCTCTGGATTTTCTGAAACTCCTTGTTTGTACGCGGTTGGGTAGCGGATGTTCTTCTTCAAGATCGGTTGTGTAATCTGATCGAAGATGATTTCTGCTTTCGCACTAATGCCCAACTCAACAAGCTCTTTGTTGTTCACTTCGAAGATTACAGAGCCGGTTGCAGCAATCAACCTGAGGTTAGCACCGTCAGTACGATCAAGAGGCGTTCCACTAAGCCCAAACCTGTAGAATGCGGGGCAAAGTACACTGACGGTGTACCAAGTCTCACTCCCAACGTGGTGGCACTCGTCTAGAAAGAGAACTTCAGTATTTTGAACCAAGTCTTGGCACTCTTGTGTGTCAATTCTCGACTCAAGCGTTCCTACGGTGGCAATGGTTACAAGAGACCCCGGGGACCAATGCCCGTCACCAACTATACCAATCTCTTTATCGGTAAGTCCAAGTCTGGTTTTGAAACGTTCTCTAGCTTGGTACAGCAGTTCTCTAGAAGTAACCACAAATAGGGTCTTCAACCCTAGATAGTTTGTCACAGCACAGGCGATCTCAGTCTTTCCTCCATTGGTCGCTACCTTCACAATACCCTGCTTCTGGTCAACCATAGCTTTACAGGCGCTCAACTGATAGGCATAGTTACCGGTCATAGACACGCCTTGTATATCAAAAGTCCTGTTACCAACAGTAGGTACGGGACGGTGGTCAACGATCTCCACCTCATAGCCCATATCATCACAGACTTCGCCTACAGTGGCTACAAGTCCTGTAGGAAACGCCCCAGTTCTTTTGTTGAATAGACGTTTACGCCCATCCCACAAACCTCTTTGGTACGACTTACTCCACTCTGCACCTGCTACCGGATAAGACGTGGCTATGTGTATAGCACTCTTAGGGTAGTCCCCTTTTAGTACAGACATGGATCCGTAGATGTGAATTTCAGATTTCATAGTGATATGTCAGATTCGATCTCATTCCCAAAACTATCCCAGCCCGGCACCTTGGTTCTGGCAAACAACTCTACCTTTTTACAGTCAGGAAACATCAACTCTATACGTCTTCTAACTTCTTCCGGTTTTGTGCTGTGCTCTGTACGCTTAACAGAAAGCAATTGTCTAATGTTTCTAGCGCCTCTAGGTTGTGGGATTTTCCCACGCTTACCAATGAGACAAAGCTCGCATTGAGACATCGTATAGAACCCAGGATTCACGCGCTGTTTGTCCCACACAAACCCCACAGTAGCCCATTGGAACCCCCACGCTTTGAGTAGCTCAATAGCTTGATCCAGATGCGGAGAAGTAGTCCACAAAAACAACAAACTGTCAGTCTCTGATATAGACGCTACATCCAACTGCTTCAGCTCATCTAACGTCATAGTAGGATAATGAACGATCGCACCGCCAGTATCTACACCACCCTTGCCATTATGCTGTCGCTGTCCCTTGTAGTCCCACGGAGGATCTGCATAAATGATGGCATACTTACTCATGGATCAATCCCTTCGTAGGGATGATCTCCTGCGGTGTATTGAGCAGGTAAAACTCTGATGGAGGATCCCATCGATAGTTATCCCCTTCCCTCTGAAATCTACGGAACGCAGACATTCTACACACAATCTGTCTGGGCTCTCTAAAATCAGCGTCAAATACCCCCGCCCTAAGAAGATTCGGTTGGTCCCTCCACTTGTAGTAAGCAATTATCAACCCCGCTTCTGGTGTTACCCTGTCGAAGAAGTACTTCACCCTTCCTGCCAAAACATTCATACAGTTCTTGTCTCTGTGACACGAAGTACGCAAACATTGCAGAGGGTAAAGCTTTGGTTCTTTCTCTATGAGAACCAAACACTCAGGATATAGATACTTCAGGGGTATGAATACGGTGCGTTGACCGTCAGTCATTACATCGACACGATCACGCATGCTCGGACGCCAGGGCGTCATGAAATAGAAAATAGGGTCAGGCACTGGTGTCCAACTGCATCTGAAGGAACGCCAAGCGCTCAATGAGCTTCTTCATTTCGTCGCGAATGAGGTCCTTCGGATCTACAACCAAATTAGTCTCGGCTTTGAGATGCAAAGATGCGACGAATGCTTGAAACTCTTCTAAGGTGCCTCGGAACTTATTTAGGTCTACAGACCCTCTGATTCCAGGTACAGTTCCAGACTTGGTAAATTGCCAAATATGCCACTGAGGCCAGGGGAACAGGTTACCTTCTGTATCTGCAGGAATGATAGGAATGCTAGTGTAGGACGGAACCCAAAGCGGATACTTGGTAAACTTCACAGCTAGTTCAGGACGAGCTTGACTCAACCACCAATGGAATGCCTGACCTGTGTAGACAATTGGCGTAACTCCTAGCGCTTTTTCAAGAGTCTCCAAAAACTCTAGACTCTCCTCTACTACAACATCTGCAGAGAGTTTATCAGTCCCTGAAACAACTCCTCCGGGCAGGTTTGTAGCTGCACCCGCTTCTATGTCAATGGCGGGAGGAAGGTCTTCCACTGTGAGCCCTCCTGCATCCTTTAGAAGCTTGAGGATGAGGTCGGCTTGAGCCTTACCGTCTCTATCAGCACGGAAGTAGTGATAGGATCCTCTAATCAATCCTACCTTCTTAGACTCTGTCCAGTTTCTAATGAAGTTCTTATCTGGGGTTATTCCATCCCCAGTTCTGCAAATTGCAAAAGAAACATTATTCCTGTCAACCTTAATTAAGGTGTCCCAGAGGATGTGCCCTTGCCAAGAAGAGACATCTATACCTAGCGTAGTGGGTCCTCTGTAAGGATCCGGTTGTCTTCTCATGTCTACCTCAATTACAAAGCAAAGCCTACGACAAGGCCAAGCACCAATGTAGCCACGGAAAAGGCTCCTGCCAACCCCCAACCAGCCCAGCTAAGGAAGTCAGGAGAATTCTCACAATCTAAACGAAGACGATTCTCTTCTTCCCACTTAGCACGAAGACGGTCTCTCTCAGCCTGTAGTGTCTCAATCTGTAGTTGCGACTCAGCTATGACTTCTCTTAGAAGATCTCCCTCTTCAACAAGAGTGGCAATTTCCTCTTGAAGAAGAACGATAAATCTAGTGGCGTACAACAAGTCAGCATCTATCAATAGAAGCTGTCTGAAACCTTCTAAATCAAAGCCCTCATAACGTACCCCATCCACAACTATAGTGGTGTGATCGGGGAATCTAATAGAGGGTTGAGCCTCAGCGGTTCCCGCCAAGGAAGCTATCAACGTCATCCCAACTAGTGATAGCATCAATCTTCTTACGTATCTCACGATGTTCCTCCTCTAGGCGTTGTCGTTTTTCTTCCAACGCTTCTATAGACACGCGCGCAGCCTCAGCCTCCTGCAGAGCTTTCTGGGCTGCTTCTTCACCTTCAGAGAGGATGATATCAATGCGCGCTTGGTGTGCATCCTCTTCCTGAACAGCTTGCTCGTGAAGTATCCTAGATACTTCTTTACCCTTCTTCCAAGCGATGAAGGCAAAAACAGCAGTCACAATTATGACGATTATACCAGCTACAAGAGCGCCAATCCAGCCGCCATCCCCTGTCTGTGTCTTTTCCTTGTCTCGCTGAATGGCAGCAAGAACATCATCCATTACGCTCATGTTCCCTCACTTACAGTATTCGATCAGAACGGGACCCGCCTATAATCTCGTCAGAAATACCTATAGCTGTCAAAATGTTTCGTATCACAGAAGGCGGGCGAGTGTCATAGTGTGCCGGCATAGATTGAATTAGAGACTGTGTCTTAGTCCTACGCCCAATGAATTCACTAGAGCCCGCTACAGTGCCTCCTGTAGTCCCTGTAAGCCCTGTAGCGGTCAGTCTGTAATGTGTCCCTGCCGTGGGAGGTTCTGTGTGTAGGATGACATAAGTGGTTGTTAGAGGGCGCCCACCCTCCAATGTTGCGGCATCTGCAATCGGAGAAAGAATCTCTTTTACCTGAATCAGCCCCACACCTTCAACAATACCAATGTCGTAGTTAGTTACGTCAAAGAAAGCAGAGTCTATCACAACCGGTTGTTCAAACGTTATGATGATAGTATCGTGCGCCAGTATGTCTACCGCAGGTAGTTCTTCAACAGTAAAGTAGAGAGAAACAGGCATTACGGAGTTTCACCCGGAAGATAAACAGTAACTTCTTGTCTAGACGCTGTAGACCAATCTGTGGCCTTAACCAAGCTAAACTGAAACACCCCCGCCCCTAAGTCAGCAACAGAAGACCCAGTATACTCTCCATAGAAGGTTCCTGCTGTATAGATAGTTTGTCCTTGTATTTGTACAGTAACGTCTGCGGGGACTAACGTACCCGCTACTTGTGTGAGGGTAAAGGTCAAAGTTGTTGCTGTCTGAGCGGTTACATCTCCTCGTAGAGGATCAAATGCTACTAGTACAAAGTTAGGGGCTGCTGTGCCCATTACAACAAACTCATCTACAGTTAGTGCGTCGGCGTGGTCTTCAATCCCTGCGTACCTGATAAGTCCCGCACTTGCGTGAACACGAATACGGGCGTCCGACAAGGGTGCTGAGTAGATAGCTACTTGGTCCATACGCCCTTCGTAAGCATCTGCGGCTGCCCCTGGCGTTCCCGGAGCGCTCTGGTTCTGTGCCAGCATGAGCGTTCCTCCTGCGGTCAACGTAGCGCTTGTCTGAATGGCAGTGTTCTCATCGTGTTGTACACCGTCAAGGAACAAACGCAAACGCCCGTCACTATTACGCCAATCTACGTAAATATGATGTGCTCTACCGTCTGCGATAGAGTTGAGTGGGCTGATAAGAGTTTGTGAAGTCGCAGTACCCTTAATGTGTGTTCTGATTGTTGATGTTGAGACAAACTCTACCGCAAACTCCAGTACAGGGCCAGTGATAACGTAGGAAAGTGGCCAGGTTGTTACGACGTCTGAGGGATTCTCAATCCAAAATTCACAAGCAATCGCAGTCGTAGGGAGTGTGGGTTCAGTACGCACCATGTAGCCGTCATCCAATGCGCCTGCATCTTCATTCCACTTTACTGCACGCCCCTGAGGACCTGGATTTGCTCCCCAAATAATAGGGTCTTGGTTTATGAGGCGCTCGCCGGCTGTTCCAGTATACGTACCATCTTCAGCAGCACTACCGTCATCTTTAGCCGCCGTACCTGAAGGATCACTAAGTTTCCACCAATGTAGCGGAGTATCTGCAGCTACTTCTGTTTCATAGTTCCAACTGGCCATTAGACAAGCACCGTTCCAGTAACACCGTCCCAACGACACCAAACGCCACCAATACAGCGCCAGTTGAGATCAGTACTCAAGTCTCGCATACCATCTCCAGTATTTCCAAAACGGAAAAGGCGGCTAGAGCCTATATATCCCTGACGTGCAGGCTCTCCAAGGTACGGGTATCTACAAGCCCACCACTGTGCTGGGCCAAACGTGTTGTAAAGACCGCTCGTTGCATCTGTTCCGTGAACAATGCCGTCAGCAGGAACTACAATTCCATTAGGATCCCACAAGTTATACTGAGGGGCTCCTACAGACCCAAATTGCATAACATGCACAGACTGCATCTCTGTGTCTTTAGTGCTTGTGGGGTCTGGAGGCCCTGCTCCAAACCCTCCGGCAGCCGTTCTTACACCAGTAAGCCAAGAATACGCACGACCGCCGCTAGCCCCACTATAGCCTGTGTGGTAGCCCTGCTCATTGAACATCTTTGATTCATGAGAAAACGGATTAGTACCGGAACCGGCAAACGTACCAATAACCATAGCATCTGGACGCGCAGTGGGTGCATTGGTTACAGCGTCCATAAACATTCCGCCGATGGGCCCTAGGTGGGTCTCTCCATGTTGCCAGGACAATGCATACCACGCATAGTCTTCATCAGCCCCACCCCACAACATGTGGAGAACTTGACGCCCTACTGCTACACCAGAAATACCGCCATTAGCAAATCGTGGAAACATCAATACTCCGGTGGAAGTTATGAAGTCTCCCGTAGATACGTGAATAACAACCCCATCATCCGCGCTAGGAGGAGTAGATGCACCCACCGTTGCGTCTGTTCCGCTACCGCCTGCAGTAGACCCGTACTGGGCTCCTGTAAAGCCGGCCGCTGCTGAGTATGCGATACATACCTGGCTAGTAGATGCCCCCGCCATCCTAACCACAATTTCTCGTCCGTTAGGCCACTGTCCGCGAAACCACGCATCATTATTGTGGATGTTGTTCTGCACAGCATCTGTCATAGATGCGACGGTAAGGATGTCTCCTCCAGCAAGTCCGGAAAAATTACCGCCTGAACCGTCTCCCGAAGAGATGACAGTCATGCCACCATAAGTAACCGCAGAATCCTTCCAAGCCAGAAAGGCTTCAGCAACATTGGCACACTCTACGTTAAACTCTGCCGTCCACGCCATATCAATACCACACCTTAGGTAGGGCAGCTGACCAAGGTCTTACAATACCCTCATTAGCCACAAGCAATCCATCAGCACTAACTCTAGCGTGCTCATACAAGGAGGGAATGATTCTAAACAGCCTAGAAATCCCCTTAAAGCCTTTAGAGTTACTTGTGAACGTTTGTTCTCCTCGTGAATACACTGCAGGCATCATGTCGTAGTTGCCAGCATCGTTAGGACCCTGCCAAGCATTAACGCCCCTGTGCCAAATTTGTACAGCACCCCCAGTACCTGCAGTCATCCCCGGATAACACAGAGGCCATGCCACCCACTCATCTAATCCACCCTTGTCAAGCCAACCGGCAATGTTAGTTGAAGTTGCATTGTTGACTGCAGTTGCGCTAAAGACCCCACCTGAAGAAGAGAAGGGAGAGTTGGAGTTATCTGTGTGGCAACACATCACACAAGGATCTGTGTCCCCTGTTACTGGCGAAGTAACGACATCCATGAACGAAAGAGACAAAATCCACTTAAAACCTTGCTGACGAACCTGCATCATCCAAGAGTAACCTTCGGTAGCGTCACCGACCCAAAAAGTCACTTCTGTTTCTTGTGGATTAGCTACTTCGTGAACGTTGTCTCCATTGTTCTGTAGAAACTGCTCATCAGTTGCAGTTGGGCGCACGGTAGCAGTTCCTCCACTAAAGCCTGTGCCATCAGACGAGTAGTAGAATACGATGCGACCTACGGATGCCGTTTTTTGAAAGCAAACTTCACGAGTCACACCACCAACAGCAGGGAATTGAATCACCATCCACGCATTGGTGTTGGCAAATGACCCAGCCCCTGATTGAGGGTATGGGCCACCTGCCGACAAGTTATCACCAGCACCATATGTTGTTGCATCACTAGACGACTTTACAGACGCGCCAGCAGCAACTAACTTCTCTTTGAGAAGCCACCACGCTTCGTGGTCACTAAGCGGGAACTCTTGTGTGATCGTAAAAGCCAAAGCTCACTCCGCGTCTAGAACACCGTCACCGTCAGCATCGATCGGCTTCTTGGCAATCTTCCTACCAATAAGCGACCACAAACCACCAGCTGCAAGACCTACTGAAAGACCTTCAAGAATAGCAGCAAGCCAATCAACAGCGCCTTCAGTAGAACCTACATACACAGATGCTGCAAATGCAGCCAACATACCAGCAACTGCGGCCGTCCAGATACGGGCTTCACCCTTAATCCAGTCCTTGACAACAGGAGCCTTTGTAGCTACCCAAACAAGAAGCATGATTAGGAGAGACGCAAAGAGGCTCCAACGGCCACCCTGTGCAGCATCAATGAGGGGAGCGAGTGTTTCCAGCCCCTCAGGTGCGGCAGCCGGATCCTGTGCGAGCGCCAATAGCGGGAAGAACCCAACAATAGCGAATGTAACAAGTGCAAATAGCTTACGCATGAAATTACCTTTTCCAAATAGACCCACTTATGTGGGTGAAAGAGATCACGGGCCGAGGTGGTTAAGAGGCTCAGGTGTGCCAGCGGTTGGATCAACTGTGTAAGTAGAACCGACTCCACCAACAGTACCGGCTTGTCCGCCACCACCAACACAGTTTCCGACGATAGCAAAATCTCCACCCGTATGTGAGATTTCGTTTCCACCAGTAGAGGCAGGAGTGACGATGTTCCCAGCAATGGCCCCCTGCTGACAGTTATCAGCAACTATACCTTCTCCACTTGAAGTACCAGCCTGATTCCAACGAACCGTGTTGCCGGAAACTGATACGTAGTCACAGTATGTTAGTCCAATACCTGCGTTTGCGTAACCAGCAGTTCTTGTATTGGTGGTGTTAGTTGCCCAAATATTGTTACCGGTAATGGCCACGCCTTCAAGCTCGAACCCTGAGTTACCTACTATGATGATACCTCCATGAGTTGCATTATATGCGCTAACTTGAATGGTGTTTCCTGTAACGCTCACAGGCCCAGAAGTGTCAAAGTTACTCGGCCCTGTAACTTCTATACCCTTAGCACCAGCCGCTGTCATGTCAGAGATGGTATTGCCAGCAATAGATACTCCTCCATACGCTACGCCAGGGCTATTGGGGTCTACCTTGATCCCACGAGACGCTACGTCTCCCATCTTGATCGCGTTGTTCTCAATGATAGCCATACCAAGACTAGGTACGTCAACGTAAACACAATACTGAACGTCATCACCAGCCGGAGAAGCGCCCGCTTCCATGAAGATGTTGTTACTGCCTACAATCACGCTCTGCGTTGCAGCAGTGATTTCAATTGCCCTACTGCCTGTAGTAGTAGCTGTTGCGATACCGTGAATGATGTTCCCCTTTACAACCGTCTGCGGGAAAGAGAGAACTTCAACAGCCTTAATAGTTCCTGACGTTGCAGCGGTCATATTCTGAATGATGTTGTCTGAAATGACTAGTGCTTCGTGTCCAGCGCCCAAACCAGGACCAGTACCTACAGCACTGATCGTACCAGTGACGGTGGTGAGTCCTTCTACTACGTTACCCGTTATGACAGCACGTTCGATACCGTTCACAAAAATACCAGCACACTGCGTTGAACTTGTAGCTAGTGTTCTAACGTGGTTGTTAGAAATAATCGCACTACCCTCGTCTACAGCTGCAGTACCGGTGCACAAAATCCCAAACACAGATCCAGACCCTGAGACTGTTCCCAAACCTTCTACCGTACAACCGTCTACAATAAGTCGAGAATCGGTCTCCATGTCTACGAAACCGATACCAATACAACTGTCCGCGTTGTGTCCGTTAGAAACAGTACAGTTGCTGACATTTAGTTCAACCTCAGGCCCCCCTGCTGCAACAATTCCGTAAACCTCGGAATATGCCAAAGCGTCAAAATCAACCGTACAGTTTGAAACGTTGAATGTAGACCCAGGAGGAGCTACACCAGCTGTGGTTGTGTCGAGGTAAACCCCCACATACATCCACTTGAAATCACACCCAGTGATTCGCACCTGCGCAGCACGTGTAGTAGTTGCTCCACAAGCAATTCCCACTGTATAGATTGTTGCCCCCGACTCTCCTTCAAAAGTACAACCAGAAATGGTTGTACCTTCACTAGCACCGTCAAGAAACATAGCAATCATAGGGGTAGACGAGGTATCGGGAGCGCTGCTCTCCTGATGGTGGATATGACAACCGTTGAAAAGTGCGCTATCTGTAGCCGTTAGAAGGATACCTGCATCTAGTGTGTTAGCCTGTGTAAGGAAAAAGCAACCAGTAAACGTTGCATTTACTGTTGTGTCTACTTCAACCGCACGACGTCCTTGGAAAAAGCAGTTGGTAAACTGCACGTCCAAACCGGCAGCCAATTCAACACAGCGGTAAGCATACGTTGTTGCTCCCTGGAATCTGCAGGCGTTAAAACGACAACTAGTGAACAAGCCACGAAGACTCACATCATCTACAGACGTGTCTGTCGTGGTTCTAAACTCACACTTGGTTACTAGACCACTAACACCCGTACCTGTCTTGGTGGTGTAGAACGCCTCATTACCTGTAGCGGAAACGATGTTTACTCCATGCCAATCTAGTACTAATGAGGTAGAAGCACCAGACGCCAACACACTTCCGTTGATGTCGCAGTTGCGCATCTCCCAGCGTCCTGCGCTGGCTTCGAAGATATCTTGTGTACCCGTTCCGGCAACGTTGAAAATAAACCCATGGAAACCGATGAGATCTCCAGACTGGTTTATCAAGAACGCAGCACCACCGCTATTACGTTGTTCAACAACAACTGTACCATATTCAGCCGTAAAGACTACATCTTTTCCGGCAGTTGCAAACCCCACCTGATTACCGATCTGATAAGTTCCTGCCTTCACGTGAATAGCCCCGCCTGTGTTAGGCAGCGCGTTCAAAGCATTTAGGAAAACATTCTCATCCGTACCGTTGTAGTCTCCAAACGTTGAAGTGCCGTTACCAATGGTAAGAGTAACGGCGCGAGAACCCGCAACAGATCCTGCATTGTGGAAATACCTAGGCCGTGAGGCAAACACTGTGGGAGGAGTAACGCTTGTTGTTGCAGGATCAAACGCTCCCCACTTCAACTCTCTAATCAAGCCATCATACATATCCAGCTTGTCTTTGAGAGTACGAACGTTTAGATCATCTCGATCAGCAACTGCGTCCTTAGACTGAGTAAGAGCACCACCGCGAACTTCATCTCCCTGCCACAAACGTCTTGTGTTATCGGGATGGGCTGAGGAGTTGTTTGGGTCTTGCTTCTCTTGCATGAGGCGCCCAGTACCAGCCGCCTGTACAATTTCACCAACACCGTGGGCATTAGTAGATGCAGCAAACTGGATAATTCCGTTATCCTTGTCGTTTGCTGTAAGGGTTGCTGTCTCTGAAGTACCAAGACCAAACCCAAGAATTACGTCGTCTCCAACGTTACCCAACAGTCTAGAATCGAAAACTCTCAACAAAGTACCTCCAGCGGTAATGGAAGACTCTGTTACAGACGCGGCATCCACCTGGACAAGCCCTACGGTAGACGTACCGTTGATTACGTTAGAGCCGTCAGTAGTCAAGATCGCCAGAGGAATCTTTGTACTGCCAGGGTCTGCTGTTGAAGCAAAAGCTGTAGTAGAAACAGGCTGTACGATTCGCCATGTAGGAGTGACTCTAGTAGCTACAGGAATTGCAAATTCTGCGCCGTCAACTGCAGGCGGTGCTCCGTTATCAAACGTAGGATCCCAGAATTCGCGAGCATCCGTGTCCGTATCTGCCGTTGCAAGCTCTACTTCTAGATAAAACGTAGTTGCCGCCCCCGAAAGGGTTAGGGTTACACTAGCATCTGCCTGCTCTTCATCGTGTAGCGAGTATCCATCACGATCCAACGCCGTTCCGTTAAACACAGTAATGGCACCAGGTGTGGCGGTTTGATCCTCAATCTTGACACGAAATCCTTCTAGAACACGAGATCGTCTGTCTAGAACGAGACGCTCTTCTTCAAATGCTGCACGCTCATTGGTGTAGTCATTTGCGGCGCGTTCAAAATCCGGGATATCAACACGCTCGTTGGCATGTACTTTTAGAGACTTAGGCATAGATTATCTTTGCTCAATGACAGTGACTTGTACGCCGGCTGCCCTAATCAAGTCAAACAAAAACTGGATACGGAAGAGTAGGTCTGTCGGCATGCGGAAGGGGAAAGAATAGCCGTCTGTGCCGGGGGTACTACGTCCAGGAGATTGAATCACTGTCTCGGTAGTCGAGTGATTAGATTGTAGCACAACCGGAGTAGAAAATCGAAGGGTTGTTGCACCATCCACGCTGGTGTAGGAAAGTGTCTCTTGGTCACCAGAGGTAAAGGTGACCACTGTACCGATGGGATGGGCGATGTTGACGTTAGAATCGAGAGTAAGTCTATCTAGAGTTGTATTATTGTTTGTAACTAATACACGCTCCTCTGACTCTCCGGCTCCTGGGTTGATTATAACCTCATACGGATAAGATCCTGTAGGAAAAAGTGACGTGTCTACTAGGTCAATAGTAGCTATTGGGGGAGAAACTGCCAAGTCCAACGTGCTTTCGGCATTAGGAACTCCCTTACCGAAGTTCAAAATTACGTCACCACCTGCCGTTGGGAAACCTGTTGTAGAGGCCACTTCGATAGAATCATACTGAACTTCTACTAGCTCTGCAGTTTGCTTAGTAGCCAAAAGAACTACCGCGTCAGAAATGCTAGAAGCTCTGCGAATCCCTCCCGGATCCAAAATGTTGAGAGTGTTTCCAGTACCTACGCTGTAGTTGTAATCCTCAGCTTCAATACGACACCTACCAAATGTAGGGAACTCAGCGTTACTGCTCAAAGTAACGACAACATCCCCTACAGAAGCAGCGGCAGTCAAAGTAACCACAGGGCCACCAGGCCAGCGATCCGTCCTTTGGTTGAGTTTCAAGGCCCCTACATGCTCATCATCTAAGGGGTTTACACTGAGAACGTCCGCAAGCAATTCTACAGTTTCTCCAGCAACGTGGGGCTCCGTAGTTGGGTCACACACAAGCCTGTTTGGAGAAGTCAATGTTCCTGTTACGTATATTACTTCCTCGTTAGCACCGCCCTTGTCCAACAAAACGCGATATCCCTTTACGTTGGGAAGGTCATCGGCTACCCCTGCACCTGTTAGAAGTGTTACTGGAACGATGGTATCTGTAGCAGAAGACCCTGGGGCAGCTACTGTAGTACTAACACGTTGTTTCAAGTTGACGTCTGAGACGGTGATAATCTCTCGGTTGCCGCTTCCACGGCCCAGGACGGCCGTGAACGGCGATACTGCCCCCAACGGGAACAGGGACGCATCTGCGACTTCCAAGGCTGTACGGGTCACGTGCGTGTCCACAACCAGCGTTGTGGGCCCAGCCAGAGGTTCAGACAGGGTAGTTATGTCTGCGGCCACTGCAGGGGCATCGCGTGAAATATCATACAAGTAACCACCGGGGAAAGTATTATCGTCTGCCCAAACATCTCCGCTTTGGTTAGTCCCTGTTCCGCCCCCAGGAAGAGTTGTAGAATCAACAGTCTGGTCGTAATCAACTGTTTCTAACGCCGCGTGAGCAATACCAACTGTTTGGTTTTGAACGTCTACAGTATCCTCATGGTACAGCCAAACTTCTACATCCCCAGCTACCAAAGCATCAACTTGCTCGTTTGTGAGAGGTTCTCCAGAACCTGCAGAATACACCGTAATTGTTGTGGCGGTGTTAGCAATGACTGTACGAGAAGTATTTACAGCAAAATCTTCACCACCAATATATACCGTTGCGCCTACGTGTGCCGCAGCGGTGAGACCTCCAGTTGCTACTGTAATTACGTTTACTGTAGACGCAGGAGCCGGCAGTGCCACATCTACAATACGCTGTCTAGCGTAGCCCAAGAACTCTTCATTAGCACCCCCAGAGTCTATGATCAACTGTCCGGCAGCGGGCAATCCTGAAACAGAGGTCAACGTTAGTGTTGTATCTCCGATAGAGGCTAATGAAGCTAAAGTAGTAGAAAATGGCGTAATAGGGGCCGGGTGTAGATAGGACGCGCTGCGAACCGTGTTGATGTCCGCCAGGGTCGCAGGAATTAGAATCTCAATGTTCTTTGGGTCTGTCTGAATGACGTCCCAGCCCGTTCCCACAACCTTCACGGGTGCCAGCGTTACTGTCGCCTTCTCTCTAAGCAATTCTACTTCAGTTCCACTAGAAAGAGCTACATCAACGATATCTCTAGATAGTTGAAGGGCGTTATCTGCAAATACATTTCTAGTAAATTTCTCTGCGACACGAATAGAAAAAGTGTCTCCAGCTACTGGATTGGTAGGAAGAGAAACCTTGAATGTAACGCTGCTAGCAGTGTTAGCAGATACTTGTGCCTCTACTCCTGCCAACGCTGCCGTGATATTCCCATCAAATACTAGCAAGTTTCCAACGTGCCTATCTGCAGTGAATGTAGAGGCAGCAACCGTTATAGATGCTGCAGAACCTCCCGTCACTGTAAAGGAAGAAGAGCTTGCCCCTAGAAGCACAAAACCTTCGTCAGGAAACTGTAGGGAGCTGTTCAATACCAAGAACTCAGCACTGGCTTGGTAATCCTGCGCAAGCGCATTCTGCACAGGAGAGGGTACGTAACTTGCGTGTGTATTAGACAACGCTGGAGAGATAGTCAACGCGCCAGTATCCGTATCTACAGCTGTAATAGTAACCACTTCTTCAGCTGACGTTCCACGACCTATTACGGCAGTCACAGGAACAGTGGCAATATTTCGCGCATCAGTTACATGAACATACAGCGTTGCGTCTGTTGCAACCCCAGGCCAAATCAACGGAGTCTCTACATCACCACTAGGATATGCAGCGTGTGTTTGCGTAGCAAGGTCGTTAAGGTAGATTGTGTGTGTTCTACGATCAATGAAGCTGTAGGTAATAGTTTCTTCAGTAGCCTGTCCCTCATCCAAAATCAACGTGCCTGTTTGTGGTAGCCTACTAGAATCCGTGACTACTAGTTGACGATCGTCAACAGCAACGGCAGTTGAAAGTGTAGCTGTCTCGGTAATGCGCGGGCCAAGGATTATTGACAGAACGTCGTGGAACTTATTACGAACCTGCTTAAACTGAAGGGCCAACACCTTGGTAATAGCACGCCAAGCGTCGTCACTAAAACCAAACACAGGACGTGTAAGCCCCAAGTTTGCTGTAGCGTTGTTTAGATACTTTCCGTCTGCGTAATCAATTGAAAGTTGATCACGTACTTCAGCTATCGCGCTCTGGTTGGTTTCAGTCGTCATAGAATGGTTACTAGAGATGTCCCATCAGCTGCAAAAGGTACGGGCAGCTGATTTTCTAGAATAGTAATGTTGCTGGTAGGCAACGCAATTGTGATGTCCTGCAGACCTCGAACTCTATAAGCCACGTCAATGAGCTTAGAGCGAATTACATCTTCACCAATCTTAAGGGAGTTGATGTAGGTCTCTATTTGGGATTGTACTTGAGGAGCAAGGTCGCTTTCGACAAACCCAATAGAAGCAGAAATGGAAGCAACAACTGTGACACGCTTGATATTCGGAGCCTCAACGCTCAAGAAAATTCCTGCCGCCTTCACACCAGGATATGCGCTGGAGCTGTCCAAATCTCCTTCAAGCACTCGTTGAACCGTTCTGATGAGGTTGGTGTAATATGAATAGTGTCCCACAATAGCCGTACCGGTAGCTACACCACCTAAAGATACGAACTGAAATTCCCCGGTACCGCGATTCAAACGATAATCAGTATCAGGTGTTTGTTCAATCCAACCAGACCCTGGGTTGACAAAAATACGGTCTGTTCCTCGCACTACTGGAGGATTCTGTAGCTCAAACCTTCGTTGCCCAGACTCTGCACTACTCGTTACCTCATCAACAAACAACACTGTAGAGCTTATGTCGTGTGCGCTGGCTGCGGTTCCTGAAAGCGTTAGGGTGTTGAGTGTATCATCTTTTGACACGTAGTCCAACAACTCCGAAGGGTTCAAAGATGCATCTGTCTCAATCAACACTGTTCCAGAACTCGGGAACTGCGATGAATCTACCAAAGTGATAACGCCCGCACCAATACTAACAGCACTCCCCAAAGAATCACTAGCCAAGGCAATTACATCTGGCACCAATCCAGTACCGTCGTCAATGTATACGATGACCTCGTCTGCTGCAAAATCTTCAATAATGTTAGCGCTGACGGAAGTTTGTCCAGTGTTTTCGTCAGTAACACCAATCGCTGCTGTACGAAGTGCTAGAGGGGTTCCTCTTGATAGTGCCTGCAGTTGGTCTAGGGCGCGTTGTCTAAAATCGAAGTCACTCTCACGCAGCTCACCACCAGAGCCGGCTACTTGATTGATTACACCACCACCAGGGAATGGAGGACCACTTGCGAACTGTGTAATGCGCCCAGCACCTACATTACCAGCGGTTCCACTAGCTTGTGCCTTTACGATGACTTCGTTGGAGAAGAAGTTACCAGCAGCGATGAAACCAGGCTCCTGTGTAACAAAGAGCCTCGGGGCTTCAGAAACGGTTGGAGGTGCCTGCACACTTGTTCCAGTATTTATGGTGTGAGAAGACGCCCCCGTCACCAAAGACACCCTGTCACCTACTACCATGTTATTGTCCAAGGTAGTAGATAGTGTAAGAGTGTTTGTTGAAATAACGTTCGCCGTCACTGTCAAATTTTGAACACGAGTAGTTCCCTCCGCAATACGAACTACATATGGATATCCAGAGGTAGGGAACGCAGAAGAGTCAAACAGAACTATAGATGAAGCGCCAACAGCCTCTTCTTGCGCAAGTTGTTCTGTGATTAGGTTTGCATCAAAGAAACGAACACGACAAGTAGCTGTTTGTGCGTCTCTACGAACAATTCCGAAATCAGCCAAACGTCTGTCTAGGTCTTCCCCTCTGGCCGTTGTGATGCGGAATGCATCCAACAACTGTACCATCTGGAAATACTGCTCGTCATCTTCTAATGCCGATGCTTCAAGGATAGTTCTAGCAACAGAACCTACCGTCCAATCGGAGATGATCGTGTTAGCTTGAACGTGAGCAATCATGCTTTCAAGAATTTGCTCGTAAGTGCGAGGGACGAAAGGCATATTAGAACCTACGGAGAGCGAAGTCAGTGTTTAGGAAATCTGCCCCGTCCTGCAAGATGACTTCAGCACTTACAACCAAAACGTCAGCAAGAGACTTGAACTCTAGTCTGGACACGTCTGTAATACGGGGATCGCTTTGTAAAGTAGAAAGTGTGTTTATACGGAACTCATTGAAAGACACCACGTCTGCTTTAGAACCGATAGGGAAGCGAGCACCAAACCCTGGGTGTGCAGGAAGCGTCCCTTGCTCTGTAGCAAACTTGATAAGAATTGCCTGCTTGACGTTGGGAATACCAACTATAGTGGAAATGTCTCCCCGTTGGTTCACTGCCAGGTCTGTAAGATCTGTTTCCACAGACTTCAAACGCAGGTCACGTCCATACGTCTGAGAAATGATTCCAGATACGTTCTGGTCTTGGTTCTCAGTTTCCGCGTCTGTAAGCATCCTGGGAGAAATTCTAGAAGGATCAGTAACGCCAATCGGTGTGGGATAAAGAATAACGTCCCCAGGCGCTAGAACTCCTGGAGTGAGTGCCCCATCAGAAACAAAGGGTGCTCTGAGATCGTTCAAAAGAACTAGCTCGTGCCAACGCCTGAAGTCTCCCAACAAACGCATAGAAAGGTCTCGGATTGTCTCTCCAACCCCAACTCTAGCCTCAGCTACGGCAGAGGGAGAGCTTGAACTTCCAATGTACGTAGGATCCCCTGCAGTGCGTGGAGACGTCGGAGACCCTGTGCCTCCCCCCGGCGTACGATAGGTGCCACGTGCTCGACGCCTGACGCCATCCTCGCTCGTAGAGATGTTGTCTTGCAGGGTCGGCTCAATCTGAATGAAGTCAAGTATGCGCAAGACTTTACGCACAGTATTGATTAGTGTCCCAAAGTTGTTTAGGTGCTTCTCTTGTTCAGGAGTAAAAGAAGCGCTCGGAGTTGCAAGCTCTAGAGGTGCAGTGAGATCAGCAAGCGCCGCGTTGAAGTTGTCCTTAGCTTCTCTAACTGTTCTCTGTAGACCAGGGGCCACGTCTGAAGTTGCAGAGGTAATCGCCGTAAGTCCTTGAATCACAGCAGTCAAAGACCCTAGTGAGTTATTCATCAGGAAGTGGCCAGCTCCCTGAATTCGCTTAATCTGTGTGGCAACAACCAAGAAAGAAGACAACAAGTTCTGCTTGAACTCTTGAATACGAGAGAAGAACCTCGAAATGTTTCTCAGAGCTTCAAGAGGATCTGCTACAGCAGTAACTACAGCCAATGAAGGGTCGAACTTGGACAACCCCTGCATATCCAGTTGATACCCGTACGTAAGCGGTGAAGATGAATTCTGAAGGAGTTTGAATGAACGTGGCTCTACAACCCAGTAATCATCATCCTTGACATTTCTCCACACCATAATCAGGCGCTCATTACGGCCCTTGGAGTCTGAGTACCTACGAAAGATGTTTCGCAGAAAGTGGATATCGTCAAAGCCAGTCTTCTCTTCTGAGGGGATCTTACGAATCTCGTTACCAAACCCCGTTGCTGTAAACGCTTCAGCTACGCCCAAGAATGAAGAAGTAGGCAATAGAGGGATGACGTTCGGAAGCTTCTTACGCGGGCGCAACCCCGTGTTTCCCGACACACGAATCTCTTTGAAAATAGAACCGTGTGACTCAATGTACTTACCACCGTTTTGTGTGGCAATAATGCGAGTAGCAAACGGTTCAGTCATATCGTGAACCTTGGGGGGCGTCGTGAAGAAATACTCAGCCCTGTCAGTGCGCTCTGCAGGGTCCAAAGAAGGACGAGATACTAGAATCTCACCAGCATCCAAATCCCACAAGAAGATGCTATACAGTCTCTGAATCGTGGGTGTGATTTGTGCACCCAAATTCACACGCTCTGTACGCTGCTCGTCTGTAAAACGAGAGACAGTAGAACCGCGCAAAAGAATGGGAGAGTTTCCTGTTGCCATTATCCCGTAGTATTTGTAGTTGAAAGACTGCCAGCAAGGGCCGCTATCAATGCTAGAATAGCTGCCTTATTTGCGTTTGCCAAGGTTATAGCTGATGCCAAGTCGGCAGCAGCCGGAACAGCTGTTAACGTTGTACTGACAGGTGCCCACGCCGTGTCCAATGCCGTTCCCCTAACAATAGCATCCACTGCACCTGTTCCTAGTGCAACGCCTGTATCTGTAGAGCTTATTGTTCCAGCGCCAGGAGTAGATGGGCCAATGGTCACCGAAGACCCACCAATGGTAATAGCACCGGAAGCTGTGAGATTCATTGCAGCTTGTGATATCAAGTCTACTAGAGTAGCTGCACTGAGGGAAATGTTACCTGTATCACTGTCAAGCGTAATACCCGAAGTTCCTGCGAGTGATACCTGTGCTGCTTCCAATTCTAGCAGGTTGGTAGCAAAAAGGGTAGTTGTATCCTCGCAGAAGATTCGAACACGCTTGCCACTAGTGACTTTGACATCCTCAGGAACATCTACACGAAACTCTTCTTGGTCAATTTTCACGTACGTTTTTGTACGTGGGGTAGCTGAAGCGTTTTGCCTCGTTGTTGGAGGAGGGTTAGTTTGAGGAAGCTCAGCCTCACTTCCACGGCGTATCCCAGCACCATCTATTTGTTCGTCCCAAGATAGTTCTAAAGTCTGTGTAGGCTTAACTTCAAGTAGAATAGACCCTCCCTCTTCTGCCTTCAGGCTGCGAGGGAAGCGCCCTTTGGTTGCAGGAATGTCAGTGCCGAAGCGAAGGTCTGAGTTGGCATACGTTGTGGATAGGTAGATATCTCCGCGTCCAGTAACAACATGCTCAACTCCATTTATTCTACGAAAGTATCTGTTCTTCTGGTCTAACGACTGGGGTACCCCAGTCCTATTCGCATTAGCGTTCCCGCTGGTAGCAGCGTCGTAAACATTCCTAGGATGAGGCCACCACGCGACTATGAAGGGTTGGTCCAAACTTCCCCCCATAAAGCCTACAACACACCAATCACCATCTAGATCGTACGGGTCTACGTTAGCACCACCAACAACGTAACGTTCACCATCTACGCGGTTAGAACTTCCACGAGGAAGATGTTCATAGTAGTCGTCTAATCCTGTGTGAACAGATGGGCAAATAACCGCGTGGTCGACAAGAAGGTTAGAAGAAGAGTTGGTGTTTACCAATAGCACTTTAGCTTCGTGGTAAAATCCTCGACGCTGTTCAGAGATGTGGGCTGTTCGGTTAAGTTCGGAGTCGGAAGGATACACCTCAAGAATGACACCCAACATAAGGCTGTTCATTTGATAGTGCTCATAATCAGCAGGATCTGTTACCAAACCTTGCTGAACAGGGCCTCTATCGATACCAACTATAGGACGCCAGTCATTACTCATCGTTTATCACCACTGGTCTAACCCAGGAACAGGAACACCATCAAAGCTGGTTGCACCTTCAGTAGCTCCAGAAAGCGGAGTACTCACACCTTCTGGGTCTATGTCTGTACGCACAACACCATTCTCTCCAACCTCTAGTCCAGCCGCACGTAGTTGTTCCCTAGCTTCCTCCTCACTGATGTCAGAAGCCGCCGCAATCTCTGCAAGAGCTGCAGCAGGAGAATCAAACTCTTGACTGGTGGGCAAAAGCAATCCACGAGGTCCTTCTCCATAGCCAAACTCTGTGAAATATCTACTATCGTCGATTATATTCAAGAAGTTCTTGTTAGCCCTTTCATGGGAAACTACATTACCCGCAGAGTTGTCTCGCAAAGCAATGGCTCTGCGAATAGCTATGGGATCTGGCACGACGAAGAAGTGAGCCAACCTTGAAGCCCCGCGTCGTGCCTCAGGAGGACTATTGAAGCCTTGCGTTGGCGGAAGAGCATACGCCGGATACGGGTTATTAGGCTGTCCACGAGTTACCTGAAGGGTAGTCTGCATCTCGTTGGGGTACTGCCAAGAATGCTGCACACCTTCTACATAGAAACTAGTACGGCGTTCTTTGATGTCCAGGCGGTACCCTATACGAATCTCAGGAGCACCACGCATAACAACAGACCCAGAAAGATACTCAAGGTTGTGCTGATACCAATGGTCCTGCAACAACGCCCAACGACCAATTTGCTTTCTCTGGTCTATTGAATCCACCACACCACGCATGGTTTGCTGGCGGGTTGTAGTAAGGGTTGTTGATACCTCATCCTCTATTCCAGAAGCTATTCGAGATTCTGCGGTAGGAGCTACTTCATCAGTGTCATCAATACTGGTTTCTTCATCGAAGTCTGAGGCTGTGGGGGTGTCTCCAAGCGCTCTAATTTCAGCTTCTAAATCTACTCCATGAGAGGCAAACCATTCAACAGGATCTTCGCCGTATGGGTTCGATCCGGGCGGCTTAGGACTGGTGCGGGCAAGCGTGGTGTAGGGAATAATTGGAGTAGCGTCGTGATTTCTAGACGGTACCCTATGCATAATTTCAAAGTGCAGGTGAGCACGGTCTGTGCGAAAGATTGCATTAGGATCTCCATCACTAACCCCCTGCGTAACCCCTACTGATCCTATCTTTTGTCCTCTTCGAACAGGGATGGGAGTAAACCTACTACTGCTACCGATAGTAGTATACTCCCTGTTGAAAGCATCCGCTCTACGTCTACTTGCATCTACATTCCCTGTAAGCTCTTCACGATGAGCGAGGTGAGCATACCAAGAAATTACATCATATTGCGGGTGGTAAATAGCAACTGCATTTCCATACTTAGACATAGTTCCTTGTGCCATTGACCCTACAATCAAACCATCAGCAATAGCTACTACATCTACCTGCCCTTGAGACTTTCCTTCCTTTTGTACACTGAAAGGATACACAGAAAGATCTGGACCGTCTCCGTAAATATCGATGCCGTTATGGAAAGTCCAACCTCCATCACGCGGACGATAACCATATGCCATCTGGTTTATATTTCTGAAATGTAATGAGGGGTGTGCTCCCACGGGAGGAACTAATTCTCTCTCCTCCCTTGGCGCCTCCGCTGCAGTTACTTCTGCCTCTTCTACTTCCTCCTCCGCAGGTGTTTCTGCTTGCGGTCGAAGATTTCTAGACAACGCAGGCGGATACCTAGAGAATCTAGTGGTTACCGTACGAGTACGCAGTCCGTGCCTCTGAATGTGAATAGGGGTGATAATAGGCAGGAAGTCGTACATGTAGTAGCGCATCTCTGGACCAGAAACGCCCTCAGTCCACATCTCAAAGAGGTTGAAGTGCTCAGCATCTGAACGCCCAAGACGTGTCTGTCGTATTTCCGTTTCAGAGATTACAGCTACATCCAAATGCTTGTAAGTACGATTAGGTCCTCGGAATCCGTTTACCTGTTCTTCAAGATTCAAGACCGGTATTCCAACAAGGTGTCGACCCGGTTCATTAGGACGGTTGGAGAATATACCACCAAAGTAGATGATACCCAAGTTCCCTGACTGGCCGTCATTGTTACCAACGCTGACGTCTACACCGCTAGCGTCGATTCTGTGTGTGGTAGCCCACGGGTATTCACGCATAACCACAGAAGGCATGTATCGAACACCGCTAGCGCGGTTTGTAACGTCTGGTTTGTTTCCACCAATTTCATCAGGACGGTAATCCCAATCGGTTCCTGCCTTGTGGAATACGTTAGGGTCTTCTCCCCCCTCAGGAATTGTCGTAAGCGGGCGAAGGTCAAAAAACAACTCATTGATAGCTTCGTTAGACACAGAACGAAGGATACTCTCAAGAGGCCCTTGCTTCTCCCAGATAGCAAGGTCAAAAGCATAACCGTCGATGGCTCTACGTTCTACGAAGTCAAAGACATTCATAATGTCTACGATGTTAGTAGCATTCCTAGAAACCAACTCCGTGCCTATGTAGCTGTTGATAGCTTCTCGCGCTATCTGTTGGCTCTCGTTTGACAACCCACTGCCAAAGAGTTGTTGCCTAATGCGCGCGTCTGAAAGGATTCTAGCCATGCTCCCAACATCTGTAGTAGATGTGAGGGCTGTCAGTTCCCCTGCCTCAACGTCAGCGCGGTCTAATCCAACAGCTTGTATAGCTGCTGCAGTGCGTTCTGAAGCATCCCCAGAAGACAAACTATCTCCTGCATTGCTTGTAAGTGCAGAAGTGACCTCATCCTCTGTGTCGAGCGCGTACGCATTGAGGCCACGCTCTTGTAGAATTGTACGCAAGCGATCTGACTCTTCTGGAGTCATCAAATTGCTAACAGACTCAAACAACCTGTCTTGTGCATATTGTGCACGTTGATTTGCAAAGCGGTCTTCAACAGCAGCAGGATAACTATCTGGGAGTTTCCATTGACTTCCAAATCCAATCTGCAACAAAATCTGGTTGGTAACCATGTCCGCAGGACTACCCTGTACACGAATACCGCGCGTCATCAACACAACACCACCGATGTTGAATGCGTTGAAGTCCTCACCAGACATGTCGGGTCTGTCGAACAGGTGGGGGTTGAAGTAGATGTTAGTCTTCTGGAAGATCTTCTGGAAGTCTGTAGCGATGATGTGGTAGAGCGTGGTAGGTACTCCGTTTTCAGCAACGGTGATGTCCTCTTCTACGCGGTCTATCAGCCCAAAGAAAGTACGCACCCACCCCTTACCATCACCCACATCGAAATAGATGTTGATGTAGTCGTTTGGATAAAGCATGTTCAAGTAGCTATTTCTAGCTACTACCGCAATATTAGCTCTGCCAACTCCCTTGATATTCTTACCGAGTTGACAGGACATTACATCGTCGGAAAGATTTATAGGGCCATCGGCATGATTATGCGAATGAACTAGTACTTTGATGCGCGTAGTGTACCTACGCAACCCATCTACACTATCTGCCCCTGATTCGGGCGCCCCAGAGTCAATTGCTGACATCTATTACCCGTATGCCGTTCTGCCCCTACCTACGTATGTAGTAGGTGCTTGCATTGATCCACTAGCGCGGAAAGAAGCGGGGTCATCACGAGAAGCGATTGGAGACCCTGAAGTCAGTCCTGCGCCCACTCCTGATTCTTGGGCTTCTTCTTGGACCTGTTCTCTTACAGCCTCATCACGACGACGCTCAAGATCTCTCTTACGCGCACGCAGTGTTTCCAACTCATGTCGCTGAGCTTCCGTGGGTTCAGAAATACCAGAAAGCTCTCCTATCCTAGCAACATCTTGCCCAATACGACTCTGAAATTCCAAAGCACGTCCTCTATAGGCAGTACCGGCAATGTTTGTCGCGTCTATTAGCGACCTCTGCTTCAAACGAACAGCTGCCGCTTCTACAGCTTGTCTTTGTTGCCACCTGGATTTAACGTCAGGAGCAATAGCTCCAACAGCCTGTCCAGTACGGTGGCCAACATCTACTAGTGCATCATATGCATCGAGGATGGGATCTACATCATCTTGTAGTGCTGCTCTGGCAGCTCCTGCCTTAGCTGCATTTTGTCTCATCATTTCAGCAGCCTTTGCTCGATCATATTCACCAGAAGCGTACTTCTTGAGAATGTTCTCGCGCTCAGCACTGATCCCTGCAAGCTTCTTCTTCTCTATTGCAGACTCGTTGTAGCTACGACCAAAGTCCTTCAACCAGAACCAAATGTTAGAAACCACTTCAGCAATGACTTTGAGAGCAACTACTGCGGTCGGCAAAAACGTATCAACAACATCGTTGAAAATGTCCTGAAGTTTCTCAATAGACTCGGCAGTAGCTTCACCTATAGTAACCAAACGGTTTTCCAAGAAAGCAACACGCTCAGCAACCTTCAAATGTCCTTCTTGGGTAGCCAATAGAATCTGCTTCTGCACTGGAAGCTGTTGTTTTGTTATCTCTGCGATCTTCTTCTGCGCCTCAATCGTGCCGCCGCTCTTTAGGATCACGTCGTTTATCGACTCAATGACATCCAAAGACATCCCCGTTGCGTTGGAAAGCTCTATGTTGGTCTTCTGAGTTCCTATGCCTCCACCTGTTTGACCAAAACGCTCCCAAACCTTCATAAGGTTACCAGCGCCTCCCTCGCCGAAGATTCCACGCTGTGCCTGCTTAGTGGCCTCATAGAAACTAGCAGTACCACCTGCCTGACCAAATCCCAAAGCCTGATAGATTAGAGCAGATGTAGGGTCACCGCCTCCACCAAATCCGGCCTTCTTGATTGTTTGGTCAAGCTTACCAAGCTGCGCCATACCAGCAGCACCTTGAAGACCAGGCATGCCACTTCGTCCAAAGAACGAGAGCATAGCAGAAATCTGGTCTGCGTTGACTCTTCCGCCAGTTACGGTTTGTGCTGCCTTAACACCAGAAGCAACAGCAGCCAAGTGTTCTCCAGCACGAGAGTGATCCAACCCGGAGGAGAAGGCGTGAGACATGACACGGCGAAGAGTACGCTCACCACCCTTACCAGCGAGTCCACCAAAGCCTTGACCACCTCGGGTAAGGGTTCCCATGAACCCAGCGACTTCTCCCACATCTCCACCAAAGGAGCGTGCAGCCGCCTGGGCTTGTGTCACTGCGTTGATGTTACCTGTAACTCTACCAACATTGCGCATCTGTTGGACGGTCTCTGTCTTAGAGAACCCCAACTTCATGGCAGTGCCAAATGCACGACGGCCGTTACCCCTGAATGCCCCCATGCCTCCAAGACCCGCTCTAGCCCTACCGTAGTTAATGTAGGACGCATATCCTTGTCGGATTTGACTGGTGACAGTTGAAATGAGGGTTCCGACAATTGCGGTTACGGCACCCATGATCATGCCGCCAAGGGCCATAACTCCTTGGCCTACCCCCCGCACACCACTACCCAAACCACGCCCTACAGCACGAGCACCACCCCCAAAGCGTTCACCCATGCTGCGGTATCCAGTCTTCTTACGGAATGCAGCAATTTTTCGATGCTGCTTCTCCAACTCCTTGAGGGCCTTCAACTCTTCTTTTACTGCAAGAGCATTTCCCTTGAATGCCTTCTGCTGCTTCTGAATTTCTTTGATGTTGTCTTTGATAACCTTCTGGAGTTTCTTCTCCATTTCGAAGGCTTTCTTACCTGCATCTCGCTGAGACTTGTTATGCTTCCCAGTAATCTTATCTAAAGCTTTAGCTTGCCCCATACCGCTCTTGCGGTATCGAGAAGACAGCTTTTCCAAATCCGTGGTGAGCTTAGTCGCTTGTTTTACTGACTTCTTAAACGACTCAGCTTCACCGAGAATTTTGATAGTTACTTCTTGAGTAGTGTCATCAGCCATTAATCTGTGCCATCTCCAAAGGTATCCAACCTATAGGGGCGCTGAGTGTGTCTTGAGGGATCGTCGAGACCTTGTGCGCGAGCCTCACGCCCAACGCGCTCCATAGCGTCGGCAATTGTATACCCACCTTGAGCTTGTATTTTAGAAGCTCTCGCACGTGCACGGTTCAGTTGTTCCCTCGCTTCAGGACTGAAAGCTTCCCAAAGATCCGGTTCATCACCCTGAGCAATCTTCTCTTCCCATTTATCGATGAGAGGATCGCCAGTATCCTTCAACTGAATGAAGCCGTCTGCGTTGCGGTGTACTTCAAGAGGAGACTCATCGAACCTGTCGAGCCAATACTCAACCATGAGGTCGAGCATATTTCTCTCTTGAAATAGATCATGGTTCCAAGGCAGCTTGAACTTCTTCGTCCACCACCGAGCCAGCGCTTCCACCGGCTCCGGCTTGCGCTTGATCACCCTCGCCCACTCCTTCGCCAACTCCCACATCGTCATTTTGTTCTCCGACGACGCCAGATTCACTTCGTTCCCTTCTGGGTCTAAAAAAGGAGTTCTCGTGAGCGACCACCTCCTCAAAGATCAGCGCAACCAAATCAGAGTCTGTGATCTTCTCCAAATCCCACCATACGGGAGTTTCTTCTAGAGCTAGATCAAGATGAGAGATCATCGCATTGAAATCATCAGTGCTACTATCTACTCCCATACCCGGATTTGAGCTGTCGTGATGCATACCACCATTGAGTTGAGCCTTACGCACTCCAAGGGTGGCCATGTCGGCAATAGTCAACTTTCGCGTAGTAAACTTTCCTACATAACGCACATCATCAATAGGAGATGTGTAGTCTATAGAAAAAGTCTTAAGCAACTTTTGACGAGCAGTTATACCATTCTTTACAGGAAGCTTTTTAGGTTGTGTCATAAATCCCCTCCCAATCTATCAGACCGGGTTTTCAAATTCGTCAAGGACGCGGATAGCAACGAAGCTTACATTGTCCTGAACAATACCACGAGCAGTAACATCGAACGTGTGTCCGGAGCAACGAACGCCCTGGAACAACGCAACAGTATTTCCCGTAGCTACACGGGCATCATCTTGAATCGCCGCCTCAAGATCACCTGAGGAGATGATGTCTTCTTGTCTCGGCAAGATGCCAAGCTTCTTGAGAGATTCTCCAACCACGCGGAAAATCTGTGCATTTAGAGACGCTCTATAAGAGGTGGGTACAAATTCCTTCACCTCAAGGAGATTCAGGACGTCGATCGGCTCATAGTCGATCATCTCTTCGCCACTAACCCCGCCTGCGAATGCAATCGGAACCGCGTCGATTAGGAAAATCGCTCTTGCGCCACTAAAGGTTTTGGAAGCCATCAAATACTCCTGAGAGGATTATAGCGTAATTAGGGGGACAGGGAAAGGGGCTAGTGGAGGGGACGACACTACGCCCCTCCCCTGTCCATAATCACTCAGACCGGAAGAACGTAGGATTCCACAATGGTTTCCAGCTGATCAAGCAAATCTGAGAGTACTGCGTTTTCGCCCGGTTGTGCGCCAGGGTGAACACGAAGGTGAGAGGAACTGCCAACATCGTCTACAGGAACAGTAATAGTAACTGCTGTAGAAGCTGCAGGTGCTCCAGAAAGGGGAGGAGCTACAGTAACAGAGGTCTCGTTACTGGAAGAGATGATGCGCGGAGCTTCTGCGCCCACAACAATCTTCATTCCTCGGAACTGATCGATGCGGAAATCGCCGCCACCCTGCTGGTCCAAAACCACAACAGTAGTGGTAGACCCAGCAGCAGTCTGCAATCCAGGACGACTAATCGTACGCTCAGCAACTACACCAGAACCGCCGGCTGCGCCGCCAGCCATGGTTGCTGCGCCCCAAGCTGTGTTAGTACCCGTTTCGGTAGTAGCGATGTCATCACCGTTCGGTCCTACCAACTTTGCACGGGCAAGCATCGTAGTTGCAGAAGTCTTTTCTGCCGTTGCTGTTGGATGCAACGTCATAGATGCGGCATACACTGTACCAGCACCCGCGCCGAGGGTAATAGCTGCTACAAGGTTATCAATGCACGCTTCTGCAGTTCCGCCAATTAGGACGTTACCATCCGAGTCGGTAAGAGTATCCTGCCAAGTGTAGGTCTTAGACCCGATTACCACAGTCTGTGTGTCAACAGCGAGTCCTGAGAACGTGAGAGTCTGGCTGGCGTGAGTACCGCGCCTGCGGAGAGCCGTAACGAGGGCATCTACAGCAACTCTATAAGTGCCGTAGACACTGCCACGCGGTGCGTCTGCAACTCCCTGACCCTGACGCAACTCGGCCAGATGAGAGTCGAACCAACCACCACGAATGGTGTAAGTATCACCAGCTACAGGCGTAGCCGGAAGTGCACTCTCAAAGGTGAGTCCTGCAGGGGTGCTGGTCTTAATGCGTGCTTCAACTCCACGAAGAGCAACTGTGGTAGTAGCGGCTCCAAAGACCACTACGTGCCCAGCAAGCTCCTCAGGACCGAAGGCGTCAACACCGCCTGTCAAGGTTGCTGCGCCCCAAGACATGTTCGTACCATTTTCAGTGGTCGCAATAGCATTACCAGCAACACCTGAAGTGATAGCTGTAACGGTTACTACATCACCAGTGTCGTCGATTGCTGTAACAGACGGGTGAGCCGTCATAGATGCAGCGTATGTTGTACCGGCACCTGCACCCAAGTTAATGGCATTTACAAGGTTGGTAACACAAGCAGCAGCGGTTCCACCAACCAGAACATTACCATCCACGTCTGTGAGAGTATTCTGCCAAGTATATACCTTGGTGCCGATGGTCACTGTTTGACCATCGATTGCCAAACCAGTAAAGGTGAGAGACCCGGTCGCCTGTACACCATCCTGTAGGGATGAGGTGGTTCCGTCTACTACCGTTAGGGGAGTAGACTGATCCATGGCATCCTGAAGAAGGTCCAAAGCAGCAGCAAGGTCCTGCGCAAGGAGGTAATTCTGAGCGGCTCCACGAACGTTCGAGCCAAGATCAGATCCCTGACTTAGAGAACTCTTGAGTCTTGTCAAGAATGTAGTAACAACGGAAGGAAGGGCAGGCATCAATTTCTCCTTAGAAAATCACTTATGCCGACTGAGTCGGGAGCTGGAGGAAAATCTCGGAAAGCTGGAAGTTGATTCCAGGTACAGGGAAGATGCCAACATTCAGCTTGAGGACATCTCCAGAAGTATACACTTTCATATTGTGATAAGCACGAATAGTCGCACCCGTCGTAGGATCCTTACTATCTACAATGACGTTGTCTTGTCTAAAAGACTCCAAAAGTGTAGTAGCTGTATCCTTTACAGCATTAATAGTTGCAGGCACTGCCTTCTTACCAGTGAAACGCTCTTCAAGAAGTGTGCGAAGCTGATACGTTACAGCGCGAACTACAGAACGAACAGAGCCCTCTGAGTATGCGAGGTTGTCGTCCTTTACCCAAGTGGTGAGGTCTCTGACCCAGCGTGTACCCTGACCAGGAACTGTTTCTGCAAAGAGAACACCAGCGATGATCAAGTCTGCTGAGTCTGTTAGATCACGAGGATCCCATGAAGCATCCTGAGTAAGACCAGATACTCTCAAGAACTTGAAAGTAAGAGGCTCACCAATCTCCTGAACTCCAGACCTCATAGATGCAGCCATAACAGCAAGCTGCCTGGGTCCCTGCTCCACAAGAGTACCAGTGGCGTCAAGGACTGTGGGGTTCTGTGCAACTAGCTGAACATCCTGGTCGTTGATAGAGTTGGCTGCAGCAATAATCTCAGACTTAGTGCCCTGGAACCCAACATAACCACCACGCTCAAGGCCAGCGGCGCCGCGTCCAAGGGATACATGGTCTGCAAGCTGTGCAGCTACGGAAGCCCATGTTGCAGTAGAACCAAGACCCTCATTAACAAGGTCTTCATCGATTAGAGGAACGACATTATCCACTCTACGCAAGAGCATGGCGTCAAACCCGCTCTGCCACGAAGAGTTAGAAGACGCTCCTCGCGCACCACCTACAAGAGAGAACGGCTCAAGGAAAAGAGCATCGATGAGCGCAGCCGTAGCGGGCAGGAAAGCACCATCTGTGGTGTCTACTGTATACCTAACAGCGTCGAGCTTCTCTGAGTAGTCGTTAAACCAAGCAACAACTTGTGCGAGGTCTTGTCTAAATCCGAGGCCGCCGTTCACAGCGATACTTCTCTGGATGTTGATTGCAGCAACTCCGAAGTCAAACGCCGAAGCTAGCGAAGTCTGAGCATTGATACCACTAGGAACTACAGCAAGATAGTTACTGTTCTGGTTGATTCGATCAACTAGAGACTGCACGGTCTCCGTTGCAGAAATGGTAAGGGAAAGGTTGTCTCCAGCTACTCCAGTAATTGTGCTGACTAGTGCAGTAGCCACACCACTTGCGCCGGTAATCTGAGCCGTTGCATCAGTCACTGAGATGATGTCTACTGTGACAGTAGCCCCGGTAGCTGCCTGAATTTCTGCTAGGAAGTCTGCAGAGAACCCCGGGGCAGCCAAGGTCACATCTCCTACGCCGTTGGTAGAAATCCTATGCTGTTCAAAGTTCCCAGTAGCAGGGTTGGTGACAATGACACTCATATCATCATGGGCCGCAGCAATGAGTGTTGCAGCTACATCAAAGAACGTAGCGGTAATAGTACCTGGAGTTGTGATAGTCGTCTGAGCAACGTCGTTTGGACCACCACGATAGTAAAGCTGGAGGAAGTTCTGACCACCGAGGCTTTCAGAAACTTGATCTTCTCCCTCAAAAGAAACCGTAACCTGATACGCTCCAGAAGTGTCGTTGCGTGTAACGTCTACTTCAAGCCCTTCTGTGTGAGCACCATAATCAACAGAGGTTAGCTCAAAGAGGGTTGGACGGACAATTACTACGTCGGCAGCTGTAGCAGTTGCAGGCATTGCCGGAGTGACTGTAAGAGAGTCAACTGTGTTAGAAACAATTCGTCTACGAACAGTGGGGGATCCGGGGAGACCTGCGAGAGTAACGTCTACCCAACGGCCGGCAAGAGAATCTACTACAAGTGCACTACTGGTAACCAAGTCGATAACTGTAGTAGATCCAGTACCCGCTGCGGTGTCTGAAAGAAGGGTACCTGCAGGGTCCGGAACATGAATAGAGCTTTGTGTAGAAGCATTAGCCTTATAGATAACAACTTCTGCTGCACCACCCGGGATGTCTGGATCTCCAGAAGATTGGAAAGCCAAACGGATAGCGTCTACTAGCGGCCCCGCACGGAACAAGCTGGCAGCTTCAGAAGGATCGCGAAGGGAGATGAGACCACTGACAGAACCAGGGGCCCCGCCGTCAGACTCACCAATAAGTCCAACAACGCTAGCTGCTGAAATACCAACTTGGTTCAATGCGTCCGCATTGACCTTGGTAATTCCACCAGGACGGAACCTTGTAATACCGTTAAAAGTGACTGAGCGACTCATTTATTGGACTCCTGGCATCAGTAGTCAGCGAAAACTAGGTCCCAGTCTTCATAAGATCTGGGAATGTTGGGATTTGAAACATGCGCCTTTAGCCCCCCCTTGTGGTGTTGTTTTACTCCACGAGCGCGTGCCCACTGTTCAAAGCTCACCTTGCGGTGGCGACGACGTACTACCTTGACGGGTACTTTAACTTCTTCTGTAACTTCTTCTGTAGTGTTGTAGTTCTTTGTGCGTTTAGACATATCGTCCCTTAGATTGTAGTAACCTCGTCAAACTCGATGTCAATCAATACAGACCCACACTCTTCAAGAGTATTAGGGTCCCTAGGATTGACAGTAACTTCCATACTTGTCGGAAGATCAATCTCTTCCAAGAAACTGAAGGGATAGGTGAAGCGAAGAATCATCGTTCTCTGAAAAACCTCCGTAGGAAGATACTCCGTACGAGGGGCATAATCAGAGCCCGATATCTTCAAAGCCATTAATCCTTGGTCCTCCATGAACATCTTCTGGGAGAAAAGGATGGCCTTCAGAACTGAATAGAGGTATAAGACCTCGTCTTGGTGACCAGCGATTACCGATAGCTGGTACTGTGTGTCATAATTTGCTCCCTTACGGAGCAAGTTGACGGCACCAGCGGGGTAAACACGAGAGGGCTCACCAACCGCCAGACTTGTGGTATCCGTAGATCGAACGTCCACTATGCTGGAACTATCCAATTGTGGATCGAACTGCCCCTCTATGTCAAGAGAATTACTGTCGATTTCTAAAATACGATGAACTTGACCGGCGCCTGTTCCTCCAGATACGTAGGCATCGAAGCTAGGAATCACAGGGAATTGTTCCAGAATAGCAGCTAAATCTTCTTGTTGTTCTTCAATGAAGATTGCCGTTGTAATATCATTAACCGGATCATACTCAAGTGCAGAAAACTGCAGACCGCCTGCTACCTTGAATGGGAGCCCACTCAAACCAGACTCGGACGCCCCGTGAGACCCTAACGTGTCAATCGTAAGGTCTTGATCGGGCATCCCGTAGTTCGTACCTGCCCCCATGAGGTCTCCCAAAAAGGTCTGCGCTTCCTGTTCACTCTTGAGAAGCAGAGCGATTGTTGGGGTCTTTAGGTCACTTCTGGGGTAGTTAATCGTGAAGTTGATGCTCTGTTTGAGGATAGTATCCTTCATCGCTTGGAGCGTGCGCTGATCCAAGTTCTTAAACAACGTATCAAGTCTACGAGGATCCTGACGGATTTCTCGCAAACCTTGCACAATGACACGATGTAGAATGATTTCAGGGATGACACTCATTTTTGACTCACCAACTCATCGATAACCTTCTCAATATGCTTAGGGAGAATGTTGGTTCCCAACTCGTCTGCGACATCCTTAGCGATGAAGACACCCTTGCGCGTCTTGGCATTAGTAGGCCACATGCCCGTCTGCTTGTCTGTAAAAGTTCGGAAGGCTCCAGGACGTCCCATGGGAAACTTTCGTTGTGTGTTCAACGGGATGATCATCCACTTTGTACACGCAGGCCGATTATGCTGAAACTTAGCGGCAATGGCTCGGGGAATCTTCCTAACCGGTCCCGCCTTAATCTTGCTGGACGCCAAAAAGCCGGGCTTCTGGTCTCCTTGCGTCCAGCCATTTTCGATTGCCACAGCAAAGGGAGTAGTAAGCTTCAAGTGCACTTCCGTGTCACTTACCTGCTCCATACCAATGGCTTCTTGATACCTAGTTCTACTAGAGTTGAGGCGCTGCCCTGCTGTAGTTTCCCAGAAATTCCTAGCCTCGATAGCTGCTTCAAAAATAGCCTCTTCCATCTTCGCATCGAAGTTATCGATATTGAGAAGCTTGGCAGGAACACTTACCTCAATAGAAGGTTGAGGACCTGCATTGTAACTAACAAATGACATCAGATAGTCGTCTTGGTTGTGAAGGAAACCTCTTGGGCTTGTCTCTTTGCAGCGGTGTCGAAATCGAAATCATTCTGATAGGCGACATGAACCTTCCTGAGAAGTACGCGCTGGCCCAGCTTACGATTCCTATCAAAACGTGTCATAGGTGTAGCGTAGATAATCCACTCAAGGTATGCATTATACTTCACAGTATAGAAGACCCCATCACTGGGCTTAGCCCCGACCCAACTTAGGGTTTTTCCGCTGACAGTGAAATCTGTGTTCTGTTGATATACACGACCGTTTTCATCTTCACACCAAAACACACAGCCCGCCTCATACCACAGACGGTCTTCATTGTCTTCCAACCCTAGCTTGAGCAAACCGTTGTCCTCTAGGTTTGCACTGTTGCGCATAATGATTTGGCCATCCCCCACAGGGGCCGCATAAAGGAAAGTGATCTTATCGAAGTCGTGTAGTTGCCCCGCATTTAGAGACGGAGAAAACGTAGCATCTCCTGGTACTGCGTACCCCATTTCCAGCAGTTGACGATTACGACCAGCCTCTACACTAGTAACCAATCCTTTTACAATCTTAGCGTCTCTCCAAAGCCAGCCAACACCGCCACACTGTTCACAATCCAGACGGCGTTGCGTAGCGGGCTTATTGTCTTGAATAATGGTGGACGCATAAGCATCCTCCCTACGACACGGACACGAAACTCCCGTTTCGTGAATGACATCGTCGCCACGGCTTTGGATTACCTCTTCAAGTAGGGCAAAGTCCCAGTCTACGTCAAATACTTTAGACATTAGACAACCATCCAATCAAGACCACGATACTTAGCTCTAAGGAGTTTCTGGTTTTCAGTAATCCATTCCTTGTATGAATTAATAGTACCAGTATAGATACCATACTGTTGGGAGGTCATGTAAGAAACGCTCTCAGAGATGCCGTCTCTGCTTAGGCTAAGAGACCCTAGTCCAGGACGGAAAGCCAACGCTGCAGCCGTCAGCGCCTCGATAGCAGCCTTCTTCGCTATGATCTCGATGATGTCTCCACACAGGTCTCGGATACCAACGATCATGTTGAAGTGCCAGAAGTTTGGAAGCTCGGCAGCACCGCGAATCGCGTTCACCCAAATAAGACCTACGAAGTTGAAAGCCACTTCCTGGTTAAACGGAACCAACTGAATCAGCCCGCCTTGGATAGAGTGCTCAATCCACTCTAGATCAATATCAATCACTCGGGTGTTGGCGATAGACCCAAACAAAGAGTCTACACGAAGTATCTGACGGTATGGGGTCCAAATCTGTACCCAAGAACCGGACGAGCGAGGAACGAAGTACGTCAACGGAGAAACAATGAAATCGTAATCCGTATCTGTAAAGATGGGGGTCGGTGAGTTAACGCCCGCTGAATACTGAATGGTAGTTGGGTCTCTGTCTGTTACTACGTTGGTAGGTTCCAAATAAACGGCTAGCAGGTCCTGCTCCAACCAACAAATAGCTTGTTCTAGGTACTTTCCAAGGGCATCGTCGTTTAGCTCTTGTGTTTCAATGAGAAGCTCTTCAGCAACGTTATTGGAAGGTAGTAAGGCTGTAGACCTTACTCTAACACAGATGTAGTCGTTAGACCCAGCAGTATCGCAAGAGAGCTTCTTGGCAGGCCCCGTCAAACCAGAACGAAGGATATATGTGCCCGCAGTTGGTATAGAAACAAGAGGACCACCCTTCCAACTCAACATGCGGATAGTATCAGTTAACCCACCAGTAAGCTGCGTGGGGCCTTCAGCAACAGACAAGGACGTAGCTCCTGTGCCAGAAGCTGTTGCAGAGAACTCGTCAAGGGCGGTGATGGCTGCAGCAACTAGCGTTGCTGTGTTAGCAGCTCCGTTAGGTACGCCTCCAGTTACGTCGAGTGAAATGGTCAATACATTTCCAACCAAAGCAGCACTCAACGCGCTTGTTCCTGCAGGAACCACCACCTCTACAAAGAGAGAGTTTCCAGCAGACCCAGCCGTAGTTCCAGTTTCGTCTGCGGTCACTGTAACAGTACCGTCAGCGCCGGAGCCTATTGTCGCAGTAGCATTAGCCGTATCGTTTGTAGAGTAATTGTACGAAAGCTCTCCAAACCCAATAGGGTGCGTTGCAGAGACTTCTGTTACCGTCACCCCTGTTATAGACGCAGGATCAAACTTAGGCAACTTAACGTTAGTGGACTTCAAAGGAATACCAAACAGGTAGTCCTTCTTTAGCCTCTCTACAGTTACGATACGAATATCAAAGTCACCACTCTCAGCGACGATAGCGTCTGTCCCGCCTGTGAATGAGGTAGGACCCTCTGCAGCAGTCAACGGGTCTAGCCCCGTTCCTGATACAACAGGAGTTACATCCGTATAGGCAGCAATAATTGCATTCCTGATATCGATGGCTCTGTTTGATCCGGCGACAGGAACTCCAGAAGACACAGCGAGGTCAACTGTAATAGCGTTACCGATACGGGATACCGACAGAGGAGATGTTCCGGCAGGTACAACGACTTCGACTGAATATGTGTTTCCAATTGCTCCTTCATCTGCAATGAGAGTGACTGTTCCGTCAACGCCGCCTCCTATATCTGCACTAGCAGACGTGGTTTCATGCTCAGCACGTATAAAGTACTTACCATGACGTATCAAACTGATTAGGTCTTGATCTACAAGATCTGGTAGGTAAAACGTTGTAGTAGCTTCTTGAGGATCCGTAGACCCGCTATAGTACAGCACTGCTGTGGCTACTACAGCGTCACGAGATCTACGAGCCTTTCTAAGCTCCACTACAATAGGTTCAAGAGTATAAGGAGCCCCACCACTAATTACAACTGTAGCTGTAATCGTGTTCTTTGCCTCTTCATAACGAGAATATTCAGTATCATCTATTGATACGCTGACAGTAGTAGGTGCAGCCACTTAGAGCGCTCCTTATCAAGGGATATCAAAGAGGTTGGTTGAAACAGCCGGTACTGTGAAAGTGCGCCTATAAGAAGCACTTGGTATGAAAACATCCACCTGTGATCCTGTAACCAAATCTATGGTAAAAAACCCTGTAGAGTCTGTAGTGGTGGTTAGAAGAGAACTAGTTACCAAAACACCATCAGTGGTTGGATGCAACAATGTGGGGGTACTCAAAACACGAATACCGACCGAAGCACCAGCCACAGCACCACCACTAACATCTCTAACATACCCAAAGATTGTGGTAGTTGGAATAGTAAGATCTGGTGTGGGCGGATTAGCAGTAGCTACTGCAACAGTAGCAGAAATAACGATAGTCCTAATCGTCGGACCACTGAAGCGAATGAAAAGCTGCCCAAGTATGTCAGTGTCGGCCGCAACCAAGTCAAGTTCGTAGCTTCCGCTACCTAACGCAGTAAAGTCGCCATCTACACCACCAGTAAAAGCAGTAGGACCTTCTGCAGCTGTAAGTGCATCTGCCCCTGTTCCAGAGGCGGTGGCCGTTACTTCGGTACCTAGCGCGGTAATAGCGGCAGCGACAAGTGTTGCCGTGTTTTGTGCTGGGGCCGGTACGCCGGCTGTAACTGCAAGGGCAACCGTCACAGCCGTCCCGGTCTTCGCAGCAACCAGTCCAGAAGTACCACCAGGAACTGTAACTTCTACAGTATATGAGTTTCCTGCAGATCCAGGCACAGCCAAGTTAACCGTACCATCTGCACCGGAGCCGATAGCTGCGGTAGCGTCTACAGGAGCGGTAAGAGCCTTGTTAGAGAAGAAAGCATCAGTATCTTTCTTCAAGTCTACCTGAACGTCCGTAGTGCTAAGACCCAGTGCGGAAGATCCACCCGTGGTCTCAAGAGATACTACTACGCTCCCTGCCGAATTCTGAATAAGTAGAGGGGTCACGTTGGTCTCCGTATAACAACAAAAGGAGTATACCATGCCGATTGCAGTCGGACAATAGTATACTCCTCTTGAACGAGCGTAAAGCTAGATTCAAACGATTACTTGGCGCCGTCGTCCGTTACCATTGCCTTCGTTTGACCAACACTACCGGGTCGCGCCGGATGGCGGTTCATCGGACGCAGTCCTACTAGCTCTACTCCAGTGCCGACATACGAATCAGCGCTAGTACCTGTAGTGAAATCACTATCTGTACCGGTGCTTAGCGTATTAGCCAACGCCTCTTGAAGGTCTGCCAAGGTAGTGAATGTAGTACCTGCCAGATTTTCAAGAACTAGGAGCAATGCGTTACTGGTCCTACGAAGCTGATCGAATTCAGCACTAGACTGGTCGCCTTGTATAAGACGTACAAAAGCCATTATTATTCCTCCGTAGATTCTTTCTTGCGGGTTCGACGACGCTTAGGGCGACGTTGTTTCTTAACTTCAGGAGCCTTTTCAACTTCTTCAGAAACAGGTTCCGCATCTCCTGTTTCTTCCGAGGCTTTCAAAGAGGAAAGCAATTCCTTGACTTGCTCCTGTACTTGTTCAGCAACCTTAGCCTCAACCTTGACAGGTGCAACTACCTTAGGCTCAGGAGAGGGTACCGGAATTTCTTCAAGCCTATAGCGTCCCGGCCTAGAGCGCATTTCTGCTTGCAAAAGAGGAAGAAGGTGTTCCGGGAATGTTGCGAGACCAGAACCGTCGAAGTGGAGAACAAGTTCTCCATTTCCAAGAACGATAACACGATCTCGTGCAAAATTACTTCTTACCTTCAAACTCTTCATTTGGTCGTTTCCTGAACTTGTGGACAGACCTTCTCTAGACTTCTCATACAAACGCGCTTGCAATTGCTGAATGGAACGCCTTCCGGCACGCCGCTTAGCAACTTCAGCCTTATCTTGCATAGCAAGAACTAGATCGCTAGTGCCCTTAATTGCGCCGTTTTGAGACATAATAAGTGGAAGGTGAGGGGGAGTTACTCCCCCTCACCTACACAACTCAGCGGGTGTCAAGCTGTCCGATGTTGATAAGACGGAGCCACTTCTTCGGAGCGAACATGATGGGCGTTCCGTAGAGGAGGATCATCCAACGGAATGCCGGGGAGAGGACTGCTAGGTCCATCTTCATCATGGGCATAAGCTGACGGAAGGTCAACACGTTGGGGTTCATCTCACCAAGATAAGCCGTGGAAGTAAACGGAAGCTGAAGGTTTACGTCCTCAACCACAGTCGTGCCAGAAGCAAGCTGGGAAGATGCCGGCACAGTTGCGATAAGAGCGTAGGATGAGAGCGCCGTCGGGACGGTGGTTCCTACCTGTGCACGGGAACGATAAATCTTGAAGTATTCCGGAGGGAATGCACCAATAGTTCCAGGGTTTGTAACCGTAAGAGTAATGGTGTTTCCAGCCGCCTTCTGAGCTGCCGTAAGCTGAGTGGTAGCACCCTGCACCGCCGTAGGAGCAGACTCGCCGAAGCGGTTTGCTGCCGTAACGACATAAGCAACGTCCGTATCACCAGCAGGAGCGCCCTTCTCGTGGTCACCATTAGATGCACCAGCATTCAATGCGGATGCAATAGATGCCGGAGTTGCCGGAGCGTTTACTGAAGACGCAGCGGACGGAGGCGGCGGGGTCTGCTTAATGAAGATGTCAGGATTGAACTCGATGTCTCCACCCTGCGTAGCAATGGAAGAAACAGTGAGACCAACCTTGCCGTTCACCGGAGCAGGCATCTGAATGCGCTGACGCGGATAGAACGTCTTCGTAAGGTCAGAGTGCGTACGGTTTCCAAGGAACATGTCCGTGGGGAATCCGTAAGACTCAATGATGAGGTTAGAAGCCTCTTCGATATCTGCCTCCTGAAGGCTATTACCTTCAAGATCGAGCACTGCCGTGCTATCGATAAGGGCGTCAAGACCATCCCACTGCTCAGCTTCGCCGTCAGCAGCAAGAGAGGAATCACCAGCGAAGAGGAACTTTTCTACCTGCTCAAGCAAGTAGAGAATTCCGTTGTGATTCTCTAGCGCAATCAAGTCACCGTGTGCAGGGTGCACAAGTGAAGCCTGGTGCGTTACCTCTCGAACTGTTCCGAGGAACTTTACGAGCTGAGTACGACGAACGTAGGAGCTATCGCTGGCCTGGGGAAGTTCACCTTCCTGTACCCACGGAGTAGCCTGTCCACCGTAATCAGTAAGCTGGTTATACTCTTCGACAGTTGAATATGCCGGAGACTTGGGAATCTTCTTCCAAAGCTTTATATGGGAAGAAGTGAAGGTAAGTACCTTAAGGGAAGCCTCAAGGGACTCGACGCGGAGGGCACTTCCTCCGGTCTTTCCTGCACCTACCTGATAGCCAGCTTCAAGAGCCTTTGCAAGCTCTTCAATCTCGCCAGCAGTAGCGGTACCAGGACCGTTATAGCCATTGTTCTTAGAGAACGCCTGAAGTCCAATCATCTCTGATTACTCCTATTCTATCAGCGCCCGCCGAGAGCAGCACGAACCTTCTGCTCAAGTCGAGGTGAAAGAGTCTGGGATGAGTCGAACTTTAGAACGTCTTGCGTGGTAGCTTCACCGCGCTGTACTAGTTCGACAAGTGTTGCAGCTACTAGAGCCTTGCTGAGGGGTTCTCCCCCCGCAGGACCATCATACGAGCCCTTTTCGAGGACCTGTACATTGTGAGCAGCGCGCGGAGCATGCGCAGGCTGAGACTCAACCTGATCTACACGCTGAGAAACTGCCGCCACGGACTCTGCAAGACGACCAACCGCCTCTGCAAGAGACTTGTTGAACTCGCCCGTACCTTCAGCATCGCTAGCGAGTGCCTTGAGAACGCGAGCAACAACACGCTCTTCAGTAGACTGGAGGCTCTTGTGAATGACTGATGCGAATCCAGCCAAGAACTCAGAGACTTCAAGACCCTTAGAAACTGTGTCGTCTTCCGCTGCGTGGTCAGACAAAGACTTACCCATCTTGTCATCCTTGTCGTCCGCGTCGTCATCATCTGACTTCTTAACGGACTTTTCAGCGTCGTCCTTGTCCTTCTTGTCGTCCTTCTTCAAGAAGTCGGGCATGCCGCCCTTAGCAATAGCTGCGTAGAAGGAAGCTTCGTCCGCAGTAAGTGGAAGGCCCTTAGCCATCTTTTCGATGATGGACTTCATCACCTTACCCTGAGCTACATAGTCTGTTCCATCAGGACCAACAGAATCGGTAGCACCGTCTTCCGGGACGGTTCTAGCAGTAGAACCAGCCCAGCTTCCGGGTTCAGAGTTTGACGGCGTGTGATAGACCTGAGTAGATCCCGCATCAGAACCTGCGCCAGCCCCAGAATCGCGCATGGATTCTACCTTCGTGGTAGCGGTACCACGAGAAGAATGACCCTTTGCAATTTCCTGAAGTCCAGCGAGTGCCTTCGCGAGGTCGTCCTGCTTTACAGTCTGATCGCTCATGTCGGTTTCACTCCTTAGTGAGTACTGAGAAAATTACCCTAGCCGCTGCTTCTGCTGCGTCGTCAGGCATACCAGTGGTGGAACTAATCCATGCCACAGATTCTTCGAACGTAAGACTCTTATCCAATGTCTTGACGTCCTTTTGTTTCCCTTCGAGAGATTCAGGAACCAGCGGAGAACCGCCCGCGCTAAGCGCCTTTTCCTCATCTTCCTCTAGGGACTTGCTGAGATCCCAGGTCTGTGCAGACAGGCTCTTGGCGATTTCAGCCCAAGTGGAGGTATTCACAGGACAAGCCGTAATTGCTATGTCTTGAATCCAACACTCTTTAATAACGTTCCCTGAGCGTCTCTTGACTTTTCCTTGAATGGAGAATCCCATTCTGCGGGAAGAACCTGAAGAAGCCATAGAGTTCATCTGTTCCCAGATGTCGTCTGCTCTCGCCTTATTCTTCCAAAGAAAACCCTTGACCCAAAGCCCGTTCTTGGTGAGTTTACACTCAGTAGGCTCTCCAACCTTATTATCAGGACCTTCTTTGTGGTCCCAGTTGAAAAAGCCGTGCTTTACAAAATAAGAGAAATCAATCCCCTGCTGTTCAATGATCTCGCCTTGTAGGTCTCTAGAGCTAGTAGAAGCAATTCCCTGAACCCAACGTCGTCCTTCTGCGTCAGCACCGTTTTTCTTAGACTTCGTCAAAGAAATAGCTTGCGCCGGCATCCAGAATTCAAAAGTATCGTTATCGATCCAGCCCATAAAACCTAAAAAAAAAGGGAAACCACCCGAAGGTGATCTCCCTATTTGGAGTTCATTCAACCGTTTGATAAGTTTAGTCTAGGCTAAACAGGTTGTCAAGCACTATTTTCTAACGTAAAGTCTTAGCTTGGCAGTTTTTCCTAAAGCCTTTGCCATAGTTTCATTCATTACGAGCGGTACAGGTATCTCGCTGTCACACCCTTTACATACAGCAAATGTTTGGTTATCTCTAACCACTAATACTTTAGCACGGATTTTCGTTGAAGTACCCATCGACTTAATGACGACTTCACCACATTTCGTGCAACAGAGTGCATTATCCACTAGAGTTCCTCTGTATTACATTAGGAGAAGAATCGTCACCAGTTGTAGTTTCCTCATTGTGAACAAATTGAGCAAGTTCTTGTTGATTTACGCCTAGATAGTGTACTGCGAATTGTAGCAGGATAGATGGGTGGATGTCACCACCTTTTTTCAAATCAAAGTGGTCATACACACGGTCAAACACCTTAATGTATGTAGGGTCCTTGTTTTCATCGAAAAATACTACGCGGTCTGATTTCACCAGTACTTTTACAGAACCGGCGTCAAAGACAGATCCAGGCTTCGGGAAGTGTCTACGCACAAGAGGATAGACAAAGTCACTGAAAGGCTCCCTGGGACCTCTAAGACTCTTTTCTACCTCAGGAGCCTCCTCAGACTCGTTCATAGCCTCTGTGACATCAGGCTGAGTTGCTGCAAAGAAAGATTCCTTGATAACGTCCCACTTGTAAACATGCCCGTTAGAAAGAGAGTAGACAGCCCCCTCTCCAGGGACAGCAACATACTTTCCATACCCAGACTTGACCTGCATAGCCCCTGTCTTTCTAACAGAAGCTCTTGCCACTGAGTTGGCACTATTCTGTGACAACTTGTGAGGCTTACCGAGGTCAAAGTCTCCCTCATCTTCAATCGGTAGTCCTGAGTCTTTCCAGTATCTGGGGTTTGTGGGGTGCTTCTTTGCCGCTGCTTCTTGGTCAGTTAGGTTCGGGTCGACTAGTTGCCAATGATAGGGAGCAACATGAAAACCAGGGCTAACGTACCCAAGCACAAAATGAAGGTTTCCAGAAGCAGAACCGAGGTGTTTCTTAGTTCCCTCCTGTCCAGGATAGCAGGTGGTGAATGTGATGTGAGAAGCTTGCTTACCTTGAAGCTTGTCCTTCAGGTGATCTAGCTTCTTCCAACTATCCAGCCCCTTAGCCTTGCGAGCCTTGACTATGTCTTCTAGTGCGTCGAAAATCATTCGCTAGCTTCTCCTGCCGGCAACTTTCCTTCGGAAGGAGTAGGAGACGTACCCATATTGGGCGCTTCAGGACCTCCACCACCCCCTTCAGGAGGAGCCTCCTGATCTGCTTCTTCCTGCTGAGCGACTAGCTGTTCTTCAATCTCTGCCTGCTCTTCCTCCGTAGTATCGTGCAAAGGCGTAGCATGAAGCCAGACACTGAATTCCTGCTCATCGGGTCTACGAGCAACAAGATCAGACCAAACGGTAGCAACGCCGAAGCTATCACCACCAGTACGAAGAATGCTTTTTGCAACGGGCTCTTGTTCTGCCACGTCTTGCGCAGGGGTTGATTCACCACTTACTTCAGGCTCCTCAATTGGTTCATAATTGCGCAACAACGCCTCCTTCACCTTGTAGTCAACAAGGTGGGTGACGTCTTCTACCGTGTTCAATGCCAAAGCAAGTTCTGCGTATGCACGCTCTTCTACCTCTTCAAGAGGTGTATGATTGGCAGCAAGTCTGTGCACAATACGACTAAACATTTGTGACGCATGCCAGTACAAAAGAACATGTGGAGACACCTTCAAAGCCTTGAAAATGCTGTAGAAATGACGCTCGCCAAGCGGCTCTTTACCGTGTACCGTGTCTAGTACAAACAGAGGATCGCTGGGAATGCGCTTACTCGTTATTGACGTGAAAAAGTCGACCAGCCCAATGTCACATACCAACTTACGGCTCAACAACTTTATGGTGTTGTCGACATACTCCACGTCTTCAACTCTAGCCTGCGCAAGTTCAAATGCATCGTAGAAACCCTGGTCGACCAGCATGAGCATCACACCGATAATACGGTCCTTAGGGTGTGGAGACTCAAAGAGTTTAGATGCATACTTACGATAAGACACTAGGCCAGCGTCGGTTACACGAAGCATATATTGAACCCAGAGGTCTAGATTCTCTCGCACGTCGGCGTCGTAGTAGACAAAGCGAGGCTCGCCGTCCTCAGATTGGTACACGCCGTACCAAACACTACGCGGGTTCTCAGGGTCGTATGCTTCGTTTCTTGTAAGTTCCATCCCTTGCGGGACAGCCACATGGAGCTTTCTACCATCCTCGGAATAAAACTGAGGAGCGGTATGAGGCATGGGCTGGTCGGCTATTAGCATCGCAGCGCCACCATACGGATCGTAATCCTGATGGCCCTCCGGTGCGTTAGTATATTTCCAGTAGTTTCCTGCGCGGTCCTTGTACCAGAAATCATAGATACCACGTTCCCCCGAGCGGTAAACATACTCGTGGTCCGCGTCTATTCCTTCAGGTAGGCCAAACGCCTTGTTGATGTTATCCTCTACAGGCAACGTATCACTCACCTACTGGATCAATATTGACTGAATAGTAGCATATTTTGGTGACAGGGTCACGAACCTCAACAAGATGTTTCTTGTTGAGGAGATAATCTATATCAGCTGGGTGCAGCCCCAGGCTCAACAACTTCAGCTTCGTCAGCTTGGGCACCAGGCTCAGGTTCTGGAGGAACACCCGCTGCCCCAGCTTCCTCAGAAGGCTGGGCTCCTGGTACCTCAGATCGCGGCTCTTCGCCAGGCGATCCAGGTCCTCCTGCAGTTGCCGCTTCTTCTCCAGCTCCTTGTCCTTCTTGTGTTCCATTATTCGCCAAGTAGTCCATTAAATAACCCCGCAACTCTAAACGAGCCATACGCGGAGCGAGGGTATCCACAGGATACCCAGGAAAAATCTCTTGATAAACCTCGTTTATAATCTCGGGGTCTAGTATTGGGAGAAGCTCTAACAGGCGATCTACGCCGTCTGGCGTATCTAAATCGAAGTTGTACAGAGACTTCTCAACAGCTTCTTGTGGGTGCAATGCTTTATCTAGGTGAATTTCTAGAATTGACTTTGACAGATCGTCATCAAAGTTCTCATCCAATCCCTTCAGTTCAAACACACGAATATAGTCACTCACTTGACCAACCTCGCAGTTATGTAACCTGACTTGAAGGCCCGAGCTAGATTGCTAATCAAAGCTTTGTCAGATTTAGAAGCAAGAGAGTGGTTGTTGAAAATCATCTTCAACACAGTGTGGTTGCTGCACTCAATCTTCTCAGTGTCAGGATTCCACCAGGCTTTGCCTAAAGACTTACCTTTTGTATTGTCGAAGAGTTCGTGTTCGTGTTCTCGTGGCATGGTAGTATGATATCACCTATGTGGGAGGAGTCAAGACCAAGGTCGACCTGGGTCGTCAATGTAGAGAGATAGTGACTTCTTAATGCGTGAAGGCTTGGCTGCTTTAGTGCCAATTGGTTCTGCAGAAGTCTTGTGTGCTTTAGGGCTCTGTGCTTTAGTGCTCACTGGTTTTGAAGCAGCCATCCACTCTTTGGTAGAGACTTGTGTGCGTTTTGGTTCAAACTCAGACTTCTTTCCAGAAGGAGCCGAAGAGCCGGGAGCGTCTTGTAGTGTATGTGCGCGCTCCATCTTCTTACGCTCAGCAGCTACAGAAGGGTGTTCTCCTGCCTCAGAGTTAGGAACCACATGCTTGTCGTAAAACTCCTCCCCACTAATAAGAACATCTTGCGGAGACTGTTTAGCAAACATAGCACTAACAGACTTGTTGTCGGGGTGGTTCTCATCTTGTGCAGAGGATATGAAATCCTTGGCAAACGCAACAAACTGATCGTGCGCAAGCTCTCCCTTCTCACGCCTCTTTGCATAATCAAGAACTTGTTCAAAGCCTGAGCCATTCCACATACCAATACGGGGACCACCACCACCGGGACCCATGACTTCTGGACGAAACTTTTCAAAATCAAGATGTCCCTCAGTATCCATCAAATGCTGAACGTAACGCATACGAAGAAACGTCTGAGCAGATTCTCTATCGTCAAGTCCCTTTGTAGCCTTTTGTATATCTCCGTAAGAAGTCTTTGAGAACTTCTCCATGAGGTGGTCCGGAACTTTCAGCTTCATTCCAGCGTTGTGCATGTCTCCGTGGATTTCACTAGACACACCTACCATGCCGTGCCCAAAACTAGCGGAGTTGTCTATGAAGCGAACATCACTGAAGTCTTCTTTGACGAGAATATTACCGTTATGCCCGTCTCCGTTGTTGCAGACGATGTTCATAGTAGCCCCTTCGAAGAGCTTCTGCTTTAGAGCCTCCTTCTTATCTGCAGGGCACCTCTCCAACAAGCTCTTTACTTCATTAGTTGCTGTGGACTTCTTAGCCCCTTCTCCAGCAACCACCACGCCAGATTCTTCTTTTTCTGCAGAACTGAGCATGCTTCTGGCAGGTCCAAATCCTTCTGCCCAACTTTGAATGGAGTGATTAGCCCCATTGTGTATTCGCGTTGTTGTAGGAGGAACATGGTCTTTCAAACCAAACTGCATATGCATGTTGTATGCAGCTGCTTCGCGTTGTGGGCCTGTTCCAGGAATAGTTGTTCCCTCACCAATTTGAAGCAGCTCAGGGTCTCCAGAGTTGGCATATAGCTTCTTAGTAGTCGCCTTCAACAGCCCTCGGGGGCCATCCTTAAACTGCACAAGATATGTAGCCATCCCTGATAGCCCAGCTTCATCCCCAGAAAGCTGGCGCATATCGGTAAACTCACCCTTGCTTAGGTGGCTTAGAATCTCAGCGTGCGGATTGTCTGCCTTACCATACTCAATGGCTGCTTGCTTCTCCAATTGCTTCTTCTGAGCTTCCTGCTCAGGGGTGAGAGCCTTACCCGGTCTAAAGCCCTTCGGGACAACCCAACTAGACTCAGTGTCTCCAACAGCACCCTCAGGCTTCTCTGCTGTCCCTGCTTTAGGAATGTAGTCAACTTCCATGCCTGCCCAAGCAGACTTAGGAGCCGCAGGACGGCCACCGTTGTCAGCCTGCCCAGGACTCTTGATACCGGGGATAGTTGGAGGATTGACAGGTCCAGATGCCTTTGCACTCGCAGGCCCTTGCGGCTTTACTGTTCCACTAAGCTTAGAATCCCCGATGGCCTTCTTTAGTACGCTTGGATTGGTCAGTGTAAGCTGTGCGTTCACCCACGTATACCCAGGAGGAATGAACACCAACTCACAACGACAGTTTGGGTGCAACGGCGGAAGTGTAGTCTTCCATTGCAAATGCACACCCTTTGTCTTCTTATGAACAACACCAGGATCAGCGTTAGACCCTGCCCCCATCAACTGTCTCAGTGAGAATACCCTAGGATTTCCGCTCTTATCTAGATAGTGCCTTGCACAGTCTGGACAAGTTCCAGGCTTTGGAACGAGGGAAACCATGGAATCGATGCCCTTACTGTGCTTGTAGACATCTACCTTGTTGATAATCGCCTGAGCAAGTCCGTGAGTCTTAGCAGAGTGGAGTTCTGTCCTAGAGATTTGTTCCCACTTGTACCCATACTGCGTCTTTGTCTTTGCCGCTAGACTTGAAGCGAGTTGTGTGTAGGACTTCTTCTCTAGAACTGCAAGCTGAACTTCATCACTGATGATTTGTTTGAGAGACGCCTCGCTGACGACCTGATTGGTAGTCTTTGCTAGCTGGTTGAAAACGCCAGCGGCGATGTCGTCGGCGAGACCTTTGATGTGCTGAGCCGCTGACAGCTTAGCCTGCTGCAATACGAGCTTCTCTAGAGGTGAAAGAGATTGACGCTTGGCTAAATCTATAAAGTCTTCCCAAGAAAGGCCCTTCCATTCTTTCTTTTTGAAGATGGACTTAAGACGCCCAAGGACAAATCCACGCTCAATTAAGCTTAGAGCCTGCTTAGGAAGCTTCTTAAACTTCTCAAGCTCAGCACGCTCCTGTGCTGTAAGCGCGTCCTCTCCTAAGATAGCCGCGACAAACCAGTTCACATGAAGCTTTACCGCCTGGCGTAGCTTCTCCAGTTTACCCTTCGTTAGCGGCATTCAACCCTTATTCGTCGTCGTCGTCATCTGCGGAGCAAGACTTTGCTCCAGGACTTACCTTTGAAACGACATTTGTCAGCTTATTGACAGCACTAGCACCTTCCTTAGCACCAGCACTGATTTGCTTTCCTGCGGCTCTAACAGTATCCCCAAATCCCTTAGCGATAAGATCTTGGGAAAGTTCCAAGTATGCCTTAACGACCTTTTCCGCGTCTTCTATCCTCGGCTGTGGACCATCATCTCCAGAGGTGGCCTTCTCCATGTCAGCAATGAACAACGCAGGGCCTGCAAGAGGAGGCGCAAGCGCGCTGGGACCACCACGAGTGTGCGGAGTTCCGTCAGCGTCACGTTGCTGCTTCCAGCGATTAGGTTGACTCTTTTCGATCTTCACTTCTCCCTCATCGTAGGAAAAGAGGCCGGACTTGTTCAATTCGCGGCGAGGCTTCGGACTCCACCATTCACTCATTGTGTTCCTTATCTAGCAATATGTTTGCTACTTCTTCTTGTAAACTGTCTAGCATTAGATCAAGGGCACTGTCTGCTTTTCTAAGCAACTCAGACTCTGCGTTGTTTTCCGGAACATACGGTCTAACGCGCTGTTTATCAGCAGCGACCTTAATGCCTTTAGCAATATTCTCCAACTGTTCAGGAGATAGGTTTGTCCTAATCTTCATCGTGCGTGGCTAGAGTGCATGAAGGACATTTCCTGGCTGAGATGCTTAGCAACCAACAAGGCAACCTTCATAGACTCTTCTGCAGAAAGGCGTAGATTTACAGCGCGAACTGCTGCAGATACACCAGAGTCTACACCAGAAAACATGTGAGGAAACATGCAACTAAGAGCTACACGCTCCACGGACGTCAAGACACCCCCATCACGCACCTTATGTACAGCTTCTACTACCTTGTCTTTAGCATATGCATAATCAAGGCTTCCGTCTGGGTACCTACGAAACATCTCGTTACCGCTAACACGATCATGGGGCGTACGATACTGCGGTTCTGACTGTGCAGGGTATGCAGTTTCAGTAGGCCCACCATAATCTGTGGAAGTACGCATATCTGAGGCTACGGCCTTTTGTATGTCCAATAGCTCATCATTCGCCTCAATGAAACGAACAGGCTTACGCGGGAAATGACTCATTCTTCTAGCCTCCAGATGAAAACGGAAATACTCTTCTTAGTATCTTCCTCCGATTCCTTCTTTTCTTTTTTGTCCTTGGCTACAAAAAGCTTGCCGGACTCTACCTTACCATGGCTAACTTTCTGTTTTTGCTTTGCTTCTTTTTGCTCATCAGTGAGCTTGTCCTTAAGACGCTTCTTTCCGTCACCACTAGTACCACGACTCTGTAAGTACTTATCTCTTTCTTCTAGAGTATCAAAGTACTTATATCGAGGACTACCGTCCTTCTCATAACCAGTTTGAACGCGGGCAACATACTTGCCTCCACGCTGCTCACCGGTTTTGGATGAGGCTCCTCCTTCTTTCTTAGCCTTCTCAGGCTTGGTGGAAGAGTCACCCTTTATGAGATCGTGACGCAGGTACAACATCAACGACCTCGGAAATGAAACGGAATCGCTTCGCCGCCCAATTCTGAAATTTTAGAACACTTAGGGCACTTGCCTAAACTCTTATATACGCAACCACACTGCTCACAATCTACAAATGTGTCTACAACAACCTTCGTAGGCTCTGGAGTCTCAACCCTACGAACAGGAACTACCGGAGGTTCATGATCGTTCCTCACACGGTTTGTACCGATAACGGGCTGATCACCAGCAACGCCGGCAGAATAGTCGTGCAGCCGCATGCGGCGGGCAATGCCTACAATTGCCGAAGACTTAAGAGCCTTGTCAACATCCTCATCTTCAGCACTCTTATTCATGGGGTTGTAGCTAGTCCCCTTTGAACCATAACTTGAAGCACCAGGCGTTCTCTTAGCTTCGCCGCCCACAGGAGACGCTCCCGGGGCCACCTTTGGAGCTACAGGCTTAGACACCCTGCGCTCTTCACCGCCCACTGGAGGAGCCCCTGCCGCCTTAGAAACGCCCTTCTCAGTAGCGTCCTTCTCTAGCTTGTCGCCAGAAACTGGCATACAGGCAACTGCCTTCAAAATCTCAATCGCGTCTGTTAGAGCCTTATTCATCTTTTTCTTCCTTGGGAGCTTCTTACCTTTTGGAGTTGCATGCTCCCACTCTTCCACAGTTTCCTCAGAGATCTTACCCTGTTCTGCCATGGCATAGAATTTACCCCGCTGAGCTTCAGACTGGAATGGCTTCGAAATCTTGTCCTTTTCAGGAACCTTTTCCATAGCGGAGTCAACACTCTTAGATACACTAGTGGTGTTAGGAATTCTAGCAGAAGTATCAAGAGCTATCAATAGCCTTATGGGTAATACGTTACGAGTCATCACGCCATACCTCTAGCCACTCGTCATAATCTTCCCCTACAGAAATCTCCAGAATGGGCCTATCTCTAGACAAAGACTTCGTAAAGTTGTCGGAGTAGTCTGGAGAAGGCTCAGGAGCGCTCTCTTCTTCTCCACCGGCAGGGGCAGCTTGCTGTGGTGCTTGTCCAGGCTGCTCTTGACCTTGTTGTGCCTGCTCAGCCTGCTGCATCTGCTGCATGACCTGAAGTGCTTGAGTATATGTTGGGTTGAGAATCATATCTCCACCCAGCACGCGCGGCAGATCTTCTGCATCACGAATCTCATTAAGAGTCATGTAGGAAGCGACCTGCTCCTTGCGAAGCTCGTGTTTTTCTTGCTCAGTAAGCTCATCAAGTCCTACAAAATCAAAGACAAAGTGGTCATCAATCTTTGCGATGATATTATCATTGATCATCTTCGCAATGAAGCGAAGAAGCGGACGAAGACCCCTGTCACGAGATGCCTTGAGTTTCCACTCAGAACTGGACTCAAACAAGGGGGTCTGTTGAACTCCTCCGGCAAGGTCAAAGTTCAACTCAGCAGGGTCGATAAGAAACACTCCACAAGTAATCTTAATTAGATATTCCATCCACTGCCCGTATTCCATTTCACGGTTAGTGGGGTTGAGGTTAATCCAATCAATACCCTGTTCGGCCTGAAGAATGGGAGTGCGCCAAGCGTTTTCAACACCTTCAAGATTAGCACGCCACTGACGTCGGAAACCTTCAAGCTGGTCCGGCGTCATAGCATCACCCTTCAAATTCAACAAACCCTTGGGAGCGCTGCCCTGCATGAAGAAACGTCTGTTGTATTCTTCAGCATACAGATGTGCAGTGATAATGGTAATCAGCTGCTCAATCTCACCGTATCCGTACCCTTGGATGTAGATGTCAGAACGTGGATTACGCACACCAAAAGCAAGCTCATCTCTAGCGAAAACGTTCTCAATCTGCCCATTTATAAGCTGTACGAACGCCGCCTTCTTTCGCGCATCCTTACCATACATACGCAAGGTAGTGTACGGATTAGAGAGATTCGTATGGCGGGCTTTGTTATTTGCCACAGGTGGACGGTCAAACCATGTATTATTGGGACCGAATACCTGATTCTGTGCAGCCAACCTAATAGTGCTGGCATCTACAGCCATGAACTCATATGGCTGTCCAGAGCGGTCTGGAACAATTTCAAAACAACACTGGTCGTAAACAAGAGAGTCTCTTACAATCTTCTTCAGGAATGTTTCAAAATCATCTCTTACAAAGCCTTTGTTGTGTGGATTTGGCTCTGCTGCGCCGCAATTATAGATGAACTTCTCCATATCCTGGATCATCTGGCGCTCACTCTTAGTGGTCTCTCTGGTTGAATCCTTGTGCTTGATAACATACCCAAGGCTCTTTGAAGATCTAAACGGTACTGCAAACGAAGCTACCTGATGAGTGCGCGTCTGTACGATTGCAGACAAAATTGCTAGATTCTGGACCGTCTGCTTTAGTACATCGTACGTAAGAGAATATTTGCGATCCTTATACCCCAGAGAGTATTGAATGGAAAGCGGATCTTCCATGAGGGCACGAATACCCTCTGTAGGCTTACTAGGACGATATTTCCCCTTCAGAATGTCTTCACGAACCAATACGGGTACGTTTGCAGTTGCATCGCGCCACTGCTTGATATGGTCATTCCAACTTTCGTAGTCGTTAGCCAATGTCAGCTCCTACGGACTTTAGCAGGTCAGAGGTGGAATTAGCTAGTCTATCACACAACCACCTATTGAACAAACGCCTATTACGTCCGGTAATGACAGCAACACCCTTGGTGATGTCTTCCTGAGAATACCCAAGGACATCCATCAAAAACTCTTGCTCTCGTATGTTAGGCATTCGCCTAGCTTTTTCGGTAGCAAGCTTGTTGTTAATACTCTTTAGAATATCAACACTCTTCTCTACTTGCTTGAGTTTCTTGTAGTAGTCTGGAGTTTCACGAAGGTGTGCAAGAGTAATCTTACCTAGTGTTGAAGCATCCTTACTAACGTCAGCATGCTCGCGCTCTACGTTAATTCCTGCGACAAATTCACTAAGACCAAACTTCTCTTCACTAAAATCAACCTTCAAACTGTCGGCAGCACGCTCAGCTTCTTCTCTTGTAAACCCACCATCAAAAGGTTGTGCCTTCTTAATTGGAGGCTTAATCAACCCTTCCGCTGCTGCGTCTGCTGTACGCTTCTTCTGTCTAGCCTTACGCTCGGATACCTCAGTGTCAGAAGCGCGATTCCAACGCTTACCAACCTTGGGATCATCAGGATCATTTTCTTCGCCAGCAGCTACACCTACCGGGCGGCGAGCAAAGGAGGTCTTATACTCTTCAACAGATTGGTCTTCCAACGGAGTATCTACCCCAGTGTTGGGTGTCTGACTGACTGCTTTATTCAAATCGATGTATAGCTTCATGGGTTACTTTCTTACCCAAAGACTAGGATTGCTGTTTATACTCTTCTGAGTCTTGGACTGGTCTTTCGCCTTTGCACGCTTACTAGACAACCTGGCCATGTCTTTTTCTTCCGAAGGAGACACCTTTGTATCTCCTGCAGGCTTTCCTACTGGCTTACTGGTGGGCTTTTTCTTCCCACTGTTCAGGAGATAATGACCGCCTGTAGCTGCACCTTGGCCGGCATAGTCTAGAGTGTCTGCAAACGAACCGGCACCGCCGTACGGGGATGCAGCTGCCGCTCCCATCTTACTTCCAAACGCAGAGGCCCTGCGATAGATGCTAGACAAACCAGTACCACGCCTTCCAGTCGTCGCGACACGCGAAGGTGCAGACTCCTTCTTAATAGGAGCAGCCCCGGCAACAGCCTGCTTGCCTTCAGCGGTATCGTGGAAGTGCTTACTACCGTGTTGCTTTGTAAGACTCTGAATCTTCTTCAGTTCTGCCTTTTGGTCTTCTGTGGGAACCGTATCAAGCTTTGAATGTTCTTCCAGCTTAGAAACCATCTCTTCTAGGTTAGCCCTAGTCTCGTCATCGAGATCTCCATCATCGAGATGTGACTGTATATTTTCAAGAGCCGTTTCGGCTGCTCCTGCGTGTTGTAGTACCTCTGCCTGTTCAAACTCATTCTCAGGAGGTCTGGGGGTGTTAGCATGCTCTGCTTGTACACGCTTTTCAGCGTCAGCACGCTTGCGCGCGAATTCCTTATCTTCACGAGCCTTCTGCTTGTCAGCCTTTTCTTGCTCCTTAGCAGCCTTTGCATCCTGCTCAGCCTTGACCTCTGAGTGATGACGATCGGCTCCGTGCTCCTTAGCACGAGAACTCAAGTCTCTCATCTCCTTCTTCTGGTCTGAGGTGGGAACATTTTGGATATGTTCATGCCGTGCTGCCATCTCATGAAGCTTCATCAACTTACTCTTAGCAGCCGGGTCCAGATCCGGGTTATCCCGCAGGTGAGATTCGATATTCTCTCGCATCTTACGAGCACTTGCCTGGTGCTCGCTGTGTGCCATCTTCTCTTCATCAGACTTAGGCTTACCAGCCGGAGCTTCCGGAGGCTTTCCTGAAACCTTCTTGGGCTTCTCAGGGAGCTTATCCTTCTTAGCCTTATGCTTGTCCACAGCGGCTTGAGCGGTCTTTAGCTTCTTCTTGTGTGCTTCTACAGCCTTGGCGTGCTTGGCGCCGATAGTTTCCTTCAACTTGTCGTGCTTCTCCTGCATCTTACGAAGCTTCTCACGATAGGTAACTTGCTGCTTCTTGTGGTCTGCCTTGTAAGAGTCGCTGGCTTGCTTAATGACCTTGTGTTGAGCAGACAGATCTGCGCCCTTCTGCTTTAGCTTATCGTACTTATCTTGTAGTTTAACACCTGCCGCGTGGTGATTCTTAGACGCAGTTTCAAAAGCATCCTTTGACATCTCACCACGAACTAGCTTCTTCTTTTGGTGGGCCTTCAACTTCTTTTCAGCAGCGCTGAGCTTCTTTTGGTGACTAGCAATACTCTGCTTAACCTTCTCAATAGCCTTCGCATGCTTCTCATGCTGAGGAGACAGCTCGTCCTTATGACGAGCCGCCTCCATACGAACAGCCTTCATTTTCTTCTTCAACTTGTTAAGCTCACTGTCGTCCTTTACAGGCTTGTTATCACGAACATCCTTCAGCTTCTGGCTAACCTTCTTCAAGTCAGCAGCGTGCTCCTTTCTAGCATCCGCATGTTCCTTGAGCTTAGCCTCATACTCAGAAACTTTCTTCTTATAGTCAGCGGAAGCCTTTTCATGCTTCTGGCCTGCCTCATGGAATTCCTCAATAGCGCGCTTCTGAGCGGCCATTTGTTGTTGTCTAAGCGTATCAACACCAGGCTGAGTTTGCCCCTTGTCTTGTTGTGTCGTTGTAGCTGATCCTTTAGGAGCAGGGGGCTCAGCACCACTAGGTGGCTCAGCCTTAGCCTCTGCTGCCTTAGGCGCACCTTCAGCAGGGGGCTTCAGCATAGTATCCGCAACACCAAGCTCAGCCTCTTGCCTCATTTTCTCAGCTTGACGCTTAGAAGCTATTCCTTCAACATCTGTAACCTTAGATGCGTCTTTTTGGGTAGCAGCTTCAGCAGCCACGCGAGCCTCGACTGCACGTGCCGCAGCATCTCTGTGGTGTGCAGCTTCCTCGTGCATTCCAGCAGCTTGAAGCTTAGTAGCCAACTCGTGGTGGTAAATACCACGGCGGTTAGGATCTTCTTCCTCCGCTCCAACCTTTGAGCGAGCCTGTTCACGATGGAAGTGTGCAAGCTTCTTGTCTCCAAGCTTCTCTGCAATTCCAGCGTGGACATAATGCCCCATGGGGTCTGTGCTGGCATGTGCCTCGGGGTCCATAGTAGCAAACGTAGCCTGCGGGTCCTTGAGGGTTAGCGGTTCCTTTCCAGGAAAAGGCTTATCAGGCTCTGCGATGGTAGGAGCACCCCCACCAGGCTCCTTACCTACAGTCTTTCCAGAGGCTATGTGGTCCGCTGCTTCTTGTGGAGTCATACGTCCCACAGCGTCTTTATCGTGACCAAGGTCAGCAAGCTGCTGCCGCATGTCCCTAGTAATCATAGCCTGCATTTGAGCAGGGCCATCCTCTCCCTCAGGAGCACCCTCCTTGAGAGGATCTACGTCAGGCTGTGTAGCCTGCTCCTGGATCTTTGCAGCGCCTTCAACATCTGCCTCCTTGGGAGGGTCCTCATCTGTCTTCAGAGGGTCCTTGGACATCTCCTCCTTGGCAGCCTCTCGCTTGACCTTCTCGTCTTCAACCTTTCCAGACTTGGGACTCACCGCCCCCTTAGGAACACGCCAATAGCCTCCCTCAGTCCTTCCGAGGTTACCGGGGGGTGGCTTGTCTGATTGTACGTAATCCACTTCCTGGCCGGCACCTGGAGCAGGAGCCTTAGGAACAGCGGGTGCATCAGTAGGAGCACCCTTGGGAGGGACAGTCTTACCGTAGCGAGCACCCACTGCCTTGACCAGATCTGTGGAAATGTACAATCGGTTCATTATCAGCCGTCTGCTCCTCTTAGATCACGTCCAAATGAAGGAGGCAAATTCACAGAAAAGGTGGGGTCTCCAGCTGCTGCAGCGGTTTGAACATCTGGAGGCGGCGTCGGGGCACGACGTCCACGCTCTGCAGCAAGTTGAGCTTGTTGCTCTGCAGCCTTTGATCTACTACGACGCACTGAGTTGACTGTCTTTTGAACAGCCTCCTCGTTAGACGTAGACTTCATCAATTTTGCGGCCAGCTGAGCAGTTGTTGAAGACTTCTCAAGAACAGTAATGCTGTCTTCATACTTAGAAGATTGGATTACAACAATCTCCAACTCGTTTGTTGATGTGGTAATCAGTTGGTGAGCAATACCGGCTTCTACAGTAAGTTCCTGCCCCGCAACAAGAACAACGGACTTCTGCACACCATTCTTCTCTAGAATAGCAAAACCCTGCCCACTCATTATTCGGTACGTTCTAATTTTGTCCTTACTAACAACCTTATCCGTAACTTGTCCTTCACTGACGTACTCAAAGAATGTTTCATAATCAGCACAAGTGGTTCCCGCAATACGATAGCCTTGGTTAGTGCGCTCACGGTTGCCTGCTACCTCAACAGAGTCTTGGTACTTTCGACGACTTCTAGAAACCTTCGGGAGCGCTCTAGGATTAACTGACGGTCTCTTCTTTGAAACTGATCTCATGTGTCCCTCTTTCCAGTACGTTGGTACTTAAAGTCTACTGCATAGGCTGCTTGTTCATGAAAGCTGTCACGATATGGTCTTCCAGTAAGCAACCACGCCACAAAGAAATTTCCTAGAAACTGTAGTGGGTAGCTCAAACTATATATAAGAAAACCACAAACAAGAGCGTAGGTCCACAAACCAGCTGCCCCTAGAACACCAAGAACCACAAGCGCCAAAACTAGTGCCGAAAGCACTATCCCCTCAAACCACTTCACATGGTGTTGCTCATGTACAACTATTCTGTGTGGTGGAATTTGATCCTGTGGTGTGTTGTGTGAGTACATTATTGCATGACAAATAGACGTACCCAGCCAATCCTTATACCACGTTCTGGACGGCCAACTGTCTTCAGTAAGATTGAATACAAGAGACCCCTCCTCCCAACGCAAGTTCTCACCCCACAACGCGCGAAACGGTAGCACCCACACGAGCCATACAAAAACATCAAATGGCCACGTCCATAGGTAAGTTATATACTTTCCTATTTTCATTTGCCTCTCTTAGCTCGTTTACGGGCTTCTATGCGCGCACGATGTTCTAGTTCCCACGCACGCTGACTTTCAGCACAGGAACAAGCCGGCTGATAGCCGTGTGCAAGGCCATCCAAGGTAGTACCACTTACCTTAGCTTCTATGGTTGTCCCACAGTAAGGGCATATAACGTGTGGTTTATACATCAGCCACGGTAGTTGTTGGTAGGGTTGGGGTTTCTTTGTTGTCTCGGAGGCGTTGAAGTAACCAAGCGAATTTCTCTAGATACTATCTTACCATTAGGAAAGCGAATTTCCAAGACAAACAACGAACCTGTAGCAACTGTAGTCTTAAACCCAGATACACGCACACCATCCAAGTACACAAACCCTGCGCGGGTAAAGTTCTTGGATTCTCTCACACTTTTAGTCATACCGCTCAAGTCTAAAATCCTCCAGACCTGAGCGTTGCAGTCTGTCGTACTAGGCCAAGCCACAGTAAGCACACCGTGAGTTTAGCAAATATAGGCAATAGTAGCAACCTAAATAAAAACCCCCGCTAAGCTTATAGCCTAGCAGGGGTCCACTTTACTTAACGATTAAGTAACCTTTAGGTATAGTGTCAAAGCACAAGTAGTTAGAGTGCTTTGGAGCCTCAGATGAGAGTCGAACTCATAACCCCCTGCTTACAAGGCAGGTGCTCTAGCCATTGAGCTACTGAGGCTTAGTGCCGGTCTTTCCCGGCTGTCACCATCCCCTCTTAGTTTACCTTAAGAGAAGTCTTCTCGATTTCCTTTACCCAATGGGTATCATCCCCACCGGCCTCAAGGAAAGTCGCGATTACGTCAAAGACCTTGTCGTTGAAGCCGCCTACAAGTAGTACGTCCTTTCCAACAGCCTGAGTCGTGCACTGAGGAATCGTATCGATGCAAACCAAAACAGCCTTCGGGTTGCGATTCTTGTACTTCTTCCACTCCTGCATCATGTCAGTAGACCCAGACATGAAACCAGGACCGCTGTGGTGCTTTGACTGAACGGAGTACCAAGATTCATAGTCACTGATCATAACCACCAAATCCCCCGTTGCCTTCTTGATATTCAAGTAACGCAGAGGAGCAGAGCAGTCGGTTCCACCGCCGAGACACTCACGAACCTTTGTTGCATTGGTGATGATTGAGTCACGCGCGTTTAGGTCTACTTCCTGAGCATGGTTATTGAATGCAATAACCAAACCCTCGTCGTTCTGAACGCGAATAGCCGCTGCGAACAGAGCACCCACATCAACGTGTGCTACCTGCTCAGAAGTGGTGTGGTACCCGTGACCAGAAACCGGGCCACCCATAGACGCAGACACGTCTACAAGCACATGTACGTCCGGCTTGTCAAGAATGGTTGAGTAGTCGGGAACGTTCTTGAAAGAGTGGTCCAAAGCAGTCTGCAAAGCGTTACGAACCTTCGCAGGAATCTTGGAAGAAGTAGCCTTGAAGGACGTAAACATCTGGTAAGGATAGTTACGAGACTTCAGTACAAGTCCCTCATCCTGAAGACGATCGGCAATCATCTTCACCATGTTTGAGTCCTTGAATACACCATGACGCTCAAACGTGTTGAGGTTCATGCGCGTAAACTGCCAAGCACCGTTCTCAGCGATCTTAGACCACTCAGCCTCAGAAAGATCTAGAGCGGTGAGCATCTGGAAAGGCACGTCAGGAATCTGGCGCTTCTCGGCCTTCTGAGTCTTGAACTTCTCAAATTCCTTGACGATCTTCGGAAGCTTGGACTTGTAGCCCTTCATGGGAAGCCCAATAAGATAGCGATAAAGAGCCTCACGAGACTTCGTCTTCGGACGCGGGTGTACAAGGCGAATCACGTCAGCAAGGGACGGAGAATTACCCACAGATGCCTTGAAGATGTACTCATCAGACTGGTTGCGAAGCCAGGTTTGTACAGCCTTCTTCGGAGCAGAGCCCAAAGAAGTACGACCCACGGCACCAGAGCGCATGATCTGAACGAAGTTCCTCACCATACGTCCGTTGTCGATAACCAACGGGAAAACCTGCTTGAAAAGTTCAGTGTCACGAGTTGCAAGCACTGAAAGCAACAGTGCAGGCATATCCTTCAAGTGAGCGGTACGGCGAGCGTACACAGCCACCTGTGCAAGATACTTCGGAGGAACTGCCTTTGCAAGCTCCAAGACAGCATCAAGATGGTCCTCTGCCTTCGCGTAGAAGGTAGATCCCAACATTCCCGTTGCAGCGTACTGCGCAAGAGCGGCCTTCGCCTCTAGCTCATACGCCTTTCCGCCAGCACGGTTTACGGTATCGGTCTTAGGGGTCTTACCCTTGTTGCTGAAAAGCTGCTGATTTGCCATGATATTCTCCTATTCCCTTCATGGGAGACAAGTGGGTGCAGTATAGTTACGATTTCACGTGTGTCAAGGCAGAAAACCAACCAAGTGGCGATCGTGTCGCCATTCAGTTAGTACTTGCCACAACAGTCCAAAGAAACTCTCGTGTAGATATAGCCAACCCTTAGTGTCGGTAAAGACCCATATGGGACCTTCGCTGATCACACCAGCTTTCTCTCGAAAGATTGCCTTACTACCAGTTAGTTTCATGGTGGAGCCTTAGAGAGGAATCGAACCCCCATTTTCGCAGTACGAAAGCGAAGTATTTGCCATTATACGACTAAGGCTTGGTGGAGGTGCCGGGAATCGAACCCGGGTACAAAAAAGCTCAAGTAAAGGGTTGACGTGCGTAGAATAACTAAGAGAAGCTCAAATTAAGACAAAGTCAGTTCTGAATGACACTCTAATTAGGTTAGGTACTGACAGACGTTACCTATAGAGCGCCTCCGCGATCAGGCCGCGAGAGGAAGGGCTGCGTTATCTGCAGTTATTGGTTGCCGCTTTTTACGGGGCCAGCGGCGCCCCGGCACGAGTCTTTACCGTCTACTCCCTTGGCGAAACCAGTTCACCCCCGAAATGTTTTAGTTCCTTTTCGAAGCGAGCCCTAACTACCTCAAAGCTCTCTTCATCGTAGTAAGAACGCCAATGTTCTTTGTCTTTAGTTACGTTCTTTAATTCTAACGTTACAATAGGTAGATTTAGTTCTACAAGAAGACTGTTCAAATCTGTCTCTAAGTTTTCATATCTGAGCACGCGATCTACGTCGTGCCAAAACAACTGCCCATCCTGTAGAAAAGGACCCGACGGGCCAATCACTTTGTCTACGTTTTTCACAAAGTCTAAGAAAGTGGCACCAGGACCTAGGTAATGCTTGACGGCCCCTTGCTGACGAACCCACCACGTTACTACTAAGTCATGTGGATTCCGTATCGTAGTAACCACTACCTCAGTACCTGTCAAGTAGGGTTCCACATCTTTTCTAGTTGCGTGATGTGCTACAGGAAGATGCCCAAACTTCTCCAAACCACCCAAACGAGTAGTCTTTGCTTCGGGGAGTTGTGCAAGAGCGTGAGTAGTAGCGACCGAGGCTGTGTGTGGTGTTGCTAGATATAGAAACTTTCCTGGAATCAGGACAGCCATCTGTACAACAACCTTCCCATTAAAAACGCCCCGCCGTAAATAATCACGGTGCCAACTACAAAACCAACCACAATAGCGGGACCTACTATAAGCGCTTCTAAGGACATGGAGACACGAGTCGGAATCGAACCGACCTCAATTTGGGTTGCAACCAAACACCATCCCAGATGGACCGTGTCATGGAGCGGGTGAAGGGATTCGAACCCATGAGAAAAGCTTGGAAGGCTTCCATGTTACCACTACATCACACCCGCAAAGAGGAGCCGCTAAGCCCCTCAAAGACTACCGCTAAGCAGTCCACCTACAACTCCTCTTCTGCAGAGCCATAGGATTTATCTTCTTGAGTGGGTCAAAAAGCAACACCGCATACTCAGTCTTTTTAGGTCATAAGAGCCGCGATTGGACCGAAGAAATACCCTGCCTTCAACTGGTCCGGCACATATCCGAAAGGTTTGTGGGTATTGGAGCGGCAAGCGGGATTCGAACCCGCGACATTCACGTTGGCAACGTGACGTTCTACCACTGAACTATAGCCGCAAATGAGGGCCTCTGTTTTTTTTCGTCCCGTGCCCTCATAGGACGCCACGCCGGGTAGGCGCGGACTGTAGCACTCTAGCGATTATGGTAGGAGGACCACACTCGTTCTAGACAAACTGCTGAATGTGGGCCGATTCTAACGGCCACCCCTCTGCCAGGAGGTTCGTTACGTATAGGACTTTGAAGGGAAAAACTCTGGCAAGCTCCTCAAAGAACTTGTGTATCTCACCACAACGCACATTCATGGTAGCAACGAAGAGACTCGAACTCTATGCCGACGACCTTATGAGAGTCGCGTACTCATCCCGAGTGTGTTGCCATGGTGACCCGACGGAGAATCGAACTCCGGTTCACAGCTTGAAAGGCTGTTGTCCTAGCCGCTAGACGACCGGGCCTTGGTTGCGGGGGCAGGATTCGAACGCTGCGATCTCCAGGGTATGAGCCTAGCGGGGACGACCTAACTCCCCTACCCCGCGAAATTTCAATGAGAATTCTGTGGGTCTGTATCAGACTTGTCAAGGCGCTCGTAATATTCAGCAACAGTTATGGGAATGTGTTGCTCTAGTACCTTATCATAACGCTCTTGTGCCACTGCAAGGATCTTCTTAGCATTCTCTAACTCAAAAGAAACTCGTTCAAGCTCATTGACGCCACCGCTTCGAGAAACATACCCTCCAGCTAGTTGCTGAAACGCTGCCTTAGAAAGGCCCTTTGAACGCCTCGGTACATTTGAATAGTTTGGACCAACTCCAGGAGCAGGTGGTTCTATCGGATACGGCGGTAGGGGTAGATCGGCAATTCCGGTCCCGCTGTGTTTGCGATAAGGATCCGGTAGAAGAGGCGCCTTTTCCGGATTCTTCAACGCAGCAATTCCCTCATCACTCATAGGCAAACATGAATCCAGCTTCAACAAATCCAACCTAGAGAACTTACCGTCATGAAAAAGCTCAACAGCAGTACCCAAGTATTGTTCCTTAAGAAGCCTTCCAGCCTGACGATAATCATACGGTGTCCAACCCGTAGAAAAGGCACGTATATACCTATAGAAAAGCTTCAAAACTGAAAGTAGATACTTGATCTTTTGCATGATACCCCTTGGTGACCCTACCCGGCGACGATCCGGGTTTTCCAGCGTGAGAGGCTAGCGTCCTAACCAACGTAGACGATAGGGCCGAAGAGCCTCAGTGTAACACCTTTTACGGTGTTGTCAAGTGTTAATCCTATCTGCGCTCGCGACTCCAATATGCCCACTCAGCCTCCTCGCGCTTGCCGACAGGACACGTTTTTTCGTGGATTGGTATCGGACCATCACCACAGCGGCCGTCATAGTAGATGTAACCATTACAACATGGCAACGGATCCCCGTGTTTTTTAACATCCTTGGTGTTCATCAACTCAACTCCAACCCTGCCCGCCGAAACTGTGCCTTAATCTTGTGAATAGCTCTCCAATCACTAGGAGTAGATGAGACATATATTGGCCGAATACTCTTGTCAGGAGCCAAGAAACAGTAATGACCGCTCTTAGTTGGCTTTACTTTCCACCCCCGAGATTCAGCCTGTCGAGTAATAGCCACGATATCAAAGTTCATGCAGCGTATGCTCCCAACCTCTTCTTAACCTTCTTGAGGCGCCGTAGAGCTATGTTGCGCTCCAACTTTGAAAGATGATCTATCATGACAACGCCATTCAGGTGATCAATCTCGTGTTGAACCGCCACCGCAGACAAACCTTCTGCTTCCCAAGAATGAGCGTGTCCATGTTCATCTAAGTACGAAATATGCACAGAATCTGCACGCTTAATCTTCACTCTTACGCCAGGAAAGGACAAACAACCTTCAAACGAAGTAATGGGGACTGCAGAGGTGGTGAGATACTCTGGGTTAATTAGGACCCTATGTATCTCACCGTCTCGTACGATAATGACCCGCTTTGACACACCTATCTGTGGAGCAGCAACACCGTGGGCCCTGTAAGCCGTTGTCGTGTCACGAAGGTCTTTGACCAGTTGCACAACCTCTTCAGCATGCACATCCTCTACAGCTTCTGCTACCTCACGCAAAACCTCGTGAGGCCACACACTGATGGAACGAACAGTCATCCAGACACCACAACCTTCATGGAATCACGCCTTTCTTGAAACTCTCGTTCCCCAGCTGCCTGTGAATAGAGAGTCTGCAGGTACTCAGCATACTCCATGAACAAAAGGTTACTAGGGACCGTGATATCCCTGTTGAAGCGCTGCTGATCTGGTGTTTCTTCACCGATATCCCCGAGATCATAGATATCCACCAGATACAGCTGTTCGTTTGTTGCTACAATTTTCATCACCAACCATCCACCGTTAGTTCAGCTTCCTTCGCCCAACGTTGTGCAGTCTTTTCAAGAATCCCCGGCCAAAGCTCTTCTAGAGCTTCTGCTAGTTCTTGCTCCAGTTCTTTGCGGTGAGTCTTAAACCATGTAGCAGCAACTTTCTTACCAAGATCCGTTGCAAGATCGTTGAGTGTTCGAGCAGCCGCTTCCTTCATAGCCTTTTGGGCTGCAGTCTTCTGAGCCTTTGTAATTTCCTTCTCAAAGTCCATACGTGTCTCCTTCCGCATCACCATAAGTCCGAAACGTGCCCCTTGCAATAGGCTTTGTAGCAAATCTGCTTACCGGTCTTGTGATTCACTGCGTAGTCGTGACGCTGGTCAAAATGCTTTCTACCATGTCAACCACCCACTGTCTCTACGGAACCTTGGAATATCATCCCAACGTTCGTGATGTATCATCCCTCTCTGTATACTACGAAAACGTCTTTGACACAAACGACGATCTTCTTTGTGATCCTTGTTCATTCGACGTTTAGCCCAACCACGATTGTGGTGATGTGTACGTGCCATAATTAAAGCATGGCAGTATCTCCTAGTCGATAAAAGGAAGGGTTGGGTGCCACACTGGCGTCTTGTCCGTATCCTCTTCCTCTACATCCAATAGTGTCTTTATAAACTCGTCTAATACAAGTGCCCGTTCAGCAATACTCTTCAGTACTGACTCGTCATACCACTGGCATTCCTCATTTGGGCAAGAAACACTGGTAAACAATACTTCTGCACCCTGTGAGCCACAACTTGGACACTTCATATTTACCTGGCGGTAGGTGAGGGAGTCGAACCCCCAAGGGCTTCTACACCTCGTCCGGGTTCAAACCGGGTGCAATCGCCAATTTGCTTGACCTACCATTAAACTATTCAGTTTCTTCTGACTCTACAAACGCTAGTTCATATCCATTGAAGAATTCATCAACAGCCGCGTCAAGATCCTTTACCCTAATCTTACGCTCAATTGCTCGCTGTAGGGGAGTCTTCTTACCACTATACCTATCGCCTGTCTTCGTGTGTAGATACGCTTTGAGGGCCTTAGGTACCTCAGCTGCAATTGTCTTTTGCAGATTCTTTAGTTGCTTATCAACTTCTTCGTCGATGAGGCCCTTTACCTTACGCTCAATTGCACCCTCTACTGCTGAGGCTGCAACCTTCTTTGCATGCTGCTCCATCGCCTTAGACACTACGGCAGAAATGGTCTTATCACTAATCATATCACCCTCACTATCAAACGTTAGGGGAGGGGGCTGGAGTCGAACCAGCGACTTCCGGGTTAAATACCCGATACTCTACCACGCGCAACGCACTCATGATTACGTAAACGCTCACTGAGTTACCCCTCCAGAATGGCGGAAAGTATGGGGGTCGAACCCATAAGGGACTTTCATCCTCGACGGTTTAGCAAACCGTTGCCGTCGCCAACTATCGGCTAGACTTTCCTTCTCGGGCTTTTCTCAACTTCCTAATCAACCTGTAAGATACAATGATTGTAGACAACTCGTCAAGAGATTCCTCAGAAACGATACACTCAGTGAAACAAGCAGGATCATACCCGAACAAAATCTTGATTGCCCACCAAACTCTCTTGAAAAATCCAACGTCAGCGAGCCTGAGCTGCGGTTCAATCCACAACTCTACGTCATCTTCACGGCCGCCCCACTTGGCCAATGAAACACGAACCGCATGCTCAGGTACGCTGCACTTACACTCAAGCCATACTGTCTTATCAGTCATGCTCTAATTCCTGATTCCAGTAGAGGTAGCTCCTCCAGGCATCAGGAGTCTTTGGGATGTTGAAAGTCAACTTGAGTTCCGGACGCTGGCGAGGCTTTGTAGGAAGCTTCTTTAGCTTCATGTGAGCCTCTTGTGGCGTACTGTCAGCCTTCTTGCTGTTACAAGATAAGCAACAAGTGACGATGTTATCCCAAATAGTCTTACCACCACGAGACTTAGGAAGCACGTGGTCATACGTCAAGTTCCTCGTGCCAGGCTGCGTTCCACAGTACTGACAGGTGAAGTTGTCTCGTGCAAACACGTTGATACGAGAGAACTTTACCTTGTTACGATTTCCCTTAACGTACTTCAACAAACGCACAACAGCCGGGCACTTCATTGTGATAGACATTGACTTTAGATCAAAATCATCATACTCCTCAACAATTTCAACCTTGTCTGACCACCACATAGTGATAGCCCTCTGCCAAGGAATAATCTTGAGAGGTTCGTAAGTTGAGTTGAGAAGTAGGGTTGCGTGCGCAGACATAGTAGACTCCTAAAACATGTAGATACCTCTTGCTATAACGGTTGGTGCTGACGGAGGGAGTCGAACCCACACTGTTACCGGTTTTAAGGCGGCTGCCTCTGCCTGGATTGGGCTACGCCAGCATGGTAGACCCGGAAGGAATCGAACCTTCATCTTGCGCGTATAAGACGCATGCCCTCACCACTAGACGACGGGTCCATTAGTATATCATCTTTAGCGCCCCATGAGGGATTCGAACCCACCCACCACGGTTTTAGAGGCCGCTGCTCTACCACTGAGCTAATAGGGCTCCTCCAAATTGCAGATTTTCAACAATCTAAAGGACGAGTTGCTAAACGCATTTAGGGCTGCCTTTGAACTCGTAAAGTCGCTTCACCCACAAACTCGCGAAATGCGAGAGGCAAACCCGACATGAGCTTGCGAGTTTCTAACGTAGGTTCGAAGCAGACCGCTGTCAAGGCATCATCTAGATCGGATTCTCGAAAAGCGTAGAACTTGATACCGCGACGTTCAGCCTCATCACACAAGGCTGCTAGAGACTTTTCATCCGAAACGGATAGATAACACAAGTAGTTTGAGACTGTGGCCCAGTTCTCAAACATTGTCTTATTATTTAGGCTGTAACCAACTAGAGCGTGTCCCGCCTGTACTGCTTGAACTCCGGCTGGGAGGTCTCGACGAGTTACAACATACAGCTTTTGGTTTGAATTGATTTCCTAAAACTTTTCCACAGGAAACTCCTAATAACGTAAATATCTTATAGCTTAACTTAGATTTGGTAGGGCCGGTGGGACTCGAACCCACACGCCATTTCTGGCACCGGCTTTTGAGACCGGCGCGTCTGCCAATTCCGCCACAACCCCAAATCTACACTCACTAGTTCTACTCTCACCGACGCGGCGCAAGAACACAGTAACTAGTGAGTGTGGAATTCTCAGCTACGTTCTGTCTGACAGACCAATACCTCAGACTCTTCCTCTTCTGAGGTCTCAACTGCCAGCGCAACCTTCCTTGCTGCCCAACGCTCACTAAGTAGCATATACGCTGAAACACCAAGCGCCCCGGCAACCGAAGCGATCAAAGCACCAAGCAGGGCTCCTACGAGCCCAAAAAACACCCCGCCACCGATAATCCCTACCAGCCAGGCAAAAGCACCCCAACCAAACACCAACTTAGCAACAGATGCTTCTTCTGCATCGTCTTCACTAAGCTGTGGTACTTCTGTCGGCTTGACAGTCTCTGAATCATCGCCAGCAAATTGAGTCATGAACCAGAGAAGAGCGAATCCTAGAATAACTCCAGTGATTCCAACGAAGATTACGAAATCAGTTTCAGTCATAGTAACTCTCCGCTATAAGAGTGGTGCGCCCGAAGGGATTCGAACCCCTGACTTCCTGCGAGTCAAGCAAGCACTCTACCGCTGAGTTACAGGCGCTAAATCACAAACAGTACGTGCGATACGTAACAATCGCGTCTTCTGCTGCTTTGCAGTGTTTGAAAGACTCGTTTAATATTGCACTCGCACAACGATGAGAGTGGTACTTTATATTGTCTCTCAATTCAAGACAATGATCTACTGCGCGAGATGATTCCCACGCATTAATACCAGAACAGCCGATCATTACTAGTACAAACAGTATACCCAGATATTTCATGTCCACTCCTTGGCAGTCCTGGAGGGAATCGAACCCTCGCTATCCCGACTTAGGAGGTCGGTGCTCTTCCGCTGAGCTACAGGACTGTGGCACTCCTGGAGGGAGTCGAACCCCCATCCAAGCGGTTAGAAGCCGCCTACATTTCCGTTATGCTACAGGAGCAAACTTGGCGGAAGGGGAGGGATTCGAACCCACATGACGCTTATTACGCCAAACCGCTTTCCAGGCGGCCACACTCTACCATCCGTGACGACCCTTCCATTGGTGGTCGAGGGCCGGGTGTTCCGACCCGCTGGCGTAACGGAGTCCTTTACGGATACTGCTACGGGCAGTGAGACCCTCGACCATGGAGCCCTGCCAGAGAATCGAACTCTGCTTTCCTCTATACCAAAGAGGTGTACTAACCACTGTACTAGAAGGGCATGGTACGGGATGAGGGAATCGAACCCCCGTCTCCACGGTGTAAACGTAGTGCTAAGCCTCTCAGCTAATCCCGCATATTTGGTGGACCCTGAGGGTGACGATCCCTCTACCTCCGGCTTGCAAGGCCAGCGCTCTCCCAACGTGAGCTAAGGGCCCAAATATTACATTGGTACTAGGGACAGGAATCGAACCTGCACATCTGATTAAGATACCAGATCCTAAGTCTGGCGCGTCTGCCTATTTCGCCACCCTAGCTTGGTAGGCCCGGAGGGAATTGAACCCACAACCGCCCGGTTAAAAGCCGGATGCTCTGCCTGATTGAGCTACGGACCCATATGGTACCCGGTGTAGGAATCGAACCCACGTAGCCAGGGTCAAAGCCTAGCGTCTTACCATTAGACGAACCGGGAATAAGCTGCTACAATGATACTAGGTTTTACTTGAAATGTCGAGGGGTAGGAGTTGTAAATGCACAAGGCACTATTGGTCTTCCTATCTTCAGTACTACTTTCCTGCGTTCCTACGCAAGTAGTTACTACCCCAGTTACTCCCGAACAATCCATACTCGACAATTTTGATACCGTTGCTACATTAGTTTTCAAAACTGAATCTGGAGAACTACGCCCTTATTGTTCTGGTGCCTTTGTACATTCTTACGTTGTAACTGCCGCACACTGTGTCATAGACTTTGACGGCAACGTTAATGATGAAGTGTTGATTGGTACGTTTCAAGATTATGACGTAGCCACCGGAAAGTTTTCAAACACGTATCTGTTTCATCCAGAGATTGTGTGGGACGTAGAGGATGTTGCTCTACTTTCACCAGACTCTGTACTGTCTAGAGCCCACCACGGCACAGCTTCCGTGTCAACTACTGACGTGACTTATGGAGACTCTGTCCAGGCTTTTGGAAACCCCATTGGTTACGTCTTCTACTTCAGTCGTGGACAAGTAGTATCCCCACTTAGATCCGGATCCGACGGAATGCCGTACACACTCATCAATGCTGTTGTGTACCCTGGAATGAGTGGTGGACCCGTTTTCAACGATTCCGGAGAGATTGTTGGGCTAGTCTCTTGGGGATGGCGACGTGGCGCCTGGAATATGGTAGGTATCGTACACAGAACGTCTGTTGAAGAGGTTCTCAGACGCCGTGGTGTTGTGCCCGGAGTGGTGTGACTGGAGGGATTTGAACCCTCACTAACTGGACCACAACCAGTTGTGCTAACCGTTACACTACAGCCACCATAATTTGGTACAGATGAGAGGAGTCGAACCTCCACGTCCTTTCGGACACTAGATCCTTAGTCTAGCGCGTCTGCCATTCCGCCACACCTGTGTGGTTGTCCTGGAAGGAGTTGAACCTTCGTTTTCCGGTTATCAGCCGGACGCCTTCACCGTTAGACGACAGGACAATGGCTCACAGGGCAGGAATCGAACCCGCGACGACCTGGTTAACAGCCAGACACTCTACCACTGAGTTACCTGTGAATGGTGGGTACTGAGGTAGTCGAAACCCCTAGGATCTATGTCCCGACCTGTTTTACAGACAGGCTGCACTGCCAACGTGCGAAGCACCCCAAGTGCCACGATGCGCCCGTGGCTGCGTGCTCATTTTAGGGCCGAGCCATTATACCCATGGTCAAGGTAGAGGGATTCGAACCCCCGTCTCCGCGCCCCGAACGCGGTGCTAAACCAACCTCAGCTATACCCTGGTCGGAATAACCGGATTCGAACCGATGTCTCCACGCCCCTAACGTGGTGCTAAACCAGCCTCAGCTATATTCCGTGGCGCTACGTATGGGAATCGAACCCATCTCAACCGGTAGACAGCCGATCTGCATCCCAGATGCACAACGTAGCAGACGGTGACAAAACGACAATGACGTAGGATAGCAGTTAACCAAAACAGCGATGTAATCATTTATCTATTCACCGTGGTGCTTCGAGAGGGAATTGAACCCCCGACGCCCTGCTCTTCAGGCAAGCGCTCTACCACTGAGCTACCGAAGCTTGGCTACGCGGGATGGATGCGACCCACCATCTCCCCTTAGGGCAACTTGCATTTAGTCTACCGCGTAATAGTTGGTGGCAAAATGACTGTGATGTTTGCATGAGCCGTAGCTCAAGATCACTTACTCAGAGATGTAATCACAAATCGCATCCACCATGGCACTCCGAGAGGGATTCGAACCCCCGCAATCCAACGTTCGTAGCGTTGTGCTCTTCCTCTGAGCTACCGGAGCAAATGCAGTTTAGAGACAAAAGCGAGAGAGATGTTTTTCTACCTACCATAGGCCACCCCATATGGTGGAGTGGACAGGAATCGAACCTGCAATCGTCGTGTTCAAGCGATGTAATCCCAACTCAGGCATTCTCTAAACTGTCGGCACGCCGTGAAGGAATCGAACCCTCTCAGAACTGTTTTGGAGGCAGTTTGGTCGCCATGACTCTACGACGTAAAAGCGGTGACAAAAATAACAGTGATATTTGTTCAGTATGGTTTGATGTAATCGCTGTTGCATTCACCAAAAATGGGGGGACAGGGAGGTGTCGACTCTCCGACCTCTTGTCACGCTCGATGACGGATACAAGCGCTCTATCCTGAGCTACTGTCCCATAATGGCACCGAAGGATGGATTTAAACCACCGACCTCCCACCATGTGTGGGTGCTCTGCCAGAGCTGCTTCGGTATAGAGAGCCTAAAGACTCTCAAAAGTGTCTCCCGGGGATGGATTCAAACCACCACCTCTTGAATTCTAAGTTCAAGTGTACTTTCTCACCATCCGCTTCAATCGGCGTATAACCGGACATTGGGCACGGCTGGACTTTATACTACCCAGGCATAAGTCAGTCGTCGACCGTAATTGGGCCGCACTGACAGTACTTCCTAAGGAAGCACGAAAATCTACCTATTGAGTTGTCAAGTATCGCAACATAGTCACGATCACAAACCCTGTCAAGGGTGGCTGTAGGGGCAGGCTTCGAACCTGCATCTTCCTGAGTAACAGTCAGGCGGCTTCCCAGTTAGCCTACCCTACAATGGTCCGGGATGAGGGATTCGAACCCCCGCTGACACGGTGTCAGAGACCGTCGCTCTACCGCTGAGCTAATCCCGAGTACTGCCGGAGGGACTCGAACCCCCTATTGCCTGGGTAAGAACCAGGTGCTTCGCCTGTTTAGCTTCGACAGCGTGTGGAGGGAATCTAGGTACCCTCGAACCTCTTGTCAACCCCACAAACAAAAAAAGCCGTCTCGGAAATCCGGGACGGCGTTGCAATATGACCTACCTGTAAGTCTATGCGGAGCCGTCCTCCGTGTTATTATCGCGCACATGAATTGGTTGTACAAAGGCGCACCATCCCTGTCCTTCTGCGAGGAAGGCTAGGGATTTCGACAAAGATGTATAGCGCTTAGACAACATATCCCTCATGATAGCATACCTATAGGTACCGTCAAGCCTTTTTTTACTCAAAGGTGAATCTGTTGATCGTAAACCAGATCCAATGAAACAACGACGGGGTCTGTCAACGGCGTACCTGCAGAGGGGGAAATAGCCTCAATCTTCACACCCACATAGTGCGCCGATTCAAATTCACCATCAACAAGGATGTCTGGAGTACAATATACATAGCGAGTAGTTGTTCCAGAGTCTACATAGGTATCTTCGTACTCAACAGTAGCTGGTGCTCCAGTAACCTCTTCAGTCTTACCGTCGAAAACAGTATAACTAATTCTCCAACGAACTGTCTTTCCAGAATCGTCTGTATTGGTAGATTTAGTCCAATGTACATGGAATGAAGCGTTACCCGCATAACTAAAGGGTAGCTTGTACAACCGCAAAGCATCATCAGTATCTACGGTCATTGCTAGCCCAAGAATAGAAGCATTCACCAAAACAACGGTTGGTTGTTTTCCGGGAGAGTTTGAAGCTGCAGAAGGAGTGACTGCGGGGACGTGTATACGTTCTAGTTCATAGACAGCACCACACGCCTTCTCCAAAGCTTCAGTAAGCTCGGGAGTCAAATTCAAAGATCCTAGACTACCAGTCATTAGATTACCCTTTGGATAACAGTACCGTCTGAGACTGCAATGTACTTCCCTTTAGCATCGTATGCAGCAATTGTCCTAGTAACGTCAACACCCTCTGCGTCCGTTACGCGAGTCTCTACACCTGTAGCCACATTCACAGTTACGTTGGAAAACGTAACCTTTCCTTGAGTACTAGCTACTATACCATCGTTGGTTCCAGTCACTGTAATGGTAGTGGACCCAAGCCTGCACTCAGCACCGTCCAATACAGCAACACCATCTTCAGCAGAATCTATAGTACACCAGAGAAACTGTGCTTTTACGTTAAGCCCTTGTAGGGTCACTTTGCCGTCTATTATGAACGGAAGTGATGCAGACGCTCCCTTAATCAACATGCTGTGTGGGTTAGGCAATTGCCCGGGAGAAAAAGAAATAAGTCCAGCTAGAATTCGTCCCCCGTAAAGGACAACCTGAGCACTTTGTTGAATTCCCAGCGTTCCAGCAGGCCCTGAAATTATGTAGCCACTAGCTTTTGTAAAGAATGACATACCTCCAGGTGCGTTGGTTTGGGAAACTCCCCATCCTTTCCAGCTTGTGCTGCTTTTTGCTCCCAAATCATACATCGGGGCAAACGCACTCGGTTGAGATACATCCATTCCCATCAGTACTAGCGAATCACCTTGAGAAATAGGCTGCCAATCATCTCCGGTTATCTTTATCCCCCAAAAAGCTATAGTAGAAGAAGCCAAACCGCCTTCAACTGATGTAGTGTCCCAGATCAGGTTAGCAAACACCAACATCCCGCGACCATCATCAATACCAAAGGGAGAAAGGGAATCTCCAAGTCTTCCGAAGTTACCTGCGTTCTTAGCAACCAAACCAGAACCAGGAGTTGCTGGTAATCCTTCTTCACAGAAAACTACTACAGAAGGTTCAAACAAACGATAGGTGTCTCCAGCAGAAATAGCAGCACTGAACGGAGCAGAGGGTGTAAAAGTGTCAGCAGTGTTTGCTGTCACCATTCTACGGTCTCCGGCTGCATCACCAGTCAGGATCTCGATAGAGACACCAAGATGCTCGTCTACTGTAAACCCTCCAACGGTGTCTACAAGAGCGTTTACACTACCTCCCGCATCTGCAATACCTGTGGAAAGTGTTGTAGTCTCGTCACTGAATACATAAACGTTGTTATACAGCTTCTTGTTTTGAAAAGTTGGAATCTCGTACCCAGCACCTGCATGAGGCCCCAAATGAATACGAACAGGATCTCTAACTATGTCAGGGGTCCGTCGGTAAGCCTCAGCGATAGTAGCAATAGGAGCACTCTCAGTGCCTGCGGCTGAGTCATCTCCACTTACACCAGAGACATAGATGTCAAGGGTACCTGTGGTCGAATGAAGAGTACGCCCTTCCAGTATATCTATACGCCTGTCTATGTCTGTGGTACCCATTAGAACACTCTCTTGATTACAGTTCCATCTGGAGCAGCAATATGTTTACCTAGCGCGTCGTATCCAGACATGGCACGAGTTGCATTAACACCCTCGGCATTTACAACTTCAGTATCATTTCCAGTAGTAGTAATAGTTGGGGCTGCAGCACCTGAAAACGTTACAACAGCACCGGTTTGTGCCAAAATCCCTATTTGAGAACCAGAATCGATTGTTGTAGCCCCTGCTATATACACATGTGCGCCGCGCTGAGCCTTAATTCCTGGGTTAGTTGTAGTAGTGATGTTGACGACGCTCAAAGTCAAATCAACATTAGGACCATCAACATCCAGGTAGTTTTCAATTTCAGCAGGAATCTTGTTATAGACCCCGTAAATACGAATGATAACAGGGTCTTCAGAGTTGTTTAGTACACCAATCCTACCTGGACACCTACAGTTCCAGATAGTGACGTTCCCCGACCTGATGATGTGCCCCAAGTCTCCAAAAATCCAATAGCCACTGTGGAATCCTCCAGCCATGTAACTATCATCTAGATTGTCTTGAGCATAAGCCAAACCCCAACCCCTCCAGCTTGTTCTGCTGGGCAAGTCAAAATCCGCTTCAGGACCAAGAGCTACTGCACCTACTCCATTGATATTTTGGTCCATACCAGCCAGGAAAACTGAATCGTGGCTACCCACCGACGCTAGACCGTTGTAGCGAGTGTTACAACCATAAAACCCAGTTACACTGTTAGTATTGACTAAGTTCTGGTCTCCTAGAATGTTATACAAAGAAACAGTCAGGTTTACAAAGAAGATTCCAGTATAAAGATCATGCTTTCCAGTAGAGCTACCACGAACACCCTCTGCCCAGTAGATGCTCTTATCAGGGCCGGGTTCTCGTACAATCACAGCAGGTTCGAAGATTCTATACGTATCTCCAGCCTGCAAGGCGGCACTAAACTGAGCTAGAGGCGTTATGGTAGTAGCATCGTGTCCAAATACAGTACGACGATCACCGGCAGCTGCTCCTGTCAAGATCTCAATAGATCTGGTCATATACTCGTCGGTAGTGAAACCACCAACGCTATCTACCAGCGTGTGGTCATCACTGCCCGCAGCCACTGTACCTGTGTATAGAACCGTGTCTACTTCACCCACCACATAGATGTTCTTGTCCGTAAATCTGTTACGAAGAAGCGGTATTCGGTACCCATCACCACTGTGTGGCCCAAGATGGACAATCACGCGGTTCGAGACACGATCTGGAATCAGTTGATATGCAGCACCGATGGTCTCTAGAGGTGCTTCAGCAGTGCCAGGGTTACTATCATCTCCAGTAACTCCGTTCACATAGATATCCAGAGGGGCGGTTGTTCTGATGACAACCTTACCTTCGAGTCTGCGAATACTTCGATCTATGTCTGTAATTGGAGACGGCATGATAAAACCCTTGGTTTACACCAGGAATTTTATCATGCCGACATGATCCAGTCAATAAGCTACTTAGATGGTACTAGCTTTGTAATATTGCGCGCATTCAAGATTGCTTGAGTATTCTTAACACGCTTAGCGAGCCTACGGTATCCCTTGAGCACTACCAAGGGAATTTCCACCGATTCTGTTTCCATCTTTTCAAGGTTGTCTGCAGCCATGTTGAGCGCCCTAGTAGCATCCACCTTGTTGTTTACCAAAAACAATACCGCAGCCGCAAGCTCACCATTTAGAGCATCGATATAATTAAGCATCATATCATAATCTGGAGCCTTATCTCCTGTGTGCAACGCCTGATCCTCAAAGAGGTTCCAAAGGGCTTGTCCGAACGCTAGCGCTTCTTGAGCGGCCTCTAAAGCCTCTAGCTGGAATCCCCCCTCTCCGCGAGCGTAGCCCTTCTCCAGGTCGCTAGACAAATCCTCAAGCGTGGAGATGTACTCCTCATTTCCTATGGTCACTCTTCACCCCTTGACTTTCTGTAAAATCTAAGGGCGTCCTCAATGTAAGCACTTACAGAGTGTTCTGCGTCCTTTCTAACGGAGGCCAAAAGATCAGGGTCGATTGTGATGCTAGTACGCACCTTGTTTTTCTTGTCAGTAGTCATAAGCCCTCAAGTGGGAATAAAGTAATAACTGGAGTCTATCATACTAAGTGTGAGTGTCAAGAAGATTGTCTAGGCATTTCAAACACGTCTATTTTACCCCCACAGTTGGTAATTAGCGCGCATGCAGCCTCACACCCAAATTTAGCGAGCCGGGCAGCCGTCCCCTTGCGCCCCCACATCGCACCAAGAGCAATATGCGCTCCAGTGCCTATTGCAAACCTATCCTGTTGAGTTACCAATCCGTCTTCGTCTACAACGTAGCCCACACCCCGCAAGACCACAATTGCTTGCGGACACTTCTTAGCCTCCCAAGAAGTGTCTATAACAGTGCGCAAAAGTTCCAAGGGATTAGCACTAGCCGTGGACTTCCTGAACTCAGAAAGGATTAGTTGCTCAAACTGCATGCCTTTTCTAGCACTGCCAGCAGTCCCTATCATTCCAATTACTCTAGTACCTCTCATGATGGGCACGAGCTTGGAGCTATATTTGGTTATTAGTTCAGCTTCAACCCACATTTGGTCAGCAGCTAACACCACTGAGGTCTTATCTGTGTCTAGCACAATAATAGTCATCAAGTCCCCTTAGACTACAAGTTGACCTTCCTCAATGATAGCGGGAACTGGAATGATTTTGTTGTAGTCATCAACATCATCAGCGTCCCCTACCTTTACGATACGAATCTTGTTCAAAGGTTCTCCAGGGACAGAATCGAACATCACCTGTGCTGACTGTGACTTAAACTCCCCAATCACATTCTGACCAAACAACTCAGCCCCAATGAGAGAACCATTGACGATAATCCACGTGCCTGTAGGCAACATCTGAATTGTAGGGGTGTGCCAGTGTCCAAATAGCGCAACACTAACCTTTTGATCAACAGCCTCACCCTCTTTGAGTTTCAAGAGCTTTATAGCCAAGCGTTCAGTGTCTATCTTCTTAGAGACGTTCTTAGGATCAGGTTCAACATCTCCATGAGTTGCAAGAATGTAACCACTGTTCATATCGCTAGACAAGCTGATGCCAGTAGTAGGAACGTTAAAAACAATCCCCTTATCGTTCCTAAACGCCTGCTTCAGCGCAAGATACACAGAATGGGAGTGAGAATCCCAACGCTGTGTAGTAGAACGACTCGAATCTCTATACGTCATGCGGTCATGGTTACCTGGAAGACACTCTACAGTAACCCTACCAAAATGACGACGAAGAAAATCCAAAGCACTAGTAAGAATGGCAGTAGCTCCCCAAATCTGCTCTGTCATGGGACGAATGTTTGCATCATTGAGGTGAATTACCCCCTGCATGATGTCACCGTTCAAAATCACACGAAGATGCGTATTTAGAGGATCTCCCCATTCAACTGCTTCTTGACACAGCTTAGCCAACCTTCTTGAAGCAACCTTCCAGTTAAAGCGGCTTTCAAGCACCTCATAATCATGAACATCCACACCAAAGTGTAGGTCAGACCAAAGCAGAGTCAAAATCTTCTTGGGGTCTTTCTTCTGCTTGACATAACTACTTGTAGTTAAGGCAACTACGTTCTTAGAAAAAACATCCTCAAAGACCTCAGAAAGAAGTCCTTGAAAATACTCCGCAGTTCCTACTTTTCGTTCCAGCCTTCGAACGTATAGATTTCGAAGCTCAACGCCACGAACAGCGGCGAGATTCTTTTCTGCAGGAATTCCGGCTACGTGCGCAGCATCATGCCGAACTTTAGCCCAACCTCCCAAAATTTCAAGGTCATGCTTGGTTACAGCAGAAGCTCTATGCCCCAATTCATCTGGAGTAGCTACTAGAGAACCGTCGGGCCCTTCTGTCCACTCCAAGGAAGCGCTGCGGCCATGACGAAGAAAAGTTCTGCGTGTGTAATCTGAACCTCTTGGATCTATCTCCAATTCGGCAGCTACACGAAGAATTTCCTTATGAACATAGTCTAGGGGTCTGGGCATATAATTTCCTCTCAAAGACCTGCGTATGACAACATAAGTATGAGAATCGCAGACGTCAACCCTCACACGTCGTCATACTTACTTTTGTTTCGCTTTTTCCAGCAAATCGCACCACGGACATTGTGCCGAAATGTGGTGTTGTGAATCCAGCTGTTCAAGCCTGTGTATGAATCTATCAAACTTCTCAGCCTCTGTAGACTGCTCTCTCAGCTTCTCTTGTTCTGATTTGTGAGTCTCGAAAGCTTTACGCTGAACATCCAAAGAATACAAGGCAGCGCCTAGGGCAAAGGCAGTAATGAGCGCAGAAATAGGAGACATAGCGTCTCCTAAAACTCCCGCCTTCTCAATACCAAGACTAAACCAGCCCACAAACCCCCAGATGACCATCAAAAGCACAGACACCAACGGGATCCAAAATAGCAGTAACTTAGAGTTGTTCACATCAGTTCAACCAAAGTTAGAAAAAAAGGCTAACAAGCCTGGAATAGCTAAAGCTAGCAACCCTGCAATCTTACCAATAGCTATCCAACGCGCACGAGTGACAGATGCGAATGAAGGTTCAGGAGTTCTGCTTAGTAGAGAGTTCACCAAAGATCGAATGTTGTCTCTATTCTCTACAGTATCTTCACGTACTGCTGATACTTCAGAGTTTAGTTTATTGAGTTTAGTCAATATGGAGTCTTTACCGTTATCATACATGATCATTCTACTCAATGAATGAACTTGATCACATAGATATGTCAAGTGGGCACGGTCAATCTCAGCGTCTTTCATATGCTGTTCGAAGCTGGAATTGGTATTTTCAAGCCCCTCCTTGATCTCAAGTAGAAGGTGCATGGGGTCAAACTTTTCAGTCACGGAAGATCCTCCACAGTATTGAGGTCTTCAGCCTCTTGTTGGTAATTAAACCCTGCGATTGTCCTTGACATTGCAATTGCCTCAATAACATCCCCAGCGCTGTTACGACGAGACATTTTCCAAGCGGTCTTGATAGCTGTAGCCTGAACACCTACATCCGCGCGTAGTTCTTTGAGAGACCACGCGCTGTCACTAGCCAGTGCAAACGCCTTGAGCTTCGCACGTCCGGCAGGAGTTGTAGCAGTAACCATCCCTACAATCTTCGTCGGATACCCGAAATCTGAACCATCAAGAGCAGTATACCACCAGAAGTTATCCCCATCAGGGTCTGTAAGGTAAACCCACCCTGTATGCCCTTGTACTATTTGTGTCCAAGTACCGGGCAGCTGTGGCGTAGGAATAAGATCCGGAGCCTCACCACTTGGAGGACCGAAATCAACTGTATCTCGATTTCGTAAAACTACAATCACATTTGCCTCATGGGATAAAAAATACCTGACACAGCACCCGCACCACTAGAGGAGCTGTGTGGATACCAATCAGCCGTCACATCATCAGAGTTGAAATCCCACGCCGCCGAAGTATTGATTCCGTCACCTGACGTGTGACCTATCGCGCGAATCTCAGAATTCTCGAACATACGGTAAGTAAGTAACTGATCGCGGCTGTAGGTAAGTGCGCCGGTCACTGCTCGAATCCCGCCGGTATCTCGGAGCATGAGACCCCCATTATTTTTGCGTTCGGCATAGCCCTGATTTCCAGCGATATAGGACGTGACAAAAACACCGAAGTTACTCGTAGCTTCTGTATTTGAATAAATCGGACGATAAGTAAGTTCTACACCATGCCTAACAGGAAGGGATGTATTAGCTATGCCCAACAAGTCAACAGGTCTAGTAGCTCCTGCCGTACGAATTAGTGAAGTAGGAGCACTATCTCCTGAAGGTTTGATTTCTACTTGAAAGCCACTCACTTCCACAACCCCCACACCAGATCCGTCACAATACAAACGAATTTCAAAAGAAGTTGAACCTGCTCCGGTTGTGGCTATAGTATCAAAACGCAACCACTCACCCACTAATGCGGTTTCAACAGACCCTTTCTGTACACCGGTAATGTCATCAAACAGTGCCAACTGTATGTTTGGATTCCCTGATTTAGCTCTAACATAAGCACTAATGATGTAATCAGTGCTAGCTGCTCCAGTAAAGTCTCCTATCAACCTATTAGACCCAGCACCGGTTAACCAAGTAACCTCAGTCGGGGTGGAGCCGTCCAAAAAACTTCCTGATGTTCCATCTGTTCTAGTAGCACCAGATACAGCCCACCCTCTTTGATCCATAGGATCGTCCGTAAGTAGGTTTGTAGATGCACTTTCAAGAAAAACACCCCCGCCACCATTCTCAGAACAACGATAATCTAAGGTATCATCACGCAAAACACCAGCAGGAGCCCACCTCATTTCAGTTTCAGAAAACATATAGCTGGCTTCACCAGCACGAGAATAACTATCCCAATCTGCCGCCCAATCAATAAGTATCTGACCCTTGACGTACGAAGATTCTGAAATGGGTTGTACGTTATCCAAAAACTCCACATACGCTGGTGCTGATCCAGCTGCAGTCTCAGCCCCTATACGCATTTGAGTATAAGCCGATGCAGCATCCCAAAGAACGCTAGATGAAGGGCCTATAGATACCTGCTCATCTAGCACACCGTTAACCAACACTCGATACATGAGTTCGTCGAAATCAACGACGTGAGTTACTATGTCACGCTCATTCCAAGCACAAGATCCTGTTGTAAAGATTGTACCTGCAGTATCGCGAAATCTGAAGGTACTGCTACCGTTGTTCAACAGCAGTTGTGCGTTAGAAGTATTCCAATCAATGAGATACTCACTATTGCCTTGTGTGATATGTTCTGATGCTGCATAGTAAGGGCGGGTCACCAAAACAAAGCCGTCGTCAAAAAAACTCTGTGGAACCTCTCCAATAGACGGATTGAAGTCATATACATCTAGCGGTTTAGTTGCACTAGCCTCAAGTACCGGTGCAGGGTGGAGATCGTCTAGTGCATATTGACACGTTGCTCCCCAAAACAGAACGGAACCGGCGTCTGCTGTAGAGGCATTGTACAACCAGGCCCGCATATTCGCCGCGACAGGAGACGCCGGCATGGTTGATTCAAAGGTGAATCTCTGCCATGTAGTTGTAGCCAGGTTATGTCCGCTCGTTATCTGTCCACCAACGCCGTTGGTGAGAGAAATCCGGAAATTCTTCGTTCCGCTTTCCGTCCTAGCCCAGACTTCGAAAACGTAAGTAGCGTTCGCCACCATGAGGCCGCCGACGTTGTCGGTGGAGACCCGGTCGGAAAAATTTGCGCCGAAGTTGTGGCGGGCGGCAGTGGTAGTACCATCTGGCGCTACCCCCGCGTTGCGATCAACTGTGTAATCACCTGAAACGTCGACCGGAGCCCATCCTCCAGTAGTTGTAATATCCTTCGGATTGTCATCGATGAGGTTATTCACGGGACCCTCAATGACAACGTAGCCGTTTACCAGCCTAGGATACCCAGCAGGAAACTCTAAAACCTCTGTACCGTCATCACTTACCCACCAGGCTGTAGACGCACGAGACTGAAACCCGTCAGATATCTTGAACAAGACGGGGCTAGCATCAACCTCCTGGATCAAACCTCTGCCTCTATAGATCAGTCCTGAAGAGGAATGTCTACGAGACTGCGGGAAAACAAAGCTCATGTACTAGATCTCCACACCCAAGCCTCATAAGGAGAGGTTCCATTAGCCGCTTCAACGTAAACGTGGCGTGTGTACTTATCCACTGTCCATGTGAACGTACTGCCAGCAGCAAAAATCATAGAGTCTATAGCTACTACATCAGCAAGACCCGCAGCGGATCTAAAGACAACCCGTACGGAAGCTTCCCCTACAACGAGGGTCGCCATTGAACCGGCGGTCAGCTTTCGTGCATTATGAGACTCAGCAGTTCCCGTCCCTGACAGTGTCTGTAAATCTCTAGTGTAGTTACCAGAAGCGTCCGGAGAATCTCCAGAAGGGGCCAAAATTGTACTTGCAACAACAGGATTCATATCACACTTCCTACACTAATAACGTAGTCTAAAGGTATTCAAATTGTAGCGTACTAGGTATTCTTCGTCAAGCTTTGCGAACTACTACACAAGAATCTCCATCACAGAATCTTTCTGTTGTATCGTGGAGAGTCTGTTGAGCCTGAAGTATCTTGGGAAGCTTTTCGTAGTCCAACCTAGAGGCTCGCTCATAATACTGTTCTGCAGTGATTGTTTCGTACGGAGCTTGTTCGTAGCCGTGCTCTTCCACAGGCAAAAAGCTCACACCCTTCAAACGCACTTCGTACAATTCTAGAGCATATTTGATGTCTTTAGCCTCTTCAGGCTTGAAAGTAACTGTAACGCTTACCTGATTGTCAGCCCAGTACTGCTGCATCTGAGCCGCATTCTCAAGCTGTTCCCACATACTTACTTCGTCCTTACTACGGTCGTAACGACTAGACTGTACAGGGAACTCCACTACAACTGTATTCGGACTATACGTGTCCTTCTCTATAGTGTACCCACACTGATAGAGGGCATCAACGATCGGATGGTCCTCTTGAAAACGGATCCTACGAATGTAGTACTCAGCGTGTGGATAATGGATGCCCGGTGTAACGCCCGGGAGAAGAGATACAGTACCAGAAGGCTTGACAGAGGTCTTCTTGATACTCCTAGGGATACAAAGCCACTCGGAGTAAACATCGTCAAGCTCTTCAAGGTAGTTGTACCCTTGATCGCACCACGTGAAGAACTCGCGGCGACCTTGCTTAGCCATAGCCTCTGAAATTCCAGACATGGAACAACCAATGCGGCGATTCCTCATCATCACTGCATTGGTTCGAAAATCATGCGTAGAGACTAGTGTGACACTCTTGGCGTACAAGTAGGCGTACTTGAGTGTTTTTTCGTAGTCTTCGTAGCTATCATGACGACTGGGGAACGTTTCAACCAGGCAACACAACTCTCTATCCTCAAGAGTCTGCTCAAGGCAAGGATTTCCACCCATCGCGCGCTTGTCGCGATAGTTCGGAAGTCCTCCCATTCTGCCATAGTCCTGAGCGTTCTCTAGCCATTCATAGCCAGGCTCACCATTCTTGGCGGTCATCTCTGCAACGATTGAGTAGTCCATCCCAACGTCGGCAAAGATAGAGTTGTTTGATGCCCACCTGTGGTGTTTCAAAGCTATACGGTGCTTACGGGGGTCTTTCAACTCCAAAAAGCTTTGATCATGTGGATCGCCAAAAGCTATTTCAGCAGAGCGTCGCACGTTACCAGAGACAACACACCTGCCGATGAGATTACAAAGATCCACAATAGCTTCTGAAGTGATCGTTTTTCCGACCAGTTCATTGAGAATTTCCTGTATAGACGTTACCAACTCATCCAAAGGACCGGGTCCAGAGGCAGTGCCTCCAAATCCACGAATAGGGCTGCCCAAGGGGCGAACCAAACTCCAGTCAACACTGTTAGGAAGATTACCGCGCCCAGAGTATGCAGTAAGTACTCTCCTAACGAGATCGATCCAACCTTCTCTCGAATCTTCAACAACATGAATGTCATCCCCCTTCCTTGGTTCCTGAATGCGAACAAGCCCCGCACCCTTGGTGTCAAAGCCAACACCAACGCCAAGCATGAGCATGTCCATCATCCACACGAAGGGATCTGCGAAGTCTTCGGTTATACCCTTCGTAGAGACGAATCCACAACTGTTCAATGCCGCACCGCCTACACGGTCGACATAGTCTGTGCCCATCATCCAGAGGCCACGTCCGGGAGGGAGCCATTTGAACTCCCACATCCTCGTGAACATCTCTTGTGCAGATCTCTGAGACTTCTCGTTCTTCCAGGGAAGCTTCAGCTCTCTGCAGTGTCTCTTCTGAGCACTGTAGACACCTTCAACGACTCTAGCACAGGTCTCCCAAAACTCCTCAACAGTACCGTCGTCTTTTTGTCTGGCGTATGTGCGCTTGTATGAAACATACCCAACAGGGCCCCACTCCGGCTGGCGTCCTCGAAATTGATCGAGGAACCCAGCGGAAAGCTTGAAATCTCGCATACTCTTCCCTACCAAGTATAAGAACGAATCACAGACCCGTGGATACTTTCTATCTTCTCAGCCAACTGCTTAGCGGCTGATTTGGACAGCTTCATCAACAGCACGGACTTGCCCTTGCTGGATCGTTCAAGTATAAGAGATTGTTCAGCTTCTGTCACGCGAAAAGTGTTCCAAAGGCTCTCAGACAATTCATATTCACTTGGTTCCAGGAACACATCAACAAGTCGCTGTAGGTAACCTTCTGGTACTACAAACGCAGGGTAACCAAGCTGCTGTAGAGTAAACGAGTAGTTCCCCTCATCATACGCACACTTAACACTACTTACGTTGCTTGTAGTCATTATACATGAACCAAATAACTGGGAAAGCTAGTATGACAACCCACAGCCCTAAGAAGAAAAGAAAAGATTCCATGTTCATCGTTTCCACGTAGGCTCCACACCAGAAGCAACATCAGGAACCCAATGCTCCCAACCCTCTGGACATTGAATGACTATCCCGTACTGTTGAAACATTCGAAACACGTGTTTGTCGTCCTCCATGAAGATAAACCTAGAATCCTGCAACCCGTACTCTTTGATCAGGCGCTTAAGAGCACCCTCCTTGTACACAGAAGCTGCAACACCTTCGTCTTCTATGCCCCTCATGTACAGAGCTTCTCTGGCTGGGTCCCAACCGAAATGTTCTTGCAACCACTCTTCAGTGACCTTTCTCAGATTCTCACCACGTCCGGTAATGAAGTGAAACTCCATACCGAGTTCACGCATCCTGCGGATAGCAACCTGAGCCTTTGGCACTGGAGTATCCGTCTTCATCACAGACGGAGATAAGAAAGAATCCCAAGAAGACTGAGACACCTTAAAATCAGATGAGCCACATGTAGGGCACTTATCTGGTTTGTGCTCACCAATCTTAGCTAAACACACCATGCATTCTTTATCGAGGAGCTTAGCTCTCTCATCGTTGTTCGCAATCGATGTGTCGATGTCGATAACAAATACTGTCTTCATAGTTCCTCAATTGAAAAGACACGCATAAACTGCGTGTCCTGAACATAAGACCAATCCTCATACTTGTCAAGTCAGAGGAGGCTCCAATCTCCCTCCTCATCGTCAATCGTTGCTGGACAAGCCTCCCGAGCCTTCAACATGGCCGCTCTGTATCTTTCATCATGTTCTGGATCAAAAGCTTCTACTGCATCATCGTATTCTGGAGTAGTTGTAACGTCACAATGCCCGTTTACGAGAATTTGAAGATCAAACAGCAAATGCCATAACTCAGAGTTGGAGTGACTCACGGAAGACCTCGACAGCAGTCCAAGTCCCCACTTGTTGTCTAACATAGGCCAAATCCTCTTCCTGTAGATGCTGACTCATAGAAAGAGTGGCGCTATAGTACATGATGCTTGTACGATCATTTCCATCATGTGCCAAGCCTAAACAGTGCCCAAGCTCATGGAATGTGATCCGAGCGGCGTCTTCTAGACCGGATACGTGTGTACCAATCATAACCCTAGCCCCATGAATCTCACCTAGAAGTTCGTACCTTCCAGGTCTGAGAGAAACAGCTGCCCACGCATTACGCTGTACGTTCATATCTGGGTCAACACCAACAAGCCCTTCCTCCACACTAACAAATCCCAATGCTGTAAACGCTCCGTTCTCTTCAAACATGGGCCAGTTGGGAGGAGCGTCTATGTACTCAAACACGTCACCACCTACAGACTCGTTCCACTGGTCTATGGCTAGTAATACAGCCAACTTGCGGATAGGGTCCATCTGCGGATGTACATATACTGGAATAGGGAAGCGGTCAGGAGTCCAGTGGTAACCTGCTTGCGTTATAGGGACCAGCATGGGACCACTATCTAGTTTCAAGGATGTTGGTATGCATGCCTCGATAAACAGGGCCAATACCAGAAATCCTAAGAAATTCAACCATCTGGACACACTTTAGTGTAACTGAGAACATCACACTTGTCAAACCTATCCTGATAACAGAGATTGTACATAACAACGCGCAGCGAAGGTATAACGGTATTGTGGAAAAAACATAACTAAATAAAAACAATATTATTTGCAACTATCTGCTCTGTGGAGCGTATAGTTGCAACTACCATGTATAACCCTGGTACCGATAAATCTAGCACAAGCCCGGAATGTGTCGCATTAGGTGTATTGATAATTTTCAAATATCGAGCTATCTGTTAGCAGCACCAGCTATCTGAGATAGTTCAAAGCAGTTCTTATATATAACAAACCACGTAACGCACAAATCAGTGTCTTTAATTTGTAAACCCCGCAAGCGCGGGGTTTTATTTTGACAACATTGAGCTAAATGGCACCACACCTAGTGCGGCCCCACTCCGCTATAGCATTAACTAGTGCCTCCCAAACGGTTGACCCATACCCATGAGCACTGTGTACAATCTTCCGAGGAGTCTTTGTGGAAACAATGTACTCTTCTACTAGAACACACCAGCAGTCTGTCTCATAAGTGATGACCGCATGTCTGTTAGGAACACAATCCTCTGCAGGCGTAAACCATTCACGAATTTCCGCGTTAGTCATTAGGGGTCACCGTACACTCCCACCACGTACCAGAGCGGGTGCACAACCAAGAGGTACCATTTGCTTCAACACAGTAGCGAACATTCTCGTCACCAGTACAAGTACCCTTCTGCAAGTTAGGAAGGGTCATAGTGATGGTAGAGCCACAACCTACCAGCAATATTACCAAACCCTTAAAAACGAACGATGTTAGCGACACTTTTGATGTACCAATCTGGACGAGGGTAAAAACCTTCAGGATTGCCTCCATGAGCCCTAACTAAAGCAACATGCCCGTCCTTAGCTTCCTGCACAGTCAAGTAATCATTAAGAGAAGTTATAGCCCCCTTATGTGTAGCCACATACGTGTAAAACAAGGTAGGAGTATACTCAGAAGTGTACTCAATCCTGGCATTCGAAGCACTATCAAAGACAGTCTCAATTACAGTCTCTCCAAGCCAGTCTACCCAAACGTTTATAACTTGGTAACCTGTAGGAGACAGATAGTCCTTATGAATATCTAGAGTGTTGATATCAAAATAAGGCACTAGTTCACCCACACACTCGTTTGATATACCAATCTGGACGAGGGTAAAAACCTTCGGGGTCACCACCATGAGATTTAACTTCAAGGTCATGCCCCTTTTCGGCGTCTTCAAGCGTGTCATAGAAAGCAACAGGGCCTATCGGCCCGTTCTTTGTAGACACAAACGTAATATACCTTCCTTTTTCACGTGCCCTTGAAGTTTCAACCACAGTCTCTCCAAGCCAGTCTACCCAAGCTTTTACAAGTATATACCCTGAGGGAGCAACATATGTGTTAGTCATCTCAGTAAAAATCCGAGTCTAGGAAGTACGGAGGCATCCAGTCAGGCATGTTGTCGTAATTTGAATCAGGATCACCACCTGCTTGCAAAACAGCGGTTCGATGCCCCTCTATAGCCCTATCCAGTGTAGAGTACCTACGAATGATATTTCGGTACCGATCTTCCCGATGACAGACAGTCTCAAAGATGAGAGGGTCAGGACCTTCCTTCTCCTCTATAGGATAGACAGGTACACCATTCCAAGTGGTAGTAATAACTTCTTCTCCTACCCAGTTTACCCACACACCGACTATACCGTATTTCTGGTCGTCTTCTAGTTCTATTAGGTCGTCAAATGTAATACGCTTACCGTATTTATCATAGTACTCGAATACACAGTCTACTACGTCAATAGCATCTATATCTTCACCGTACATAACTACTAACTCTTTAGTCTGAGAATTAAGCCTTACCCTTAAACCGTCTGATCTAAATTGGGGGTAATACCAAGGGTTGTCAATGGGTGTGAGGAAAGAAAGTGAAGAAAGATCACAGAAGGGACCAATCTCCCTCAAGATCTTCAAAACTTGGGCGACGGTCTACTTTTTCAGAAGGTACACTAGGAGTAGGAACATCACTCCTGAATAGTAGTTCTAGAATGTGCCCTTTTAGATCATCACTGTTATCGGCTTGTACTATGTACACAAAGTCTGGATATGTTGTCATAAGAGCACGAGGGCTTGTTTGACCTGTTGAATAGTACACGTCATCGCCAGAAATCTTGTCAGCCTTCAGACGCATGTCTGCCTTTACCAGATGTACAAACCTTCCTGTTTTAACTTCAGAATCATACGTCACCGCTGCTAGGATGTGGGGGTCTTGTGCTAATGACTCAGCCCCAAGCAGTAACCAACCATCTCCACACTGTGCCCAGAATAAGTCTGGAAACACTTTGATAAATATGAAATCATTGACTATTATCATTAGGTATCCACGTCAAACATTTCTGTTTGTCAACCCCTAACAAATAACTACAGAAGACTCCACTCAGCGTTATCTTCCATTTGCTGCAATAGCATTGCGTTTTCTAAATCGGCGTTTATCTGTTCAACCATCTTATAGACGACTTGTACAAAGTCGTCTATAGGGATGAACCGTTTTTTGAGCTGTTCTGTGTCAAAGAAAGTAGGAACAGACGCGCCGACTAACATCTCACCTTTCTCGGTTACAACATTATCCTTAGGAAAAGGTAGTACCAAAACCTTGGTCCACTTCGTCTCATCTTCTGGGTCAAGAAGATCAGCCTGTCCTTCTTCCAAATAATATTGTGTAGATACAGAGAAGATTATCTCTCTGTTTTCACTGTCAAGCTTTGCGTGCCACTTGTGGAAAACGTCTATTACGTCTTTACCTTCAGGCACATCAATGTGCGGGGCCAAGGTCTACCTTCTTCCCATCCATATCTTCAGCAGAATATACAGCGACAGCATTCGCGGCAAAGTAAATACCACCAAAGAATACAATCTTGTGGTTATCTGTTTTGTGAACTTGACCGTCTACCCACTTTTTGAAACGCCTGTGAAAATCAATAGCGTCGTCACGGCCGCCGACAGCCTCAAACTCAGCACCAGAGTGTAGAGTTACGATCATCTTTACTACATCGACATCCTTAGAGGTAGGCTTATTAGTCCTACGGGGTGAATGTGTCGTTGCTCGAATAGCCATCAGAAGCCTTCCTTCTTTAGGGGACCTATGTCACCTGCGTGCAGATACCAGTCCTCGCTTGTTGTGACGTTTGGTAACGATGGGGGGGATCCTGTTGCTGGGGGAAGTACGACTGTTTGAATAGGCAGGGATGTGTAGATAAATGCCTTATTGTAAACACTCTCACCGTTCATGTCTTCTTCATTATAGGAGGCGATGCGGCGGATTGGAATACCTGTTCCATTTATGTTTACGAACACTGTGTTCAGGTTGTTAACCACAGATAGAAAGTGTACTACTTCAGATCTAACCACCGCGAACTCTAACGTTTCATCAGGTTCAATCAGATGTAGAACTATTCGACAAATGTCTTGGTCCTCACTCATGTACTGTCCCTCTTTTAAAGTCTGTCCCTATTTTGGTCCGGACAACGGCCCGCATACAAGATAGGTATACCCACGGGGCATAATTTCAGGCCGTCAGACCAGCCCGGATCTCTCCACGTACTCGTAATACCTAGTTAGGTACCAAATAAGCACTACCATAACCCCTGTCAACACCAAATAGGGCCATTCTGAGCAGTCTTCAGCACCATTCTAACACCTCGTTTTGTGAAAACAAGCTAGAAATGGTGATCTATTCACAGACAAGTACTTATTTAAGGGTCTATTCTGATGTTAGTTTACACCTTGAATGCTTCGTTTTCAAAACGATCCCTTTCATAACCTCTTGACGACGTGCAGGAAGGTGCTTACGATGCGGGCGATGGACTTTACACAACTAGACTTGACGTGCATGCGAGCCGAATTGAACAACGTTAAGGCTGACCTTGTCATTTTACAGGTACTGATTGAAGACCTGACTGCTGCTGTCAACGAATTACGCGCTACGGTAGACCACCCGTCCGAGGAGAAAGAGGAGCCTCGCCAGACAGGCGCCGGCTGTGGGTGACATGTGAGTTATAGGAAGATTGAAAGGTTCGATGATTGGGGCTACATCTATTACGCCTATAGCGGCGAGGGCCTATCAACTGCAGGTACTGCGTCTCGTTCTCGTGGTATCACCTTGATTGCGGGGCAGATAGTAAAAGTTCGCTGGCCGGATGGGACGAAATCTGAAGAGCGCTTGGTTGCTAAGAAGCACACAGCGTCTGTATCTGACCATGGATCTGGATATACTGTGGACAGCAACTACTTTGGGGTAAATGTAGAAGCTCGTGGGGTTATTACGTTTGTAGACCTGACAGAGCTTGAATTGTACGACCCTAGTGAAGAGGGAGAGTGGAGCTTGTTGTGAGTGACCTTTATATTGGCGGTGTTGATTACAGCGCGGCAGCTTGGGGAAATCCTGATCACTATAACACCAGTACTTTCAATATTACGTACCACAAGACTGAAAAAACGGCGCTTGGATATAAATGGGTTCAAGTCCCTCCAAAGGACACTAGACCATACATCGACGAGGAGGCCGGAGAATGGAATCTACTATGACAAAGTCTGAAGAGAAGCGCGAAGACCAAACACTTTCTAGTTTCACACTACACATCATCGAGAAGGAAAACGGGAAGATTGGTCTTGTAGCTATCGATGACAAGACGAACTATCAGGTTCATGAGGAATATGAGTCTGCGACTGTTGCAGTGTTGGAGGGTATTGTTGCACTGAATATCAATCGCAGGCTTTCTACCAAGCTATGAATCCAGTAGAATACTACCTGAATGCTGTTTTGTTTGTTTCTCTAGTTGTTCTGGGGACTTGGCTTAGCTATGGTTAGTTTTCGTGAAAAGGGAACCTAGATTAGCATGGATAAGCTATTGGACCCGATGGGCCCTTAACTACACACAAGATTTACATGATAATGTAGTGCGTGTAGAAAATCAGCTTGTTACAGAAGGCTATGATCTTTTGGTGCTTGAGAACGGAAAAGAGTGCATTAATCAGCGGTGGATATATGCGCTGCAGGAAATATTAGAGTGGAGCTTAGATGAGTAAGGTTATCGTCACTAAGCATGGCCAAACCATTCTCCATGCGCTGCTCGACGACTCGTTGTCATACTGGATTACTACCTGGCGTGCTAGGAAGCTTACGCTTAAAGAGCGAGTAGAAGCTTACGATGATAAGCTGGTTGCAGAGCATGTTGATTTAGAAACACTAGGTGTTTGTACAGAACATGCGAAACTCGGTGAACAACAAGTAGTGTACTATCTACTTAAGTGGTTGTTTCTGTAGCCTATACCTATGAGGGTATATGTAAGGGCCGAATTGGGATTGCACTTACCCAATTCGGCCTTATGGTATTGCTGTGGGCACACTTCGACAGATTGGTGTATATCGAGGTCATCCTGTGTTTGGAAACGTTGACTGGGTGACGGATAGAGAAGACCAACTCGTTCAGTATATTTCTAGGTTAAAAAACGGTAGGCGATTGACGCTTGAGCATCTTGACATAAATGACCTACGGTTTAATAAAGAACTAATAAATCGTGGATGGGTTGCGCTTTTTCAAGGAGTTCTTGAGTACCTTAGAGAAGAGTAATGTACTATTCCTCACGACGAAAACAAATCATACACAGTTATCAAGTGATAATAGAGACCTGGCATGTGCTACTCAAAGCAGTGCTTGTCGTGGAACAGGGCCAAGTGAAATTTATAGAGGATTGTAGAGAAACAATTGCTACTGAGTGGGTATATATCTTTGTTGAATTTCTTGAGAAAATACTAAATGACTGATTATGACCCAGCCAGCACTGCAGTGCGGTGGGCTCTAGTTCACGAAACAAGGGCCCTAAAAGCCACGCACCGCCTCCTAAACGGTCAGCAGCTGGTCCTAGAGCAACCCGATGTTAGACGCCTCAGAAACCTCCACAAGCACGCTATGGAGTGGTGGGTGCAGAGCGTTGCAGACTTCCTGTGCACCTTGGATGAAAACTCATGAAATACGAGGTATATTCCCCACACTATCAGTACTGGCTAAATCAGGACGTGCAGGCAGTCAAAGACTCACTGGTAGTAGAAAAGAGGCTTTTGAGGATTATTGAAAGAGAGAAAGAGAATTTTGAAAAACATATCATTCGCGTTCTGATTTACTACCTCTTTGATACTTGCCCTTAGTTGAGAAGTATGAGTGACTACAACAACGCTACTTTTTACATAGATGTATGCATCATTCAGTATCGAATGGAGACAGAGGTCGAGAATCTTAACCTTCTAATGCAGAGGGTAGAAGATTATCTAGCAGTAGAAGAAAAAGACCTTGTTGACATACAATCGGCACTTATGCATGTAAATGGGCTTTTGGTAATGATGTTGTTCCGATACCTATTCAACGATACTAACATAGACTTTACTGGCCATCCTTGGTGGCTATGATGGGCACGGTAGACATTGACCAAATACGTTGGTATAACAATATTCTTGAAAGGAGTATTGAGAGCATCATTGAAGAATGTTCATATCAGCTGGTTGTAGAAGATGCGACGGTAAGGATGTTGGTAGGGTTGCGTTGTGATTTGGAAAAAGCTTACATCAAGAAAGTAGTTGCCATTCTCTTTGGTTGTGAACTGCCTTATGGAGCAGACTGGTAATATGGACTATCTTTCCAACATGCGTGTCTACAAAAGAGTACTAGCAGCGCACCTCGACCAAGCTTCTACGCAGTTGGTAATAGAAGAACAGCAATTAGATAGTATCTACAGCTGCAAAGATTGGTATGAAATTCACGTAGTTGGGGTTGTATTCTCCTTCTGTTTTGGTGAACACATATACTTTCCTGCGGGGTTCGAATGAACAACATGTTGGAGCGCATGCGGTCCTCAATACTCCCCCTTCAGTATGACCCTGTTTACCAGAGGTGGTTAAAAATGGAGATTGAAATAGTATCTCCTGGATTGGTAGTAGAAGAACAGCAATTGGACAACCTCGAAACATATCAACGTTGGCTTAGTCAGCACGTTATACAAGTCCTCGTATTGTTTTTGTTTGATAATCGAATTCGAATTCGAATCTGAAAGATATGGCTGGTCTACGTAGTTTTTCTTACAACTATTACGAGTGGTGGCTTAAAAGCTCCGTAAGGGAGATCCAGGGGCGCCTAGTCATAGAGGAAGAAGCATTGTCTCGGATCAAACAAGAACTATCTCTTCGTAACGAAGCTATCGTGCGACTTTTCGTCAACTTTTTGTGTTTTCTACGAGAATAGTACTCATGCCGATTAAATTCCAATCCTTTAGGCGCCTTAGACATGTACGATAACGCGATTAGGTACAGCTCTTATTATCAGGACCAATTACAGGAGCTTGTAGAAACAGCTTTAGCTTCTAACAGTTTGGTGATAGAAACAGACTTGTTGACTACAATTAAGTACTACAAGAAAAACTATGAAGCATATACCTTGTTTTGTCTTGTTTGGTATCTCTTCGATACGGCTATATAAGTCTGGAGATACTGTATGATAATTCGTTACAGCTACAACAAAGACTACCTCGCCTTCTTACAAAGGTATGTATGGAGTGCTGCCGATGAATTAGTAGTAGAAGCCGTGGAGTTGGCCGTAATCAAATCCTATAAGAAACACTTTGAAAAACATTCCCTATTTACAGTTGTTCGGTTTCTCTTTGATATAGACCTAGATCTTTGGAAGTAGTGTGTCACTAACATACAAATCTTACCATCAACGCTGGATAGAAAACCACTTAGATATAATCAAATGTGGTCTAGTAATAGAGCACGACGACCTAGCGGATCTCCGGCATGATATTAGGTGTTTTGAACGCCAAGTCCTCTACTGTCTGTTTTCTTACCTCTTCGATATTACAGTTGCTGAATACATTTCAGACTACACTGAAGACCAGTTCTTGAACAACATACCATGACGTTAACATACAAACCTTATTACCAACGCTGGATACGAGACGACGTAAGAGTCGTTGAAAAACAGCTAGTAATAGAGCCTGGTCAATGGGCACTCCTTACGAGTGATATTAACAACTTTGAACTCCACGTACTCCTCGTTCTAATCTACTACCTCTTTAATGCAAATATAGACGTTACTTTGGACGAATACTGGAAATATCATCAGAATGACTGAATACGAGTACCACTGCGAAGGTTGGGTAAACCACCCTCTTAATGCCATTGAAGGCCAACTAGTTGTAGAGGCTAATCAAGTAGCATGGCTTGTAAGTAACGTCGGGAACTTTGAGAGAGGTGTTATATGGCTCTTAGTTATGTACCTCTGGGACGTCAACGCATACGGCGCTTTCAACGTCCCAGACTACTTAAGCCAACGCTGATGTCGTAATCTATGTCTAAATATAAGTACTACGAATATAAGTCCTACTACGAAAACTGGATAGAACAAGACCTAGAAGCTCTCAAGGACAATCTAGTCCTAGAAGAAGGTCTAGAACGAAGAAGGCTTTACGCTGATATCAGGTCCTGGGAGATTCACGTCATATATATCCTAGTTCTATTCTTCTGGGACGTGAAAGTATCAGCTACGGGCGCACGCGACTGGTATGAGTATCGAGGATGAACCACCCCGTTTAGGAGTCCTATGAAATGGGAAACTGACTACGAGTTCTACTGCGCACACTGGGTAGAGTACGAATTAGTTGAAAACGAGAATCAACTAGTCATAGAGAAAGATCAGCTAATGCGTTTTCAGTTTGGTCTTGAGTGTTACGAGAGAAACGTCGTCTGGCTCATAGTTCAATATCTCTTCGATACCACACTCCCAAAGTACTATCCCGTCCCCGTCGAAGTGAACCATGACTGAATATGAACGCCTTTGTGCAGTTTGGTCAGATTACACACTTCAGCGCCTAATACCAGTCCTACAAAACAAACTAGTAATAGAGCCTTCGCAGCTGATCACGCTTAAAAGGTATCACAGATACTTTGAAAGAAACGTCATCCGGATTCTGATCCGCTACCTCTTCGATATAGATTGCGGAATCTAAATGAGTGACTACGAATACTTTTGTGAAAGCTACGTGAGGTATGAGCTGCGATACCTGTACGAGACTCTTGAAAAGCAGCTAGTCGTAGAGGCTTTTCAAGTAGCATTCTATAAACGGCATCGTGAGAACTACGAAAGGAGTGCTCTACGATTTCTGATTGATTATCTCTTTGATGTCGACTGTGGACACTAATGACTGAATACGAATACTACTGTGAAGGTTGGCTTGGTCAAGATAGCTGCGATGGTCGTCTGCTCCTGAACGTAGATGACCTTCAAAGACAGCTAGTAGTAGAGGCTGACCAGCTAGTGAGTCTCAACGGGTGTCTTTCGAACTATGAGAGGGGTGTTATCAGGATTCTGGTCTACTACCTCTTCAATATAGAGTTGAACCTTTTCTACGAAAATTCTGAATTAATTTTCTGAAAAAGGTATAGAGGCTCAGATGGTTACCTGTTAGGCGCCTACTACGTAAGGAAACCCCCTGCGTGCTTGTTCAGTGTGGCCTATTGGATACACCCTATTTGGGGGTGTGCCGTGGGGCCACACTGCACGCCCGTTCAGTGCCCCTGGCCGGCCGCCTGTGACCATACACTACATGTATGGTCACGGCACATAGGGTCACGTAGGGCAGCCCCCAGGGGCGCGCGTAGGGCCATGTATGGTCACATAGGGGCATGGCCACGTATGGTCACGTAGCGTCACGCATGGTCACGCGCGGGTATGGCCATATAGGGCCATGTATGGTCACATATGGTCACGCGGGCACGGGGTGGGTAGTCCCCATATGGATACTCTGAACCTTTGTACAGGCTATGCCAGTAGCCACCCCATATAGGGGGTATGACATAAATGTCGTGGTTTGACCATACATGGTACGACATTTGGATCATACGTGAACAAGGGTTTACACTGTGAATAGTAGGTTACTATGACATAGATGTCCGTGTACTTTTTGACACGCATGACACGGATGTCCGTATGGTCTGACATTGGGATCATAGTCCCCATATAGGGGTATCGGGAAAAGGGTAATGATTTCGCGTAGTTATGGAGGGGTACGTCGAAAAAGTGTGTAATATCGCGGGGTTAGGGAATTGACGCGGCGCGGCGTAGGAAATCATTGTGGAATTCGTTAGGCCGATTGGCCAGTTTCGGGAAAAGCGTAGTGATTTCGAGGGGTTAGATTAGTCACCTAGTAGAATACAAGGGTAGAATACTACTTTCCACGTAAAGGGCCCTAGCAGCCCGTCTAAGGCGTTTCGGGGGGTCGCTGGTAGGGTGGTACCAGGGGGGGTCATTTCCGGGCCTTAGAGATTGCCATACATGTAAGTATGCGGAATCATTCAAGAAAAGTTGCCATATATACCTGAACAAATGTTCAAAGATCCAGTATTTGTGCAGAATTCTAAGTACTTGATATCATTGAGGAATTCGGGAAAGGGTCTTGTAAGTGTTTGATATCACTGCGGAATTCGGGGCTGCTCTGCAAACTTTTCATAGGGTGTGACAGGCTGTCACATAGGGCCACATAGGGCCATGTATGGTCACTCGCATGTATGGTCACTCGCATGTATGGTCACATAGGGTCACATAGGGTCACATAGGGCCATTCCAGACTTTCCAGGTTTCGGCCGCGCGCCGTGGTTACAGTGAGAGTGTATTTTTACACCCTACTGAACAAGTGTTCAGTGTCACGGCCGCGCGGCGGGGTTACAGTGACACTGGATTATAGTGTTACGGTAAGTGCTCGAAATCATTGAGGTTTTCGGGGTATACCCTTAAAAAGTGCAATGATTTCAAGTACTTAGCGGATTAGCCTGAACAAAGGTTCAGTAAAACGCCGGCCGGCGCGGTTGATCTGGATCAATCGCCGAAAGCTCAATGATTTCAAGGGTTTAGCTCGCTGAAACCGAAAAGTGTAATGATTCCGCATACTTAGCGTTGAACACTTGTTCAGGGTTTTGTTCAGTATTTTGTTCAGTATGCGAAATCATTGGGGAATTCGGCGCCAGCTCCCCGGGCCGGCGGTTTTCCTGAACATTTGTGCAGTGTTTGCCGAAAGCTCAATGATTTCAAGGGTTTACGGGTGGGTACAAAAGTCTCCACCAAAAAGCTCAATGATTCCGCATACTTAGCTCACTGGGGCTACTTGTCCCCATGAATTAGCTTAATTCATGCAAAGTTATATGGGGTCAGCCGACCCCGCCTGGGGTCTCTAGACCCCAGCTGAAAAGCTCAATGATTCCGCATACTTACGTGACCATACATCTAAACCCCCGAAATCATTACGGAATTCGCTGCGGCTGGGCGAGCGCGCACGCGCGCGTAGGGCCAAAAACCCAATGATTCCGCATACTTACGTGACCATACATCTAAACCCTTGAAATCATTAGGGAATTCGGCCCTCTCGCATGCGGGCGCGCGGAGGGTAAGGTCAAAATTCCCTAATGATTCCGCATACTTACGTGACCATATATCTAAACCCTTGAAATCATTAGGGAATTTGTCGCCCGCGAGCTCGCATGGGGCCGAATTCCCTAATGATTCCGCATACTTAGGATGTATGGTCATGCAAACCCTTGAAATCATTAGGGAATTTGGCTCGTAAACCTTTGTTCACACGCCTTCTGTAAACCTTTGTTCACAAGACACTGAACTAAAGCGCAGTAGTTTCCCGAATTCCTCAATGATTCCGCATACTTAGGTCATGCCCAAATTCCTCAATGATTCCGCATACTTACGGGCCGCTCGTAAGTGCTTGAAATCATTAGGGAATTTGGCGCTGGCACGGGTGCTGCAGAGGTTTGGGGTGGCTCCGGCCCCCGAATAGGGGTGCTCGCCAGCCCGGCTCCGGCCGGCCCCGCGACCCTGGCGCCCCTTGGCGTTTTTTGACAGGGTGGTAAAAAACGGTGGGGCCATTTGTTCAGTGATTCCCCGATGGTCGCCAGGTGGACGGGCCGCCCCTGTATCCTGGTTTGCAGTCGGGGTTTTTCCATTGACAATCAAACACGGTTTCTAATCACGCATTCTGCGCGGGTTATGGGAAGGGAATCCCTGGCCTGCTTTTCTAACGTGGATCGATACCGCCCCGGCAGGGTTACTAGATAACCCCGGAAGGTAGGACCGACGATCAAACATAAAAGCAGGTAGGAATATACAGGGAGCGCAGTCGCAACGGGGAATGTTGGGAAACATTCCTAGGCGTGATACATGGAACAAGTGTTGGGGATCACACTGTGATCCTAGGGGTACCGTGAAAACGGACAAAGCCCTGCCACTGAACGCCTAAAACGGGAAGCCCAAAGAAAGGAAAGAAACAAAGGGACAAAGTAACGGCGGGAGATGAGCCTAACAGCATTCCCAGTGGAAACAGCAAAATCACAGAGCAAATAGTCAACCTTCTTTGTGAGAGTAGCGAACCGGTATAGGCAACCCTGGCAAGGTTGCCCCGGTATTTGACGCGAAAGGTAATCGCCCCAACCTTTCGCATCAAATACCGTGGCAATGTCGCCACGAAACTAGGAGAGAGAAAATGACCGTACTTCACCAGACCGATTCCCTCGCCGTTCTCGCCCCCGTGACCCCTGACCACGATTCCGATACCTCCGATCGCGTCGGAACCGTCCCCGAGTGTGTGCAGGCTCGCAAGGCTGGCGATTCGGCCGGAAAGTCGCGCGGCTTCAACATCCGCCGCAACTACCGGAAGGCCCGGAACGCCAGCGAAAAGGAGATCCAGAGCCTCCTCGTGGACTACATGGCCGCCGAGGAGGCGGGAGACGTGGACGGCGCCCGGGAGATCCTGGCCACCCTCGAAGCCCTGCGCCCCTGCTAGGGTCTACACACCCCACCCGTCGGCTCCGGCCGGCGGGCAGGGTAGGGGGCTGGGGTCAACCGACCCCAGCCTCCTCCTCTG